>Ga0073934_10001212_pt1 | contig 64674 bp, 53 predicted proteins | sample LarsenN4metaG_FD_76834 | JGI IMG/M metagenome (GOLD analysis project Ga0073934, IMG submission 76834) | Hot spring sediment bacterial and archeal communities from British Columbia, Canada, to study Microbial Dark Matter (Phase II) - Larsen... ... | reverse complement strand
CCCTTCTTGTTCTTGCTGTCGATGGTGATGGAGCGCTTGTTGTGGTTCAGCATCGTGAAGTAGAGGCTGTCCACCTTCGGAATGTCCTGTAGCTGTCCACGCGTGATATCGCCGACGCCGGGACGCTCGACCTTGATCACATCGGCGCCGAACCAGGCTAGGAGCTGCGTACACGTCGGCCCGGACTGCACATGGGTGAAATCGAGAATCTTGACGCCTTCGAGTGCCTTGCCCATCGATCGCTCCCTTACTTCTTCTTCAGCGCGCTTTGCGGATTGAGGTTGCCGATGCGACCGCTTTCGCTGCCGGCCTTCGGATCAATCACGGCGTTGATCAGCGTCGGCTTGCCGGAGTCCATCGCCGCATTGACTGCGCGCCTCAGCTCGTCCGGCGAGGTGGCATTAGCGCCGACACCTCCAAACGCCTCGATCATCTTGTCGTAGCGTGCACCCTTCACAAACACGGTGGTTGCAGGGTCGGAACTCGCGGTATTGACGTCGGTGCCGCGGTAGATGCCATCGTTGTTGAAGATCACAACACAAACGGGCAATTTGTAGCGGCAGATGGTCTCGATCTCCATGCCGGAGAAACCGAACGCGGAGTCGCCCTCGATGGCCAGCACCGGCTGGCCGGTCTCCACCGCGGCGGCGACGGCAAAGCCCATGCCGATCCCCATCACGCCCCAGGTGCCGACGTCCAGGCGTTTGCGCGGCTTGTACATGTCGATGATGCCGCGGGCGAGATCGAGCGTGTTGGCGCCTTCGTTGACGAGAACGATGTCGGGACGCTCGCGGACGACGGTGCGCAGCGCCCCGAGCGCGCTGTGAAAATCCATGGGCGCCGTGTTCTTCATCAACCGCGGCGCCATCTTGGCGATGTTCTCCTCCCGCTTGGCCTTGATGGCGGCGGTCCAGTCTGCCGGCGGCGCCGGCCACTTGTCGCCCATCGCCGCGAGCAGGGCGTCCACGCAGGAGCCGATGTCGCCGACCACCGGCGCCGCGATCTCGACGTTGGAGTCCATCTCTTTCGGTTCGATGTCGATCTGGATGAATCGCTTTGAATAGGGCTCGCCCCAGGTCTTGCCCTTGCCGTGCGACAGGAGCCAGTTGAGCCGTGCCCCGATCAGCATGACCACGTCGGAATCCTTGAGCACGGTGGAGCGGGCGGCACCGGCCGAGAGCGGATGGGTGTCCGGCAGCAGGCCCTTGGCCATGCTCATCTGCAGGAACGGGATGCCGGTCCGCTCGACCAGTGCGCGGATCGATTCGTCCGCCTGCGCGTAGGCCGCACCCTTGCCGAGAATGATCAGCGGCCGCTTGGCACCGCGCAGCACATCAAGCGCGCGCCGCACCGCGGACGGAGCCGGAATCTGCGCGGGCGCAGGATCAATCACCTTGACCAGCGACTTGCGGCCGGCCTCCGCGTCGATCACCTGCGCGAACAGCTTGCCCGGCAGATCGAGGTAGACGCCGCCCGGCCGCCCTGAGACGGCCGCGCGGATCGCACGCGCCACCCCGATGCCGATGTCCTGCGCCTGCAGCACGCGGTAGGCGGCCTTGCAGAGCGGCTTGGCGATGGCCAGTTGGTCCATCTCCTCGTAGTCGCCCTGCTGCAGGTCGACGATCTCGCGCTCCGAGGACCCCGAGATCAGGATCATCGGGAAGCAATTGGTCGTGGCATTGGCGAGCGCGGTGAGTCCGTTCAGGAAGCCCGGGGCCGACACCGTCAGACAGATGCCGGGCTTCCTGGTCAGGAAGCCGGCGATGGCGGCGGCGTTGCCGGCGTTCTGTTCGTGGCGGAACGAGATGACGCGCATGCCCGCAGCCTGGGCCAGCCGGCCGAGGTCGGTGATCGGAATGCCGGGCACCGTGTAGATCGTGTTGATGCCGTTGAGCTTGAGTGCATCGATGACGAGGTGAAAGCCATCGGTCAGCTCCCGCTCCGCTTCGGCCACGGGTTTCGCTTGCGCTGCTGCGTCGGACATCCTGCTCTCCCGCAATCTCTCGTGTGGCGCCGCCATTCTCGCGCGCGATCACCGGTTCTCGTCGTTCAGTCCAGATAGTCGGCGTATTTCGCCACGTGATCGGCCAGGCCGAGCGCGTGGTCTCGCACCAGGTGCTCCGCGCGTGCGGTATCGCGCGCCTCCAGCGCCTCGATGATGTTCATGTGGTCACGGATCGACCGTTCGACCCGATCCTTTTCACCGATGGTCTTGCGCCGGATCATGCGCATATGGGTGAAGAGGTTCTCGGCGAGCGAGATCAGCACGCCGTTGCCGCTCATGCGGATGATGGTCTGGTGAAACTCGATATTGGCCTCGGAGTATTCGTCGAGATGCGCGCGCAGTTGGCCGTTCTCAAAGGTCGCGAACATGCGCCGCAGGGAGGCGATCGCGTGGTCGCCTGCGTGCTCGGTGATCAGGCGCGCGGCCATGCTTTCCAGCGCCGCCCAGGCGGTGATCATCTCGATCACCTCGCGCTTGGTCTTGCGCACAACGTAGACGCCGCGCCGCGGCACCGAGCGCACGAAGCCCTCCCGCTCGAGCTGGGCCATGGCCTCGCGCACCGGCGTGCGGCTGATGCCGAAGTCCTGCGCCAGGCGTCGTTCGTCGAGGCGGATGTCGGAACGGCTGCGGTAGATGTCCATCGACACGATCGCGTTCTTCAAGGCGGCATAGGCCCGGCTCTTGAAGGAGGGCGAATGGTCGAGCGGCTCGATCGTCAAGTGGGGGGCGCCTTTCGCAACCTTGGATTGTTCCGCGGCGCCATCGCGCCGTATGGGACTGTGGTCCTGCATTGGTGGTATACAATATTCCAGCTCGGCAAGGTGAGCAATGCCCCGGCCGTGGCCGGGGCTGCGGTCGCCTCAGGTGGCCGTACGCAGGGTGCGCAGCCGCGTCCAGCCGCTTTGGATCAGCGGCCAGAACAACGCGATCAGGCCGAGCGCCATGATGCTGCCGACCAGCCCGTTCGACCAGAAGATGTCGAGACTGCCCTGCGAGGCGAGCAGCGACTGGCGGAAGTTCTCCTCGGCCTTGTCGCCCAGCACGATGGCAAGGACCATCGGCGCGAGCGGATAGTCGCACTTCTTGAGAATGTAGCCGATCACGCCGAACACCAGCATCAGCACCACGTCGAAGGTGGAATTGTGCACCGTATAGGCGCCGATGGCGCAGACGACGAGAATAATCGGGGCGATGATGCTGAAGGGGATGCGAAGGATTGCGGCAAACAGCGGCACGCAGGTGAGCACCACTAGCAGCCCGACGATATTGCCGAGATACATGGAGGCGATCAGGCCCCAGACGAATTCCTTCTGCTCGACGAACAATAGCGGTCCCGGCTGCAGGCCCCAGATCAAGAGGCCGCCGAGCAGCACGGCGGCCGTCGGCGAGCCGGGTACGCCGAGCGAGAGCATCGGCAGCAGCGCCGAGGTGCCGGCCGCATGCGCCGCCGTCTCCGGCGCCACCACGCCCTCGATCTCGCCCTTGCCGAAGTTGGCCCCCCGCTTCGAGGCGCGCTTGGCGATGCCATAGCTCATGAAGGAGGCGGGCGTGGCACCGGCCGGCGAAATGCCCATCCAGCAGCCGATGATGCAGGACCGAAGCGACGTGACCCAGTAGCGCGGCAATTCGCGCCAGGTCTGCAACACGACCTTCGGATTGATGCCGGCCTTGCCGCCCTTGAAACTCAAGCCCTCCTCGATCGACAGCAGGATTTCACCGATGCCGAACAGACCGATCACCGCGATCAGGAAGTCGAATCCGGTGAGCAGCGTCTCCGAGCCGAAGGTCAGCCGCAGCTGGCCGGTGACATTGTCGAGTCCGACGGCGGCGAGCGCGAAGCCGATGAACATGGCCGCAATGGTCTTGAACGGCGGCTCCTTGCTCATGCCGACGAAGCTGCAGAATGCCAGGAAATAGACCGAGAATTGCTCGGCCGGACCGAACTTGAGCGCGAACGCGGCCACGAGCGGCGCGATCAGCGTGATCATGACCACCGCAAACAGCGCGCCGACAAACGACGACGTGAATGCGGCCGTCAGCGCCTCGCCGGCGCGGCCCTGCTGCGCCATCGGGTGACCATCGAAGGTGGTGGCGACCGACCATGGTTCGCCGGGAATGTTGAACAGCACCGAGGTAATGGCGCCGCCGAACAGCGCGCCCCAGTAGATGCAGGACAGCATGATGATCGCCGAGGTGGGCGACATGGAGAACGTGAGCGGCAGCAGGATGGCAACGCCGTTGGCACCGCCGAGACCCGGCAGGACACCGATCAACACGCCGAGCACGATGCCGAGAAACATCACGCCGATGTTGAACGGCTGCAGCGCGACCGCAAAACCGTGAAAAAGATTGGCGATTTCTTCCATTGCTCGATTCCGTACGCGCCGCGCGTCGAACGTCTACCGCGCGGCCGACCCTACCCTTCGTTTGGCCTCGAGGGGTTCGGATCAGCATTCCGTTTCCCCTTTGTGCCGCCTGCCACAGACGATTTGGTGCGCCCCCGCGCCATGCGTTCAGAATCCGAGCCAGGCTTCGATCGGCCCCTTGGGCAAGGGCACGAGAAACCAGCGTTCGAACACGACGAAGGTCACGAGCGGCACGACCACGGCAACGGCAGCGATCATGTGCCAGCCGTAGTTGCCCAGCCGCCGCATGAAAAAGGCGATCAGCAGCAGCGAAGAAAAATAGATGCCGATCCAGGGAATGATCGCCACATAGACCGCGGTCGGCAGCACGACCGAGAGCACCATGCGCAGGTGTCCCCAGTCGGCGAAGCGGTCGTCGGCGGGCTCCATTCGCGCCTGCACGACGTTGACAATGCTCGCGATCAGGATCGCAAGCCCGACATAGAAGGGGAAGAAACCGGCTCGCGGCCCCTCCACGCCCCAACCAATTCCGGCCTGAATGCTGCCGTAGATCACAATCAGCGCGAACACCGCCGTGCCGATCGCAACGCCCGTCTCCGTTGCGCGTTGCGACGGCCCCGATCGCGCCGCGCCCTCCGTCTTGTCATTCATCCATGCTTACCCGTGATGACAGCCTTGCCGCCGGCGGAGGTTCTCCGCCGGCGATCTCCGAGAGTTTTGCTACTTTGCCAGCCAGCCCGCGGCCCGCATCAGCTCTTCGTGGCGCTTTTCCTCTGTCGCCACCCATTTGGTGTAATCGGCGCCGGTCATGAAGGTCTGGTTGAAGGCGCCGTCGCTCATCAGCTTCTTCCACTCCTCGGTCTCGCGCACCTTCTGGAACAGGCTGATGTAGTAGTCCACCTGCTCCTTGGTGGCGTCCGGCGTCATGAAGATGCCGCGCAGCATCAGGTACTCGATGTCGAGACCCTGGCTCTTGCAGGTCGGGATGCTGTTCCACGACATGTCGCCGGCGATCTTGTCGCGATAGTCGAGCCGCTTGGAATCGAAGACGCAGAGCGGCCTGAGCTTGCCGGCGCGCCAATGGGCGATCGCCTCATTGGGATTGTTGACGGTGGAATCGACGTGATTGCCGACGAGCTGCACGGCCACCGCCCCGCCACCACGCTGCGGGATGTAGATGAACTTGGCGCCGGTCTGTTTCTGGATTGCCTCGGTGATGATCTGATCTTCCTGCTTGGAGCCGGTGCCACCCATCTTGAAGGTGCCGTTCGCGGCCTTGGCAGCGTCGATGTATTCCTTCGCGGTCTTGTAGGGCTTCTCCGCGTTCACCCAGAGCACGAACTCGTCGAGCGCCAGCATGGCAACCGGCGTCAGATCCCTCCAGTTGAAGGGGATACCCGTCGCAAGAGGCGTGGTGAACAGATTGGACAGGGTGATGACGATCTTGTGCGGATTGCCGCGCGAATTCTTCACGTCAAGGAAGCCCTCGCCGCCAGCGCCGCCAGCCTTGTTGATCACCACCATCGGCTGCTTCATCAGGTTGTGCTTGGTGACGATCCCCTGCACGGTGCGCGCCATGATGTCGGCGCCGCCTCCCGGCCCGGCCGGGATGATGAATTCGACCGGCCGATTGGGTTCCCATGCCGCCTGTACAACTTGGGGATGTGCCGCATACAGAACGGCGACCACCCCATAGGCCCAAGGTTTTCTTAGGAGCGTTCTCATGGTCGTCTTTCCTCGCTTGTTCGTCTCGATCGTGTTGCCCCCTGGCCGGTCGTTTCGCTCGACCGTGCGGTCTTTACTCATGGCGGGCCGGATTGCTCCGGAAATGGCGTGCCCCAGCCGCCGAACGGAATTCATACTTCGTAAACCAAAGTTTCCGTCATTGACATTGAGATCGAAGATCAACGCCCGCGGGCTTTATGTCGCATCGACCCGGATTCCGCTCTTTCCGCGACCCGCAATAATCCGCAGGATGTTTGATCATTCAAGCTTTAGCCAAAGGTGAAATACGAGTTCATATTCTGCACCGCAGCAAAATCGGCAGCGATCATCGCGCATGAGTTGCATGGCGTGATGATGGACATCCGGATGGTACCGGCGCCGCCAGGGAGCCCCCAAAGCGTTGCGAGCGCCGGCTGGCGCGCGCAAGCACCCCTCGCACCGACCACTGCCCATCGTCATGCTCATCGCGTCGGCCGCGAATGGAACAGGCCGCGCGGGAACGGATTCGGCAGGATGTCGCGCTCGATCCAGCGCCGCCGCAACGATTTGAGCGAGAGTGCCTCGTCCTTCCATGAGCCGCGGAAATGGTGGCGGGCATAGATGTTCCGGTTGAGCGGAAAGACGCCCGGGTAGTGGTTCGACGGCAGCCAGAAGATCTGGTGCAGCACGAAGACATTGGCCGGCTGGGTTTCGTAGAAAAGTCGCGTCAGCATGCGCGGCCCGGTCGTATCCTCGACCTCGGCGGGGGAGGAAATTGGCTGCGCGCAAAGCGCGGCCGCGCGCTCGATGATCGCGCGCAGGAACGGATGGCGCGGCGGCGCCGCAAACATGCAATTGGCGATCTGGTAGGGCCGCGCATAGCCGAGCTCGCGCTGGCGCCGCGCCGTGAGTTGCGCTTCCACCGAAAAGAGCGCGCCGGGGCAGGCAAGAAAGCGAGCGATCGGCCGCAGGCATTCCATGTCGACGTCGGCATAGATCCCGCCGTGGCGGTAGACCGCGAGATAACGAAACAGGTCCGCCCGCTGGATGGCAAACGGCAGACTGCGATAGAGGCCGACGTACTGGGGAAACTCGGCGCAGACGAACTGCAGGCACGCCGCATCATCGTAGAAGCGGTGGTCGAGTGCCGGATTGAGCGCCTTCCAGGAGGCGCGGTACCGCTCGAGATCGCCTGGGAGCTGCGCTGACTTCCAGGTCTGGTGCAGGATGGCGGGGATGGTCATCGATGCGCGGCTTGCCCGAGAGCCCCGGTTCGGGGGCCATGACTCCGTCAGCGAGAGCAGAAAAGAAAGCGGTTGAACGCTTATAGCGTGCGCAGGTGCGCGCGCACAGTTTGCGGCAGGCCCCGAGCGCCCGCGTCTTAGGTCAAGCGCTGGAGCACTAGGCGTGTCAATGCGCGCGGCAGCAACCGTGCGGTTGTGCGGATGAGCGCGAACGGCCAGGGCACGACGATGCGCCGCGGCCGGCGTTCGATCCGTCGCGCGATGATGGCGGCAGCCCGGTCGGCATCGAGCAGGAACGGCTTGGGCGAAGGCACCTGCCGGCTCATCGGCGTATCGACGAAGCCGAGCGAAACCAGCGTCACCGCCACGCCCGACGGACGCAGCCGCAGGCCAAGCGCCTCCGCGAACATGGCAAGCCCGGCCTTGGTTCCGGCGTAGGTGGGAGCCATCGGCAGCGGAAAGGACTCGGCGATCGAGCCGATCAGAACGATGTGGCCCCGGCCGCGGCTGCGCATGCGTTCGGCGATCGCCGATGCACCGACCACGGCTGCGGTGAAATTGACGGTGGCAATCTCGTGCACGCGCTCCGGCGCTTCCACGGCGCGTCCTGCCGGAGCGACACCGCCCACGCCGGCGTTGAAGATCGCAAGTGCAATCGGCGTGCGCGCGTCGGCGGCCGCGAGCCTTTGGGCGGAAACCGTGACGTCGCGCAGATCAAGCAGATCGAGTTCGACGTTTGCGCCGCGGCGGCGGCATTCATCGGCGGTTGCTTCCAATCGCGCGCTGTCGCGCCCCCACAACAGCAGATGCCGATCCGGATGGGCATAGCACCGCGCCAGCGCGGCCCCGAGCCCGCTCGAAGCGCCGGTAATCAGAATCGTGTTCATTGAGTCCCGGCGGGGACGCCCTCACCAGGAGCGGCCTTGCACCTTGACGGCAACCACTTCGCCGGCATTGACGTCGTTCGGCGCAAAATCGACCGGCGCAAGCTCGGGCGGGGGCACGTCGTGGACCTGCGCCCTGAGCACCGAGATGGCCTGATCCAGATGCTGCGCCTCGTGCGCCGCCGACAGGAAGAAGCGAATGCGGGGAGCGTTCTTGGGCACGCCCACGTGCACGATCGGGGGCGCAAAGATATTGGCGTCAAGCAGCGCCGCCGATGCCCGCAAGGTGCTGTGGATATCGGGGAACATGATCGGGACGATGCCGCGCCCGATCGCCGTGCCGGTGTTGAGGTGGGCCGAACGCGCCTTACGAAGGAACAGTTCGGACACGAGCCGCAGCCGCGCGGTGCGCTGCGGCTGGCTTGCGATCAGCCTCAGGGCCTCGTGGGCTGCCGCGGTGATCACCGGCGACAGGCCGACGCTGTAGACGAAGCCCGACAGCGTGAACCGCAGCCAGTCGATGATCTCCTTGCGCGCGCAGAGAAACCCCCCGCACGAGACCAGCGCCTTGGACAGCGTGCCGACGATCAGATCGATGCGGTTGGGGTCCTCGCCGAAGTGCTCGGCGATGCCGCGCCCGCGGTCGCCCAGGACGCCGAAGGAATGCGCCTCGTCCACCAGCAGCCAAGCCTGATACTGGTCCTTGAGCGAAAGCAGCTTCGGCAGGTCCGGCAGGTCGCCGTCCATGCTGTAGAGCCCTTCGACCACGATCAGGCAGTTGCGGTAGCTCGTCCGGTGGGTCTTCAGCAGGTGTTCGAGCTGATCGAGATCGTTGTGCTCGAACGTCATCATGACGGCGTGGGCGCCTTTGGCGCCCGACATGATGCTGCTGTGGCACAACTCGTCGATGATCAGCAAATCCTTGTTGCCGAGAAGGTGGGAGATGAGCGTCGAATTGGTGAGATAGCCGCTCACCAGCGTCATGCACGCTTCGGCCCCGACGAACTCGGCAATGGCCTTTTCGAATTCGGTGTGGATCAGGCGCTCGCCGCCCACCAGCCGCGAACCAAGCGCCCCGAGGTTGTGGCGGTCGATCGCGTCGTGGGCCGCATTCTTGACGGCCTCGTGCCCGGCGAGGCCAAGATAGTCGTAATTGGCAAAGCTGATCAGCGATTCGCCGCGCGCCTCAATCTGCGCGCGGAGTCCGTCAAGGGGCATGAACCAGGGGTTATGTTCTTCAAGGATGGCCTTCCCCGCGAGTCGGAACCGCTTCTGGGAATAAGCCAGCAAAGATGGAAACGCCGTCATCATACAGCCCCAACCCCTCGGCGCGGCAAAAAGAATTATATCCATCGATCGAACAAGGTGTCAAACATGGGACCGCCGGTGGCGCAAGCTACCAACAGGCTGGAACGCGCCGCAAAACGGCGTGAATCGGCGCTTTCACGAGCATTCACTGTCTCCCAAACATCACAGCTGTTGAGAATTCCCGGCCGCCGTCCCCGCGAGGCCGCTGGCCGGCCAAGGTCAGTAACGGGACGAAAGCGCTATTCGCCCTGAATGAAGCGCAGGGTCTGTTCCCGCGCTTCGCTGTCGGTGAACTGCTGCGGGGGGGACTTCATGAAATAGCTCGACGGCCCCAACAGGGCGCCGCCGATGCGCCGGTCGAGCGCAAGCTTGGCGCAACGGACGGCATCGATCACGACCCCCGCGGAATTGGGGGAATCCCAGACTTCAAGTTTGACCTCAAGGTTCAGCGGCACGCCCCCGAACGCCGTACCCTCGAGCCGGATGTAGGCGAACTTCCGATCGTCGAGCCAGGGCACGAAGTCGCTCGGACCGATGTGAATCCTGTCGGCGGGCAGCGGCTGATCGAGCTGACTGTTCACGGATTGTGTCTTTGAAATCTTTTTTGATTGCAGCCGGTCACGGTCGAGCATGTTGAGGAAGTCGGTGTTGCCGCCGAAATTGAGCTGATAGGTCCGGTCGAGGCGAACGCCGCGCTCGCGGAACAGATTGGCCAGCACGCGGTGGACGATGGTCGCGCCGACCTGGCTCTTGACGTCGTCGCCGATGATCGGAACCCGTCGCTCTTCGAAGCGGCGGCGCCATTTCGGGTTCGAGGCCAGAAAGACAGGAATGCAGTTGACGTAGGCGCAGCCGGCCGTGATCGCCTGTTCGGCGTAGTATTCGCTGGCCCTTTCCGAGCCCACCGGCAGATAGGAGACCACGACATCGGTCCCGGTGCTCTTCAACACGTCGGCCACGTCGACCGGCGGCAGGTCCGATTCGGGAATCTGGTCGCGCAATTGCGCCCCGAGCCCGTCATGCGTCGCGCCCCGCTGCACGACCACTCCGGTCTCGGCCACCGCGGCAAAACGGTAGGTGTTGTTGGGCTTGACGAAAATCGCCTCGGCCACGTCGCGCCCGACCTTGCCGGCGTGGACGTCGAAGGCCGCCGAGAGCCGCACGTCCTTGATCTCGTAGCCGCCGACCGCCGCATTCATGATGCCCGTCATCGGCTCGTTGCCGTGCCCGTTGCTGTAGTAACTCAGCCCCTGAACGAACGACGAGGCGCAGTTCCCGACCCCAACGATGGCAACGCGGATTGTGGGCATGCTCACACACGCAGATGTCGCGGAAACCCCCGTGAGCGGCCGCAGCCGCCGGGGGAAATCCCCCTCACCCATCACGCTTTACCGTAGTCGGGGCCATGTGACAAACGATTACGCTGATTGCGGCGCCGCCTGGCGGATGCCCAGCGCATCGAAATGAGGCCTGCGGGTCGCTTTTTCCAGCCTGCGCATGTAGAGTTTCGACCATGTCGCGCGCGTTCCTTCAGTCCAGCGTTGCCCAGCCGCACCCCGGTCGAGCCAAGGCGATTCTTGCGGCCCATCCCGAGGTTCGCGGGTTGTTCGGACGCAACCCGTGGACGGCGCTGGTCCTGACCCTGGTGCTGATCGGCCAGTTCGCTGTCGCCTCGGCCCTGGGCTGGGCGGGCCTCGACTATTGGTGGCTCGCCCTGATCGTCGCCTACGGCGTCGGCGCCTTTGCCAGCCACAGCTTCTATGCCGTCGTCCATGAGGCGACCCACAACCTGATCTTCCGCAGTCGGCTGCTCAACCGCCTGTGCATCCTTGCCTGCGACCTGGTCAACGTCGTGCCGGGCGGCGTGGGCTTTGCGATCTACCACCTCCCGCATCACGCCTATCTCGGTGAGACGAAGCGCGATGCCGATATCGCAAGCGCGTGGGAAGCGCGTCTTGTAGGCAACCGCTGGTACCTGAAAGCGGCTTGGCTGCTGTTCTTTCCGTTCTTTCAGGTGGCGCGTTTGTCGCGTGTGAATGCGTCCAAGATCATTGATCGCTGGCTGTTGGCCAATTGTGCCGTCACGCTGGCGGCCGATGTCGCAATCGTGACGTTGCTCGGCTGGAATGCGCTGATCTACCTGTTCGCGTCAATGTTCTTCGCGCTCGGCCTCCATCCGCTCGGCGCGCGCTGGATTCAGGAGCATTACACGAACAATCCGCACCAGGAGACGAGCAGCTATTACGGGCCGCTCAATCGGTTTGCGCTCAACCTGGGATTCCACACCGAGCATCATGACTTCCCCGCCATTCCCTGGAATCGCCTGCCGAGGCTCAAGGCGATCGCGCCGGAATTCTATGACAGCCGGGCGTCCTATCCGTCCTGGGCGGGCCTGCTGTTCGAGTTCATATTCGATCCACGATACTCGCTGCATTCGCGCGTTGTTCGGACGAGCCCCTCGCAACCGCTCGCAGCGTGAGATCGTGGCCGGAACGCCCGTTTGATGGCGATGGCAAGAGCGCCGGACGAGCCGCAAGCAGGCCTGCGCGTGGCCATCGTCACCGACTGGTATCTCCCGCGCCAGGGCGGGATCGAGCTGCATCTTGCCGATCTCGCCCGCGAACTGGCAGTGCGCGGTGTCGCACCGCAAGTCATCACCACGACGCCCGGCCCAAGCCGGACGAACGGCTTGGCGGTCCGGCGCCTGCCGGGAAGCCTCATTCCCGGAGTCGACCTTGCCGTCTCGCCGGCGCTGTACTGGACGCTGCGCCGCGCGCTCGCCGCCGGCAGTTACGACCTGGTCCATGCGCACATCAGCGTCGTCTCGCCGACGTCCTTTGCCGCGGTCCTGGCGGCAGTCCGCCTCGGCCTGCCCGTGGTCGTCACCTTCCACTCGGTGCTGCTGCGACTGGTGCCGATGCTGCGCGCGCTCGACCGCGCCCTCGGCTGGTCGCGCTGGCCGATGCTGGTGTCGGCGGTGAGCGAACGCGTCGCCGCGCAGGTGCGCCGGGCTGCACCCGAACTTGACGTTGTCGTCCTTGCGAACGGCATCGATCCGGCACAGTGGCGCGCGGCTCCTCCGGGCGGGCGGCGCCAAAGCGACAGCGACCTCGTTGTTGCCGCGACGATGCGGCTGCACCGCAAGAAACGGCCGCTCGCGCTGCTCGAAGCCTTCCGCAACGCGCGCGAGGCGGTCCGCGCGCAGGCACGCCGACTGAGCCTGCGGATCGCCGGCGAAGGGCCCGAGCGGCGAAAACTCGAGATCTTCATCGCACGGCACGATCTGCAGGATTCGGTTGCGCTCCTCGGCCTGCAGCCGCGCGCAGCCCTCGCCGCGCTCTACCGCGATGCCGATATGTTCGTCCTGCCGACGCTGCGCGAGGCGTTTGGCCTTGCCGCCCTCGAAGCGCGCTGTGCCGGGCTTCCGGTGATCGCCATGCGCGCGGCGGGAGCCGCCGATTTTCTCATTCATGAGCGCACGGCGCTTCTGGCCGACGATGATGCCGACTTGGCCCGCCAGATTGCGCGGCTTGCTCTCGACGACGAACTGCGCGGTCGATTGGCGCCGCCCGATGCCGGCCTCTCGCGCTATGCGTGGTCGAACGTGGTCGCGGCGCATCTCGACACCTATCGGCGAGCGATCGCGCTTGCGTCGTCAGCTTCCGGCCCTGTCGGCGCGACGATGGCGCATCAACGCGACGATCCCGCCGACGCCGATCCCCGGTAGCAGCGTCGCGGCGTGCTGCAGCAGCGCCGCCGCGAGCGCAGTCGGTGCCGACACACCCATCGATTGGTAGACCAGCAGAACGGTCGCCTCATAGACGCCGAGATTTCCCGGTGCCGCAGGGATCATCACGGCGATGCTGAGCGCGGCGACGACGAGGATCGCAGCTTCCACCGAAATGGGGATGCCGGCCGCCTTTTGCACCGCAAGCGCCGCCGCGACCTCGACGAGCTTCTTGCCGACTGACAACGCAAGCACGCGCCCAATTCGGCTGCGGCTGCGCAGCAGTTCGAGATGGCCCGCCCAGCCGCCAAGGCGCTGCACAAGGTTGGCGAAGAGGCCGGATCGTCGCGCCGCAAGACGGTTCAGTCCCTCACCCGCATGCGCGATGGTGGTAAGCACGATCAGCCCGACAGCGACCATCGACAACAGCGACAGTGCGCCGCCGCGCAGCCACAACGGCAACGGCACAATCGACACGGCGAGGATGAGCAGCAGGAGCTTGGCGATGCCTGTCACCAGCTGATCGAGCGCGAGCACGGACACCGCGACGCCGAAGGGCAGGCCGCCCACCGCGATCAACAACGCCAGCGCCGACGGCAGCCCGGTCGCTGGCACGATGGTCTTTGCGCTGGAGTAGAGCGCAGTAATTTCGTAGTAGCACTTGAGCGGCGCGCGACGCGCCCTGGGGGTCAATAGCCGCCATTCCAACGCCCAGAGCGGAAAAATGGCGATGTTGGCGAGCAAGGCCGCAGCCAGCCATGCGGCGTCGGCTTCGACGATCGCAGCCAGCGTTTCCGCCCACGGCAGCGTCGTTGCGGCTGCGAGGATGGCCACGGTGAGCGCAAGCGCAACCCCCCACCACAGGTAGCGAACGCGGCGCGACATCGATCCGGTCGACGGTTGCGGCACCATCGACGCGGCCGTCGTCATGCGAGCGCTTCGCGCATCCGCGCGCCGAGCGCGTTCATGGTGAGAAACTGCGCGCCGCGCGCCTTGAACAGGCGGATCACCGCGCCGAGGTCGCGCAGAGCGGGAAGGCCGGTGCGAAAGCGGCAGTCCAGACGCAGCCGCTCGCGCGTGAGGTCGACGAACTCCCAGGGATGCACGAACAGAACGACCGGGCTGCGCAGCGCGAGCAGCCAGGGGTCGCGCAGCCACGACGGCAGCCGCAGAACGCTCGACGTCATCGAGGCGGGAATGCGCAACAGCCGCGTGGGCGCGGCGGGCCGGTAATAGCTCCGTTTGTACTTCGCCTGCGAACAATCGAGCGCGAACCCCGCCTCTTCAAGCAGATCGAGGTAGGCGTCCGGAAACGTAAGGTAGGGAGCACGAAACGCCGTCACCGGAGCGAAGCTGCGCAACCGCCGAGCCGACTCGTTGATCTCCCAACGCGCCTTCTCCCGGCCCAGTCGTCCGAAGGACTCATGTGTCATCCCATGACAGGCGAGTTCGTGACCGGCGGCAAGCAGGGCCTGTACCGCGTGCGGATGCCGATCGGCCGTGTCGCCGGTCACAAAATAGGTGGCGGCGATGCCCTCGCGCGCAAACAGGTCGAGCAGGCGCGGCGCGCCTTCGGTCAGGCCGCGCCACGTCCAAAGGTAGGGCGGACAATCGGGTTCCAGGTCCACCGTGATGCAGACCTGCAACGGCTTGGTGCGGGCGCTGGTCATGTCGCGAAATTAGCACGGGGCACGCGGCCAAGGCGAGAATGCAACGTTCTACCAAAAGGCAGCAAAGGCCTCGATTGCGATGCGATCGTTGCGTCCTGACCGATTGAGGCTGTCGGTCAGGGCCGCAATGGCGGATGCGGCCGTCTCGAGCGGCAGGCCGCGGACCGGCACCACGCGGCGCGGAATCTTCTTCCGCGCAAGATGGCCGGAAATCCAGATGTCGTCGACCCAGCGCACCTCCGGCGGCCACCCGTCGAATTGGCGCACGGCCTCATCGAGCGCATGCGGCGGGACAAGGTAACCCCAGGTACCGAGCAGCACATCGACGTCGGTCGGTCGTGCCACCGCCGTGCCGAAGACGTGATAGACGTAACGCGGATCGGACCTGGGACTGAGGTGCCATCCCCGCAGTCCGAGGGCGGCCCGCGGATCTGCGCGGTGCGCCGCCAGCAAGGTGGCGAGGAAGTCTTCCGGATAGATCACGTCATCATCCGCCACGACGATGGCAGCGGAAGGCTCGGCCTGCAACGCCGCAAGGAGCTTGGTGGCGGGACCTTCATCGTCGCAGCGGATCACCTCCACGCCCGCCGGCAGCGGCGGGGGCGGCGGATAGGATCGGCCCGTGCGCAGCGCGCGCTCCGGCCAGGCGAGCAGGATGCGGTCGGCCGGGCACGACTGGTCGATCAGACTGCGCAGCGCCGGCCGAATGAGCGCGATGCGTTCCGGGACCGTGGTCATCGACACGATGAGCCGCTCCGGGCGCGACGGCGGCGAACGCATCGCCGGATCGCGCCGGCGCAAGCGGGCCGCCCGCAGGTGATCACGCACCAGCCGTCGCGGTGTGACGCGCCGAAATCGACCCAACGCATTGGTCAAGATGCGCCGAAGATGTTCCACCCCCGAGGGCTCGTGCATTCGCTCACCCGGTTCGCACCGTCGCGCATGCATAGGATGGCCCCACCCGTCCATCAAGCACGATGGGACGCGCGAGGCGGGGGCGCAGAAGCCACAAGGTCGTGCGATGAGGAGGCCGGGGGCCCGACTCCTGCGCTATCCTGGGAATGGAGTCGTGTTGCCTGTCCAACGTCCACAATTCCGCCTAGTGTGACTGGCAGCGCGACGGACGGCGCAACCGCGTGCGGCGCGCCATGATATCATGGAGGGAGACAATCGCGATGGCGTCCGAGCGCGGGGCAGTCGGCCGGTTCCTGTCCGGCCTTGTGCTTGCGAGCGCGCCTTTGCTCGGCCGCTTCGGCCTGCGACCGAACATGCTGACCTTCGCATCGCTTGTTCCGGCGGTGGGCTCGGGCGTTGCCGCCGCCGCCGGCGCCTTCTACGTCGCCGCGGGGTGTCTGCTGCTGAGCGCCGCCTGCGACCTCTTCGACGGACCGCTGGCGCGCGCCACCGGCACCACCAGCCGGTTTGGCGCGTTGCTTGACTCGACGATCGATCGCTTGGCCGATGCCGCTCCCTTGCTCGGCTTGACCGTCTTCTACGCGGCACACGGCTGGATCGCCGTCGTTCCCGCGCTCGCCATTCTCGGCGGCTACACGGTCTCCTACGTGCGCGCCCGTGCCGAAGGTCTTGAGATCAAGCTGCCGCCGCTGTGGATGCGACGGCCGGAGCGGATCGCGCTGACGGCCGTGGCGCTGCTGCTTGCGGACGTCGGCATGCTCGACCTCACCGTGCCGGCACCGCTCACGCTTGCACTCTTGGCGGTCCTGGCCGCGCTCAGCCTGGTCGCTTCCGCGCACGCGCTGTGGACGGCGAAGCTGCTCACAAGCTCCCCAGCAGGCGGGCCGCAAGCCCGGCAATGACGCCTGCCGCCACATCGTCGGCGACCACGCCGACGCCTTCGGGCCGGCATGCCTCAAGCCGGCGCAGCGGCCAGGGCTTGGCGATGTCGAGCAGCCTGAATAGAACGGCAGCGCCGAGCTCCCAGGCGAGGCCCAGATCGCCGACCAGCCAAAGCGCAAGGAGCGCGCCCGCCATTTCATCGATCACCACGATCTGCGGGTCGTGCGCCGCAAGCGCGCGGCACACGCGGCCCGCCACCCAGACCGCCGCCGCCGTGACCGCGATTGCAACGGCAAAATGCAGCGCAGCCGGCAGCAATTCGAGCGCCCAGTGCAGCGGCAGTGCCGCGGCGGTCGCAAATGTACCGGGCGCGATCCTGGCATATCCGATGCCGCCGCAAGTCGCGACCAGGTACAGCCAGCGCTCCTTCATCACGTCCATCGCGCCAAAGCCCGTGAGAGAGCCATAGCCCTGCCCATGCATCGTGCCTTCCAGCATATCCGGCAGACCTGGGGCAACCACTGGTTCCTGCCCTTGCTGCCCGCCGCCTACAGCGCCGCCGTGTCCGCGTCCGGCGAATTGCGTGCGGAGCACGTGGTGGTGAGCGTTGCGACGCTCGCGCTCGGCTGGGGACCGAGAGCGACCCAGGAGTTCGTGGCCTGCAGCTATCCGGGTGTTCTGGTCGCGCTGGGCTACGACGTGCTGCGTCACCTCAAGCCGTTGTTCCTACGCCCCGATCGCGTACTCGCCTGCGAGCTGCGCGATCTCGAGCTCAGGTTCTTCGCCGTCGCCCCCGACACGACCCTGGCGGACTTCTTCCAGGTCCACCACTCGCCGTTCCTCGATGTGTTCTTTGCCATACCCTACGCGCTGTTCTTCTACATCGTCATCGGTTACGCAATCTATCTGTTCTTCGCCGACCGCCGGCGCATGCTGTGGTTCGTCCTGGCGTTCGCCCTCATTCATGTGATGGCCTTTGCGATTTGGCTGACCCTGCCGTCAGCACCGCCCTGGTACGTGCGAGCCTACGGCTGCGCGATCGACATCGGCGCACCACCCGATGCGGCGGCGCTGCTGCGGGTGGACCAGATCCTGGGCATTCACTATTTCGAGCAGTTCTACGCGCGCTCGCCGATGGTGTTCGGAGCCATGCCGTCCATGCACTGCGCGTTCCCGATGATCGGACTGCTGACGGCCTGGCGGGCGGCGCGTTGGCGAACGCGACCGATCCACATCGCCTATACCGCGTCGATGATCGTGGCGAGCGTCTATCTCGATCATCACTGGCTGCTCGACGGACTTGCCGGCTGGTTCATCGCCATCGTCGCGGTGCTGATGGCGCGCGCGCTGCTGCCACTGTTCGCACCCGGGCTTGCGGCCGGGGCCGGGCGCTGACCTGCGGCGGACGCAGCCGGTCCGAGGCTCCGTCGGCTTGCAGGGCCCCGTTCGGAGCGACTAGAACAAATCGTGAGGGACAGCATCGGCCATCGGTCATGGAACAAACCCTGAGGACGCCCCGCCGGGCGCCGCGCGGCATCGCTGCGACGCTGGGCGCCATCGCGCGATCCTCGCCGAGCATCGGGCGTGTGGCGCGCTCCGCTGCGTTCGACGCCGGCTGGTACCAGGCGCGCAATCCGGAGCCGATCCCCGCCTGGCTCAAGCCGTCATGGCACTATGCGTGCTTTGGCCGCCACCTCGACCCCGGCCCCTACTTCGATACCGCCTGGTACACGGCACAGCGACCCGACGCGGCACCGCCGCGGACGGTGCCGCTTGCCCACTATCTCAGATACGCCGAGCAGGATCCCCACCCCCATTTCAGCAATTGGTGGTATCTGCGCCGCTATGCCGACGCGCGCGACAGCGGGCTTGCGCCGCTCGAACATTACCTGCGCATCGGTCTCGCCGAGGGCCGCGATGCCAGGCCGCCGGCGCGTTCGCCGCGCTTTCGCGGCGGCCTCGCGACGCCCCGCCCCGCCGGCGAGCCCGCTCGCTTGATGGCAACCGGGGCGATTGCGCCCAAGCTTCGAGCACAACGATTGCTCTGCGTCTTTAGCCATTATCATCCGAACGGGCGCATGCTGCCCTGGCTGCGCACTTATCTCGCCGCCATTCAACGCTGCGGCTTCGATGTTCACGTCGTCAGCACCGCCCCTCACCTCAACGCCGGCGAGCGCGCCGCCGTTGAGGCCATGGGCATCAAGGTCCATCAGCGCGAGAACCGGGGCCACGACTTCGGCTCCTGGCAATGGGCGTTCCGCAACGCCATTCCGCTCGGCGAGGTGGACTGGCTGCTGTTGGCCAACGACAGCGTGTTCGGTCCGCTGTTCGAGCTTGAACCGATCGTGCAGGCGCAGCTTGCAACCGGAGCGGATTTTTGGGGCATCACCGATTCGTATCAACTCGCCTGGCACCTGCAATCGTACTTTCTCTGCTTCCGCGGCGAAGTGGCACGCAGCGCCGCATTCCGCGCGTGCTTTGCGCAGGACTTCGCGAGCAAGAGCAAATGGGGAATCATCAACGACGGCGAGGTGTTCCTGTCGCAATCGCTGATCGAGGCGGGCTATCGCGCAAGCGTCGTTTGCCCATACGATGCGCTCGATGCCATCAATCCAATCGGCGTATTCAATCCGACCCATCACCAATGGGAATTGCTCATTACCCGGCTGAAATCGCCGTTCATCAAGCGCGATCTCATTCTTCGCAATCCTGAGGGCGTCAAGGGAGCCGCGGACTGGCGGCGCATCGTCGCCCGGCACACGCGGGCCGACATTTCGATGATTGACGAAGGCCTGCAATCTCTGTCCCGCTGGGCGATCCTGCGTGAGCGCTGGTTCTGAGGGAACCAGGTGCCGCTGGCATCGCAGGAACGGAAATCAATGGTAGGGCTGACGCCGCACGAAGATGAAGAAACGCAACACGCCAGCGCATTTTCGCAACCGTCGCCCGACGTCTCGCCGAGCAGGACGGATTTCGCGCAAGCATGGGATCGACGTGACCCTTGCACGCAAACGCGCCCGCACGTGCCGTGACTGAGGCAGCCCCGCAACCCTACCGGCTTGTCCCCGAACAGGACGTCGTGCGCGGGGACAAGTACGACATCGCGACCAGCGTATCGCCCTGGTTGCGGATCGAGCCAGCCGAAGCGATCGTGCGGCAGCGATGGATCCGCATCCGCTATCGATCGAGCCTGTTCGACGACCCGGTGCGCCCGCTGCTGCGGTTCCGAACCTCCCGTGGCGAGACCATTCGCGTCATGTCCGGACCGGTGGCTGGAACGGCCGCTTGGATCGACCGCGTCCCTGACGCGACCACGAGCATATCCATCAGCCCCACCAACCGGCGCGGGCCGTTCAGCTTCCGGCTCGACGGCATCCAAAGCCTGAGCCGCAGCCAGATCCTGCTGGCGGCGCTGCGCCGCGACCCGCTGCGGGCGCTGCGAGCGGTCGGCCTTGGCCTGATCAATGAACGGCCGGAAGCCGAGTATGATCTCATGCAGGCGCTCGGCACCGAGCCGCTTGACGCCTATGCCGACTGGCTCGCAGTGCGCTCGCGGCCGCTCGACCCTTCCGACCTTGACCGTCCGCGCACGGACTGGACCAGGGGGCCGGCCGTCCACCTGACGATGGCGCTCGATGGCGCCACCGCAGCGGCCGTTGATGCGACCGTCCGCTCGCTCCGCGCCCAGGCCTATCCGCGGTGGTCGCTGCAGGCGGTCGTCACATCGCAAGCCCCGCAGGCCCTGATCGACCACTACCAGGAACACATGCGCACGGAGCCGCGTTGCCTGCTCGTGCGGCCCGAGCGCGACGCACACGACGCTTCGTCGACCGCCAACGCCAATGACTGGATCGGGGTCATCGATGCAGGCGATGTGTTGCAGGCCCACGCGCTCGCGGTCTTGATCGAGATGGCGGGGCAAAATCCGCACTGGTCGATCGTCTACGCCGACGAGGACGCGGCGGGCCAGGACGGCCGGCCGCGCAATCCACGGCTGAAGCCCGATTACAGTCCCGAGTTGCAGTTCACCACAGGCTATATCGGCCGTCCGCTCTTCTTGCGTGCCGGTCTGCTCCAGACCACCGGCCCGCGGCTGATCGAGCTCCCGGCCTCGGAGGCCGAGGTGCTGGTCCGTTGCCTGCAGTCAACGGATGTTCGCTCCGTCGGCCACGTCCGCCGCCTCCTCTACCGCAGGGCCGCGGATCGTGCGGCGTCCGCCCCACCGACCGTTCTTCGCTCGCCGCAGCAGCCGCAAGCCGCGCAAGCGCCCGACCGGCCGAGCGTCGCCATCATCATTCCGACGCGCAACCGCGCCGCGCTGTTGCGCGATTGCCTCGACGGGCTGGTACACCGAACCGATTACCCGCATCTGCACATCATCATTGTCGACAACGGCAGCAACGAAGCCGATGCGCTCGCGCTACTGGAAGGGCTGCGCGGTAAGCCGCGGTACGCGGTGCTGGAGCGCGCAGGCGCATTCAACTTTTCGGCGCTGTGCAACGACGGTGCGGCGATCGCCGCGGCTCGCGTCCTCGTCTTTCTCAACAACGACGTGACAATGCCGCGACCGGATTGGCTCGAGCCGCTGGTGCGCTGGGCCGTTCGGCCGGACATTGGCGCGGTGGGAGCCAAACTTCTGTTTCCCGACGGCCGGCTCCAGCACGCGGGCGCCGTGCTCGGCCTGCACGGCCATGCCGGCCACCCCTATCACGGCGCCGCGGGCGATGAACGCGGCTATCTCGGCGAACTGCGCCATCCCCATGCGGTCGCGGCGGTGATGGGAGCATGCCTCGCCGTGGAGCGATGGAAGTTCAACGCCGTCGGCGGTTTCGATGCACAGAACCTGCCGGTGCTGCTGAACGACACCGACCTCTGCCTGCGCCTGGCAGCCCGCGGCTGGAAGACGATATGGACGCCCGAATCGGTGCTGTGTCATTGGCAGTCAGGCACACGCGGGCACGATCACATCCGCTCCGAACGCAATCGCAAGGACCGGGAATTCTTCATGCAGCGATGGGCGCACGTGGTCAGGGACGATCCCTATTTCCATCCCGCACTGTCGCTTTTGTCCCACGCGATCGGCCTTGCACGGTGATGGAAGCGATGTCGGTTGCGGCCTCAAGCATGCTCAAGGTCAGACCCGTCGAAGGCCGCGGGGAGCTGTCAGCATTCATTCGCTTGCCACGGAAATTGTATCGGGGCATGCCGGGATTCGTGCCGCCGCTCGATCTCGAACGGCGCCAGATGCTGCATCCTGCGCATGCCCCGCTGTTCGAGCGCGCCGAAGTGCAATACTGGCTGGCCTGGCGCGAGGGCAGGCCGGTTGGCCGCATCTCCGCGCAGATCGATCCGCTTGCCCTGCAAGCCTGGGGCGCGGCGATCGGCATGTTCGGCTGTCTCGACGCGGTGGACGATGGTGCGGTGGTCACCGCGTTGGTCGAGGAAGCCGCCAGCTGGCTTGCCGCGCGCGGGATGACGCGCATGCGTGGCCCGTTCCTGCTTTCGATCAATGGCGAGCCGGGCCTGCAGATCGAAGGACAGGACCGCCCGGCGATGCTGTTGATGCCGTGGCACCCGAGCTATCTCGCCGGACACGTCACGGCGGCCGGGCTCTATCCGGTCAAGGATCTCCTGGCCTATTCGTTGTCCTTGGCCGAGCGCGCGCACAACGGCAAACCGCGCATCCCCCAGATCCTCACCGGCCGGGTGTCGATACGCCCCCTCGACCACAAACGAATTGCGTCGGAGGCAGAAGCGCTTCGCAGCATCTTCAACGACGCCTGGCGGCGCAACTGGGGCCACGTGCCGCTGACGGCGAACGAGGTCGAAAAGCTGACCAGAGCGCTGCGCCCGCTCATCTTCAGCGACAGCATTGTGTTTGTGGAAAAGGATCGCGAGCCCGTCGCCTTCGCGCTCGTCCTGCCGAACCTGTACGACATCGTGCGCGACTTCGACGGGCACCTGCTCCCGTTCAATTGGATGCGGTTGGGCTGGCGCCTGTTCCGCCGATCGTTTCGTTCGGCGCGCGTCCTGCTCATGGGCGTGCGCTCAGAATTGCAATTCAGCGTGTTTGGTGCGATTCTGCCGCTCCTCATGATCGAGGAACTCATCCGCCGCGCACGCCACTTCCAGATCGACGAAATCGAAATGGGCTGGATCCTTGAGGACAACGGGCGAGTGAGATCGTTGATCGAAGCCAACGGCGGAACCCTCAGCCGGCGCTACCGGCTGTTTGAATGCAACCTCGGGCACACGAGACGTTAGCGGCATAGGGCCATGCAGGAGAAAATCTTGGATGTCATCGCGCGCGGAGGCCACATCGACCGCGCCAGACTTACGCCGGATGCGACGCTGGAGTCGCTCGGAATTGCTTCGGTTGACATCGTGGAGATTCTCATGCTGCTGGAGGAGGAGTTCAACGTCTACATTTCGGTCGACGAGTCGCTGTCCAAGGTCGCGAACGTCCAAGAACTCGTCTCCGCCATCGAGAAGCAGATCAACGAGAAGAAGGCGAGCTGATCCGTCGAATGCCTCGCGTCTCAGTCACGGGAATGGGCTGCACCTCGGCCCTGGGAATTGGCGTCGAGCCGTTCTGGGCCGCGGTGAAGGCGGGCCACAGCGGTGTGCGACCGACCCAACTGCCGCATTGGCACAATCATCAGGTCAAGATTTCCGCCCAGGTCGACCGCGAGAAATTGGCTGCGCGCATCAACGATACCGGCCATGCGGACAGCGACCCGTTCGTGCAGTTTGCGATCCTTGCGGCTGCGGAGGCAGTCGGCCAGGCCGGGCTTACGCGTAACGACCTCGCCGGCCCGCGCACGGCGGTCATCGTCGGTACCGGCGTTGGCGGAATCGGCAAGCTCGACGACGGCTGCTATGCGTTCTACGCCGAGAAGCGCAACCGCATCGATCCGCTCACGGTGCCGCGGGTGATGGCGAACGCGGCAGCCTCCCATATCAGCATGGCCTACGGCACGACCGGGCCGACCTTCGCCGTATCGAGTGCGTGTTCATCCGCTTCGCAGGCGATCGGCATCGGCCTTCAACTCATCCGCGCGGGTGCCGTCGACCGGGCGATCGTCGGAGGAAGCGAGGCTTGTATCAGCCCGGCCTGCACGCGTGCATGGGAGTTTCTTCGGGTGCTCACCCCCGACGCATGCCGTCCGTTTTCGCGCGGTCGCAACGGCATGGTGCTTGGCGAGGGCGCCGGCATCGTCGTGCTGGAAATCGCCGAGGCGGCGCGCGCACGCGGCGCGCGCGCTCTCGCCGATCTCCTGGGTTACGGCACGAGCAGCGACGCGGGCGATCTGCTCCGCCCGGACCCGAAGGGAGCCGCGGCCGCGATGCGGCTTGCGCTCGCGGATGCCGCGCTCAAGCCCGAAGACATCGATTACATCAACGCGCACGGCACCGGCACGGTGCTCAACGATGCGACCGAAACCGAGGCGGTGCGGCAGACCTTCGGATCGAGCGCCGACCGCCTGTGCATCACTTCGACCAAGCCGGTCCACGGCCATGCGCTCGGCGCCGCGGGAGGGCTGGAACTCATCGCCGCCATCATGGCCGTGCGCGACGGCTTTGTGCCGCCGACGATCAATTTTGCCGAGCGCGATCCGGCCTGCGACCTCGATGTCGTCCCCAATGTCGGGCGAGCGAGGGGCATCGAAATGGCCATGTCCAATTCCTTCGCCTTCGGTGGCATCAACGCCGCGCTGATCGTCGGCCGCGCCGATTGAGGCGTCGTCATGGCGGACTGTCGGCAACCCGGGTCCGATGCTGCAGCCGGCGCCCGCGCGGTCGGGCCGGTCCGTGTGCGCGCCGATGCCGAAGCGGTCGCGCGATTTGCCACCGCGCTGGGTATCGCGCCGATCCGGCCGGACGGTCGGCCGGTCGTACCGGCGACCTTCCCCATCTGCTGGATGTTGCACCCGGCGATCCGCAGCCTCGTCTATGAGGCGACCGGCCGCGGCGCCGTCGTCGTGCATGAGGCGCAGGACATCGCCTATGAATCCGAAATCGAGCGCGACGGCGTCTATGACCTCCGCGCAAGTGTGGCGCCGGGAACGGCACCGGGCCGCATCGTCGTGACCGGCCGCGTGAGCGACCTCTCAGGACGGCCCGTGTGCACGCTGACATCGCGGCTGCTGATCATCGCTCCGTCGCCGGAGCAAGCACCATGAGTGCAGTCAGGATCGGAGACACGCTGCCCGACCTTGCCATCGCGCCCATCGACCGCGCGAGCGTGCAGGAGTACGCCGCGGCATCGAGCGACGACAACCGGCTGCATCTTGACGACGACTATGCGCGCTCGATCGGGCTCGCCGGCGCCATCGTGCATGGCTCGTATGTGATGGGCCTGACCGAACGGCTCCTGCGCAACTGGTCGCCGGCCATTGAGGTGCGCCGCATCGGCTTCCAGTTCGTACGGCCGGTCGCGCACGGCACCGCGCTCTTAATCACCGGGCGCATTGCCGAACTCGACGCCAACTGCGCCTCCATCCGCGTCACCGTGCGGGGGGCCGATAACGCGATCCGCTGCATCGGCATGGCCGAGTGCATCCTGCCGCCGCAACTCACATAATCGATCGCCGGGAGCATCGTTCACGCGGCCTGCGGCAACGAGGGCCACGGTCGCCCGTTTCTCCGCGCCCGCTCACCGTGGCGGCGGTCCCGCGACGAGCGGCGTCGCGGCCGCACTCCCGTCGCGGCGGACCGACCAGGTCAGCAGCGCCAGCGCGTTGGTCAGAAACCAAGGGTCCGGCACCAGGTAGGCCCACGAGCGGTCCTGCGGACCATAATGGACGTTGACGCCGTTGGCATAGGGTTCGACCCACAAGATGCGCGCGACCGGAATCCGCATCATCTTGCCGGATCGGGGAAAGAAATAGAGGTTGAAGTTGGTCAGCATCATGTCCCCGATCCGATCGTCGGCAAACCGCCGCGGCGCCCGCAGATTGCGGTGGAACCGGGCCAGACCGAGATAGGTCCTGTCGGCGGCGTGCACGTCATGCCCATACGCCGGCTCCTTGCCCGCCGGCTTGCGAAAGGCTTTGGCGTCGTTGAAGATCCAAAGCACGGGCTCGCCGCGACGCAGCTTCACCGGCATGGTGCCGCCGACTTCCACCAAGTCGGGGGTTTTGCCATCGCCGAGCTCGCGCAGGATCTGAATCTTGGCGAAGATTTCCTCAAGACCCGGGTCCGCGGCGAGCCGTGGGTCGATGGCGCTGAGGATTTCAAGAATGCGCTGCTCCTCGGCCGGGGTCGGCAAACGCTGTTCGAGCACGGTGGCGATGAGTTCAGAGGTCCCCGCGATGCACAGCGCGCCGAGCTGCTGATCGTCAATGAATGCGGCCTGCGCCGCATCCCGAAGAAGCAGGCTGAATCGCTCAGCCGGGATGGGGCTGTCCAAGACCTTGGTAAAGAAATTCGGAATGAGTGTGGTCGCGCGCTGATGTCGGTCGTGGCACGCCTGATGATGGCTGCGAAACGGGCGTGCCGGCTTGCCGCAATATTGGCACCGTGCCATCGAAGGAGCCCCGTCTTCCGCTCACGTCCTGGCTGACGGCCGCAGAAAAGGCATCATGCTGCGCGACGCTCTGCCCGAGCCGGCCTTTATCGTCAACTCGTGCCGGAACGCAACGGCTTGACGGCAGAGGCTGAATTAGGAAACGTGATTGTCCTATTTTAGGAAAGAAGGTTGACAAGGCGGGCGGCAGGCGGGAATAAGGTGTTGAGACGGGCCGTCGGGCCAGGGACCGAAAAGTGGGGAGCGCGGCTCCGGGGGCTTGGGGTGCCGGGGGCTAGCGATCGCGGGGACTTGCGCGCCAGGCACGGTGGTTTCGGGAGTGGCGGCTTCGGGAGCCGGGGGGATCATGGGTGAATCGCCGACTGGCAGCGAAGGCGAGGTTCCGGCGGAGCTTGCGGTCGAGGAGTTCGGCGACCTCGTCGCCAAGATGGCGCGTTTTCTGGCCACGCTTTCTACCATTCCGCAGTTTCGCGATGCCGACCTCGGTCTTGCCGAATGGGTCGCGTTGTCGGTCCTCCAACAGGGCGACGGCATCAACAACAAGCAACTTGCGAGCCGCCTCGGGGTGACGCGCCAGCGCGCGCACCAGGTGATTGCGGAACTGGCGAAGATGGGGTGGATCAGCGTGCAGGTGTCGCAGGTGGATTCCCGCGAGAACGTCCTGTCGTTGACGGTAAAGGGACGTGAACACCTCAAAGCTGTGAATGTCCAGCTCGGCGCGTTGCTTTCGGCGACGCTCGGACCAAAGGTGCGGGGGTTGGGCCGGTTGCAACAGCAGGTGGCGCAGCTCATGCGGGTCGTGCATGCGGCCAAGCTTGCACAGGCGCGCAGCGTGAGGCCGGCGGTGGAGGCGATGCCGGCGGCGGCGGGCGCGGCCGAGCGCGGCGGTCCGGCGGTGCGCTTTCCGAGCCTTGGCGGTGCGGGCCGCTGGGCGTTCAAGCCGGGGGGCTGAGGGTGGACTGGGCGGACCATTCGCTGCGCAACGCGGGCCTGGCGGCGGCGCTGTTTGCGCTGCTTGCGGGCTGCGCCTTTCCCGCGGCCGCGCCCACCTCGCGCGAGCTCGTCTCCGGGCGCAGCGACCCGAGCATCCACTACGCGCTGGTTCCGGTCGACGGCCACGTCGCCGACGTCTTGAGCCGCCAGCGCATGTCGTTTGGCGCCGCCTTCCGGCGCGCAAGCCGTTACACGCCGAAGAATGTTCTGCGGCCGGGCGATGCCGTCTCGATCACGATCTACGAGACCGGGGGCTCGTCGCTGTTTCCGCCGCCGAGCAGCGCCTCCAATGCCCTGGCGGCGTCACTGACGGGCGCGACGCCGGGGGCGTCGGCGCCTCCGCCGCCGACCGGGGCGTCGTCGGCCAACACCATTCCGGCGCAGGTGATCGAGTCCGACGGCACCATCGGCGTGCCGTTTGCCGGCCGCATCAAGGTTGCGGGCTTGACGCCGGCGCAGGTCGGGCCGCTGATCGAGCGCGAGCTGCGGCAGAAGGCGGTGGCACCGCAGGTGGTGGTCACGCCCACGGCCAACGTGACCAACACGGCCACGGTCAACGGCGAGGTGACGGCACCGCGGGTGGTGCCCTTGAGCCTGCGCGGGGAGCGGCTGCTCGACGTGATTGCGGCGGCCGGGGGATCGAAGTTTCCGACCTATGAGACCTATGTGCACATCGTTCGCGACGGCCAGGTCGGCACCATGCTGTTGCAGAGCGTGGTGACCAATCCGGCCGAGAACGTGATGGTGCAGCCGCACGACCAGATTTACCTGACGCGCAACCCGCGCACCTTTGTGGTGATGGGGGCGACGCTGCGGCCGTCGGTGTTCCCCTTCGACCGGGAGAAGATCTCGCTCGCCGAGGCGATCGCGCAGGCGGGCGGGCCGATCGACACGGTGGGCGATCCCGGGGGAATCTATCTGTTCCGCTACGAGCCCTGGTCGATCGCCAAGCAGGTGCTCGGTTCCAGCCAGCTCCAGGCGATGGGCAGCATTCCGCCCGAATTCGTGCCGATCCTCTACCGGATCGGGCTGCGCGACGCCGAAGGCTATTTCCTGGCGCAGGCCATCCAGATGCGGGACAAGGACATCGTGCTGATCACCAATGCCGAGGCCACGCAACTACAGAAGCTCTTGTCGGTGGTCAGAGGCTTCACCGGCATCGCCTACGACCTCAAGCGGCAGACGTACTGAGCGGGTTCTTTGGGCCGGCCAAGGAGGACAATGTTGCCGCGATCGTTCCGGACTTGCATGCGTTGGTTGGTGTGAGAATCTCTGCTTAGCTCGGGCGGCGAGCTTGTACGAGGAGACCTGCTGGCGTGGCGCGCGACGGAGGACATGACGTGCGGGATGCGCAGCGGCCGCCGCCGGCGCGCGGCGGCGGCCGCGGCGGGGAGGCGAGCGCGGAACTGCGCGCCTTGAGTTCGCTCGCGCAGGCGGCGCGCGGCCAGCAGATCCAGGAAATTCAGCCGGCGCCGGCCGCAAAGCGCATCCAGCAACGGTTCTCCGGCAGCCCGCTGCGCCTGCGCCCCGACACGAGCGCGCCGCCGAAGGAAAAGACAATTCTGCCGCCGCTGCCCGGGCCACAGCAGGCGCGCCGCTACGGCACGATCATCTCGTTTCTCTTGTGCGTGGTCGTTCCGCTCGTCATTGCCGCGGTCTATTACCTGTCCATCGTCTCGCCGCAGTACGTCTCCGAGTTCCGCTTCTCGGTCAAAGACACTTCGGTCAACACCAACGTCGGCTCCAACAGCCTCCTCGCCGCTTTCGGCGGCGGCGGCATGGGAGCGAGCACGGAGAACTATCTGGTGGTCGATTACCTGACCAGCCGGCAAGTGATCGAGGACCTGCAGCAGCGTATTCCCGTGATCGAGCTCTACTCCAAGCCTGAGATCGACGCCTGGTCGCGCTTCGATCGTTCGCTGCCGATGGAGCAATTTGTGCGCTATTGGCAGAAGATGGTCATCGCGCGCTATGATCAGATCACCGGCATCGCCACGGCCGAGGTGCATGCCTTCTCGCCGCAGGACGCGCTCTTGATCGCGAGCACCATGGTCGGCTTGTCCGAAGAGCTCGTGAACCGGATCGCCAACCGCACGCGCGCCGACGCGGTGCGCTTTGCCGAACAGGAGGTGGAGCGGGCGCAGGAGCGGCTGCGGCGGGTGCGGGCGCAACTGACCGAGCGCAACGCGGGCCGCGGCGGCAACGGCACCGACCCCGCGGGCCAAGCGCTGCTGCTCGACCTCGAACGGCAGATCGCGCAGAACATGCTGGCTAGCGCCATGCAGACGCTCGATCAGGCACGCACCAATGCCGCCGCGCAGCAGCTCTACATCACCCCTTACGTGCGTCCGAGCCTGCCGCAGAGCCCGAGCTACCCGCGCAAGCTGCTGTCGATCGCCATGGTCGGCGCACTCGCCTTCGCCGTCTGGCTCTCCAGCCTGTTGATCGTGCGCTCCATCATGGAGCGCTTCCATTGAATTTGCGACCGCGGCGACCGGTACAGGGGCGCGCGGGCAGCAGGCACTGGTAACGTCGAACGGCGGGACGGCGAAGCGGACTTTGAGCCACGCGGCGGCCCGCGCAACGAAACGAACGCCGCGTTCTGCGTCTGCGGGCGAGCCGAAGGATCAGACTGCAACGCGCTCGAAGAACCGCTTTCGAGGCGCGGACCGATTCCAAAGCGCATTCATCCTTGACGAAGCGGCGAACGGAAAGCCAATAATCGCCGCGGAGGTGGGACGGAACAGGCTTCGCACAAGACCGGTGACTGGCCCAGACAGGACCCGCGTTCCATGGCACATGGAAAGATCGCGCTCTTCTATGGGCATGTGTCGGGCAATTTCGGCGACCTCGCCATCAACCGGGGTGCCGTCAATCTGCTGCAAGAGTGCTTTCCCGATGCTTCCATCCACTGCGTGTTTCTGAACGGCGAGACGAGCAAGTTTATCGCCGATGCGCGAGCCTCGTTTGCATCGGCTGTGCCTGTGTCCTTTTCCCATTTCAAGTCGAGCGAGAACGAGATCACGGGCTATCTTGCTCGCCCCGACAAGTTCCTCGCAGATTGCGGTGCAGCCGATGCCGATCTGGTCGCGCTCAACGCATCGGAGCACTTCGGCCCCCGCCAGGGACACAATTCGGCCGAGCTGTTTTGGCGCATGCTGCCGGCCTTCGCGGCGAGGGCCGGCGGCCGTCACTGCATTCTCCTGCCGTCGACACTTGGTCCATTCCGCGACGCCGAGGCGCGACTCTTGGCCTCGACGTTGATGTCGCTCGTCGACGATGGCGCCGCCCGCGAGACGCTGTCGGCCGAGTTCCTCGCAACGCTGTCCACACCGTTTGCGCCGATCACGTTGCTCGATCCCGCCTTCTTCGTGGACGTGCGGGGGACAGGCCCGAAAGCCGTCGAGACTGCAAGCCGCGCCCGTCGCACGCTTGGTTTGATCATCCGCCCGGAAGGCTGGGGCATCGGGCCCGAGCGGGAGCAGGCGGTCGCACCCATCGGTTCGTTTCAGTCCCGCAGATACGAAAACAGTCGTGCCTTCCAATTCTCCGTGGCGCTCTGTCGCGAGTTCCTCGCGCCGGGCGGCACCGCGGTCCAGATCATCGCGCAATCGCCCGCCGACGAGGAGCTCGCCACCTGCATCAGGTCCTCGCTCGCCGAGGAGAGCGTCGGCGCCGAGCGGATCGAAGTCTCCAGGCCCGCGTCTCTCGACGAATACCTGGCGCAGATTGCCGCCGTCGACTGCGTCGCCTCCTCCCGCCTTCATGCGCTGATCCTGGCCCTCGTGACGGAGAAGCCCGTCGTTGCGGCCTATTTTGACGGGCACGGTCACAAGATTCCGGGCCTGTGCGAACTTCTCGGATTGAGCGAAAGTTGCATCAACCTGTCGGCGGTCGAGCCCGGGGGGGCGGCGCGATCGGCAGGCGAAGTGCTGCTGCGAGCCCCGAGGACACCGGACGGCGTTCGGGCGCGCATCGACGATCTGCGCGATCGCACGCGTGCCTGGCTCAAGGGATCAACCCGCAGACCCGACGACGACAGGCGCCTGTTGGAGGCTTTCCGTGCGTTCAGCGGCTTGTCCTCGGTTTTGCTGCGCAAGAGCCGCGACCGGACCCATGTCCTGCAGGAACGTGCGCTCAACACGCAACGAACGCGGCTCACCAACCTGCATGCCGCGAGGGTCCTGCGCCTGGAGGAGCGTCACCAATTGGCGGATGCCGTTCTCGCCGCACAGTTGTCGCTCCATCAGGCCGGGCCGTGGCGGCTGTTGCTCGGCGGCGTCGCGGCGCTGCGCTCGCGGCGACGCAGGTCGCTGCCGCATTTTGCGCTCTATTGTCACTACTTGTTGCGCCGCCCGCGGATCGCGGCCGACCTCGTGGCGGTTGCCGCCTCGGGCTTTTTCGATCCGGCGTTCTATCTCGAGAGCAATCCGGATGTCGCGGCGTCCGGCGCGGACCCGCTGCTGCATTATGTCGACTACGGAGCGCGCGAGCTGCGCAACCCGTCACCCTATTTCGATACCGAGTATTACCTTCGCAGCAATCCTGACGTGGCACGGCACGGAGCCAACGCGCTGATCCATTTCGTCAAGCACGGCCTGCGCGAAGGCCGCCAGCCCGCCCCCATCCGACTCCTCTCCGGTTATGTCTCCGAGCTGCGCAAGATCTACCAAACGCTCGGGATCGCCGCGGTGCGACACGAGATTGAACGGCAGGGTGCTGGCAAGCCGCCGCGCCTGCTCGCACTTGAGACCATCCGCGTCAGTCAGGCCTTCGGCATGGCCATCGACGAGGATGCAAGCCTCGCGTTGGCGCTGGAGGCGCTCAAGTTCGATCGCTCCGAACCCATCTTGCGATCGATCTTCTGGATCGCGCACAGACTGCGCCGTTTCGACATTGCCTATGAAATCGGCGCCGAACTCAAGGATCATTTCGGCGAGGATCCCACCGCCGTGCCGACGCCGGTGTTGCGCAAGTCGAGGCCGGCACCTGCGAATTGGAAGCCGCTGCTCAAGCTGATCCCGCCGCGGCGCCCGCCGGCCATTGCGAGCGAGCGACGGCGCTTGCTCTACGTTCTGCACAACAGCCTGCCTTACTCGTCCGGCGGTTACGCCACGCGCACCCACGGCTTTGCCAAGGGACTGCAGGCGGCGGGCTACGAGGTCGTCGCCTGCACCCGTCCCGGCTATCCCATCGACATGCGGCCGGAATTGACGGCCGCGGATGTGCCCGAGAGCGAAACCGTCGACAAGGTGAGGTACCTGCGGCTGCTCCAGCCCGCCAGGAACCACATGCCGTTTCAGAAGTACATTCCGGCGGCCGTCGACGCGCTCGAATCCTGCATTCGGCGCCTGCGGCCGCAATTCGTCATGGCGGCCTCCAATTACATGACCGGATTGCCGGCGTTGATTGCGGCGCGCAGGTTCGGCCTGCCGTTCGTCTACGAGGTCAGCGGCCTCTGGGAAATCAATCGCATGTCCAAGGAGCCCGGCTTCGATGAGACCGCGTCGTTCGAACTTCAGAAGGATCTCGAGACCGCGGTCGCGCGCAACGCTGACCACGTGTTCACCCTGACGGAAGGGCTGCGCGAGGAACTCCTGCGGCGGGGGATTCTAAAGGAGAAAATCGTCATCCTGCCCAATTCCTGCGATCCTACACAGTTCGCGCCGCTTCCCCGCGACCAGGAATTGGCCAAACACCTTTCCATTCCGGCGAATGTTCCGGTGATCGGATATGTCGGAACGTTCACCGCCTACGAAGGCCTCGAAGATCTCGCCACCGCTTGCGGCATGCTCAAGGCCGAAGGCGCGAAGTTTCGCCTTCTTCTCGTCGGCAACGAAAACACCTCGGGCGACTCGCGCGGCCAGATCTCCGATCAGGTCGCCCGCATCGCCGATGAAGGGGGCTACTCGAACTGGCTGATCATGCCCGGGCGGGTGCCGCATCACGAGGTCGCGCGATACTATTCGCTGATCGACATCTGCCCCTTCCCGCGCAAGCCCTGGCCGGTTTGCGAAATGGTATCGCCGATGAAGCCGCTCGAAGCGCTCGCCATGCAAAAGGCGGTGGTCGTCTCAAGCGTCCGCGCGCTCGCCGAAATGATACGGGACGGAGAAACCGGATTGATATTCCAGAAGGGCAATACGCGCGCGCTGGCATCGGCGCTGCTTCGCCTGATGAACAGCCCCGCAGAGCGGACAAGACTTGGGACCGAGGGCCGTGCCTGGGTCATCAGGGAGCGGACATGGCATGCGACGGCTCGCAAGGCCGCGGCGCATCTTGAGGAGATCGTCGTGGCGCAATAGGCACGCGCTCCATCGCTTCTCGCAATCTCGCTGTCCAGATGCATGCTGGCGAGCGCCCTCGGCGCCACTCCGTCGCTGGACGCAATCTTCGCCCGCCTCAAGGGCCGATCAACGCAATGATCTGCTGGTCTGAGGGCGTGTCCGCGCGGCTGCGCCGTGTTCGCGCATGCGTGCCTGGAGCTATGGGCAATCCAGAGTCAACAGCACCTGCACGATGCGTTCGGCCGTCCGGCCGTCCCACAGCTCCGGCACGCGGCCTGCGGCGACGTCGCCGGCGAGCACCTGACGCGCGGCACCAAGGATGCGAGCGGGATCGTTGCCGACCAGACGGTTGGTGCCCTGCGTGCAGGTGATCGGGCGTTCAGTGTTGTCGCGCAGCGTGAGGCAGGGAACACCGAGCACCGTGGTTTCCTCCTGCAGCCCGCCGCTGTCGGTCAGCACCAGCCGCGCGTCGATGTTCAGGCTGAGGAACTCGAGATAGCCGAGCGGCTCGGTGATCCACAGGCCGCGCGGCCGACCTCCTTCGTTGAACATGCCGGACAGGCCGAACGTCTCTGCCATCTTGCGGGTGCGGGGATGGATGGGGAACACGATCGGCAGGGTCTTTGCGATCTCGACCAGGGCGCCGAGGATGCCCTCAAGGGTCCGTCGATCGTCGACGTTGGAGGGGCGGTGCAATGTGAGCGTGGCATAGCCCTTTGGAACAAGGCCAAGGTCGCGGCCAACCGGCAGCTGCGACGCTTTCACGCGATGCCGCATCAGCGTGTCGACCATGATATTGCCGACGAAATGAATGCGATCGTCAGCGACCCCCTCGCGCCGGAGGTTCTCGTCGGCACCGCGATCGGTGGTGAACAGGTGGTCAGCCAGGATGTCGATGCAAAGCCGGTTGATTTCCTCGGGCATGCTCATGTCGCGCGAGCGCAGGCCCGCTTCGACGTGCGCCACCTTGATGCCAAGCTTCTTGGCGACGAGCGTGCAGGCCAGACTCGAGTTCACATCGCCCACGACAATGACAAGGTCCGGCTTTTCAGCAAGACACACGTCCTCGAACGCAGCCATGATGCGCCCCGTCTGCTTGGCGTGCGTGTCGGAGCCGACCTCAAGATCAAGATCGGGCTTGGGCATGCCCAGCTCGTCAAAGAAGGCCTTGCTCATCCGCTCGTCGTAGTGCTGCCCGGTGTGGACGAGGAGGTGCCGGAAGCGATCGGGGTAACGGTCCAGCGCCTGGATCAGCGGCGCCATCTTCACGAAGTTCGGCCGGGCTCCCACGACATTGATGATTTTCATGCTGGAGATGACCTGTTCACGCTCCGTGACCGCACGGCATCCCGCCCGCGGCGATCGCACTGATGGATCTGCAGTCGGCGCGATTTCTTGGCAGCGTCTATCAGGTTGCGCCGCATGCTCCAACTGCTTTCGACGGCAGCCCTGATGCCGCCAAACGCCCGCCGCCAGGGCAAACACGCACAACTTCGGTTTGCCTCATCGGGGGTGCTCCCGGCCGCATCCGTCCGCAGCAGCCTGACGTGGTGGACATTGTTTGCCACGCCGCCCGTGGAGTACAAGCATTGGCGTTGCCGCCTTTTGAGCAACCTTGCGCGTGACTGAATGCCGTCGATCCGTCCGATGAGAACAAGACGCCTGACTTCCGCAGCCCCCCGGCGGACGGACCGCCGCCGCCCCGGCCTGCCTTGCCGATGATTGGCCCGGCGGACCGGAACGCCGATCGGTCGCTGGCTGCGAGCGTCATGATCGCGGCGCGGCGTATGGCGGCCGCGTGTCAGGCCGTGCGTTCCGTCCTCGCGTTGCGCACCCGGGCGGCGCCATCGGCGCGGGCTCTGATCCGCTTGGCCGATGACAATTCCTTTGCCGAACTCTATGCCCGTCGCGAGGCTTTGCTGGTCCGTTATGTCGCGGATCACGCCCATTTCGTCGTCAACTTCGCGCATCTGCTGGCGTGCCGGAGTCTGAGCGCGTTCCAGGTGGGCGCCGATTGCGTCGATCGCATCCTGTCTCGCTTCGACGGCCGCCTTGCCGTCTTGCGTCTCGGTATCGGCCGCACCGCCTACCGACGCTTCCTGCGCGATGCCGCGTTCTGCCTGACGCGGGTCGGCCGCTATGTCGACGCCCGGCGGCTGATCGATCGAGAAATCGCTCGCGACCGGGCCAATTGTGCGTTCCGGCAGATTCGCGCGGAACTGTGCTGGCCGCATGATCCGGAGCAGGCGATCGCCGACCTTGAACGGTGCCTGTCCCGCGGCCGGGCCACCGCCGGCGACAAGCTCCTGCTGCAGCACTTGCGCTCGATGTCCGCAGACAACGCGCGCGCACCGGACAGCGAGGCCGGGCAACCGGGGCGGCTGCTCGTGCAGGCCAACGCCTGTCTCGCCGCAGGCGACCTGCGAGGCTACTGCGGCGCCTTGAACGGGTATTTCGCCGCCCAAGGTCTGGCCGCCGTCCTGCCCGACCAGATCGACACGTTTGATTTTTCGCGCCTTGGCGGTACCGCCGAGGGGCAGCATGGCGGCCCGCTGGTCAGCGTTATCATGTCAACCTGCAATTCGCAGTCCACGGCCGCCCATGCGATCGAGTCGATCCTCGCGCAATCGCATCGCAACCTCGAGCTCATCGTCGTCGATGACGCCAGCACCGATGCAACGCCCGAGCTGGTCCGGCAATGGGCCGCGCGCGATCATCGCATACGATTGATCGGTAACGACCGCAATGTCGGAACCTATGTTTCGCGCAACCGGGCGATGGCCATGGCCCGGGGCACATTCGTCACCTTTCATGATTCCGACGACTGGGCCCATCCGCAGCGGATCGCCGTTCACGTCGCGGAAATGCAGAAGCGACCGAAGGTTCAGGTCTCGCGCTCAAACTGGCTGCGCCTGAAGCCGGACGGAGAAATCTTCTTTCGGCGCTGGGGCGAGACTTTCGCTCATGCCAATCCAGCCTCGCTGTTCCTGCGGCGCGAGGTCATCGAACGGGCGGGGTACTTCGACGCGGTTCGCTTCGGCGCGGATTCCGAATACTGGTTTCGCCTCCATCGGCTCATCGGTCGCAGCGGCGTGCTGAGCCTGGAGCACTGCCTCGGGCTCGGACGCATCCGCGACGGTTCATTGACGCGCTCGGGCGCGGGAGCCATGGACGCCGAGAACTTCTCGCCGGTGCGGTCCAGCTACAATTACAGCTACCTGACCTGGCACGCGTCGCAAGCGCCGGAGGCCCTGGCGTTGCCCGAACGGCCCGCACAGCGGCCGTTCTGGGCGCCGGCCGACATGCTGCAAGGCGATCTGCCCAAGTATCCCCCTCTGCGCCCGCAATTTAGCCTGCGCTTCGCCGAAAGCGCCGCAGCCAATACGCAGCCAAACTTCATTTTCGCAATCTCGCTGATCTCGGCCAAGGTGGCGCAGGACTGGGGCCGCGTGCAGCTCCTGCTCGGCCACACGCTGCGGTCCGTGCTCAACCAGACCGACGGCCGTTTCACCGTGATTGTGTGCGGGCACGAGAAGCCCGATCTTGCCGAAATGCGCGACCAACGCGTGCTGTTCTTCGAGAGCGATCGCAAGCCGCCTGCCAACAGCCGCTACTTTCGCGACGACAAGGGACGCAAGCGCTGGCTGATCGGAACGATCGCCCGCGACCTCGGCGGCGGCTACATCTTTCCGCTCGACGCCGACGACCTGGTGCACAAGGACGTGGTGTCGTCCTGCCTGAGCGACGACAACCGGTGCGGTTATCTCATCGACCGGGGCTACGCCCTCGACTTCACCCACCGCCGGCTCGCACCGATCCCCGGCGCATGGAACGCAAGCTATGATCGCGTCTGCGGAAGCTGTGCCGCGATCTATTTCTCGCCCGACGAGCTGCCGCGCTACCGCGACGGCGACGACCCCAGCCTCTATTTCAACCTGTTCGAGAGCCACGCCTATTGGCCCAACGTCGCCGAAGAATTCGGCCGCCCGTTCAAGAGGTTGCCGTTCGCCGGCGGCGTCTACGTCGTCAACCACGCGCAGAACCTCTCGTTCAGCCTGCAGCGCGCGGGCGTGCGCACAAGAAATATCGTCGCAGCGATCGAGCGCCTGGCGCTCGAAGACGGCATCGAGATTCTCCGTCGGGATTTCGGATGGCGCGAGATCGGCGCTTGCTCGGCGGGCCCGACGCCGATCGCTGCGCGCCAAGACGCGCCGCGCAGCGGCGCGGTTATTTCCTGAACAGACGATCGAGACCGATTCGTCGCAACACGCCGCGCGCAGACCACAATCGTTGCGCCCATCCGGGCCGCACGGCGATACCGTCGTCGGCCGCATTCGTGATGGACGATCGTTCCGAGATCGAACGCCATGGCCGCGCCATGCGGTCATACACCTGGATCAGGCGACGGTCGTTTGTCTTCACTTCGCGGCAAACGTACGAGTAATTCGCATTGCGTCCGAACCAGGAGCGCATCCTTGCTTTGTCAATCGGATCGTGCAGGTGTTCCTTGTTCCGGCCGCGCGCCCATTTATACGGAACGCTGACGATCACGATGTCGGCCACTGCCAATAGCTTCCGGCAGAAGGCCGGCGCATCAGGAACATGCTCGATCACCTGCAGACAAAGGGCGAGATCGTAGTGGCGTGGCGCCTCCCAGGCGAGGAAATCGGCAGTGACGGATTCGATGCCCTCCCCCGCATAGGGCCCGCGCGGATCGACCGAGGTTCGGAACTTGGCCTGCGGAAACCAGTCCAGGCACGGCGTGCGATTCGAGCCCACGTCGAGCACGGCGGTAGCCCCCGATCCAAGGGCCGTCGCGAGTTCGCGAACCACCTGGAAATAGAGGGCGTCTTTGCGCCGATGCCAGTATCCGCTCGTTCTCGGCCTCGTCGCTCCAACCCAAGAGCCGACCGGTCCGCCTTCCACTGCGATTCACTCCCTTTCACCTGCAACCGGATGGCGGCCCGGACATCCCGTGGGCCGCGTCCTCCTAGCGTTTCAACGGCAGCACAGCATCGAGGGCGGCAATCCCCCCGCCCAGATGACGGTCATAGGGCGGATGCCGCGGCTCGGGCAAGGCCGCCGCCCGCTTCGGGAACGCCGTTGCATAGAGCGGCCACCACGGGATGTTCATGATCCGAATTTGATGACTGCCGTTCAACTGCGTCATGATGTTCGGGTCGTGGAAGGCCCTGACCGACAGTTCGACCAGGCGATGGATGCGACCGCCGCCAAGCGCAAAGAAATCCTCGCCGCGCAACCGCGACAGTCGCGCAAGAGTCACGAGCGGCCCCGCCGCGAACTGGTGATAGTTGGCCGCACGGTTGCCTCGCTCAAGCTCGAGCGGCAGCGCGCCGTCCTCGCGCATGTGCGCGAGCGCATCGTGATAGACCTTGCGTGCATAGTCCCATAGCGCATCATTCTTGAAGGCGACCCCCGTCGCCCCGACGGCAAGACCGGCGTAATAGTGATGGTTGTTGAGGACACGCTCCTCCCTATCGAAGGTGACGACCTCCCTGGCGAGCTTGTGCATCCAGCGCTCGATGCGTTGGTCCACCGCGGTACGCCCTCCCGCGCCGAGCTTGATGTAGCCGAGGGCCGCCGAGGCCAACGTCCATTGCCGTTCCCAGCGACCCTGTTCGGTCACCCGCCCGAGGAACGCATTGCCGTGCGCCCAGGCATCGAGCCAGGTCATGGCGCACGCGCGCGCTCCCTCGTCGCGCTTGAACACAAACTCGTCCGCATTGCTCAGCACCGAGTCGAGAAAGCGGTAGATCGGAGCGCGCAATTCGGCGTTGCGCCTGTATTTCTCGGGGTCGCGCTTGCTGTCGCCCGGGGGCCCGTAGTAGTAGAACTGCCCCGAATAGTCGACGACCGGACGCTCGGGAGGCGGACAGGCCAAAGCCGCGCCGGCGAAAATCGCCAGTGCCAACGCGAGCATGCTGCGTCGGGCGAGTCTCTTTCCGGCGCATGAACGCACGCGGAGTTCGGCGGACCAAACGCGAGCGGCCGAACCCAGCCAGAACCTGACGTCCATCTGCGTCAATTCCTCACCTCCCTGAAGCGCCCCGCCTTGCCGGTCGGCGACCGCCGAACGAACGGAGCTGCTGGGGCCGGATTGTGGCGGTTTTGGCACCCGGAACCGGGCCAGCATTGAACGTCCAGAAGGCGGCTGCTAGTTTTTTTTCGAGGAAAGACTGCATGGCTGCAAGCCGCCCCATCGACCGTGTGCATGAGCTGTACCCGACGCTCAAGCACATGAACCTCGTGCAAGCGGAGCGCATGCGCTCGATCATCCGCGATGCCCATTGTCATGACATTCTTGAGATTGGTACGGCGTCCGGCAAGGGCACGGCTTTTCTTGCGGCGATACTCGAGGAATTCTACCGCGGCAAGGTCTGCACGCTTGATCGCGATTCCTGTCTCCGGCGCAGGAACAACGTGCATTCGATCGCCCGCTCGCTCGGGCTTTCCCACCGAATCGAGGTGCGGCTGCATCCGCGGTCCTTTACCACCACCTTGATGCAGATGATCGAGGAGGTTCCTCGTCCACAGTTCGATCTCGTGTACCTTGACGGCGGCAAGACCTGGGACACGGCCGGCCTGGTCTTCTTCCTGGCCGACAAGCTGCTGCGTCCGGGTGGAATCCTTGTCATGGACGACCTCGACTACATCATTGGGAACGATCCCCAACGCGTGCGCGAGTATCCCGACTTGACCGACGAGGAGCGCAGCACGGCGCAGCTACGCAAGGTATGGACACTGCTTGTGCGCGAACGCTACGAGGACTGTTACGAACTGCCCGATATCGGGTGGGGCGTGGCGCACAAGCCGCGGTCGCCCAAGGCCGAGCGGGTGAGCGAAGGGCCAAGGCGTGGCGCGCTTGCGGCCCTCGCCGCGGCGATCAAGGGTCGATAGTGTCGACAGTGGGGTGTAGGAACGCCTGCATGCTGCGGACCGCACCGCCGGCAGGGTGCCGGCGCGGGCGGCGCCCATGCGGCCCATTCCGATCGAGGCCGCGGCAGGACCGGTTTCCAGCATGAGCGGTTTGCGATCCGGCTTCCGTGACAGGCTGCGCCGCCACATCCGGCGGCTGTGGCTGCGTTGCACTTGCGCGCTGAGCGCCTGGCGGATCCGTCGCACCGGCCTGTTCGACCGCGACTGGTATCTGCAACACTGCGACTGCTCGGCGCTTTCGGACCTCGATCCGGCCGTCCATTACGTTGCCTTCGGCGCGCGGGCGGGATGCGATCCGCATCCGCTGTTTCACAGCGCTTTCTATCTTGCCGCCAATCCGGACGTGGCGCGCGCGGGCAAGAATCCGCTCCTTCACTACTGCCGCTTCGGCGCATTCGAGGGCCGCGATCCCAATCCGTTCTTCGATACCGAATGGTATCTGAGCCAGAATCCCGACGTCGCCGCCCGTCGCGAGAATCCGCTGCGCCATTATCTGCAGGTGGGGGCGGCGCAGGGGCGCGATCCGAGCTCGTTGTTCGACACCGACTGGTACTTGCAGATGAATCCCGATGTTGCGGCCTCGGGGACCAATCCGCTCGTTCACTACGTCTGCGAAGGTCACGCACAGGGACTGCTGACGAGTCCGAAGGTCGGACCGCGGCGCTCGGATGCCCCTTCAGATCCCGACCCCGACACCGGCGGCGCTTCGCCTCTGCGGCACGAGATGCCGCCAACCGAGGGCGTGGACCAGAACGCCCTGCGGGCGGCCGTGCAGAACGGTATCGAGCGCGCTTCGACCGCCGCCCCCTCCCCGTTCTACGCTGTACTCGGCAAGGTCGTGGCCGACGGCGACCCCGCCATGCTGATGGAGGTAGAGCGCACGCTGAACACCATCGATCTGGTTCGCATCGGCAAGAGCCCGCCCGCCGGACCGCGGGTGAGCATCATCATGCCGGTGTTCAACCGCCGCACGGTCGTGTGCGAAGCCATCGATTCCGTTCTGGCGCAGAGCTATCGCAACTTTGAGCTGATCGTGTGTGACGACGGCAGCCGCGACGGCAGCGCCGATGCGGTCGAGGCCTACCGCGATCCCCGCATCAGGCTGATCCGCCTGAAGGACAACTGCGGCGCGGCCGCTGCCCGCAACCGCTGCCTGGAAGCGGCGACGGGGACCTACATCGCCTACCTCGATTCCGACAACCTGTGGCACCCGCACTATCTCGCGGTGATGCTCGACGCCCTGCGCGGCGCGCCGGGGCAGCCCCTCGCCTATGCGAGCTACTTCGATGTGACGCTGGGCGAAGACGGATACCGCCTCCGGCGCGCGCGCCGGCGCGGCTTCAGCTACCGGCTGCAGGTCGAGAGCCCCTTCATCGATCTGAATTCCCTCGTTCACCACCGCGTGCTGTATCATCAGTTTGGCGGTTTCGACGAGCGGTTGCGCCGCTTGCAGGACTACGATCTGATCGCGCGCTACGCCTGGTGCCGTGACCCGCAGCACGTTCCGTTCGCGCTCAATATCTACCGTCGCATTCCCGGCCTCGGCCAGATCTCGGAGACGTCCAGGCATCATGCCGAGTCGCAAAGGGTCGTTCGCGCCAAAATTGCGAGCTACCACACGCGCGGGCTCGGTGCCGGAATTCCGCATTGGGTGCGCAAGGTCACGGTCCTGTCGTGGGACATGAGCCGCAATCACTTTGCCAAGGCCTACGCCGTGGCGGAGGCGCTGTCGAAGGAGCGGGAGGTGGAGCTTGTCTCCTTCCGGTTCTTTGAAGAGAAGATGTTCCGGCCGCTGGCGGAACGACGCACGGGCTTCCAGATCAAGGCCTTTTCCGGAAGGCAATTCCCCAGATTCTTTTCCGATTTGACGCAGGCGCTCGGCGCCATTTCCGGCGATGTCATCTATGCCGTCAAGCCGAGACTGCCCTCGTTGGGATTGGCGCTGCTGGCCAACCGCCAGCGCGGTATTCCGGTGCTGCTCGAGGCCAACGACCTCGAAACGGTGATCGAAGCGCCGAAGGCGACCGACGCGCATCAGACGCTCGATCCCGAGGGCTTTCTTGCGCGCGCTGCCGAGGCGAAGTCGCCCTATGCGGCGGTCTGGTCGCAACTGCTCGACCCGATGGCGGCCGAATTGCCGATCCTGTTCACGCACAACCGCAACTTGAACGAGCATTACCGATCGAAATGCCTGTACATGCGCAACATCAAGGATGAATCGGTGTTCGATCCGGCGCGCTATGACCGCGCCGCGATCCGCCGCAGCCTCGGCCTCGGCGCGAATGACCGCATGATTCTGTTTGGCGGGCTCGTGCGCCGGCACAAGGGTGTCATGGACCTGGCGCGCTGGATCGAGCTGCGCAACGATCCACACCTGAAGCTGTTCGTCGTCGGCAGTCAGGGCTCGCAGGAGCTGCCGCGGCTCGCAGCGAGCGCTTCGGCATCGGTGACCGTTCTGCCCGCCCAGCCATCCGACACGATGGCGGAGATCAATCTCGCCGCCGATGCCGTCGTCCTGTGGCTCGATCCCAAGGTGCCGGCGAGCCATTACCAGATGCCGTACAAGTTCACCGACGCCATCGCCATGGGAACGCCGGTGATCGCCTCACCGGTATCCGACCTGGAGGCGCTGTCCGACATCGTCTGGCACGTGTCCTACGGCGACTTCTCCGCGCTCGCGAGCACGCTGCAGCGCATCTTCTCGGATTCGCCGGAGCGCGCGCGCCGCTGCGCCGAAGGGCGCAAGCTGTTCCAGAAGGAGTTCAGCTACCGGGCGGCGCGGGAGAACTTTGCGCTGGCCTGCGCCATGATCGAGGATCGCGGCGCCATTTATCCGGTGGCGGAAACCTTTGCCGACGTTCTGTGTCGCTTCGCCGACCGATTCCACGCCGGCGAAAAGCTCCGGCGGCTGGTGATGACGGAAAGGCAACCTTTCGCTCAATCGATGCAAGCCCCCGTCGAGCCTGCCACGGGACTGCCAGAATGAACTCGCTGCCCACTCTCGTGGCCCAGGCAACTTGTCGCCGGCGAAGGGGGACGGTATGAAGGATGCGACCTCTGTCGCCACGAAACCGGACGGGATCTGAATTCTGATGGCAGAAATGCAGGGATTATTTGCCATCGCACGGGCCGCGGTGGCCGGCCCGCCGGGCGACTGCGCGCCGAAGTGCGGACGCACAGCACAGGCCCGCGCACGCTGCGCTGACGCGTACCGGCCGTGAGTTGCCTTCTCGTCACCGGCGGCGCCGGATTTATCGGCAGCAATCTGGTTCACCGCGCGGTAGCGGCAGGCTACACCATTATCAATCTCGACGCGCTGACCTACGCCGGCAACCCCGACAATCTGGCGGGTCTTAAAGCGCCCGAGCGGCACGTGTTCGTGCAAGGCTCGATCAACGACCGCCCGCTGCTCAATCGCCTCCTGGCGCGGCACCGGCCGGCTGCGATCGTCAATCTCGCCGCGGAATCGCACGTGGATCGCTCGATCGACGATCCCGGCGCCTTCATTCGCACCAACGTGGACGGCACCTTCGAACTGCTCGAAGCCGCGCTGGCTTACTGGCGGACGTTGCCCCCCGCCGAGCGCGATGCCTTCCGGCTGCTCCACGTTTCGACCGACGAGGTCTATGGAACGATTGCGGAGGGCCGCTTCACCGAGGAGAGCCGCTACGCCCCCAATTCACCATACGCCGCCTCCAAGGCGGCGGCCGATCACCTCGTGCGCGCCTTCCATGCCACCTACGGCCTGCCGACGCTGATCACCAATTGCGGCAACAACTACGGCCCGCGACAGTTTCCCGAGAAGCTCATTCCGCACATGGTTCTTTCGGCGATCGCGGGGCAGCCGCTTCCGGTATACGGCGACGGCCTGCAGGTGCGCGACTGGCTGCACGTCGACGATCACTGCAGCGCGCTGCTGCGCGTGCTCGAGGCGGGCCAACCGGGAACGGCCTACAACATCGGCGGTCAGGGCGACAGGACCAACATCGAAGTGGTGCAGGCGATCTGCGACATCCTGGACCGCCGCCGCCCGCGTCAGGGCTCCCACCGCAGCCTGATCGTCCACGTCACCGACCGCCCCGGCCACGACCGCCGCTATGCCCTCGATGCCACGCGCATCGAGCGCGAGCTTGGCTGGCGACCGAGCGTACCGTTTCCGGCCGGGCTCGAGCGCACGGTGACATGGTATCTTGACAATTTGGCCTGGTGCGAGCGGATCAAGAACGGCGGCTATCGCCTCGCGCGCATCGGACTTGGACGCGGCGGATGAGAATGGAATGACGCGCAAGGGCATCGTGCTTGCGGGCGGCAAGGGGACGCGGCTCTATCCGGTGACGCGCGGCGTCTCCAAACAGCTGCTGCCGATCTACGACAAGCCGATGATCTACTACCCGCTGTCGGTGCTGATGCTTGCCGGCATCCGCGACATTCTGGTCATTTCCACGCCGCAGGATCTGCCACGCTATCGCGAACTGCTGTCGGACGGCGGCGACTTCGGCCTGCGCCTGGCCTACGCCGAGCAACCACGGCCGGACGGTCTCGCTCAGGCCTTTCTGATCGGCGAGACCTTTCTCGCCGGGGCACCGGCGGCGCTGGTGCTCGGGGACAACATCTTCTACGGTCACAACCTCACCGCGAGCCTTGCGGCCGCGCAATCGCGCGAAGCCGGCGCAACGCTGTTCGCCTATCAGGTCAACGATGCGCGTTCCTACGGCGTCGTCGAGCTTGCCGGCGACGGCCGCGTCCTCAGCATCGAGGAGAAGCCCGCAATGCCGAAGTCCAACTGGGCCGTGACGGGGCTTTATTTCTATGACCGGAACGTCGTGTCGCTGGCGCGCACGCTCAAACCTTCCGCACGCGGCGAACTGGAAATCACCGATCTCAATCGGCTGTATCTCGCGCAAGGCGCGCTGCGCGTCGAACGGCTTGGGCGCGGTTTCGCCTGGCTCGACACCGGCACGCACGATTCGCTTCTCGATGCGGGCAGTTTCGTTGCCACGCTCGAGCGGCGGCAGGGCATGAAGATCGCCTGCCTCGAGGAGATTGCCTGGCGCCAAGGCTGGATCGACGATGACCGGCTACGGCAGCTCGCCGCAACGCTGCGCGGCACCGGATACGGCGAATACCTCGTGTCGCTCCTGGAACGCAGGTAGCCATGCGCATCATTCCGACCGCGCTCGAAGGGGTGGTTCTGGTCGAGCCGAAGGTCTACCACGACGACCGCGGCTTCTTCCTTGAAACCTATCGGCGCGACGCCTATGGCCGCGCCGGCATCGGACCCGACTTCGTGCAGGACAACCATTCGCGTTCGCAACGCGGCGTGCTGCGCGGCCTGCACTTCCAGGAGCCGCAGGCGCAGGGCAAGCTGGTGCAGGTGGTGCGCGGTGCGATCTTCGACGTGGTGGTGGATATCCGTCGCGGTTCACCGACGTTCGGGCGGTGGATCGGAGTCGAGTTGAACGGCGAAAATCACCGCCAGATCTGGATTCCGCCCGGGTTCGCGCACGGCTTCCTCACCTTGGCCGACGGTACCGACACAACCTACAAATGCACGCAGGCGTATGCCCCGCAGCATGAGCATACGCTGCTGTGGAACGATCCGGCCCTGGCCATCGCCTGGCCGGACATCGGCATTCCGCCGCGACTGTCGGCGAAGGACGCGGCCGGCCTGAGGCTCGCGGACCTCAAGACGCTTCCCGTTTACGCGCCGGGTTGACCGCCATGCGGATCTTGCTGACCGGGGTTTCGGGGCAGCTCGGCGGCGTGCTCCGAGCCTGTTTGCGCGATCATGATGTGATCGCGCCGGACCGCCGCGCGTTCGACCTGGAGCGCGGAGCAGCGATCGCCCCTTATGTGCGCGCGCTGCGTCCACAACTCGTCGTCAATTGCGCCGCATACACGGCGGTCGATCAGGCCGAGACGGACTGTGCGCGCGCCGAGGCCATCAATGCCACGGCGCCCGGTCTGATCGCCGGCGCTGCGCGCGAGATGGGCGCGGGTCTCGTGCATTTCTCGACCGACTATGTGTTCGACGGCACGGCCCGCCGTCCCTACCGCGAGGCCGATCCATGCGCCCCGCTCAATGCCTACGGCCGCAGCAAGCTGCAAGGCGAACGCAACATTGCCGCAAGCGGCGTGCCGCATTTGATCATCCGCACGTCATGGCTCTACGGCGCGAGCGGGCGGAACTTTCTCACCACGATGCTCCGCATCGGACGCGAACGTCCCGAGCTGCGGGTGGTCGACGATCAGCGCGGGGCCCCGACCTCGGTCGATTCTCTGGCCGCGACGGTCGCCGCCATCGTCGGGCAAATGGGAGACGATCCGCTGCCCTTTCTGCGCGCGCACGGCGGCATACTCCACGCCGCCTGCGATGGCGAGACGACATGGTTCGGCTTTGCCTGCGCGATCTTTGCCGAGGCGCGGGCGCGCGGCCTGCCGCTTGCGGTGCAGTCGGTCGAACCGATCGACACGGCGCAGTATCCGACGGCGGCCCGCCGTCCCGCCTATTCGGTGTTCGACCTCGGCCGCTTGCGCACGGAGTTCGCGGTGACGCCCCCTCCGTGGCGCGAGGCGCTGGCCCGCGTCATGGACCAGGTTGTCGCGTAGACGGCGCGCGAGCCGGGGACGTCCGAGCGCTCGCCGATCCCGGCCCTTGCCGGGTTCATGGCTTGCGGCAGATGACGTTGAGCAGAGCCTGACGTCCGTCCTCCCGCACCACGCGCAGTGCCCGGCGGAGCGCTGCCGCGACCTCGGAAGGATCCTCCACCCGCTCGGCGTATCCGCCGTTGGCCTGACAGATCATCTCGTAATCGGGCGGCGCATCGAGATAGGTGAGCGCCATGCGCCCGCTGCGCATCGCTCTGCCGTCGCCCGCGTAGCTTGCGACCGAGCGTTTGACGGCGTTCCACGCCTGATTGTTGTAGACCACGAACAGCACGGGAATGCCGTGCATGCGCGACGCATAGTGCGCCGCCGTCGGCGCCCCGAACAGATAGGCGCCGTCGCCGACGCAGCAGATGACGGTCTTGTTCGGAGCGGCAAGCTTGGCGCCAAGCGCGGCGCCGAGACCCCAACCGAGTCCGGACGACGGCGGCATGGCGAAATAGCTGCCGGGCCGGCGAAATACCCCCTGGCTCGCATCGAAGTCGTATTCGTTGACCAGGATCGTGTCGTCGTCGATGAACTCGCCGATGCAATGCGACACCCACACCATCTCGATCGGCCGCTTGTCCGCTGCACGACGTGCCTCGTCCCGGTCGCGCTGGCGCCGGCGTTCGTGCTCCGCGGCAAGCCGCCGTCGGCGCGCCACGACCATGGACGGGTCGAGCTGCGGAGCGAGCGCATCGGTCAAGGCATCGAGGCTCGCCTGCGGACTGCCGGCGAGCGCGAGATCGACCGCAAAACCGCGCACCGGATAGCGGCTGTAGAGCGGGTCGACGCCGATCTGAATGACCGGCGTGGCCGCCGGCGGCCGCGTCTGCTTCGGGAACCAAGGCACGTCGGACTCGATCACCACGATCGCGTCGGCGGTCTCGAGTGCCGGCGCCGCCTCAAAACCGGCGTGCAACGCATGGTCTTGGGGGAAGTTCAAATGCGTATGGAACTGCTCATAGACCGGTGCCCCGAGGGTCTCGGCAAACCGCACCAGCGAGCCGACGGCCGCCTGGTTACGACCGAGGCTTTTCGTGATCACGACGGGGTTCTCGGCGCGGGTGAGAATGCGCGCCGCTTCGGCGATGGCCGGTGCGGCCGCGGTCGGCGGCTGCGGAGCCGCGATGCGGGCCGGGCTCGAATATTCCAGCGCCGTCTGCCGCTCGCCGATGACCTCGCGCGGCAGACTGAGATAGACCGGTCCCTGCGGTTCGGTATGGGCAATGGCGAGCGCGCGATCGAGCACCACTTCGAGCTGCAGAAAGTTCCGCAACTCGTAGTCCCATTTCACGAATTCCCGGACGATCGCACCCTGGTCGAACGATTCCTGCGCCCAATGGATGGGGCGATCGCGGCAGCCGAGCAGGCCGGACTCGGTGATCGGCGTGCGGCCGGCCGTCATCAGCATCGGCACATTGCCGCGAGCGGCATTCATGATGCCGCACAGCGCGTTCGCCAAGCCGACGATGACATGCACCATCACCGTCTGCGCACGGCCCGAGACCATGGCGTGGCCGTGTGCCATGGCCACGGCCACGGTTTCGTGGGTGACGAGCATGGGGCGCGGCGCCGGCAAGCCGAGTTCGCTGCGCCGCGCGTAGGCCTCGATGATCGGAGCAAAATCGGTGCCCGCATTGGCGAACAGATAGTCGACGCCGCGGTCGGCAAGCAGTTCGAGATAGGCCTCTGCCATGGTTTCGATGTTCGCGGTCTTGATCGCACCCACCGCCCCGAGCTCGTTCGGCCGCGATACCGCGGGTGTGCCGACCTGCGCTGATCGTGCCGTCATCGTTTCCTCCCTCCTTCGCCTACCGCTGCACCGCCGCCGATTCACTCCACCGCGTTCCATGCCCCAGGCGGGCGGGGGCGGCGCGCCGTCCGGAGCCGCGACGGGGCAGCATCGGCAGGGCGAATCCCTGCTGGTGACAGACGCGCGTCACGACGACGAACTTCCACAGCATGCCGCCGGCGATGGCGGAGGCTCCGGCTGCAGCCGACAATAGCCCGGCGGCGGTGCCGGTGGCAGCAAGCGACAGCGCGAACAGCGCTGCGGGCAGCGCATGGCCCGCCCCGTGCAACGGAATTGCAAGCTGCGCCAGGATTTGTCGCGACTGCGGGCCAATGCCGCGCGCCCTGGCCGCCGCACGGTAACGGACCCACAGCCCGGCATTGACCAGCGCGAGAGCGATGCCGGCGACCGCCAGCAGCGGCGTAAACACGATCCGCCCGCCACTCAACGCCGACACGACGGCCAGGAGTCCCAGGCCCTCGAGCAGGCCGGTCGCGATCAGCAACCAGGGCATGTCGGGCGTGCGCCAGGTGGGAATGCCCTTGGCGGCGTGCAGGATCAGCGCCTGGCACACGAGGAATCCCATCGCCGCCGCCGCCACGATGCCCGCAATGACGGGATGCGGCCACAGCAGGCCTGCCGCCACCGCCGGATAGAACACGCCGACGCAATAGGTCTCGCGCGTCATCCAGGAGGTTTGCGGCCGCAGCAGCACCCGCAGAAAGCGCGCCTTCCGGCCGAGCTTGAGGAAGACGAAGAACAGGCCGATCGCCATCAGCAGGGCGGCGACGAGATTGACGACGGGCAGCGCAGACGCGTCAAGCGATCCCGTCCATTGCGCGAGCGCGGCGACGGACGCGAGTCCCGACGCCATGCCGCCGAGCATGAAATTCATCGCCGCCCGATAGTCCCAGAACGGTTGCCGCACGCCGACCAGCGGGTTGGACGGATCGGCGAGCGCGGAGTCGTCGTGATCGGCCGGGTCCGGTGCGCGGCCGGGCATGCTCTGCGGCAAGTCGTAGAGATAGCGGACTTGCGGCTCGGTGCCGAGCTCGGCGTGCATCTGGAAGGATCGATTGGTACGCAGCAGGCGTGAGACCTCGCTGTCCGGATCGGCGAAATCGCCGAAACGGATGGCCTGCGAGATGCAGGAGACGGCGCAGGCGGGCGTCGCCTCCGGATCGACGCCGGGCACCAGCCCCCGTTCGGGCGCCGTATCGATGCGCTCGATGCAGAACGTGCACTTGTTGGCGACGCCGAGCCGTTCCTCATGGGCAAGCGCCGCCTCCTGCGCGGTCGGACGGCCGTAGTACCAGGCTTGGTCGTGGACGATGGTTCGCGCCTGATAGGGACAGGCGACCGCGCAGGACGCGCAGCCGATGCACGCATCGTAGTTCATCGTCACGAGGCCGTCGGGACGCTGGCGCGTGGCGCCCGTCGGGCACACCGGAACGCAGGGGGGGTTGGCGCAGTGCTGGCATCCGACGACGAGGAAAAGCCGTTCAACGTCGGGAAACTCCCCGTATTCGACGTCGAGCACGCGGCGCCATTGCACGCCGGGCGGCGTCGCATTGGCATGCTTGCATGCGATGGTACAGGTCTGGCAACCGACGCAGCGGTTGACGTCAACCACCATGCCCCAGCGGGTCACGCCGCCCTCTCGTCCTGTGCGGGGTTGATGCGGCGCAGCGATACGCGCATGAGGTCGGCGCCGCTGCCGGTGGCGTCGGTGAGCGAGAGTGCAAGCGGCGTCAACGAATTCAGGCTGCCGCGGCCGAGGTCCTTGGCATAGGGCGTCGCCCACTGGTCGAACTGCCCCATGATCAGCACCGTGTCGGGGCGGATGCCCGCGCGCAATTCGGCGCGGCCTCGCGTCCGTCCGGTGGCGGACTCGACCAGCACCACGTCGCCCTGTGCGATCCCCAGCCGCCGGGCCGTGGCACGATTGATGATGATGCCGTCGCTGCCGGCGACGTTTCTCGACACCTCGTCGATCAGCGGCAGTCCCACGTTGGCGCCCCAGGCATATTGCATGCTTCTTGCGGTGACCGCCCAGAACGGGAATTCCTCCGGATCGCGTCCGACCTCGCGCGCATAATTGGCCCAGATGTCGGGAAACGCCCGGTACGTCGGCAGCGCCTCATATTCCTCGAGCTGGCGCTCCCACCATTCGATGCCAATCTCGTGCAGGCGCCGCGCAAGCTGGGCGCCGTGACGCTTGATGCGCTCCTGATAGGGCATTTCGAAGCGCAAACCGAGCTGCTTCAATCGCGGGTAGAGGTACCATTCGAGCTGGGAGAACGGTCTGAGCATGAAGCCGTGCTCGCGGAACCAGTCGATTCCGTGCACCTCGGCGCCGTCGGACAGTTCATGGCTCGCCGCCTTGGCGACGGCGTCCCAGATCGCGTCGCGGCGGTGGGGCGCGTCGGGGTCGAGCGCGTAGTCATAGCTCGGCGTCTTGAGCGCGATGCCGGCCGCACCGCGATTGATCGCCTCGTTGTACTTGCGCAACAATCCCGTCCGCTTGGCAAGCTCGGTCGCGATGTCGGTCATGTCGAGGCATTCACCCGCCGGCGGCACGACGGGCTGTCGAATGGCCCATCCCTGGTGACGCCAGAACTGCTCTCCGGAACCGGTGCCGCCGATGCGGCTAAGCTGCAGGCTCTCGATGTCGGTGGCATCGGGCAGCAGCACGTCGGCCATGTAGTTCGTTTCGTCCAGCGTGTAGGCGAAGGCCACGGTGAACGGAAACTCGGCGATGCGCTCGGCAACCTCAGGGGCGTTCCAGGAGGAGATGGCGGGATTGGTCCGGTAGCAGATCCACAGGTCGGGCAGGGTCTGCTTCGGCCAGGGATCGGGCGGCTGCTTCTGGAACAGCCAGGGCAGATGCGCGGGACCGAGCGCCGCCGACCACGGCGAATTGGCCGACAGCGGCACCAGCGTGCGGTAACCGTTGCGGATGTTGGGTTGCCGCTGCCAGCCGTCCTTGCTGGTGGGATTGAACGGATAGTCCATGAATCCGTCCGGGCCGGGTTTAACGCTCTTGAGGCGGTTGTCGGCCGGCCGGTTGAGCCTGACCTTGGTGCCGATGGTGCCGCCGGGGACCTCGAGCGCGCCGACCAGACAGGCCAGCATGGTGCGCGCCCAGGTGGCCTCGTAGCCGCCCCAGCCGTTGTTGACGCCCTTGCCGAGCATGATGCCGACCGGCCGATGCGGCAGCGTCGCTCCTTCGATCTCGATCGTGGCTCCGACCCGGGCGTGGGCGAGGAACTCGTCGGCGACGCGGCGGATCGCCTCCGGCGGCACGTCGCATTCACGCGCCGCCCATTCCACCGTGTAGCGGGCCATGTGATCGCGCAACAACTGGAAGGCAGGCTTGACCGCGACGGCCTCGTGGCGCCAGCCATCATCGTCCGGCCCGTCCTCGACGCCGGAGGCGGTGAAGACGCCCTCAAGGGCGGGTTGCGCAATCGGCTGGTCAAAGGGCTTGGCGCGTCGGTCGGCGAGATCCCAGATCAGCGGCTTGCGGGTGTCCGGATCGCGCAGGTAGTAACCGTTCGGCCCGACGAGATAGGGCGAATTCGTATCCTCGGCGAGGAAGCGCACGTCGCATTCGCGCTGCCAGTCGCGCTCGTGCAGGATGCGGTGAATGATCGCAAACAGGAAGGCGGCATCGGTCTTCGGCCGGATCGGGATCCATTCCGCCGACAACGCGCCGGTGACCGACAGGTGCGGTTCGACCTGGACGCGCTTGAGGCCGCGCACGCGCGCATCCGCCTGGCGCCAGACGCCGGTCACGCCGCTCGATGCCTCCTGATTGTTGCCGCAGTTGATGATGTAATCGCAGTTCGGACTGTCCACCGTCACGGTGAAGGCGCGGTGCCACAGTTCGCCATAGAGGTGCTCCGAGTGATAGCACTTGGCGCCCTGGCCGCTGCCGTAGCCGAAATCGATCGGCCCCCAGGCCGACAGCAGCGCCGGAAACGATCCCATGTAGCGGGTCGGCGTGCCGCCGCCGCCGAAGCTCACGGCGAGTCGCGGATAGCCGGAGCTGTCGGTCAGCCCCTTGGCGCGAATCTCGTTGAGCTTCGCCGCCACGAGGTCGAGCGCCTCGTTCCAGGAGATCGGCACGAAACCGGGATCGTGCGCCCTCCCCTTCTTGGGATTGGTGCGCTTCATCGGCCGGGTGATGCGATGCGGATTGTAGGTCTTCTGGATCAGGCCGTAAGCCTTGACGCAAACGCGCCCGTAGGCCGGATGCGCGGAGCCGATATCGAAGTTGGGCTCGATGCGGATCGCGACGCCGTTATCGACCTCCACCTTGAACAGGTCGGGACCGCAGACGCACTGGTTGCAATAGACCGCAACCTTCTTGCGAGTTGACGCGTTCGAGGCCGCGGGATCGCGCATGTCGGTCATGCCTTTGCCAGCGCCTTGACCTTTTCGGCCTTGGCCTCGAGCCGATGGCGCTGCTTGTCGAGGTCCACCACGAAGCGCACGTGCCGCCCGCGGCCGACCACATCGAGCGCATCGCGTACCTCGACGTCGAAGTTCACGCGCCGCCCTTCGATGCCGCTGACGGTAGCCGTCACGTCGACCCACATGCCGATCAGCGTCGGTCCCAGATGGTCGAGCTCGATGCGGGCGCCGACCGAATTCTCCGCCTCCGTCAGATACTCGCCGAGAAAGTCGCGGCAGGTGCGCTCGATGTCGAGCACCATGGAGGGCGTCGCATAGACGCGCAGCGCCTCGCCCATGAACCCGATGGTGCGACCGGTATCCACTTCGAACCGCCGCGTCCGTGCCGCTCCCGTCTCCAATCCAGGCTTCATCCCGGCTCTCCTGCTGCTGACGGCGCCGGCGCTCGGCCGAAAGTGCGCCGAATGTCCTGTTTGAGCACCTTGCCGACCGCGCTGCGCGGCAGGGTGTCGACGAAGGCCATGCGCCGCGGGATCTTGTAGCCGCCGATCAGGCCGCGGCAGTGGGCGATGACATCCTCCGGGGTGAGCTGCCAGCCCGGGAGCGGCACGATGGCGGCAAACAGCGCCTCGCCGTATTGCTCGTCGGGAACGCCGACCACCGCGGCCTCGCTGATGCCGGGGTGTCGGCAGAGCGCCGCTTCCACTTCGAGCGTATAGACGTTCTCGCCGCCGGTGACGACCATCTCCTTCTTGCGATCGACCACGTAGAGATAGCCCTCGGCATCCAACCGGCCGAGATCGCCGGTCCAGAACCAGCCGTCGCGGAACGCCTCCGCACTCTCCTTCGGCCGATTGTGATAGCCGCGCGCAACCTGCGGGCCGCGAATGACGATCTCGCCCGTTTCCCCCGTTGGCAGGATGCGCCCGTCGTCGGCCACGATCCGAATGTCCACGCCCGGAAGCGGCCGGCCGGCGGCACGCAAGAGATGCTCGTCTCCCGCAATACCGCGGCGGTGATCGTGCTCGTCCAATATGGCCAGGATCGGCGAGGTCTCGGTGAGGCCGTAGCACTGATGCATGTCCACCGCCGGGAAGGCCGCCGCGGCACGGCGCAGTAGTTCGACCGGCATCGGTGACGTGCCATAGCTGATGAGCCGCAGACGCCCGAGATCGGCATCCTTGAGTTCAGGAGCATCGAGAACCCGCCGTAGCATCGTCGGCACCAGACTGGCGATGGTCACGCCATGGCGCGCGATCGCGCCCAGCACGTTGGCCGGCGAAAACTCGGGCAGATAGACGTGCCCCGCCCCGATCATGGTCAGCGCGGTCGCCTTGAGATCGGTCGAATGAAACATCGGCGACGAGTGTAGATAGATGTCGTCGGGGCGCAACGACATGGCATGGGCGAGCTGCAATGCGTTTGCCACAATGTTCCGATGCAGGAGCGGCACGCCTTTGCCGCGGCCCGTGGTGCCGCCGGTGTACAAGAGGATGGCTTCGTCATCCTCGGCGGGTTCGTACGGTGCGGCGGGTTCGGCTGCATCGCGCAAGGCGTCGTAGCCCGCCAAGCCGCCGCTTTCCCCGTTGCTCTCGATGCAGATGGCGCGGGCACGCCAAACGTCGAGCGGCGCACGATCGAGCAGACCGAGAAACGGACTTTCGACGACCAGCAGACGGCAATCCGCGTCGTCCAGCATGGCGGCGATTTCCGGCACCGCTAGCCGATAGTTGAGCGGAACCGGAACCGCCCCGCTCCAATAGGCGCCGTAGATCAGCTCCGCCTGCCGCACGCAGTTGCGGCAGAGGATGGCGAAGCGCTGACGCGGTTGCACACCCAGTCTCGAAAGCATTGCGGCGGCGCGCGCAATCCGCTCGGCAAACGCGGCCCAGGTCAGATTTCCGTCCCCGTCATGGATCGCCGTGCGCGCGGCATAAAGGCGGGCCGTGCGTTGCAACAGCGATGACAGCGTCAACATTCCCTCGCTTCCTCCCTCGCCGTCCGCCTGTTCCTATTCATCGGGACGGTCCGTGTCCCCATGCCGGCATGCGCATGGCGCAGGCGCCCCATGCCGCGGCGACGGTCCAAACCTTGACCCGGCGCGCACGCCTGTCCGGCACGCACGACCGTTGAGTGCGTGCCTTTCGAGCCTGCGCCCATGGCCGGCGAAGCGATGGCATTTCGCGGATGCGATGAGCGACTATTGGCTGGCGCCGCGCCAGTGATGGACAGCCAAGCGGCGGTGGCAGGCTGCGCCAGCGAACACCGCCGAAATTCCCATGCGCACGCCATTATCCGCAACGACCGCCGGCCAGGATGTTGGCCGGGACTTTGGTTTCGCTGGCACATCTCCACCTTGATCAAAGTCAAGCCGGTCTCGACGCGTCCCAAACTAGAGTCGCATTCGTGAAAAACCGCGCCAAATCGAGGAGGAAACGACCATGCGCCGCTTGCTGAACCTCGCGCTGTTGGCCGCGCTAACTTGGAGTTTGCCTTTTGCTTCCGCGCGGGCGCAAAATTTCCCATCCGCCACCGTGTTCGTCGTTGTCCCCTATCCGGCCGGCGGCAGCACCGACGTGCTTGCGCGCGCGCTTGCAAGCGAGCTGAGCAAGATCTGGAAGCAGTCGGTCGTGGTCGAGAACGTGGCAGGTGCAAGCTCGATCATCGGCGCCAACCGCGTCGCCAAGGCCACTCCTGACGGTCACACCCTGCTGCTCACGATCGACGCCACGGTGGTACACAACCGCTTCCTGTTCAAGAAGATTCCCTACGATCCGGACAGGAGTCTGCTCCCCGTCACGATGCTCGCGCGCAGCGGCCAGCTCGTGATCGCCAGTCCGACATTTCCCGCACGGAACTTGCGCGAGCTCGTGGACGCCGCCCGCCGCGCGCCGGGCGGCGTTGCCTACGGCTCCTACGGCATCGGCACGCAGCCGAACCTGCTGTTCGAGACCATCGCCGAGCGCGAAGGGGTGAAATTCCTGCACGTGCCGTACAAGGGAATTGCCCCCGTGGTCACTGCGGTGATGACCGGCGAAGTACAGATCTCGGTGGCAAGCCCCGCCGCCGCGGGCGCGATGGTCAAGGCGGAGAAGATCAAGGCACTGGCGATCGGCGGGACAAGACGATCGAGCATGTTCCCGGACGTGCCGACCATGGCCGAGTCGGGCTTTCCCCATGTGGACGCGTCGATCTGGTGGGGGGTCTTCGCGCCAGGCGGCACGAGCGCGGCGCTCATCGAGCGCATCAATCGCGATGTGATCAGCGTCGCCCAGCATCCGGACTTCGTAAAAAAGTACTTCACCGCCTTCGGCTCCGATCCGGTGCTGGGTTCGCCCGCGGAATTCGCCGCCGCAATCCGCGGCGACGTCGAGGTCACCGCCAAGATGGTGCAGGCGGCCGGCGTCAAGCCGGTGGAATAGGGCGCGCCCGCCCGCGAGCTGTCGCGAAGGCGAGCGGTCATGATCGTCGCGGCCGCTCGCAACGGCGAAGATCCCCTTGCGCAAGCCCGATCGGGAGCCAATCGGTTGCAGCATGGGCAGAGCAATCCGTCCGCACGCCCGTTGCAGCGCAATTGAAGGACAGCAGGGGCGCGCGCTAACCGCCGTTGCGCTGCCATCGAAGCTGCATGCGCGCGAGCGCCTGCGCGTGGCACACGCCCGCCGCAACGCTGTCGATCAAGGGGACGGGACAGCCCGGCGCCAGCCGCCGGGCGATTCCGGCGAGGCCCGCCCCCCCGAGAATGACGGCATCGGCGCCGTCCTCGCGGACACAGGCGGCGACCCGTTCGGCGAGCGGCTCAAGCGCCGCATCGGGCGCGGCCGCAACGTCGTCGCCGCCCACCGGCAGCGCATGGATCGAAGCGATGCGCATCCCGTATCCCAGCGACTCAAAAAGCTGCTTGAGGATGGGGAGCCAATTGCTGCCGGCGGTCACGACGGAAAACCGTTTCGCGATCGCAGCGGCCACCGCGCAAGCGGCGTCGGCGAGAGTGACGACCGGGCACGTCGCCGCGTTCCTGATCGCAGCCAGACCGGGATCGCCGAAGCAGCCGAGCAGAACGACATCGTAATCCTGCGCGGCCAGCGCCTTGTGGTAGGCGGCCAATGCCGCGACACCCGCCAGCGCGAGGTGCTCGCGCGTCGCGATATAGGGCACGCCATAGGGCGCCGTTACCGCCGCGAGTTCCGCGCCGGGAGCGAGCAGTGCCTCCCCTTCACGCACCAGCAACGCGGTGATCTCCGTGGAGGTGTTGGGATTGATGAGCAGGATCCGCACAGACAGAACTCTTCGATGAGCCACTCACACGGCCTGCGGCAGCCACGTTGCAAGCGCGGGGAAAGCCATCAACAGGCAAGTGAAAAGGATCATGATGACGATATAGGGCAGCACGCCCCAGGCCACGTCCTCGATTCCGCCCTTGTCCGGGCGCACTCCATGCACGACGAACAGATTCATTCCCACGGGCGGAGAGATCAGAGCCATCTCGCACATCAGAATAATGAAGATGCCGTACCAGATGGGGTCGACGCCGAGCGCCGTCACCAGCGTGTAGGTGATGGGCACGGTCGCGACGAGCATGGACATGGCGTCCATGAACATGCCGAGCAGGAGATAGAATACGATCAAGAGCAGCAGCATCTCGAGGCTCGACAAGCCGAAGGACGTGACCCACTTTGTCAACTGGCCGGCGACGCCCGACAGGCTGACAAGAAGATTGAGCACGAAGGCCGAGACGATGATCAACAGCACCATCCCCGAAATCTTCGCCGACTGGACGAAGCATTTCCGCAAGAGCGCGAGCGACAGGCGCCCCGACATCCACGCCAGCAGCAAGGCCGCGACGACGCCGAGCGCGGCGGATTCCGTCGCCGTCGCGATGCCGAGATAGATCGAACCCATGACGATGCCGAATATCACCAGCGGCGGCACCAGATGGACGAGAAGCCGAAGGCGCTCCGACAGCGGCGGCACGCTTTCCCGTCGGCGCTCGCCGCGCCACAGGCTTGCGGCAAAGATGTAGCCCATGAAGCAGAAGGCGAGGAGCAGGCCGGGAATCACCCCGGCCATGAACAATTTGCCGATGGAATTCTGCGTCAGCGAGCCATAGACGATCATGTTGACGCTTGGCGGGATTAGAATGCCGAGCGTGCCGCCGGCCGCAAGGCTGCCGAGCGAATCGCGGATCGGATACCTGCGCGCCGACAGCGCCGGCAGAGCGACGGTGCCGACCGTGGCCGCCGTCGCCACCGAGGAACCGGACGTCGCCGCGAACAGGGCACAGCAGCCGATGTTGGTGTGGAGCAGGCCGCCGGGAATGCGCGACAGCCACGCCGCCAGCGCGACATACATGCGGTCGGCCATGCCGCTGCGGAGCAACAGCTCGCCAAGCAGGACGAACAGGGGAATTCCGGTCAAGAGATTGTCGTTGAGCACGCTCCAGACCACGGCCGCCGCCGATTGGAGAAACGAAGGGCCGTAGAGCAGCAGCCCGCCGCCCACGCCGACCGCCATCATTACGACAGCGACCGGTATGCCGATCAGCATCAATGCGATCATGACGCCGAACGCGGCGAGGGTCGTCGCTTCGACGCTCACGACGCGGTTCCCCTGTTTGCGCGGCCGCGCTCGGCGAGGTCGGCCAACTCCTCCTTCAGTTCTTCCTTCGCGCTCTTGGGCTGGTACGCGTGGTTGAGCGCCGCGATTCGGCCAGTCGCAAACAGGAGGGTCGCCCGCAGCGCATAGCCCAGCGCGCAGGCGGCAAAACCGATCATGCCGGCATACCAGACGCTCTGCGGCAAGACGAGCGGCGTTGCCCACGGCGTCGGCGCAGTGCTTTTGAAGGCAATCGAGTCCTGCACCACCGCCAGGCATATGGTCACGATCAGCAACGCCAGTGCCGCCAGCATCACGCTCGAAAGCCAGTTCAGAAGCGCCTGCAGACCGCGCGGCAACAGCTTGTGCAGCACATCGACGCGAATGTGATTACGGCCGCTAACGGCAAGCGTGAAACCCAGCGTTGAACCGACGGCGAGCGCGTAGCCGCCCAGCTCATCGGCGCCCTGCAGCGAGGTGTTAAAGACCTTGCGGGCGATCGCCTCGGCCGAAACGAAGAAGGACAGAAACAGGAATACGAAACCGAACAAGTCCGCCAGGATGCGTTCGATGCGTGCCATGCGGCGCTCCCGCTGCGTCGCGCTTGAGCCGAACATAGCGACCGGCGGCGGCCTGCGCGGCACCCGCCGATCCGCTGCTCATCTCACGCTCATTTCAGGCCCACGATGGGACCGACGCTCCGGCGCCAGTTCTTCGAGCACTCGGGATCGATCCGGTCGCATTGCTCCGCCCAATTCGGCAGCGAAGACTCCTGCATCGCCTTGCGGACGAGCTCGATGTCGGCGGCGCTGACGGCAACCGAGGTCAGTTTGTAGCGCTTGCCGCTGCTGCAGGGATCCTTGCCGGAATTGCAATTGGAGGCATCTGCCGCAAGCTCTTCGGCATACTTCCAGATGTCGTCGACCAGCGCATTGACCATTGCGGCAAGCTTGGCCTGCTGATCGGGCTTGAACTTGTTCCAGGCGGCAAGTCCGATGCCGTAGCCGTTCATTCCGAACTGGAGTCCGACCGGAAGGACATGCGTAGTGACCTCGGGCCAGCCGGCGGCGTTGGCCGAGGCCGGGCCGGTCAGACCGCAGTCGACCACGCCGAGTGAAAGCGCCTGATGCGTTTCCGGGAAGCTCATGGGAACCGCAGTGGCGCCGAGCGACTGGAAGAACTTCGCCTGGATCTGATCGAAAACGCGGACCTTCAATCCCTTCACGTCGTTGAAGCGCTCCACCGGCTTGCGGCAGAACAGCACCTGCGGGCCGAACGGCCATACACCCAGCAACTTCACCTGAAACTGCTTCTGCAGGCGACGGTCAAGCACGTCGAAATAGGCGTCGCTGACCTGCCGGGCGGACTTGAAGTCCGGCGCGGCGCCGACCAGATCGAGCCCAAGGGTTGCCGGCTCGTCGCGCGAGATCACGGACATGCGCAACGACACCATTTCGAACAGCCCCGACTTCATGATGCGGAGCTGGTCGACATCCTTGATCCCGGTAGTGTCGATCGGCTTGTATTCGATGTTGATGGGCAGCCCCGAACTCTCCGCCAAGCGCGCAAAGAACGGCTGCTCCTTGTTCTTCTGGATCAGGCCGCTGGCGATCGGTTGGCCAAGCACCTTGAGCGTGATCCTGTTTTGCGAATGCGCGGGGGCGTTCGACACGGCGAGCGCGGTGACCACAAGCCCCGTCCGGACATAGGTGAGAAGCATCATCTCCATCCCTCCTCTCATCGACATGTCCCGACCCACCGGCGTCGCGCCGACGTCACGACATGTCGCGGTTGACGCTGGCCAGTACGCTGCGAATGTTCGGCGTCTGCACGATCCTGTCCTTCAGCACCAGCTCGGACTCGACATGAGTGAGATGGCGCCTCATCAGCGAAGCGGCGGCGGCGGCGTCGCGGCGAGCGATCGCGTCCAGCAAGGATTCGTGCTCCTCGATCGAGCAGGACAAGCCGTCGTTGCGCCCGTAGAGCAGGATCACCAGAGACGTTCGTGAAACGAGGTCGCGGAGGATTTCGGCAAGGACCTGGTTGCCTGCGCGCTCGGCGATGGCAATGTGGAAGTCGCCAAGCAGGCGCGTGGCAAGATTGAGATTCTGCGCCCGAATTGCCTTCTGTTCGCTGGCGAGATGGCGACGCAGGAACGCGATATCCTTGGCGCTCGCAACCGCGACGAACTCCTTGATCAGCGCGCCCTCGATCACCCGCCGGGATGCAAAAAGCTCGCGCGACTCGCGCACGCTCGGCCGACTGACGAATGCACCGCGCCCCCGGTAAAGGGTAACGAGACGATTGGCCGCTAGCTCGACCAGCGCCTGCCGCACTTTCGTGCGGCTGATGCCGAAAACATCGGCAAGCGCCTCTTCGGTGAGCTTGGTGCCGGGCGCAAGCCGATGCTGCAGGATGGCGGCCGTCATCCGCGCGACGATGTCGCCGCTGCTGACCCGGCGGGTCGCCCCGGCGCGCCGGGCTTTGGGTGCCGACCCCATCCGCCTCACCTTGTTGTATACAATCTTCACGAATATTGTATTCAATCGATCGGGGTCGGCAAGCCTGAAAATGCGGCAAAACCCCACCGGCCAGGACACACGGCAAGTCGAGGCGCAGCACGATGAGCATGCTTCAAATCACCGCCGGGCCCTTCGTTTTTTCCGCCCGTTTCGAAGATGAGGTGGCGCCCAGGACCTGCGCCGCCTTTCGCCAACTCTTGCCCTTCGCGAGCCGGATCATCCATGTCCGTTGGAGCGGCGAAGCGGTCTGGATCCCGCTTGGTGAGCGGGATTTCGGCGTTCCGTTCGAAAGCCCGACGAGTTATCCGCCGCCGGGGGCGATCATTCTTTATCCGGGCGGGATCAGCGAAACCGAAATTCTTCTCGCCTACGGCGCCGTGCGCTTTGCCAGCAAGGCGGGCCAGCTCGCCGGCAACCACTTCGCGACAATCACCACCGGACTCGACAAGCTTGCCGATGTGGGACGGCTGACGCTGTGGAGCGGCGCCCAGCCGATCCGCTTCGAAATCGCTTGACCGCCGCTTGCACCGGACATGCCCCGATGAAGACGGCGGCAATACGCAAGGGAAGCCATCCATGACGGCCGATCATTCCTATCCGCGCGATCTTCTGGGATACGGCAGGACGCCGCCGCACGCGCGATGGCCAGGCGGCGCAAGAATCGCGGTCCAATTCGTCTTGAACTACGAGGAGGGCGGCGAGAACTGCATCCTGCACGGCGACGCCGCTTCCGAAGCGCTGCTTTCCGATGTCGTGGGGGCCCAGCCATGGCCGGGGAAGCGGCACATGAACGTCGAGTCGATGTACGAATACGGCGCGCGGGCCGGTTTCTGGCGCCTCTGGCGTCTGTTCACCGCTCGAGGCTGTCCCTTGACCATTTACGGCGTCGCCACCGCGCTCAAGCGCAGTCCGGAGCAGGTGGCCGCGATGAAGGAAGCGGGATGGGAGATCGCCTGCCACGGATTGAAATGGATCGAATACAAGGATTTCACGCGCGAAGCCGAACGCGCGCACATTGCAGAATCGGTTCGCATCCACACCGAGGCAACCGGCGAGCGGCCGCTGGGGTGGTATACGGGGCGCTGTTCCGAGCACACGCTTGAGCTCGTCATGGACCATGGAGGCTTTCTCTACGTCTCCGACAGCTACGCCGACGATCTCCCCTATTGGGTGAAGGGTTCGCGCGGGCATCAGCTCATCATTCCGTATTCGCTCGATGCCAACGACATGCGCTTTGCCTCGGCTCCCGGCTTCAACAGCGGCGACCAGTTTTTCGCTTATCTGAAAGACACGTTTGACGTGCTCTATGCGGAAGGAGACGAGCGCCCGCGCATGATGTCGGTGGGTCTGCACTGCCGCATCGCCGGGCGGCCGGGCCGCTTTGCGGCGGTGGCGCGCTTCCTCGATTACGTGCTCTCGCATGAACGCGTCTGGGTGCCGCGCCGCATCGACTTGGCCCGCCACTGGCACAGGGAGCATCCGCCGCAGGAGAACGGCTGATGGGCGAGTCGGTTCTTGGCCGCCGGTTGATGGCGCTTCTGGATTTGTTCGCTCGCCACAGCGACGAAGCGGGAAAGCTGACCCGCCTTTATCTGTCGCCGGCCCACAAGGCAGCGGTGGCGGAACTTGCCGGCTGGATGCGGGCTGCCGGATTGGCCGTATGGCTCGACGCGCTCGGCACGCTCACCGGCCGCTACGCAGGCACAAAGCCCGACGCGCCGGCCCTATTGATCGGCTCCCACATCGACACGGTGCGGGACGCCGGCCGCTACGACGGGACGCTCGGCGTCCTTGCCGGCCTCGTTGCGGTGGAGGAACTGGCACGACGTTCGGAGCGCATGCCTTTTGCCATCGAGGTGGTGGCGTTCGGCGATGAAGAAGGGGTGCGCTTTCCCACGACGCTTCTGACCTCGCGGGCCCTGGCGGGCCGCTTCGATGCGGCCTGTCTCGACATGAGGGATGCCCAAGGCATCAGCGTGCAGCGGGCGCTCCTCGAATTCGGTTGCGATCCGCAACAGATCGGCGCGATCGCCCGGCGTTCGGACCGGTTGCTCGGCTATATCGAGGTGCATATCGAGCAAGGTCCGACGCTCGAGGCGGCGCGCACGCCGGTGGGGGTGGTTACGGCGATCGCAGGAGCGAAGCGGCTTTGCGTCGATGTGCTCGGCGAGGCCGGCCATGCCGGCACCGTGCCGATGCGCTTGCGCCGCGATGCGCTCGCCGCGGCTTCGGACATGATTCTTGCCGTTGAACGCAGCGCGCGCGCCAAAGCCGACGTGGTCGCCACGGTCGGACACGCCGAGATATCGCCCGGCGCGCCGAACGTCATTCCGGGCAAGGTGTCCTTCAGCATCGACCTGCGCGCACCCAGCGATGCGGAGCGCGACGCCGCGCTCTGCGCCATCATGCAGGCCATGGCGGAGATTGCCGACAAGCGCGGCGTCCGCCTGGACGCCAGTGTTGTACATGAAGCCGCCGCGGTCGCCTGTTCGCCATGGATGACGGAACAGCTGACGCAGGCGATCCTGCGCCGGGGACTTCCGGCGCCGACGCTGGTGTCCGGCGCCGGCCACGACGCCGGCGCCATCGCGTCGCTCTGTCCCGTCGCAATGTTGTTTGTCCGCTGCGCGGGCGGCATCAGTCACAGCCCGATGGAATCCGTTGCAACCGAGGACGCGGACGTCTGCGTGCACGTGTTGCTCGATTTCATTCGCAGCCTGCCCGCAGCGGCAACGGCCCGGTCATGAACACGGCAAGCGGCTGTTCCACGCCGACCATGGCAACATGGCCGCGAGCGGCGGCGCCATGGCTGACGAGACGCCGTCCGCGGCGCGGCGCGCCATGCGCAGCCACACCGGCTTGTCCGGCCAGCGCATCAGCGCAACCCTGCAATCAATTGCGCGAGGCGCAAAAATTACTAATTGAAACAAATTGCACAAGGGGGATAGCTGAGATTGAGAGGAATCTCAATCAAACGCGATGTTAGCGTTCACCCAAACTTGCCACAGATCAACGATCACACATCGACCTTGAGCGCGGCGATGAACGCCTCCTGCGGGATGTTGACCTTGCCGAATTCGCGCATGCGCTTCTTGCCTTCCTTCTGCTTCTCTAGAAGCTTGCGCTTGCGGGTGACGTCGCCGCCGTAGCATTTGGCGGTCACGTCCTTGCGGAAGGCGCGCACGGTCTCGCGCGCGATGATCTTTCCGCCGATCGCGGCCTGG
>Ga0073934_10001210_pt1 | contig 64714 bp, 54 predicted proteins | sample LarsenN4metaG_FD_76834 | JGI IMG/M metagenome (GOLD analysis project Ga0073934, IMG submission 76834) | Hot spring sediment bacterial and archeal communities from British Columbia, Canada, to study Microbial Dark Matter (Phase II) - Larsen... ... | reverse complement strand
GTTCCCCCCGACCAGCCCCACAACCTCGCCGGGGAACAGGTCGACGGTCACGTCGTCGACCGCATGCACCCCGCCGAACGCCACGCGGATGTTGCGCAGCTCGACGAGCGGGGGCCCGGTCCGATCGATCAACTGGTCGCCCTCCGCCGGATGATGGTGTCGATCGTCACCGCGATGACCAGGACGATGCCGACGACCACGTCCTGCAGCGGTGCCTCGACCCCCATCAGGACCATGCCCGAGACGAGCGACTGCATGACGAATGCGCCGAGCACCGCGCCGGCGATCGTCCCGACGCCGCCCGTGAACGAGGTGCCGCCGATCACGGCAGCCGCGATCACGTTGAGCTCCATGTTGGTTCCGAGGCTGCTGACCGCCGCGTTGAGACGTGCGATCTGCACCGCCGCTGCGAGACCGACCAGCAGACCCATCAGCGAGAAGGTCTTGAGGACGGTCATCTTCGTCCGGATACCGGCCAGCTCGGCCGCCTCCGGGTTGCCGCCGATCGCGTACACGTAACGCCCGAACCGCCGGCGGGTGGCGATGAAGGTCATCACCACGGCCACGCCGAGCGCGATCAGCACGGGGATCGCGAGCCCTTGCGAGACGTTGCTTCCGGGGGGCAGTCCGCGCTGCTCCACGACCCCGGCGGGCAGGTAGTAGCGGTTCAAGAACCAGATCGCGAGCAGGACGACGCCGCAGGCGACGACGCCGAGCGCGATCTCCGCCCACATCGGCCGGAGCCGGAACCCGTAGCGGGCGCGCTGCCGCCGCTTGGTGAGCTGGAGCGCCACGATGCCGATGCACGCCACGATCCCCACCACCCAGCTCCACGTGCCGCCGATCGACCCCTCCGACCCACCGCCCAGCAGCCGGAAGTTCGAGTCCATCGGTGCGATCGTCTGCCCGCTCGCCACGCGCCAGGCGAGGCCACGCCACACCAGCAGACCGCCGAGCGTCACGATGAACGACGGCACCCCGACGTACGCGACGATCACGCCCTGGAACGCTCCTATGGCGGCTCCGAGCACCAGCCCGAGCGCCAGCGTGATGACCCATGTGAGGGGGTGATCGAACCCGAGCACCCCGGGGAGGAAGTCGCTCTGGAACGCCCCCATCACCATCCCGACGACGGCCATCACCGCTCCGACCGACAGGTCGATGTGCCGCTCGACGATGATCAGGACCATCCCCGTCGCCATGATCGCGACGACCGAGGTCTGGACCGACAGGTTCCACAGGTTCCTCGGGGTGAGGAACGTGTGGCCGGGGGTCACGATCTGGAAGACGATCCAGATCATCGCGAGCGCGGCGAGCATCCCCGCGAGCCTCGCGTCGATCTCCGCCGAGCGCAGGGCCGCTCGCCACGAGCGGGGTTGACCAGCTGCCGGCGCGGCTGCCGGCGCCGGCGCCTCGTCTTCGCGACCTGCCGTGGAGACCTCGGTCTCGCTCACCGCTCCCGCATCCTACGCCGACCGGTGTGCGCTCCGCCCGAGCGTGGGCGGAGCGCACCCTCCGGTCGTCGGATCGTCTTCAACCGCCGTGGATCAGCCGCAGACCTCCACGGTGCCGGCGGGGACCCCCTGGCACAGCTCGTCCGTCGTGATCCACCCCGCGTCGACGACCACGTCCAGGTTCTCCTGGGTGATCGCCTGCGGCGTGAGGAGGATCGACGTCATGTCATAGCCGTTCACCGGCGTCGTGAAGATCACCGTGTCCGGGATCTCCTCCAGCGGGGTGCCCTGCGCGAGCTGGCACGCCGCCTCACCGGCTGCCTTGCCGAGGAGCCGCGCGTCCTTCCACACGGACACCGTCTGCGTTCCGAGCGCGACCCGGTTCAGCGCCGCGAGGTCACCGTCCTGGCCCGAGACGGCGACCGAGCCGGCCAGCCCCTGAGCCTCGAGCGCGGCCACCACGCCGCCAGCCATCCCGTCGTTGGAAGCGACGACGGCCTGGACATCGTTGTTGTTCTCGGTGAGGAACTGCTCCATGTTCGTCTGCGCGACGGCGGGGTCCCAGTTGTCGGTGTAGGACTCGCCGACGTTCACGATGTCACCGGCGTCGATGGCTGCCTGGAGGACCTCCAGCTGGCCCGAGTGCACGAAGTCAGCGTTGGGGTCCGCCGAGTTCCCCTTGATGAAGACGTAGTTACCCGTGGGAACCTGCTCGTACACCGCCTGCGCCTGCAGCCTACCCACCTCGACGTTGTCGAAGGAGACGTACAGCGCCCCTGGGTCCTCGATCAGACGGTCGTACGCGACCGTCGGGATGCCCTGCTCGAGGGCGCTCTGGACGGCCGGCACGATGGCCTCCGTGTCCTGCGCCAGGATGAGGAGCGCATCGGCCCCCTGGGCGATCAGGTTCTCGACGTCCGTCAGCTGCTGCTCGGCGGATGATCCGGCGTCCGACGAGATGTACTCCGCGTCGCACGTCGCGATGCCCTCCTTGATGGCGGGCTCGTCCCACTTGGCCCAGCGCTCCTCGTTGTAGTTGTTCCACGAGACGCCGATGGTGATCCCCTCACCATCTCCGCCGCCGCCGGTCGCCTCGCCGCCCTCCTCATCCTCGCCGCAGGCCGCGAGGACCAAGACGAACAGGGCGAGGAGCGCCCACACCCGTCGCTTACCCATGCTCTCCCCCCTTCGGATGGTGGCCCCTGTGGTCACACCACCGTTCCCCCTCTCACGGCCCGACGCGCCGTCGGACCGACGCCCCCTCGACCCGCCCATCGACGCATCGCGCCTTGGGCTCGGGCCGGTCCAGGGCCGCCTGAGCATCTCACAACGCGTCCCGGAGCGCAAAGTGGGAGCGGGCAACAAATCCCCTCAGCGCGCTCCTGCGTGTCGACCCACCTCGGGGGGTGGCGTTTGCGCGACCCTGACGGACTCGATACCCTGGCCGCGTCGGCCGGTGGTCGACCAGGTCACACCGGTGTATCGATCGGGGGGCGAGCACCGAGGGTGGATTCCGCGGACGTTCCAACCAAATCGAAGCTGCCTGCGGAGCGGGCGAAGGTGTCGGACGTCCCGGCGGTCCGCGGGTCACCGCGGGGCGTGGCGGCCGACGAGGTTCGGCGCCACAACCTCGGCGCGGTGCTCGAGCGCCTCCATCTCGCCGGGCCCCTGTCCCGCTCCGACCTGACCAGGTCCACCGGCCTCAACCGGTCGACGATCGCCGACCTGCTCGCCGAGCTCACGGCGAACGGTCTGGTCGAGGAGCGGCCCGGAGCCCCCGGGTCCGGCCCAGGCCGTCCATCCCCCGTCGTCCAGATCCGACCGCACCGGGCGTCGGTACTCGCCGTCGAGCTCTCGGTCGACTCGGTCGCGGTCGCGACGGTCGGGCTCGGCGGTCACGTGTACAACCTGGTCCGCGTGGCTCGGCCCCGCGGTCGGTTCTCGCCCGAGGAGACGGTCCAAGACGTCACCAAGCTCGCCGGTCCCCTGCTGGACTCGCTCCCCGCCGATCACACCCTCGTCGGCGTGGGCGTGGCCGTGGTCGGCATCACCCGACGGTCCGATGGCTTCGTGCACCTCGCCCCGAACCTCGGATGGAGGGACGTTCCCCTGGCGGCGATGCTCGGCCAGGCGCTGGACCTGCGGGTCCCGGTCCTCGCGGCCAACGAGGCCGACCTCGGAGCCCTCGCCGAGCACCGCCGCGGACGGCAGCCGGGTGTCGCGAACCTCGTCTACCTGTCGGGCGAGGTCGGGATCGGTGCCGGGATCATCGTGGACGGCAAGCCGCTGCTCGGCGCGGCGGGGTACGCGGGCGAGGCCGGCCACACGCTGGTCAACCCGGAGGGGACGGTCTGCCGCTGCGGCGCGACCGGGTGCTGGGAGACCGAGGCCGGGGAGGCGGCCCTGCTCCGACGGGCGGGCGTGAGCGAGGGCCCCGGGCGCATCCCCGAGCTGGCCGAGCGCGCGGACGCCGGTCACCAGCGCACGCTCGAGGCGATCGCCCACGTCGGCCGGTGGCTCGGCCTCGGGATCGGGAACCTGATCAACCTGTTCAACCCCGATCTCGTGGTGCTCGGGGGGATGTACGAGCGCCTGTTCACCTACCTCGAGCCGTCCGTGCTGGAGGGCGCAGGGCAGCGGACGCTCGAGGCACCCGGGCAGATGGCGACGATCGCGAGCAGCGCCCTCGGCCAGGACGCCTCGCTCCTCGGGGCCGCCGAGCTGGTCCTGTCGCGCGTGATCGAGGATCCGGCGAGCTTCGACGGCGGGCGGGCGGGAGTTGGCGCGGGGGGAGCCGGGGGATGAGCACCACCGGCTCGAGCGGTCGGGCATCAGCGCCCTCCGTGTTCCTCGCCGGGGCCGCGATCGGGCTGGCGGTCGTCCTCGGCGCGACCGGTCTCGTGCGCATCTCCGCCGCGGAGGAGCCGAGCTGCGAGCCCGCCGCGGCGCCGGCCGGCTGGTCGGTCGCGCGCCGGTGGGACGAGGCCACGCTCGACGCGATCCGGCGGGCGTTCCCCGCCCCCACCGTCCACGCTCGGAACCTCTTCCACGTCTCGGCCGCGATGTGGGATGCGTGGGCCGCCTACGACCCCGAGGCACGCGGCTACTTCGTCCACGAGAAGCACACGGCGGACGACGTCACGGCCGCACGCAACGAGGCGATCAGCTACGCCGCCTTCCGACTGCTCGAGCACCGGTACCGCACCGCGGTCGGCGCGACGGACTCCCTGCTCGCGTTCCGGCAGCTGATGGAGGACCTGTGCTACCCGATCGACGTGACGACCACCCGGGGTGATTCGCCGGCGGCGCTCGGCAACCGGATCGCGCAGGCCGCGATCGCGTACGGGCTCGCCGACGGCTCGAACGAGTCGGCCGGGTACACGAGCGACTACCGGCCCGTCAACCCGCCACTGGTGGTCGAGTCCTCGGAGCCGATCCGCATCGAGGACCCGAACCGCTGGCAGCCGCTCCAGCTCGAGCAGCCCGTATCCCAGAACGGGATCCCGATCGACGATGCGGTCCAGCAGTTCATCGGACCGCAGTGGGGGCACGTCGCGGGGTTCGCCCTGCCGAGCGGGGGCGAGCGGGGCCTTCCGATCGACCCCGGTACCCCTCCCCTCCTCGGCGATCCGCGCTCCGACCAGGCCTTCAAGGACGGCGCGGTCGAGGTGATCCGACTCAGCAGCCTGCTCGACCCCGCGGAGGACGCCGCGATCGACATCTCGCCCGGCGCGCTCGGCGCCAACCCCCTGGGCACCAACGAGGGCCGTGGTCACCCCCTCAACCCGGCCACCGGTCGCCCCTACGGATCGAACGTGGTCAAGCTGGCGGACTTCGGGCGCGCGGTGGCCGAGTTCTGGGCCGACGGGCCCCACTCGGAGACCCCACCCGGACACTGGAACGTCATCGCGAACGCCGTGTCCGACTCGCCCGGCTTCGAGCGCAGGATGGGGGGAACCGGTCCTGAGCTGGACCGCCTCGAGTGGGACGTGAAGCTCTACTTCGCGCTCAACGGGGCCGTGCACGACGCCGCGATCGCCGCTTGGGGAGCCAAGGGTTACTACGACTACGCCCGACCGATCTCGATGATCCGGTACCTGGGCGGCCTGGGCCAATCGAGCGACCCTGACGGCCCCGCGTATCACCCCGAGGGTCTGCCGCTGGTGCCCGGACTCATCGAGGTCATCACCGAGGCCACGACCGCGCCGGGCGAGCGGCACGAGGCGCTCCGCGGTCACGAGGGCGAGATCGCGATCAGAACGTGGGCCGGAGCCCCGCCCGACCCCGAGACCCAGACGGGCGGCGTCGACTGGATCTTGGCCACCGCATGGGTCCCCTACCAGCAGCCGAGCTTCGTGACGCCGGCGTTCGCCGGGTACATCTCCGGCCACAGCACCTTCAGCCGCGCAGCCGCGGAGGTGCTCACGGCCATGACGGGCAGCGCGTACTTCCCCGGGGGGATCTCGGAGTGGACGGTCCCTGCCGGATCGCTCCGTTTCGAGCGCGGACCGACGCAGGACGTGAAGCTCCAGTGGGCCACCTACTACGACGCCGCCGATCAGGCGGGGATCTCCCGCCTGTGGGGTGGGATCCACGTGCCGGTCGACGACTTCGCGGGCAGGCTCACCGGCTCCGCGTGCGGCGAGGCCGCCTGGGCGATGGCGCAGCGGTACTTCGAGGGGGCCGTCGGTGGCTGACCGCGAGCACGGACCCGGGGGCGGTCGCTCGAGCGTGGTGATGCTGTTCGTCGCCGGCCTGCTGGCCGGCTCGGTCGTCGCGATCGGCGGCGTTCAGGCGTACGACGCGCTCTCGGCCGAGGCGGAGGTGACGGCGATGGCTCCCCCCCGCTTCGTCGAGGAGGCGGAGACCGCAGGGATCGAGCACGTGTACGACGGCGGGTTCACCTTCTTCGTGGGCGGAGGTGTCGCCGCCTTCGACTGCAACGACGACGGCCGACCCGATCTGTACTTCGCCGGCGGGGAGAACCCAGCGGCCCTGTATCGCAACGAGAGCCCGATCGGTGGGGCGCTCCGATTCCAGCAGGTGCAGGATCCGGTCACGGACCTCCTAGAGGTCGTCGGCGCGTACCCGGTGGACATCGACGGCGACGCGATCGTCGACCTCGCGGTCCTGCGGGTCGGCGAGAACGTCCTGTTGCGGGGCCGCGGGGACTGCCGGTTCGAGCGTGCGAACGAGGCCTGGGGGTTCGACGGGGGCGATGACTGGACCGCCGGGTTCAGCGCCACCTGGGAGGGCGATGCCGTCCTGCCCACGCTCGCGATCGGCAACTACATCGACCTCGCCGACATCCAGCAGCGGGCCACCTGCGCGGACAGCCAGCTGCTGAGGCCCGCGGCCGGCGGCGCGAGGTACGCCGAGCCCATCCCGCTCACGCCCGGGTGGTGCACGCTGTCGGTCCTGTTCAGCGACTGGAGCCGGACGGGCGCACGTGACCTCCGCATGACCAACGACCGCCACTACTACGAGGACGGACAGGAGCAGCTGTGGCACATCGAGGAGGGCCAGTCGCCTCGCATGTACACGGCCGAGGAGGGGTGGCAGCGCCTCGTGATCTGGGGCATGGGCATCGCCGAGCACGACCTCACCGGTGACGGGCTCCCCGAGGTGTTCCTCACGAGCCAGGGCGACAACCGGCTCCAGACCCTCGCCGACGGCGCCACCGGGCCGACGTACGAGGACGTCGCGCTCGAGCGCGGCGTCACGGCGCACCGGCCGTACACGGGCGGGGATGCGCTGCCCTCCACGGCCTGGCACCCCGAGTTCCAGGACGTGAACAACGACGGGTACGTCGACCTGTACATCTCCAAGGGCAACGTGGAGGCGATCCCGGAGTACGCCTCGAAGGACCCGTCGAACCTGCTGCTCGGCCAGGCCGACGGCACGTTCGTCGAGAGCGCCGAGCAGGCCGGGATCGTGAGCTTCCTGCGAGCGCGTGGCGCGGCGCTCGTGGACCTGAACCTCGACGGGATGCTCGATCTGGTCCAGGTGAACCGGCGCGAGAACGTCGGCGTCTGGCGGAACGTCGGCTGGGGCGACGCGACGAACCCGATCCCCATGGGCAACTGGGTCGCGATCGGGCTCGAACAGCATGCCCCGAACCGCGATGCCATCGGTGCGTGGATCGCGGTCAGGTTCGGGGGCCGGACGGTCGAGCGGGAGATCACGATCGGCGGTGGACACGCGAGCGGCGAGCTCGGCTGGATCCACGTCGGGTTGGGCGACGCGGAGGACGCAGAGATCCGCGTCCGGTGGCCCGACGGCGAGACCGGGCCGTGGCTCGACCTGCCGGTGAACGGGTTCGCCGTCGTCGAGCGGGGCGCGGGCCAGGTGCGCCCGTGGACCCCCACGGGGGGATGACGATGGGGACCGCGAGGCTCGCAGAGGTGGACCTGCCGGACTTCGGGATGCCGCAGGAGGCGCCCGAGATCCCGCCCTCCACGTACGCCGACCGGCTCGAGCGGCTCCGAGCCCGGATGGACGAGGAGGGCTACGACCGCCTCGTCGTGTACGCCGATCGGGAGCACAGCGCGAACCTCGCGTACCTCACGGGGTTCGATCCCCGGTTCGAGGAGGCCGTTCTCGTGGTCGGACCCGACGGGGAGCCGGCCATCCTGGTCGGCAACGAGTGCTACGGGATGGCCGCCGCAGCCCCGTTGCCGATGCGACGGCACCTGTTCCAGGACCTCAGCCTGCCGAGCCAGCCGAGGGATCGCTCCCGCCCGCTCGTCGAGATCCTCGCCGACGAGGGCATCCGCCGGGACAGCCGGGTCGGCGTCGTGGGCTGGAAGGGGTACGCGGACCGGCAGACGATCGAGGTGCCCGCCTACCTGGTCGCCGCGCTCCGCGACCTGACCCCCTCCGGCCTCGTCGAGAACGCGGCCCACCTGTTCATCGATGCGGCCGACGGCCTGCGGGTGATCAACGAGGTCGAGCAGCTCGCGGCGTTCGAGCACGCGGCCTGCTGGACATCCCAGGGCGTTCGGCGACTCCTGCACGAGCTGCGACCCGGGTTGCGGGAGCGCGAGGCGGTCGCGCTCCTGGGCTGGACCGGGGCGCCGCTGTCCTGCCACCTGATGCTCACGGCCGGCGAGCGTGCATCGCTCGGGCTGCTCAGCCCGGGCGATCGGCGGATCGAGCGGGGTGATCGGTTCACGGTCGCGTTCGGCATCTGGGGCGCGCTCAACTGCCGGGCGGGGTTCGTCGTCGCGGACGCCTCGGAGCTGCCCGATGCGATCGGCGACTACGTCGAGCGACTGGTGCGCCCCTACTTCGAGACCGTCGTCGAGTGGTACCGCGCGCTGCACGTCGGCCAGGTCGGCGGGGCGCTGTCCGACATCGTGCAGCGTGGTCTCGGCGACCCGTTCTTCGGCATCTTCCTGAACCCTGGGCACCAGATCCATCTGGACGAGTGGGTGAACTCGCCCGTCGCGCCGGGTTCGACGATCGAGCTGCGCTCGGGGATGGCGCTGCAGGTCGACATCATCCCGGCGACGGGGACCGACTACTTCACGACCAACATCGAGGACGGCGTGGCGCTCGCCGACGAGGGCTTGCGTGCGGAGCTGTCCTCGCGCTACCCGCAGGCGTGGGAGCGGATCCAGGCACGACGGCGGTTCATGGAGGATGCGCTCGGGATCGAGCTCCATCCGGACGTGCTGCCCTTCTCCAACATCCCGGCGTGGCTGCCGCCGTTCCTGCTCGCACCGGACCTGGCCATGGTGATGGCCGGATAGGAGGATGTGATCGACGTTCCGTCCCTGCGCGGACCGCGAGGCCGCGCCCGAGCGTCGGGTCCCGCCCGGCGGTGGAGGTGAGGTTGGCATGGCGTACGAACCCAGACCAGAGCACCGCTTCTCGTTCGGCCTGTGGACGGTCGGCAACGTCGGGGCCGATCCGTTCGGCTCCGGCGTTCGCGAGCGGTTGTCGCCGACGCAGCTGGTCGAGCTCCTCGCCGAGGTCGGAGCCTGGGGCGTGAACCTGCACGACAACGACCTCGTGCCGATCGACGCCAGCGCGCACGAGCGCGACCAGATCGTGGCCGACTTCAAGAAGGCGCTCGACGCGACCGGGATCGTCGTGCCGATGGCGACGACGAACCTGTTCGCGGACCCGATCTTCCGAGACGGCGCCTTCACCGCGAGCGACCCCAAGGTGCGGGCGTTCGCGATCCAGAAGACGATGCGGGCGATCGACCTGGGCGTCGAGCTCGGAGCGACGACGTACGTCTTCTGGGGCGGCCGCGAGGGCGTCGAGACCGACTCCTCGAAGGACCCGCTCACCGCCCTCGGTTGGTTCACGGACGCGATGAACTTCCTGTGCGCCTACGTGAAGGACCAGGGATACGACCTGCGGTTCGCGCTGGAGGCCAAGCCGAACGAGCCACGGGCCGACATCTACCTCGCGACGACGGGCGCGATGCTCGCCTTCATCGAGACGCTCGACCACCCGGAGATGGTGGGTGTGAACCCCGAGGTCGCGCACGAGCACATGGCAGGGCTGAACTTCACGCACCAGGTCGCGCAGGCGTGGGCGATGGGCAAGCTCTTCCACATCGACCTGAACGATCAGATCCCCGGGCGCTACGACCAGGACCTGAGGTTCGGCTCCGCCAACCCGAAGGCGGCGTTCTTCCTCGTGAAGTTCCTCGAGGACGTCGGATACCAGGGCAGCCGCCATTTCGACGCCCACGCCTACCGCACGGCCGACTACGAGGACGTGACGGCCTTCGCCAGGGGGTGCATGCGGACGTACCTGATCCTCAAGGAGAAGGCCGCCCGCTGGAACGAAGACCCCGAGATCCAGGCGCTCGTCGCCCGGATCAAGGCGAGCGATGACGGCTCGATGGACGCCGTCCTGGGGCCGTACACGCCAGAGCGCGCCAGGGCGCTGGGTGAGCTGCAGCTCGACCGCGTCGCCCTCGGTGAGCGCGGCCTGCCGTACGAGGAGCTCGACCAGCTCACGATGGATCTGCTGCTCGGGGTCCGGTGACCCTGGAGGCCGTGTCCTTCGAGGGACACGGGTGCGTCCGGCTGCACGACCGAGGGGTCACCGTCCTGGTGACCACCTCGGTCGGGCCACGCGTGCTCGGGCTGATCGTGGGCGAGCGGAACCTGATGGCCGTCGTGCCCGACCTCGGGCTCGGGCGGCCGGACGGTGGCCGGTTCGCGTTCGTCGGCGGCCACCGCCTCTGGGTGGCGCCCGAGGTCCCCGAGGTGACGTACCAGCCCGACGACGGCCCGTGCACCGTGACCGAGGTCGGGGGCGGCGTCCGGGTCGAGGCCCCGACCGACGGCGCCGGCTTCGCCCGGGCGATCTCGATCCGGGCAGATGCAGGGGGCTGGGTCGTCGACCACGAGATCCGCAACGCGTCCGGGCGCCCGGCAAGCGTCGCGCCCTGGGCGATCACGCAGCTGCGGCCGGGTGGAACGGCGACCCTGCCGCTCGCGGCTCGTGGCTCCGGCCCACAGGCCGACCGGGCGCTCGTGCTCTGGCCCTACACCGACCCGACCGACCCACGGATCGTCCTCGAGCGCGACCGGGTCACCGTGCGGTCCCGGCCGCCCGGTCCTCCGCTCAAGGTGGGAGCGGCACCGGGCGAGGGGCCGCTCTCGTACCGGCTGGGCGACCACGTGTTCGAGAAGCGGATCGACCTCGACGAGGGCGCCGCGTACCCCGATCGCGGCGCCGCCCTGCAGATCTACGTGTGCGACGACTTCTGCGAGCTCGAGACGCTCGGGCCGCTGCGGCCGCTCGAGCCGGGCGCGACCGCGGCGCACCGCGAGCGGTGGACGCTCCACGAGGTCGACGCGGGAAGGAGCCACACGTGAGCCACGTCCTCGGCCTCGACGTCTCGACGACCGCGACCAAGGCCGTGATCCTGGACGGCGAGGGCGCCGTCCGCGCGGTGGCGTCCGCGGAGTACCCGTACGAGACCCCGCGCCCCTTGTGGAGCGAGCAAGACCCGCTCCTGTGGTGGGACGCCACCGTGCGGTCGGTCGGCGAGGCGCTCGCCGCAGCGGGCATCGCCGGCGACGACGTCGACGCGGTCGGGCTGACCGGACAGATGCACGGGCTCGTCGCGCTCGACGCCGCCGACCGCGTGCTGCGACCGGCGATCCTGTGGAACGACCAGCGGACCGGCGCCGAGTGCGACCTGATCCGCTCGCTGGTGGGTCGGGAGCGGCTGATCGAGGTGACCGGCAACGACGCGCTCACGGGGTTCACGGCCCCCAAGATCCTGTGGGTCCGCGAGCACGAGCCGGAGGTCTGGGAGCGGATCGCGCACGTGCTGCTGCCGAAGGACTTCGTCCGGCTGCGGCTGACCGGCGGCCGCGCGGTCGACCGCGCCGACGGCGCCGGGACGATCCTGTTCGACCTGGCCGCCCGCGATTGGTCCGGCGAGATCCTCGAGATCCTCGGGATCGACCGCGCGTGGCTCCCCGAGACGTTCGAGGGACCCGAGGTCACCGGCACCGTGACCGAGGACGCCGCAGCGGCGACCGGGCTCCGAGCCGGGACGCCGGTGGTCGCCGGTGGAGGCGACCAGGCTGCGGCGGCGGTCGGGGTCGGCTCGGTGGAGCCGGGCATCTCCTCGCTGTCGCTCGGCACCTCGGGCGTGGTGTTCACGACGACGCCGGGCCCGACCGTCGAGCCGCAGGGGCGGCTCCACGCGTTCTGTCACTCGGTCCCCGAGCGTTGGCACCTGATGGGGGTGATGCTCTCGGCCGCGGGGAGCCTGCGGTGGTACCGGGACACGCTCGCACCCGGCGTCGCGTTCGACGAGCTCGTGGGCGAGGCGGCGGACGCGCCGCCCGGCAGCGACGGGCTGCTGTTCCTGCCGTACCTCACCGGGGAGCGGACACCGTACCCGGATCCGCTGGCGCGCGGCGCGTTCGTCGGGCTCACCGTCGCCCACACGCGCGCGCATCTGACGAGGGCGGTCCTCGAGGGCGTGTCGTTCGGGCTCAGGGACTCCCTCGAGCTCGTGCGAGGGGCGGGGCTCGCGCCCTCGACCGAGATCCGGGCCACCGGTGGCGGGATCCAGAGCGGCCTGTGGCGCCAGATCCTGGCTGACGTGCTGGAGGCCAGGATCGTGACGACCTCGACGGCGGAGGGCGCGGCGCAGGGCGCGGCGACGCTCGCGGCGGTCGGCGCCGGCTGGCACCCGAGCGTCGAGGAGGCGTGCCGCGCGTTCGTTCGGATCGGCGAGCCGACCGAGCCGACGAGCTCGGGTGCCTACGACGATGCGTACGCCCGCTACCGGGAGCTGTACCCGGCCCTGCGGCCGACGTTCCACGCGCTGTCCGAGAGGTGAGCTATCCCCACGAGGTCTCGGTCACCGGCCGGAACGCGACCTCGAGGATCCGGTGGTTCCGCGGCCGGGTGAGGACGAACATGACCGCGTCGGCGACGTCCTGCGCGGACATCATGCCGGCGAGCTCGGGCATCTCGGGTGTGCGCCCCCGTCCCATCGCGAACCCCGTCGCCACGCCGCCGGGGCACACGTTCGTGCACCGGACGCCCCGCTCGCGCAACTCGTGGTCGAGCGCGCGCGTGAGCCCCACCTGCGCGAACTTCGAGGCACAGTAGACGGCCTCGTACGGCAGGCCCCGGCGGCCGGCCTCGGACGCGACGGTCACGATGTCGGCCGCCTCGCTCTCGAGCAGGTGCGGAAGCGCGGCGCGGACCGCGTAGATCGTGCCCTTCACGTTGACGTCGATCATCTCCTCGAGGTGTTCGGGGTCGAGCTCGAGGAACGGACCGTAGGCGCCGACCCCCGCGTTCGCGACGAGGATGTCGAGCCCGCCGAACCGCTCGACGACCTTCCCGACGAACGCGGTCAGCGCGTCCTGGTCGCGGACGTCGCACGGCTCCGCGACCGCACCCTGGACGCCGGCGTTCCCGCCGCTGCGCGAGACCATCCCCACGTGCACCCCCGCGTCCGCGAGCGACCTCGCGACCGCCGCCCCGATGCCCCCGCTCGCACCCGTCACGAGCGCCACCTTCCCGCTCAGCTCCTCCGCCATGCCTTCACCCCTCCGTCAGGTCGCTCCCCGCAGCATCGCCGAGCGCCGGAGGGAGCGCCAACGCCCAGGTGACGACGGCCCGCGGTAGGGTCTCGCCATGGCGATCCGCGTGGGGCTGGTGGGGTTCGGGCTCGGCGGGGCCGTGTTCCATGCGCCGCTGATCGAGGCGACGTCGGGCCTCTCGCTGGACGCGATCGTGACGGCGAACCCCGAGCGCGTCGCGCGCGCGACCGAGCGGTACCCCTCGGCACGCGTGCTCCCCGACGTCGACGCGCTGCTCGCCTCGGCGGGCGAGCTCGACCTCGTGGTCGTGACGACGCCGAACCGCTCCCACGTGCCGATCGCGCTGCGGGCGATCGAGGCCGGGCTCCACGTCGTGATGGACAAGCCGATGGCACCGACGGCGGCCGACGCGCGCCGACTCGCCGACGCGGCCGCCGAGCGCGGGATCGTCCTCACCGTCTTCCAGAACCGTCGCCTCGACGGCGACTTCCTCACCGTCCGCCGGCTGGTCGAGGAGGGCGCCCTCGGGCAGGTCCTGCGGTTCGAATCGCGGTTCGAGCGCTGGCACCCAGCGGTGGAGGGAGGCTGGCGGGACCTCGGCGACCCCGAGGAGGGCGGCGGCATGCTCTTGGACCTCGGCGCCCACCTCGTCGACCAGGTGATCCGACTGTTCGGGCCGCCGTCGCACGTCTACGGCGAGGTGCACGTGCGCAGGCCCGGCGCGGAGGTCGACGACGACGCGTTCGTCGCGCTCACCCACGACGGGGGCGTCCGCAGCCACCTGTGGATGGGCCTCGTCGCGGGCTCGCTCGGCCCGCGCTTCCGCGTGCTCGGACTCGAGGGCGCGTTCGAGAAGCACGGGCTCGACCCGCAGGAGGAGCAGCTCGCGTCCGGCATGCTGCCCCGCGACCCGGCCTACGGGGTGGAGCCGCCCGAGCGCTGGGGGGCGCTCGTGCGAGGCTCGGAGCGCGAGCCCGTCCCGACCGAACGCGGCGACTACCCCCGGTTCTACGCGGACCTCGCGGCCGCGATCGCGAGCGGATCGCCGCCACCTGTCGACGCCCGGGAGGCGGTCCGCACGATGGAGGTCCTGGAGGCCGCTCGGCGCTCGTCGCGAACGGGCGCCGTCGTGGAGCTCGGCGGCTGACGCGGATCAGTCGCGCTCGGCCGCCGCGACGATCGCCTCGATCACGCGCATGTTGGCGATCGAGTCCTCGGGCGGGAGCGGGACGGGCCCACCGTCGAGCACCGCGCTGGCGAACGCCTCGGCCTGCACCGCGTACTCGTCCGCCGGCTCGAACGTGAGCACCTCGGTGTCCGGCGCGACGGGTGGGTCGCCGCCCGCGGTGAGGAAGACCTCGGTCGGCCGGTCCGGCGGGATGTTGAAGGGGATCCCGACCGAGACGCGACCCTCGGTCCCGTAGACGTGGACGCGCTGGTCGGGCTCGGCACGGGTCGAGCAGGTGAACGTGGCGATCCCGTCGCCGAACCCCATCAGCGCGCTCGTCAGCACGTCGACGCCCGAGGCCGGGTCCCGCGTAATCGAGGCCTCGATCCGATCCGGCTCGGCGCCGAACAGCATCCGCGAGAGGTTCACCGAGTAGCAGCCGATGTCCATCAGCGCCCCGCCCCCGTACTCCCGGATGTTGCGGATGTTCGTCGGGTCGTCGTTGAAGTACGAGAACCAGCTCTGCACCGCGCGCAGCTCCCCGATCCGGCCCGAGCCCACGATCTCGCGCACCGCGACCCACGACGGGTGCAGCCGGTACATGAACGCCTCCATCAACAGCACGCCCTCGGCGGCGCACACCTCGGCCATCTCCTCGGCCTCGGCAGCGGTGAGCCCGATCGGCTTCTCGCACAGGACGTGCTTGCCGGCTCGAGCCGCCGCGATCGTCCACTCGCGGTGGAGGTGGTTCGGCAGCGGGATGTAGACCGCGTCGACCTCCGGGTCGCCGAGGAGCGACTCGTACGAGCCGTGGACCTTCGGGATGCCGAGCTGCGTCGCGACCTCGCCCGCGCGCTCGGCGTCACGTGAGCCGATCGCGACGACCTCGCACCGATCGGCCCCCTGGATCCCCGGGATGACCTTCTCCCGCCCGATCTGCGCCGTCGACAGGATCCCCCACCGCAGCACGCTCATGACCGCTCCCCTCTCCGTCGATCGACCTGATGCCTCGGTCCTTCCCCGCCCGCCAACATAGCGCTGGCCATCGTGCGCGCGCTGACGATCGTCGCCGAGGTCATGGGCACAGCGGGGGAAGCCCTCATCCGGGCCGTCAGCACCTCCCCTGGTGACGTGAGGATGGGCTCAGGGCAGCGCGCGATACAGGCGCCAGGGCTCCGCGATCCCCTTCAGCTCGTGCTCGCCGGCGTCCTCGAACACGAGTCCCGACCCGGCGACCAGGTCCCTGACCGTCGAGGACACGAGGACCTCGGACGGGCCGGCGAGCGAGGTCACGCGGGATCCGATGTGCACCGCGACCCCCGCGAGATCGCCCTCGACCACCTCCACCTCGCCGGTGGGGACACCCGCGCGGACCTGGATCCCCAACTCCCGGACCCGCTCCGCGATCGCGAGCGCGCAACGGGTCGCCCTCGCGGGACCGTCGAACATCGCGAGGAACCCATCGCCGAGCGTCTTGATCTCCTTGCCGCCGTGCTTCTCGAGCTCGTCACGCACGATGCGGTCGTGGGCGCCGATGAGCTCCCGCCACGGACCGTCACCGAGCTCGGCGGCCCGCTCGGTCGACCCGACGACGTCGGTGAACATCACGGTCGCGAGTGTCCGGGTGGGATCGGGCGCTGACGGCGCGCCACCCGTGAACCTGCCGATCGCGTCGATGACGGGCGCCTGGTCGCCCCACCAGGGGAAGTGATCCTCTCCGGGAAGCTCGACGAGCGTCGCGTTCGGGATGTGCTCAGCGAGGTACCGCGCGTTCTCGATGCGTTCGTAGCGATCACCGGCCCGATGCAGCACCAGGGCCGGCGCCGAGATCGCTGGGAGGACGTCGCGGACGTCGGTCTGGAGGACCGCCTCCTCCTCCACGATGGCGCTCCCCACCCCGCACGTGAGCCGGCAGAGCGTCGTGAACCATCGCACCGCGTCGTCGTCCACCAACGCCGAGGGGGCCGCCGCCCTGAGGGTCTTCGCCGCGAAGCTCCGGGTCCCCCACTGCTCGAAGTCGGAGGCAGACTCGAAGTAGTCCCACGGGGTGTCCTCGGTGCGCATGTAGGTCGGCGCGGCGCCGAACAGCACGAGGCGGGAGACCCGCTCCGGCCGTGCCGCCGCCGCGAGCACCGCCAGGAAACCGCTATCGTCGCCACCGAACAGCACGGCCCTGGTCGAGCCCGCGTCGTCCAACACGGCGTCGATGTCCTCCAACCGATCCTCGATCGGCGGCCACTCGTTGGGTGCGAGCCGGTCCGAGCACCCCCAGCCGCGCTTGTCCATCAGGATCACCCGGGAGAACGACGCCAGCCCCTCGAGGAACCGCGCGTAGGGCTCGTACTCCCAGAGCCACTCGAGGTTCGAGGCGTACATCGGCAGGTACAGGAGGTCGCGAGTGCCGTCGCCCACGATCTGGTACGCCAGTCGGTACTCCCCGTTGCGTGCGAAACGGACGTCCGGCTTCACCCGCGGATGTTGGCCGACGGGGCCGTGCGCGCGCAAGCTGGACCCGCCCTGCGTTCCGGTCGCCTCGCGCCGTTGGACCCCCGACGCCTATCGTGTCGCGCATGGCCACGCGCAAGGAGGTCCTCGAGGTCGCCGGCCGCCAGGTGACGGTGACGAACCCCGACAAGGTCTTCTTCCCGAAGACCGGCGCCACGAAGCTCGACCTCGTCCGGTACTACCTGGCGGTGGCCGAGGGAGCGCTGCGGGGCGTCGCGGGTCGCCCGATGGCGCTCAAGCGGTACGTGAACGGCGTCGAGGGCGAGTTCTTCTTCCAGAAGCGAGCCCCGAGCTCCCGTCCCGAGTGGGTCGAGACCGTCGAGCTCAGCTTCCCATCGGGTCGAACCGCGCACGAGGTCGTGGTCCGCGACGCGGCGCAGCTCGTGTGGGTCGTGAACCTCGGGTGCGTGGACCTGAACCCGCACCCGGTCCGGGCCGACGACCTGGACCATCCCGACGAACTCCGGATCGACCTGGACCCCGTGCCCGGGATCGGGTGGGAGCAGATCCGCGAGGTCGCGCTCGTCACCCGCGAGGCGCTCGAGGATCTCGGGCTGGTGGGATGGCCGAAGACCTCGGGCTCCAAGGGCATCCACGTCTACGCGCGGATCGAGCGGCGCTGGACGTTCCCCGAGGTCCGGAGGGCGGCGCTCGCGCTCGCCCGTGAGGTCGAGCGCCGGGTCCCCGACCTCGCGACCAGCCGCTGGTGGAAGGAGGAGCGACACGGCGTCTTCCTCGACTACAACCAGAACGCCAAGGACCGCACGGTCGCCTCGGCCTACTCGGTTCGCCCCACCCCGGACGGTCGGGTCTCGGCGCCGCTCACCTGGGAGGAGCTCCCCGACTGCGATCCCGGCAGCTTCACCATGCGCACGGTCCCGGAGCGCTTCGCGGCGATCGGCGATCCCTGCGCGGGCATCGACGAGGCGGCCGGATCGCTCGAGCGGCTGCTCGAGCTCGCCGAGGAGCACGAGGCGGCGGGGTTCGGCGACGCCCCCTGGCCGCCGCACTTCGCCAAGGCGGAGGGCGAGCCGCCCCGCGTGCAGCCCTCGAAGCGCCGGCGACGCGCCGCGGCGGGCACGGTGCCGCCGCCGGCGCCCGGCAAGGCCGTGGGGCCGACCGGCAGGCGCCGCTCGACCAAGCCGCTGATCGAGATCGCCCGCGCGGCGACGAAGGACGAGGCGATGGCCGGGCTGCAGCGGTGGCGCGAGCGGCACCCGGATGTCTGGTCCTACCTCGCACCCGCCGACGTGTTGATCGACGCGATGCGGGGTCGGTCCACCACCTGGACGCGGATCCGTGTGAACCTCCAGAACGTCCCCGAGGCGGAGCGTCCCCCACAGGAGGCGCTCGAGGTCGACTACGACCCGTGGGAGGGCGTCACGGGCGAGCGGCCCGAGCGATCCTGAGCCAGCGCCGGAGTCCCGTCATTGCCGCCCGCGCAGCAGCGCCAGGAACCGCAGGATCTCCAGGTACAGCCAGACGAGCGTGGTGAGCAGCCCGAACGCGGCGAACCACGACATCACCCGGGGAGCTCCGGCACGCACCCCGCCCTCGATCACGGCGAAATCGATGAGCAGGTTCGCCGCCGCGAGCAGGCAGATCGCCGCGCTGATGGCGATCCCGAGCGTGTTCGGCTGCGTCCAGAAGAGCAGGTCGACCCCGAAGAGGCTGAAGATCCAGCCGAACAGGTACAGGAGCGCGATCCCGGCCGTCGCGATCACCACGATCTTCACGAACCGACCCGTCACCCGCACCGCCCGAGACGCGTACAGGAGCAGCGCGGCCAAGAAGGTCGTGACCGAGGCGAGCAGCGCCTGGGCGACGATCCCGTCGTAGTAGGTCTCGTACAGGCGAGAGATCGATCCCATCCAGAAGCCCACCAGCACCGCGTACAGGACGCCGGCGACGGCCGTCAGACGCGGGTTGCGAGCGGCCGCGATCGAGATCGCGATCAGCAGGATGTAGCCGAGGAAGAACCACATGCCGGAGGTCGGCCGCTGATCCTCGGCCGCCCGCCATCCGAGCGTCGCGGAGCCGAGGGTCAGCACGAGGAGGAAGAGCTCGCGCACGATGACCGATCCGTAGGTCATCGCACCCGTCGTCTCCCCTCCCCCGGTGACCTCTCGGACGGTCTCCGGGGCGAACGACCGGTCGTTCAGGACCGGCGCTGCCAAGGTGCCTCCTCCTGTCGCGGGCCGAGGCGCGGTCGCGCGAGCACAGCGGGCCGGCAGGGTTGCCCATCGAGGTTGTCGCCGGGTACGGTGCGAGCCTGCCTGCGATGAGACGGATCACCCTTGCCCTCGCGCTCGCCGTTGCGCTCGCCCTGACGACGATCCCGACCCTCCCCGCACGTGCCGCCGGCGGGATCGGTCAGTTCGTGCTCCGGTGCCTCTACTCCCACTCGCTCATGGACGACCCGATCATGGCACCCGGGCAGCCGGGGGCCTTCCACATGCACGACTTCTTCGGGAACACGAGCGTGAACGCCTACTCGACGATGGAGTCGATGCTGGCCGGTGGAACGACCTGCCGGGTGCCGAGCGACACCGCCGGCTACTGGGCACCGACCGCGTACCTGAACGGCGTCCGGATCACGCCCACGGTGATGCGGATCTACTACCTGGGATCGCGCTGGGGCAAGGTGGAGACGTTCCCGCCCGGCCTGCAGATCGTCGCGGGCAACCGAGACGCCACCTCGCCCGAGGAGAACCCCCACGTCGCCTGGTACTGCGGCGCCACCAAGGACGTGAAGACGCCCCGGATGGGAGAGCCGTACGACTGCACCCCGTGGGCCTCGCACACGTTCGTGGACGGGGTCATCGCCATCGTCGACTTCCCCAACTGCTGGAACGGCTCGGGACTACGGCCCGAGGACGTCGCCTACCCCGTGAACGGCGTGTGCCCCGTGGGCTTCCGCCACGTGCTCCCGCGGATCAGCGAGCGGGTGCACTACGGGATCATGAACCCGACCAACCCGGACGGCTCGCTGGCGTTCACCCTCTCGAGCGGCCCGACCTACTCGCTGCACGCGGACTTCTGGAACACGTGGCAGCAGGATCGGCTCGATCAGCTCGTGAGCGACTGCATCGTGGCGAGGGTGCACTGCGGCTCGGTGGACGCGACCAGCAGGGTCGAGTGGGCGCGGCAGTTCGGCACCGCCGGATCCGACCGCGCCAACGCGAGCGCGCCCGACGGCGAGGGTGGGACCTACGTGGCGGGGCTGACCGACCCTCCGCAGGGAAGCCCGGAGGCGTTCCTGCGCCGGTACGACGCGCGCGGCCGCGCGCTGTGGAGCCGAACGCTGGGCACCCGCGGCGTCGACGGCGCCCTCGCGATCTCGGTCGCCGGCGACGACGTCTACGTGGCCGGAACGACCGACGGCCGCTTCCGTCGACAGCATCCGTCAGGGGGGGCCGACGCGTGGGTGGCCCGCTTCGACGCGGACGGCTCGCGGATCTGGATACGCCAGTTCGGCACGGCGCGAGACGACCGAGCGACCGCGCTCGCGGCCACGAGCACCGGCGTCTTCGTGGCCGGGGCGACGACGGGACGTCTGCCCCGGGAACGGCGCTTCGGTGGATCGGACGCCTTCGTGATGCGGATCACGGCCCCCGGCGACACCCTGTGGACCCACCAGATGGGCGGAGGCGGCGAGGATGCGGCGACGGCCATCGCCGTGCGGGGCGGCGTCCCCTACGTGGCCGGGTCCACGCAGGGCTTCGGGAAGGTCCCCGGCGACCTGGACGCCTTCGTCGCGTCGCTCGCGCCGAGCGGGGTCGAGCGATGGCACCGCACCCTGGGGAACGGATCCGTGGACGACGCGGCCACCTCGCTCGTCGTCCGGACCCGCGCGATGTTCCTCGCGGGTTGGACGGCCGGCGTGCTCCCCGCCCAAGCGAGCGCCGGCGGGATGGATGCCTTCGTCGCGAAGCTCCAACCGAACGGCACCCACGTGTGGGTCCGGCAGTTCGGCAGCAGCGGCGACGACCAGGTGACCGCGGCGACCGCCGTCGGCAAGGGCGTGTACGTCGCCGGCTCCACGACCGGGGTGCTCCCCGACGGATCGCAGCTCGGCGGGGCGGACGCGTTCGTGCGCAAGTACTCGCCCCGCTTCGGCACGGCGATGTGGACGATGCAGCTCGGCACCGACCTCGATGACGGCGCGTTCTCCATCTCCGGAGACCGAGGGGGCGTGACCCTCGTCGGCGCCACGCAGGGGTCGTTCGAGGGCCTCACGAACGTCGGCGACCACGACGCCTTCCTGACCCGGATCGCCTTCACGTAGATCGTCACAGGCCCGTAACAGCCCCGAGACGTGGGCGAAACCTCGGAGCGGGAGCCTTGAGCCAACGACCGAGGAGGCTCAGACATGACGGACGTGCTCGAACGCCCACGGACGCCCGACGAGTACCGGACGCTGGCGATGCTCGCCGACATCTCCGACCTCCACGTCGAGGCTCGCAAGCGACTGATGTCGATGTTGTACGAGTACCGGGAGCGCGAGCGTCGCCTCAAGGACGAGGTGCTCGAGCTCCGCGGCCGCCTCGCGGCATCCGAGGCACCGCGGCCCACGGCGCGCCCCGCTCCACGCTCGGGGCCCGGGCGTCGGCTCCGATCGTGGGTCGGCCGGTTGCGTCGTCCGGACCGTCACGGCGAGTGCGAGGACGGACCGGTGATCGATCTGGTCGACGCGTAGGCCGCGCGCGGCTCGGGTAGCATCGGCACCCGTGACCGAGGCGGCCTGGACCCCCGTGCTGGCGCTCGAAGCGCTCCCCGAGGGCTCGAGCGCGCGGGTGGACCTCGACGGGCTCGCCGTCCTGCTCGTGCGGAGCGGCGAGGACGTCTTCGCGATCGCCAACCGATGCACGCACCAGGGTGCCCCCCTCGACCGGGGACCCGTGTGCGTCGCGGGCTCGGAGGCCACGGTCACGTGTCCCGCCCACGGCAGCGTGTTCCGGCTCTCGGACGGGAAGGTGATCCGACCACCCGCGCGAGAGCCGGTCCGCGCGTTCGAGGCCAGGATCTCCAACGGCGCGATCGAGCTCCGACCGCGCGCCTGATCGCGAGCCCCGCGCCGCAACCATGTACGCGTGCCGATGCGTGGAGGGGAAACCGGACCCTTCCCGTCGGATTTGCCCGCCGGCGCCCGACTGACCCATAATCGCGTCTCGCGTCGCCCGACCGGGCGACATGCACCGGGGAGTCGATGCATCGAGGAGACCACGAACCCGGTGCCCGCGCATCGGCGGCGTCGTCCGCCCGCGTCGGCGTGCCCCCGGCCCCAGGATCCCATCGCGCGCCTCCGTAGGAAGGGAGCCCCGCATGCTGCCATCGAGGTTCGAGTACCACCGCGCCGAGACGCTCGACGAGGCACTCTCGCTGCTCGCCGAGCACGGTGACGACGCGAAGGTCCTGGCCGGCGGCCAGAGCCTGATCCCGATGATGAAGCTCCGGTTCGCCTACCCGGGGCACCTCGTGGACGTGAACCGGATCCCCGGCCTCGACGGCATCGAGGAGACCGACGACACGCTCACGATCGGGGCGCTCGTGCGGCACCGGGCGCTCGCGAGCTCCGAGCTGCTCCGCGCTCGGTATCCGACGGTCGCCGCCGCGGCGCCGCAGATCGCCGACCCGCTCGTGCGGAACCTCGGCACGATCGGCGGCTCGATCGCGCACGCGGACCCGGCGGGAGACCTGGCCTCCGTCATGCTCGCGCTCGGCGCGAGCGTGGTGCTCCGCAGCTCGGGCGGCGAGCGCATCGTGCCGATCTCGGAGTTCCTCGTGGACACGTTCACGACGTCGATCGAGCCCGACGAGATGCTCACGCAGATCCGGGTGCCGGCGGCCCCGCCGCGATCGGGGGGCACCTACCTCAAGCTCGAACGCAAGGTCGGCGATTGGGCGACGGTGGGGGTCGCCGTGTCGCTGACGCTGTCCAACGGGTCGATCGGCCGCGCGGGCATCGCGCTCACGGGCGTCGACCTGAAGAACCTCCAGGCGACCGAGGCCGAGGCGTCGCTCGCCGGGGCGGAACCGACCGACGACGCCTTCGAACAGGCCGGTCGTCTGGCGGCCGCGGCCGCGAACCCCGTGTCCGACGTGCGAGGGCCGGCCGAGTACAAGCGACACGTCATCGAGGTGTTCGTGCGGCGCGGGCTCGCGCAGGCACGCGACATGGCCGGCGCGGCCTGAGCGGAGGGACGAACGACATGGAGATCACGGTCACGGTCAACGGGGTCGAGCGCACGGCGGACGTCGAGCCACGGCTGCTGCTCGTCCACCTGATCCGCGAGGTCTTCGGGCTGACGGGGACCCACATCGGGTGCGATACCTCGGGGTGCGGCGCCTGCACGGTGCTCCTCGACGGCACGCCGGTGAAGTCCTGCACGATGTTCGGGGTCCAGGCCGACGGCCGCGCGATCACGACCGTCGAGGGGCTCATGCAGGACGGGGAGCTCCATCCCGTGCAGGCTGCGTTCAAGGAGCACCACGGCCTGCAGTGCGGCTACTGCACACCGGGCATGATGCTCGTCGGCGCCGCGCTGATCCAGGACAACCCGATGCCCAGCGACGACGAGGTGCGGGTCGCGATCTCGGGCAACATCTGCCGCTGCACCGGCTACATGAACATCGTCAAGGCCATCCAGGCCGCCGCCCAGGCATCGTCGGGCGCGACGGTCGACGCTTGAGGGAGGAGCCGACCACATGGCGAGCGACACCGAGCAGATCCGCGGACTCGGCCACAGCGTCCGGCGCGTCGAGGACGATCGGTTCATCCGCGGCAAGGGCACCTACGTCGACGACGTCAAGCTGCCTGGGATGCTCCACATGGCGATCCTGCGGAGCCCGTACGCGCACGCGAAGATCAACGGCATCGACGCCTCGCGCGCCCAGGCGCTCGACGGCGTGGTGGCCGTGGTCACCGGCGAGCTGATGGCGCAGCACAACCTGGCATGGATGCCCACCCCCTCCTACGACACGCAGGCGGTGCTCGCGACCGACAAGGTCCGGTTCCAGGGCCAGGAGGTCGCGGCCGTGATCGCCGAGGACCCGTACGTGGCCAAGGACGCCCTCGAGCTGATCGACGTGGACTACGAGCCGCTGGAGCCCATCGTCACGCCGCAGCGCGCGCTCGAGCCAGACGCGCCGGTGATCCGCACCGACAAGGAGGGGAAGACCGACAACCACATCTACGACTGGGAGACGGGCGACAGGGAGGCCACCGATCGCGCGTTCGCCGAGGCCGACAAGGTCGTGAGCCTCGACACGTTCTACCCCCGGTGCCACCCCTCGCCCCTCGAGACGTGCGGCTGCGTGGCCGACGTCAACCCGGCCACCGGGCAGGCGACGATCTGGATGACCTCGCAGGCTCCCCACGCGATCCGCACCGTGTTCGCGCTCGTCGCCGGGCTCCCCGAGGAGAAGATCCGGATCATCTCGCCGGACATCGGCGGTGGGTTCGGCAACAAGGTGCCCGTCTACCCCGGCTACGTCGTGGCCACCGCGGCGTCGCTGCTGCTGGGTCGACCGGTGAAGTGGATCGAGGAGCGCACGGAGAACCTGATCTCGACCGGGTTCGCGCGCGACTTCCACATGCACGGCGAGCTGGCGCTGAAGGCCGATGGCACGATGACCGGCCTGCGGGTGTCGCTGCTTGCGGACGAGGGCGCGTTCCACGCCGACGCGCAGCCATCCAAGTTCAAGGTGGGGCTGTTCGGCATCGTGAGCGGCTCCTACGACCTGCCTGCCGCCCACGTGGCGGCGACCGGCGCGTACACGAACAAGGCGCCGGGCGGGGTCGCGTACCGGTGCTCGTTCCGCGTGACCGAGGCCTCCTACCTGATCGAGCGTCTCGTCCAGAACGCCGCGTACGAGCTTGGGATCGATCCGGCCGAGCTGCGGAAGAAGAACTTCGTCCCGAAGGACCGCTTCCCGTACGAGTCGGCGACCGGATTCGTCTACGACTCGGGCGACTACCAGGCCGCGATGGACCTCGCGCTGGAGAAGATCGGGTACGCCGAGCTGCGGAAGGAGCAGGAGGAGGCTCGGGCGCAGGGCAAGCTCTACGGGATCGGCCTCGCGTCGTTCACCGAGGTCGTCGGCGCCGGTCCGCACCACCAGTACGACATCCTCGGTCTGGCGATGAACGACGGCGCCGAGCTCCGGATCCACCCGACCGGCAAGGCCATCCTCAAGATCAGCGTGCAGACCCAGGGACAGGGGCACGAGACGACGTTCGCGCAGATCGTGGCCGAGGAGATCGGCATCCAGCCCGAGGACATCAAGGTGATGCACGGGGACACGGACAACACGCCGTACGGACTGGGCACCTACGCCTCCCGTTCGACGCCCGTATCCGGCGCGGCGACGGCGATGGTCACCCGGCGCGTCCGCGAGAAGGCGATGAAGATCGCCGCCCACCTCCTGGAGGTCTCCGAGGAGGACGTCGAGTTCCACGCCGGCACGTTCTCGGTCCGAGGCGCCCCCGATCGCACCAAGACGATCCAGGACGTCGCCCTGGCTGCCTACACCAACTTCCCCGACGGCATGGAGCCGGGCCTGGAGGCTGTCTACTACTACGACCCGCCCAACCTGACCTTCCCGTTCGGCACGTACGCCGTGGCGGTCGAGGTGGACCCTGACACGGGGGTATGGGAGGTCCGGCGGATGGTCGCCGTCGACGACTGCGGGGTCCGGATCAACCCGATGATCGTCGAGGGGCAGATCCACGGGGGGCTCACCGAGGGCTACGGCATCGCCGCGATGGAGCTCATCACGTTCGACGAGGACGGCAACTGCATCGGCGCCAACTTCACCGATTACCTGCTGCCGACCGCGGTGGAAACGCCCAGGTTCGAGCTCGGCGAGACGGTGACCCCGAGCCCGCATCACCCCATCGGGGCCAAGGGCGTGGGTGAGTCCGCCACGGTGGGCTCCCCCGCCGCGTACGTGAACGCGGTGATCGACGCGCTGCGTCCGCTCGGCGTGACCAACATCGACATGCCGCTCACCTCGGCCAAGGTCTGGCAGGCGATCCAGGACGCGAAGGCCCTCGCGTGAGGAGGGGGATCCTCGACCTCGCCGCGCACCTCTCGGCCGAGGGGGAGCCGTTCGTCCTCGCGACCGTCGTGTGGTCGCGGGCGCCGTCCTCGGGCAAGCCGAGCTCGACCGCGGTGATCACCACCGACGGCGTGCTCCGGGGCTGGCTGGGCGGCGCCTGCGCGGAGCCCGTCGTGATCCGCGAGGCCCTCCGCGCGCTCGAGGAGGGAACGCCCCGGCTGTTGTTCCTCGGCGCGCCCGACGAGCTGGAGGGCCAGCGCCGCGAGGGCGTGGTCACCGTGCCGATCGCCTGTCAGAGCGAGGGAGCGTTGGAGGTCTACGTGGAGCCCGTCATACCGTCGCCGCAGCTCGTCGTGATCGGCCGCTCACCCGCGGTGGACGCCCTGGCCGCGATGGCTGCAGCCCTCGGATGGCGCGCGGTGGTGGTGGACGATGGGGGCGACCCGGCGCTGCACCCCGGCGTGGAACGGGTCCTCACCGAGCTGGACCTCGGAGGGGCGGGCGTGGACGAGGGCTCGTTCATCGTGGTCGCGACGCAGGGTCACTACGACGAGGACGCGCTCCAGCGCGCGCTCGAGACGCCGGCGGCCTACGTGGGACTCGTAGCCTCGCGCCGACGCGCCGAGGCGGTCCTCGGGTACCTGCGGGACCGTGGTGTGTCCGAGGAGGACCTGGCCAGGGTCCGGGCTCCCGCCGGACTCGATCTCGGGCGCCTCCCGAACCAGGAGATCGCCGTGGCGATCCTCGCGGAGCTCGTGCAGCTCCGGGCCGCCGGCAAGCAGGTCGGCGGGGCGCCCGCCGCGCCGCGGGAGCGGCACGAGGAGATCGATCCCGTGTGCGGGATGACCGTCGACGTGGCGACCGCACGCCACCGCACGACCCACGACGGACGGACCTACTACTTCTGCGCCGCCCAGTGCCTCGCACGCTTCACCGCGGACCCGGCGGCGTTCGTGGGCGCCTCGACGTGACCGCCGCTAGGGTGAGCGCATGCTGATCGAGAACGAGTTCACGGTGGACGCGCCGATGGACCGGCTGTGGGCCTACCTGCTCGACGTCGAGCGGATCGCGCCGTGCATGCCCGGCGCCGAGCTGACCGAGACGGTCGACGAGCGCAACTGGAAGGGGAACCTCAAGGCGAAGTTCGGACCCGTGACGATGGCGTTCGCGGGGTCCGTGACGATGCAGGAGCGCGACGACGAGGCGCACCGGGTCGTGCTCAAGGCCCGTGGGATGGAGCAGAAGGGCAAGGGCGCCGCGGAGGCCACGGTGACGTCGTGGCTGGAGCCGGGCTCCGCCGACGCCGAGACGACCGTGAAGATGCGGGCGGACATCGTCCTGTCCGGCGCCGCGGCACAGCTCTCGCGCGGCCTCCTCCCCGAGATCTCCAAGAAGCTCACCCAGCAGTTCGCCGACTGCCTGCAGGCCTCGATGGCCGCCGCCGAGGCTCGCATCACGGCCGCCCCGGCCGAGGCAGGAGCCCCGGTCGAGGCCGAGGCCGCGGCCCCGACCCCGGCGCCCGTCCCAGCGGCCAAGCCCGTCGGCGGGATCCGACTGGGGCTGTCGGCGATCTGGGCGATGATCGTGAACTTCCTCCGCCGGCTGTTCCGGCGCCGTCCGAGGTCCTGAGGGCTTCACCAGCCCGTGTACGCCGCCACGGCCTCGTCGGGAACGCGACCGGCCTCCACGTCCGCGAACGCCTGGTCCATGACCTCGAGGGCGTGGTCGACCTCGTCGTCGGTCAGGATCAGCGGCGGCGTGAGCTCGAGCACGTTCGAGCGCAGCCCCACGTAGAAGAGCACCACGCCGAGCTCGAACGCCCGGTAGACGACCTTGGCGGTCTCGCGCGCCGCGGGCTCGCGCGTCCGGCGGTCGCGGACCAGGTCCACACCGATCGCGAGACCCCGCCCCCGGACGTCGCCGATCAGCGCGTGCCGCTCGGCGAGCCGCCGGAAGCCGTCCGCGAGCCTGGAGCCGCGCGCGAGCGCCGAGGCGGCCAGGCCTTCGTCGAGGATCGTCCGGAGCACGGCCCGCCCGGCGCTCGCCGACACCGGGTTGCCCGAGGTCGTCTGCATCGCGAACGCGGTGCTCACGTCCAAGATCTCGGCGGGCCCCACGAGCGCGGACAGGGGCAGCCCGCCGCCGAGCCCCTTGCCGAAGGTCACGACGTCGGGCGTCAGACCCTCGGCTTCGAACGCGTGCATGGTCCCGGTGCGACCGAGGCCCACCTTCACCTCGTCGCACAGCAGCAGGATGCCGTGCCGTCGGCACCGCTCCTCGAGACCCCTGAGGAACCCGGCCGGCGGAACGATGAGGCCGCCGTCGGACTGGATCGGCTCGATCAGGACCGCCGCGACCTCCTCGGGCGGGCAGATGGTCTCGAAGAGGTAGTCCAGGTACTCGAGGACGCTGTCGCCCGGATCACCCGGCAGGACCGGCCGGTACGGGTCCGGGTACGGGATCAGCACCAGACCCGGGCGTTGGGGCGCGTGGGCCTGCACCGAGTGCCCTGAGACCGCCATCGACCCGGCCGTGCCCCCGTGGTACGCGCCGACGAAGGAGACGAACCGGTGCCGCCCGGTGGCTGCCTCGATCGCCCGGACCGCCGTCTCGTTCGCGTCCGACCCCGAGTGCCCGAGCCACACGCGCCGGTCGCCATGCCCGGGGACCGTGGCCAGGAGCTCCTCGGCCAGTCGGACCGCGGGGAGGTTCACGCTGGACAGGATGCTGGCGGCCGCCATCGACGAGACGGCCTCACGGACGGCCTCGACCACCGCCGGGTGCCCGTATCCGAGGCTCGCGGCGCCCCACGACCCCGAGAGGTCCAAGAGCCGGCGGCCGTCCTCCGCGATCAGCCAGGAGCCCTCGCCACCCACGACCGCGAGCGGGAAGAACCGGAGCTTCTCGATCCCTGCGATGACCCGCCCGTCGCGCTCGTACAGGTCCATGCCCCCCTCACCTCGCCATCGGGTAGACGCGCAGGGCGTTCTCGCGCCCGGCGAGCGTCGCGATGCGGATCGCCTCCTCCCGTGAGCACGCGCCGTCGTCCAGCCATCCGCCCAGGACCCGGGCCACACCCCGGCGGAACATCACCGCGCCGAGCAGGTACAGCTCCGCCGCGCCGAAGGCGTCCGACGAGTACAGGTGCTTGGTGAACGGGGCGAGCTCCATCGCCTCGGCCAGCACACGCCAGGAGCTCGCCCCCGTGTACGTGATGGCCTCACCGACGTCCAGGTACACGTTGGGCAGCACGGCCGCGAGGTACGCCGCCTCCCGCTGGTAGGGGTAGCAGTGCAGGAACACGACCTTGACGTCCATCCGCGCGAACGCCTTGACGAGGTCCGTGAGCAGCGACGGGTTCGTCAGGTGCAGCGTGATGTCGGGATCGCCGTAGCCCGCGTGGACCTGCAGCGGCAGTGCCCGATCGCGCGCGAGCTCGGCACCGGTCCAGATCCCGAACCGGAGCAGCGTGGCATCTTCCAGCCTGGCTCCCCCCGCGGCGCGGGCTCGGAGCCATCCCCCCGCGGCCCGGACGACCTCGGCCCCGGACGGAGGCGTCGGGTCGAAGGCGAACCCGCCGCGGTAGGCCACGATGGTCTTGAGCCCCACCGCATCCCGAGCCGCTTGCTCGAGGGCCTCGGCGAAGGCGTCGGCGAAGACCTCGGCGGCCGGGGCGGCGTCGGCGACGGCTTCGGCCACGGTCTCCAGCCGCACGACCTCGTGCGCTCGGACCCCGGCGAGCGATGCCATGACCTCCGGGGGAGCCACGTCCCCGCTCCGGTAGCCGGTCTCGACGAGCAGGTCCGAGAGCCCCGACGCGCGCAGGAGCCGGCGGTTCACCTCCTGCGCGCCGAGCTCGCCCCGGCGGGCCACGTAGGCCTCGGCGTCGACGAGGGGCGGGAGATCCAGGAGGGGTGCGCACCACCGCCGGATCGCCAGGCCGATGGGGGTCTCGACGTGCGAGGTTCCCGGCGGGGCCGGATCGAAGGACTCGCTGATGAGGTCCTCGAACCCGGCGCGATCCAGGTCGGCCGTGATCACCCCGTGGCAATGATGGTCGACGAGCCGGAGCTGCCCGAGCTCCTCCTCGAGCCACGCGCGCTCAGTAGACATCGACGTACCGGGCGCACGCCTCGTCCGGCGGCAGGTCGGCCAGCAGCCCGAGCTCCGTCCGCTTCAGGCTCACGTAGCAGTCCCAGAGCTCGCGGGGGAACCAGCCGCGGACGACCTCGTCGGCCTCGAGGGCATCGAGCGCCTCCTCGAGGGAGGACGGGAGCCGGCGCGCACCGACCGCCGCCAGCTCCTCCTGGGAGAGGTCGGCCGGGTCACGCTGCACGAGCGGCGGGTCCGGCATCTCGAGCGCGATCCCCTCGAGCCCCGCGAGGACGATGACGGCGAGCGCGAGGTGCGGGCACGCCGCGGCGTCGGCCGCCCGGAACTCGAGGTTGAGCTGCCGCGCGGGGTCCCCGCCCCCCAGCTCAACGGTCGGCGAGATCCGGATCGCCGCCTCCCGGTTGCGCTCGCCGAACACCGTGAAGCCGGCGCTCCACCGGTGCGGCGTGAGCCGCAGGTAGGAGACGACGCTCGGTGCCGTGATCGCGCACAACGCCGGCAGGTGCGCGAGGACCCCCGCGGCGAACCGCCCCGCCACCTCGCTCACGCGTCCGGGCCGCGCCGCGTCGAACGTCGCCGGCTCCCCGTCCGTGGTGAACAGGCTGAGGTGGATGTGCACGCCGTTGCCGACGCCCTCGGGGTCGACGATCGGCGCGAAGCTCGCGCGGTAGCCCTGCCGGCGGGCGACCTCGCGGACGACCTCGCGGACGATGGCCGCGCGATCGGCGCCGAGCACCCCCTCCGCGGGGCGACACGTGACCTCGTACTGGCCCGGACCGTACTCGGGCAGGAACATCTCGGGCTCCTGCCCCGCCTCGCGCAAGCCCGCCATGACCATCGGCCCGAAGGGCTCGACCAGTCGCTGGGACTCCATCGAGAAGGCCGGCGGCGGCGGCCCGGCCACGCCGGAGAGGTGGAGCTCCTGCTCGAACGACGACCGGATCCTCAGACCCGCCTCGCGCTCGAGGCGCTCGAGCGCTGCTTTCAGGAACGTCCTCGGGCACGCGTCCCACGGCGCCCCGTCCGTGTGCACCGCGTCGCACAGGTAGAAGTGAAGTGGCGAGGCCTCGGGCCACAGGTCCACGCGCACGGCGGTGGCCGGATCTGGCAGGAGGCGCAGGTCGCCCATCGGTCCCCACGGGTTGGGGTCCGCGATCGGACCGAACGGGGTGAGCGCCTGGTCGGCCGGGACCCAGCCGACCCCCGTGCGCAGCCGCTCCTCGAGCTCGAGGACTGGGAAGCTCCGCCCGCGGCTGAGGCCCGCGAGGTCCGTGTGCAGGAACATCACCAGCTCGTCACCCGGCATCGTCGCCCTCCCGGTCCGTGGGCGGTGACGCGTCCTTCCGGGGCGTGCCGAGGTACGCCTCGACCACCGCGGGGTCGACGGCGACCTCCCGCGGCTCGCCCTCCGCCACCGTCCGGCCTTCGTTCAGCACGTGGATGCGTTCGCAGAGCTGCATGATCAGTCGGAGGTCGTGGTCCACGACGAGCACCGAGCACCCGAGCCGGTCACGGATCGCCAGGATGTCGCGCAGCAGCTCGTCGGACTCCGCCTCGTTCATCCCGGCCGCCGGCTCGTCCAGGAGCAGCACCGAGGGTCGGCGGACCGCCGCCCGGGCGATCTCCACCCGCCGCTGCACCCCGTACGCGAGGTTGCCGCCGAGCTCCTCCAGCACCGGCTCGAGCCCCAGCCAGGAGATCACGTCGTGGACGTCGGCGCTCCCCGGATCGATGGCCGCGACCTCGATGTGCTCGCGGACCGTCAGCTCGGGGAAGAGCCGGATGTTCTGGAACGTGCGTGCGATGCCGGCCCGGGCGATGTGGTGCGGCGTCGAGCCGCCGATGTCCCGACCCAGGAACCGGACGCGGCCGGCGTCGGGCGGGAAGATCCCGGACAGGACGTTGAGCAGCGTGGTCTTGCCGGAGCCGTTGGGTCCGATCAGCCCGAGGACGTCTCCCCGACCGACCCCCAGGCTGACCCCGGACAGGGCGTGGAGACCCTCGAAGGACTTGGAGACCTCCTCCGCCGACAGGACGGGCGGCCCGTCACCGTTGCGCCCGACCCGCGCCGCCGGGGCCGGCGCGGCCGCGGCCACCTCGACCTCGGGTGCCACGCTCGGCGCCTCCGTCGGCTCGGACGCCACGCTCGGCGCCTCCGCCGGCTCCGGCGCCGGGGCCCCGCGACGGAACCCACCGGCACGCACCCGGCGGAGCACGTCGTCCAGCTCCCACCGACCGAACAACCCCTGCGGCCGGAACACGAGCGCGAGGATGATGAGCAGCGCGATCGAGAACCGCACGAGCCCCGGCACGGCTGGGATGCTGAGCGCCCCCAACGAGACCCCCTGCTCGACCCGCGTCAGCATGTCGGTCACGATCGTGATCAGCGCCGCACCTGCGACGGCACCGGTGACCGAAGCCCGACCCCCGATCACGAGCATCGCGAGCAGGGCGAACGTGATGTCGAAGTAGAACGCGTCCGGCCCGAACGCGAGGTAGCTCTGCGCCCACAGCGCGCCGCCGGCGCCCATCACGGCCGCCGACAGCACCCATGAGCCGAGCCGCTCCATCCGGACGTTCACCCCGCTCGCGGCCGCGGCCACCGGGTCCTCGCGGCTCGCCTGCAGGCGCATCCCCGCACGCGAGGACCGGTACAGACGGGCCAGGAGCAGGGTGGCGAGCAGGGCGACCAGCGTCACCCACACCGTGCTGTTGTTGGGCACCCCGTACAGCCCGATCGTGCCCCGCGTGAGCGAGCTCCAGTTGGAGAACGCGCTGTAGCCGAAGACCAGCAGCGCGAGGGTGCCCATCGCCATCGCGGACTCGCGCATCCGCACGAGCGCGCCGCCCACGATGAGCGCGATGACGGCCGCCATCAGCGCGCCGAGGACCACCGCCGGGATGAGCCCGAGCTGCAGGTCGCCGAGCCACGCGGGCACGTCGGGGAGCTGCTGCACCTTGATGTCCGGGGGGATCGTCACCAGCGCCGCCGTGTACGCGCCCACGCCCATGAACGCGACGTGTCCGAAGGAGATGATCCCCGAGTTGCCGATGAACATCTGCATCCCGACGACGAGGGCCGCGTCCAGGAAGAAGCTGATCAGGGTCCGCTCGGCGAGCGGCCGGCCCGAGCCGTGCACGAGGAGCGCGACCAGCACGAGCGGCACCGCGAGCATCGACCATCCGGCGACCGACTGCCGCAGGCGGCCAGGGGCGAACGGACGGGTCACAGCGCCTCCGCCCTGCGGCCGAGCAGCCCCTGGGGACGCACGTAGAGCACGCCGACGATCGCGAGCAGGGTCAGGGCCTGGGCGAACGGCAGGAGCCCGCTCGGCAGGGTCGCCTGCAGGAGGATCTCGAGGAAGCCGAGGAAGAAGCCGCCGGCAACGGCTCCCGTGAGGCTGCCGAGCCCACCGATCACCGAAGCGATGAACGCCTGGAGCAGGGGGGTGAACCCCATCGCCGGGCTGACGGACGTGAGCCGGGCGACCCACAGCACCCCCGCGATCCCCGCGAGCAGGCCGGAGATCGCGAACGCGAGCGAGATGATCCGGTTGGCTGGGATCCCCATCAGCCGCGCCGTCACGAAGTCCTGGGACGCGGCCCGCATCGCCAGACCGGCCGAGGAGCGACGGAAGAACAGCGTGAGCAGCAGGAGCGAGCCGATGCCCACCCCGGCCGTGATCAACGGGAGCACGCCGATCTTGATCCCGCCGATCGTCACGGCCTCGTTGAACAGGTCCGGCACGGGGACCCCCTTCGGTCGTGGCGAGACGAGCTGCCGGAACAGGTTCTGGATGATCTGCGCCAGCGCGAACGAGGTGAACAGCAGCGTGAGGAAGCTCGCGCGGCGCAGCGGCCGGAACGCGACCAGCTCCATCCCCATCGAGCTCACGGTCGAGGCCGCGATCCCGACGAGCGCCATCAGCAGGAACGACTCGTTCCCGCCGGACACGAAGTACATCGTGTAGCCCGTGATCGTGACGAGCTCGCCGAACGCGAAGTTGAGCATGCCCATCACGCCGTAGACGACGGACAGCCCGAGCGCGAGCAACGCGTAGATGCTCCCCAGGGAAAGGGCGTTCACCAGCTGCTGGATCAGCTCGCGCGCCGACAAGGGATCTCCCCCCTCCTGCTCCTCCGATCAGGGCCCAGACGCCATGCCGAGGTACGTGCGCTCGAGCGAGCCGGTCCGGGCGAGGTCCGCCGCATCGCCGCCCATCACCACCTGCCCCACCGCCAGCACGTAGGCGCGGTCGGCGATCTCGAGCGCACGGTGCACGTTCTGCTCCACGAGCAAGATCGTGACGCCTCGCCGACGCAGGTCGGTGAGCAGGCTCATGATCCGGTCCACGATCAGGGGCGCCAGCCCGAGCGATGGCTCGTCGAGCAGCATCAGTCGGGGCCGCGCCATCAGCGAGCGGGCGATCGCGAGCTGTTGCTGCTCGCCGCCCGAGAGGGTCCCGGCCATCTGCCCCGCCCGGTCGGCCAGGATCGGGAAGGTCTCCAAGACCTCCCGCGTGTCCGCTGCTCCGCGCCGCTGCGTGTAGCCGCCGACCTCGAGGTTCTCCTGCACGGTCAGCCCGGGGAACAGGCGTCGTCCCTCGGGGACCATGGAGACACCTCGGCGGACGATCGACTCGGGCGTGTGGCCGTCGAGCCGCTCGCCGAGGAACCGGATCGCGCCGCCGTGGGGCCGAACGACGCCGGTGATCGCCTTCAGCAGCGTGGACTTCCCGGCGCCGTTCGGACCCAGCACGGCCACGATCTCGCCCTCTCGGACGTGGAGCGAAACGCCCCTCAAGGCACGGATCGCCCCGTAGCTGACCGAGAGGTCGGCGACCTCGAGGAGCGCCTCGTCAGCCATCCGTCAGACCGACGGGACGTAGCTCGGGTAGGAGCTGCCTCCGCAGGTGAACTCGGTCCCGTCCACGACGATCAGCGACACGGGCTTCTCCGCGCGACGCGTCTCCGGATCCATCTTGATCCGGCCGGTCACACCCTCGTGGTCCAGGGCCGACATGCCCTCGATGATGTCCGCCGGCTCGGCGCTGCCGACGGCCTCGATGACGCTCTTCAGCGCGTAGATCTCGTCGTAGCCGAGCGCCACGACGATCGATGCCGGGTCGGACCCCGTCGCCTCGCGGTAGGCGTCGTAGAAGTCCTGCAGCGGCGTCCCCGGCTCCGGCGGGCACCCCGACGCCGAGAAGACGAAGCCGTCCAGGGCCTCCGCGCCGGCATCCTTGAGGGATTCGTCGTAGTTGCCGTCCGTCGACAGCACCGGCGTCGTGACCCCGGCCTGGCGGAGCTGACGCATGAACACCTGCGTGTCAGGCGGGAACATCGGCGTGAAGATGACGTCCGGCTGCGGATCGACGTTCGCGAGCTTCGTGACGACCGCCGAGAAGTCGCCCGCTCCGATGACGTAGGAGTCCTCGCCCACGACCTGGCCGCCGCCCCGCGTGAACGTGTCGCTGAAGTAGGTGGGCAGGTTCGCCGTGTACGGGTAGTCGGGCGAGCGGAGGAGGTACGCGGTCTCGTATCCCTGCGAGAGCGCGTACTCGGCCACGACCGCTCCCTGCACGTTGTCGCTCATCACCAGCTGGAACGCGCACTCCCCCATGTCGCCCACGAGGGTCGGGGCGGTGCCATCGCCCGTGGAGACCGGGATCGAGCTCGCGCACGCGAGCTGTCCCTGTGCGACGGCTGCGTCGCCGGTCGTCCCGATCAGGTACACGACGCCGTCGCTGATCAGGCGCTGGGTCTGCTTCGTCGTCTCCGTCACGTCGTTGCGCTGGTCCACGACGCGGAGCTCGAGGGGGCGACCGAGGACGCCGCCGGCGTCGTTGATCTCGTCGATCGCGAACTGCGCCCCATCGCGCATCGGGACGTCGTAGTAGGAGTAGGTGGCGCTCAGGTCCGCGGGGAAGCCGATCAGGATCGGCTCACCGGTCGCCCCGCCGCCACCGCCACCGTCCTCGCCGTCCTCCCCACAGGCCGCGGCGACGATGGCCATCACCATCAGGAACACGAGTGCTCGGCGCACCACGCTCACCCCCCTCGGTATCGGTCGGGCACCGACACGCGTAGTCAACGACCTCCCGCGGAGCCGTGCAAGCCAGGGTCTCCCGCGCCCGGCGGGACGTTCGGCCCGGGCGGTGCGCGGCCGTCCGGGGGCATCCTTGGGTCGAGGTGGACCGGCGGTGCGTCGAACCCTCTGGGTCCTGGGCGCCCTCGCGTGGTGCGCGGGGCTGGCCTCCTGCACCGGGGATGCGGAGCGGGAGGTCGGTCCTCCGGCATCTGCGCCGGGAGGAGCGATGATGGAGCTCCCTGCACCCCGAACGGAGGGCGACCTCTCGCTGGAGGAGGCCCTCGCCGCCCGGCGATCGGTGCGCGACTTCACGTCCGAGGAGCTCACGCTCGAGGAGCTCTCGCAGCTCCTATGGGCGGCCCAGGGGGTCACCGCCCCTTGGGGCGGTCGGACCGCACCGTCGGCCGGCGCCCTCTACCCACTCGAGGTCTACGTCGCCACCTCGCAGGGCGTGCTCCACTACCTGCCCGACGGTCACCGGGCCCAGTCGCTCGCGACGAGCGACGTCCGCGGCGCGCTCTCCGAGGCGGCCGGCGGCCAGACCGCGGTCGCCGACGCCCCAGCGGTGCTCATCATCACGGCGCTTCCCGCCCGAACCGAGACCAAGTACGGCGAGCGCACCGAACGCTACGTGCACCTCGAGGCAGGGCACGCCGCCCAGAACGTCCTGCTCCAGGCGGTCGCGCTCGGGCTCGGCGGCGTGCCGATGGGCGCGTTCTCGGACGAGGAGGTCGCCCGGGTCCTCGGTCTGCCGCGCGGGGAGGTGGCGCTCTACCTGATCCCCGTCGGGCATCCCGCCGAAGGGTCCACCTAGTCGCTGCGCCCATCCCGATCACGTGGAGTCGAGCGAGCGCACCGCGTCCTCCACACGCCCTCCGACACGTTCGCGCCCGACCACATCCACCACACCCGTGCGTTCGAGCATGTCGAGCGCGGTTCCGTGCACACGAGCCAAGGCGAGGGGTATCCCCATGTCGGCGAGACCGGTCGCGAGGGTCAGGAGCGCCTCCGCCGCCGGAACGTCCAGGTCGTTGGTCGCCTCCAGGTCGAGGACGACGGCGCGGGCGGGAGGCTCACGGTCGGTGGCGGCCGAGTAGATGTCGTCGAGGACCGACTCCGCGTTGGCGAAGAACAGCTCGGCGTCCGGTCGAACGACCAGGATCGTCGGATGCATCCGCGCCTCCGGATGGTCCCTCGTGTCTCGGAACTCCCCTCCCGGGAGCTGCCCGAGCCGCCGGACCGGCGCCCTGGCCGCCCTGACGACGAGGAGCGCCATGGAGAGCGCCACGGCGAACACCAACGCGGCGAGCGTCTCGAACGAGAGGACCGCGAGCAGGGCCGAAACCGCGAGCACGAAGTCGGTCTTCCGGAGCCGGTACAGCCCCCTGATCCTCTTCGCCTTGATCATCCCGCTGACGGCGACGATCACGATGCCACCCAGCGTCGCCTCGGGTAGACCGGTGAAGAGCCCGGTGAGGAAGAGCGCGACCAGGACCGTGAGCCCAGCCGCGACGATCCCCGCCATCTGGGTCTGCATGCCGGCTCTGTAGGCGGCAGAGGACTTCGACAGGCTCGCACCGATGGTGAATCCTTGGAAGAGTCCGGCACCGACGTTGGCTGCGCCCAGCCCGAGGAGCTCCTGGTTCGCGTCGAGGCTCACCCTGTCTTTCCGGGCGAACTCACGGGCGACGCTGTTCCCCTCCGCGAAGTTGACCAGAGCGATGCCGACGGCCGACGCGAGGAGGAGCGAGAGATCGGTGAGGGTGACATCCGGGATCTGCGGTGTGGCGAGTCCGCTCGGGATGCTCTCGATCACCTCGACGCCGCGGTCGGCGAGATCGAGCGCCCGCGAGATCACGATCCCGAGGCTGAGCGCCACGAGCGCCGCGGGCAACCGGGGGACGAAGCGCTCGACGGCGACCATCACCGCGATCGTGAACAGACCGACGGCGAGCGTCGTCCAGTGCACATCACCGAGGTGGACGAGGATGTCCCACAGGCGCTGCCAGAAGTCCCCCTCACCGGCCTCGATGCCGAGGATCTTCGGCACCTGCTTGATCGAGATCACGAGCGCCAGGCCGCTCACGAAGCCGGCGAGGACGGAGGGCGAGAAGAACTGGGCCACGACCCCCAAGCGGAAGAGCCCGGCGAGCACCGTGATCGCGCCGACCAGGAGGGCCAACGCAGCGGTCAACTCCGCGTACCGAGGGCTTCCGGCCGTCGCCAGGGCGGCGACCGCCCCCGCCGAGAGCGCAGCCTGGGTCGCCGAGACGACCACGACGAGCTTGCGTGAGCTCGCGAAGATCGCGTAGAGGAGGAGCGCGGGCGGGGCCACGTAGAACGCCGTCTCTGGAGGCATCCCGGCGATCTGCGCGTACGCCATGCCTTCCGGCACGAGCAGGCACGTGACGATCACGCCCGCGATCACATCGGGCCCGATGCTTCCCCGCCGGTACGACGGCAGCCAGTCCAGGATCGGGATCATCCTGCTCAGCCGGCGCCCCCCTGCGTGATCAGTCCTCGGGGTTGCCGGGGTGGAGCGTCCCGATCTCGCGCTCGGGCAGCTCCATCCGTCCGGGGTCGAGGTCGTACGTCCAGGGCAGGCCGGAGGCCTTCCAGCCGTTCTTCAGGCGCATGCCGTGGAACACGCTGTCGGGGTCATCGACCCGGCTGCCCTCCATCCCGTCGAGGATGTTGTAGACGTTCGTGAACCCGGCGGCCGCGAGCATGTTGATCGCGATCGCCGCTCGTCCGCCGGAGCGACACGCGACGAGGAGCGTGTCGGAGGACGCGAAGCGTGCCTTCACCAGGTCGACGAACTCGGCGTTCACCTCCCAGGGGAACCCCTTCCTCTCGTCGTCCCAGACGTACGCGAGGAAGGCGAACGGGATGTTCGTCGCCATCGGCGCGTGGCCGGTGAAGACCCACTCCTCGGGCGTGCGGACGTCGAGGATCTTCACGCCCTCGGCGTCCGCCTGCCACATGTCGTACGCCTCCTTCGCGGTCACGTAGAGCCCCAAGCTCGTCTGCCGAGGCTCCGCGACAGGGCGGTCGGCGTGTGTCACGGTGGTCATCGTCTGCTCCTCCGTTCCGTGGCTACCCGAGCCGTGTCCCCTCGACCTCGAGCCCGCCGCCCTCGGGCAGCTTGCTCCAGCTCCTTCTCTGCCACTCCTCCTTGAGCACCTCGACCGCCGCCTGCTCCAGGAACTCCGGCGCCGCCCACTCGTGCACATCGAAGTCGTTCTCGATGTAACCGTGGCTCACCATGAAGTCCTTGCCGATCTCGACGCACTGGATGTTCTGGGCACTCAGGCTCGGCACCATGTCGACGTCCTTGATGCCCTGGTAGGTGTCCTCGGCGTCGAGGTAGAAGGTCTGCCGGTTGAGGATCGCGCCTGCGGCACGCTTGTGCTCGTTCGCCCAGCGCCCGACCTTGATCATGGCCTTCATATAGGCGATGACGAGCTCGGGGTGCTCGTTGGCCATCACGTCGGTGCAGGTGATGACGGCTGGGGTGTTGGCGACCTGGATCGTCCAGTCCGGGTACCGGGACAGGTCCTCGATCATCTTGAGCCGGCCGGTGGCCTCCTGGAGATGCTGGAAGACCTTGCTCTGGTGTAGATCGCGTCGACCTTGCCCTCGAGCAGCGCCGTTTCGAGAGGACGGAAGGCCAGATCGTGCTTGTGGTCGCGTCGCATCCACAGCTCGGACGGGTTGTTCATCGGCGGGACCAGCATCTCGGGCTTGTCGTACCAGTCGTCCGGGTAGGGGAACTCGACGAGCTCGACGTCGTCCATGCTCATGTCGTTGAGCAGGAGCATGTTCTCGATGCCCATGTGCTCCTGGATCCGCCACCAGTCGTTCTTGATGGTGTTCAGGCTCTTCGAGATGCCGACCTTCTTGCCCTCGAGGTCCGCCATGCGGAAGATCGGATCCCGCGCCCGCACCGCCATGCAGCCGCCCTCGTAGACCCACGTCGCCCCCAGCAACACGGTGCGGCGGATGTCCGCGTGGACGTGGATCGGCGGGTAGAGGCCGCCGAAGCGGATCAGGTTGTCGAGGTTGTGGATGTAGTGCGGGTACCAGTTGTTCTCAGGTGCGTGGCGGAAGTAGGCGTACTCCACGCCGATCTTCTTGAACTCCTCACGGCACCAGCCCAGCTCCTGGTCCACGTTGTTCGCCGAGACCATCGGGCAGTTCGTGAACCACACCTCGTTCCAGTTCAGCGGGACGGTGGTGCTGACCCTCTCTTCGGACATGTGCGTCTCCTTCCCAGCCGATCTGCATCAGCTCATCAGCTCAGGGTCGCGTCCTGCGTACCGTTCGAACGGTCGCGCTCGTCGACCACAGCGAACGGGAGGGCGGGGGACGCTGCATCATCCCCGCGGCATGAAACCGCCGCGGATCAGCGGTCGATCAGGCCGAGCTCTTCCGCGCGCTCCATCTCCGCTCCTCGCGACGAGACCCCGAGCTTGCGATAGAGCGAGATGGCCTGTGTCTTCACCGTGGTGTGCGAGACGAAGAGCCGCTGCGCGATGTCTCGGAACGACAGATGCGTATGGAGGTACGGGATCAGCCGGAGCTCGGCAGCGGTCAGCGCCGACACACCCGCGCGGCCAGCCGGCATCGTCGCCAGCAGCCGCCGCACCTCCTCCACCCGCTCACCGAGCGTGCCGAGCTCGGGATACCGCCGCTGGATGTCGACGATCTCCGCCAGCAGCGTGCGGGCCCCGACCGGATCCGCCAGACCGAGGAGCGTATGGATCAGCTCGAGCAGGACCTGAACGGCCGCCCACGGAGCGCGTGGGTGAGTTGCGGTCGGAGGCGTTGGGCACGCGGTGGCGAGGTAGAGGCCCGCCGCCCACCCCTCGGTCCGGCGCACGATCTCTTCCACGGTGGCGTCGCGAGACCCCAGGCCCGCCGCTCGGAGCAGCGAGGCGCCCGGCGCCTGAAGCAGCCCCGTGCCGCGAGCCCAACGCGAGGCGACGGCCACGACGACCACGATCGATCGCGGCGATCGCCGCCGGTCGCCGCTCGGGGCCTTTCGACGGACGCGCTCAGGACGTCTGGACCCGCCCGCGTCCGAACGCGTCGATCCGACCCCAGCGCCCGGGGATGTCGAGCAGCTCGAGATGACCGATCCCGACGGGCAGAGCCGGGTCGACGACGAGGTGCTCGCCGATCGGCTCGAGGCCGAGCATCGTCCGGAGCAGCAGGAGCGGCGTGCCCGTCGACCAGGCCTGAGGGCTGCAGGCCGTGGGGTACTGGACGGGGTACTTCGTCATCTCCCTCGGGTACCCGCCGAACGCCTCCGGGAGCCGACCGTCGAAGAACCCGGACGCGGCGAGGATCCCTTCGGCGATGCGCGCCGCCTCCTCCTTGAAGCCGTAGCGGCGCAGGCCCCACGCGATGAAGGAGTTGTCGAAGGGCCACACGGTCCCGACGTGGTAGCCGATCGGGTTGTAGCGACCCTCGCCCTCGGCCATCGTTCGCACGCCCCACCCCGAGAACAGCCGCTTGCCCATCAGGTGCCCCACGACGGCCTTCGCCTTCGCCCGGTCGACGATGCCGCTCCACAGGAGGTGGCCGTTGTTAGACGTCAGCGCGTCGACCTGGCGGCCGTCGGCGTCCAGCGCGATCGCGAAGTACCCGCCGTCCTCGATCCAGAAGTCGCGGTTGAACCGGCGCTTCAGGTCCGCCGCCTGCTTCTCGAGCGCGTCGGCGTACGCGGCATCCTTCCAGACCAGGCGGGCCAAGCGTGCGCCGCGCATCTTCGCGTCGTACGCGTAGCCCTGAAGCTCACAGGTCGCCCGCGGGAAGCCGGGGATCGTCCCGTCCCGGTACGAGATCGAATCCCAGGAGTCCTTCCAGCACTGGTTCTCCAGGCCGGTCTCCTCGTTCCGGCGCTTGTACGAGATGTAGCCGTTCCCCTGGAGGTCGGCGTACCCGTCGATCCAGTTCAGCGCCGCCCGCGCCTCGACCTCGAGATCCCGCACCAGCCGGGTGTCCCCGGTCCAGCGCTCGTACTCGTCGAGGAGCACGACGTAGAGCGGGGTGGCATCCACCGAGCCGTAGTACGGGGAATGCGGTCGCTCCTCGAACGCCGTCATCTCCCCGAAGCGCATCTCGTGGAGGATCCGACCGGGGTCCTCGTCCCGGAAGTCGTCGAGCCGGGTCCCCTGGCGCTCGCCGAGCGCTCGGAGCGTCGTGGCTGCCAGCTCCGGTGCGAACGGGAGGGCCTGCAGGCTGGTGAAGATGCTGTCGCGGCCGAACATCGTCATGAACCACGGCAGCCCGGCGGCCGGCAGCGCCTGCCCGGAGAGCGTGAGCGGCGCGAAGCGCAGCGCCGCCAGATCGACCAGGCTCCGGTCGTAGGTCCTCCTGACCACGTCCGAATCGCACTCCACGCGCGGAGCCTTCTCGACCCACTTCTCGAGCCCTCGCGCCATGGCGCCGGCCCGCTTCGCGCGCCGTCCCTTCGCCAGCTCTTGGACCACCTTCTCGAGCCTCCCGAAGGTCGGGGTGACATGGAGCTCGGTCGCCCAGCTACCGTGCGCCGGGATGCGGACCTTGAACGTCAGGCCGGCTCGATCGACCTTCGCTCGTTCGGACGCCGAGATCCGCGTGCCACGCTCGAAGGTGTCGCGCCGGTATCCGAGCACCAGGTCCCCTCGTTCGACCCGGCTCGTGTATGAGCCCTTCTTCTTCAGCGCATCCTTCACCTCGAACAGGTCGGCGAAGTCGCTGCCTGCCTCGAGACGAACCTCCAGCGCGACCGGAGCCTCGTCGTGGTTCAGGATCGTCAGCTCCTCGCTGAAGCCGAAGCCGACGGCACGTCGGCGGATCACCGAGAGCTTCGAGTCGATGTAGACGGTCCCCGTCCCGGGGACGAGGAAGAAACGCGCCTCGTAGTAGTGGAGGTCGTCGGTCGACAGGGCGTTCAGTCGCTCACCGTTGACGGTGAGCACCCACCTCGACAGGAAGCGCGTGTCGAACGAGAAGAGGCCCGTCGGGTCGGTGAGTGTGGCCTCGATGTCGCCTCGGGCGTCGCTGACGACGAACGTGTTCCCCTCCAGGATCTGCACGAGGTCCGTGCTCATCGCGGGCTCCTCTCACGTACGTTCGTTCTGCGGCTCGCACGGGGCCGGGGCGGCCCGGGGAAGAGCCGCTGGAAGGCCATGAGCAGCCTCACGTCCCCCTCCGGCACCAGCTCTCCCCGCAGCACCGAGACCAGGGCATTCATCCTGCCGGAGGCGATCTGGTCGAACACGGACCGCCCGGTGCGCAGGATCGTGTCCGCGGCCGCATCGTCGTGCGACACGGCGATGTCGCCCTCGTCGATGGAGACGTACCAGTGCTCCACACGCCTGCCGTCCACGAGATCGAAGCGGAGCGTCCCCGAGTCGTTCTGCAGGAGCGGCTCGTGGCCGCGCGCGACGAGGTCGTCGAAGAACGACCGGGTCGGATCCTTCACGGCCTTCCTGCCGCGCTTGGCTGCCACCGTCATCGCGATCCCTCCTCGCTCCGTTCGTCCACCGTCAGGCTCCGAAGTCCACGACGACCTTGATGTCATCGGGTCCGCGCTGCAGGGCATCGGCGATGTTCTCGGGCGCCACCCGACGCGAGATCAGTCGTCCCAGCCACTCCCGGTCGGCAGCCGCCAGCGCCACAGCCGCGCGGTAGAAGTGGCGCCGGTTCGCGTTCACCGAGCCCACGACCACGTTGTTCTGCAGGACGACCTCCCTGCCCACATCGGCCGGAGACAGGCCGCTCGGGCCCCCGCCGCCGCCCACCCCCGTGAGGCACACCACCCCACCGGCGCCAACCTCGCGGATCGAGTCGACGATCACCGGGCCGACCCCGGTGCACTCGATGACGACGTCGGGCTGCAAGCCCGTCCCGGAGATGGCACCGGAGTGGTACGTGGCACCGAGATCGCGCACCAGCTCAGGCTTGATGCCCTCGGTGACCCGGTCCAGGACGTGGACGTCGAGCCCGAGCTCGACGCCGATGAGGGCCGCAAGCATCCCGATCGGGCCGGCACCGGTGACGAGCACCTGCCGCGGCACCCAGAAGGCCCGCGCTCGCATCGTCTCGACCAGCTCCCAGGCCTTGGTCACCACGGTGGTCGGCTCGAGCAGCACCGCGAGGAGGCCGAGCGAAGGGTCCACCCTGGTGAAGTAGCCCGGCTCGATCCGCCATCGCTCGGACATGAACCCGTCGAGCTCCTTGATGCCCCGCTCGGTGTACTGCCCGTTGCGGCACATGTCCCACTCGCCGACCGCGCAGTTGGGGCACGGCACCGGGTCGGGACGTCGGACGATCCCGACGATCAGGTCGCCTGGCTTCACGCTGCGGTCCGGCCCTGGGTCCACGACCCGACCCAGCGACTCGTGACCCAGGATCAGACGATCGCGTCCCGGCGGCGCCCAGCCGTATGCGCCCGAGGCGATCTCGACGTCGGTCCCGCAGATGCCCACCGCCACCGCCTCGACCAGGATCGACCCGGTGCTCTCGTCCGGTTCGGGAACCTCTTCGAAGCGAACCGAGTCCGCGACTCCAGGCTGCACCGTGACTGCCTTCATGACTCCTCCTCCAGCATCGGGTGCACGCCGTGCTCTCGGAGAGGCTCCGTGCGCAACTGCTGGCGATCGCGCGGCGCCTCCGGGTGGCCGCCCTCGCGTCGGTCTTCGAGACCTGGAACGTTGATACACCACGTCCGCGGAGGCGGCTTCACCCCGAGCGGGTGATGTGCCCGGACACGCCTCTTCCTAGCGTGGGCAACGAACCATGCTCGCCGGCATCAACCGCAGGGCGGACGGGGGGCTGAGCGAGAGGGCGAGGAGCGGAAGGAAGGCGACGAGATGAGGGTCATCATCGTTGGTGGAGTGGCCGGAGGCGCGTCGTGTGCGGCCCGCCTGCGGAGGTTGGACGAGCGCGCCGAGATCCTCATGGTGGAGCGCGGGCCGTACGTCTCGTACGCGAACTGCGGGTTGCCGTACCACGTCGGAGATGTGATCGAACGCGAGACCAGCTTGCTGGTCGCGAACGAGACGGTGTTCCGCGAGCACTTCGCCGTCGATTGCCGGACGCGGTGCGAGGCGATCGGCATCTCGCCCAAGGACAAGACCGTGGAGCTGCGGGACCTGACGACCGCCGAGGTGACCACCGAGCCCTACGACAAGCTCGTGCTGTCCCCGGGGGCGACCTCGGTGCGCCCGCCGCTGCCGGGCATCGACCTCCCGGGCATCTTCCAGGTGAGGACCGTGCCGGACGCGAGGGCGATCCGCGAGTGGATCGAACGAGGGACGAGCTTCCTCGCCGGGATGGAGCGGTACTCGGGGTTCCAGACGGTGCGTCCTCCGATGCACGCGGTGGTGGTCGGCGGCGGGTTCATCGGCCTCGAGATGGCCGAGAACCTGGTCCGGCGCGGGTTCGAGGTGACCGTCGTCGAGATGCTCGACCAGGTGCTCGCCCCGCTCGACCAGGAGTACGGCCGCATCGTCAAGGACTTCCTCGAGCACCACGGGGTCCATGTCGCCCTGGGTGACGGGGTCGACCGGTTCGAGTCGTCCGAGGACGGCTCGCTCGAGGTGTGGACGCGATCCGGAGCGTCGTACCCGGCCGACCTCGTGATCCTCGCGCTCGGCGTCCGCCCGGACACCACGCTCGCGGAGATGGCGGGGCTCGAGATCGGCGAGCGTGGGGGGATCCGCGTCGACGAGCACATGCGCACGAGCGATCCGGACATCTTCGCCGTCGGCGACGTCGTCGAGGTCAAGGACTTCGTCACCGGCCAGTGGAGCCTCATCGCGCTCGCCGGACCGGCGAACCGGCAGGCGCGCATCGCGGCCGACGTGATCGCCGGTTGCGACTCCACCTTCCGCGGTACCCAAGGAACCTCGATCGTCGAGCTGTTCGGCGCCGCGGTCGCCTGGACGGGGGCCAGCGAGAAGACGCTCGAGGCACTCGGTGACACCGACGTCGAGAAGATCTACATCTACCCGAACTCTCACGCGGGCTATTACCCGGGCGCGAGACCGATCGCGATGAAGGTGATCTTCCGGAGGTCCGACGGACGCCTCCTCGGGGCGCAGGCGGTCGGCGAGGACGGCGTGGACAAGCGGATCGACCAGATCGCCCTGGCGATCCAGCTGGGCGCGACCGTGTACGAACTCGAGCAGGTCGAGCTCTGCTACTCGCCACCGTTCGGGAGCGCGAAGGATCCGATCAACTTCGCCGGGATGGTCGCATCCGGCGTCCTGCGCGGCGACATGCCGCTGCGTCACTGGGATGCCATCGAGGACGGGTTCCTGCTGGACGTGCGGGAGAAGGCCGAGCTCGCCGTGGAGCACGTGCCGGGAGCGGTGAACATCCCCCTGGGTGAGCTGCGCTCACGCCTCGACGAGCTTCCGCGTGATCGCGAGATCCTCGTCATCTGCCGTTCGGGCCAGCGCGCGTACACCGCGACACGTTGCCTGCTGCAGAACGGGTTCGACGCCAAGGTCGTCTCGGGCGGGATGCTCTCCCACGCGATCCTGTCAGGGACGTGAGACACCCGGCCAACGTCGAGTCCCGGACCTGACCGTGGGAACGCAGGGATCGGGCGCGCAGGCCGTGGCCTGCACATCCGAGCAGACCATGCTCGGTGAGGGCGCCCGGTGGGACGCCCGTCGTGACGAGCTCCTGCGCGTGGACATCCTGGTCGGACGCGTCTACCGCGACCGGATCGACGAGGACGGTGACCTGGCTCCCGTTCGCACGTACCGGGTCCCGGGGACGGTGGGTGCGATCACGCCGGTGGACGGCGACGACGGCTGGCTGCTGGCCGCCGGACGAGGGTTCGTCCACCTGGCTCCGGACGGTGCCCGGCACACGATCGCCGAGGTGGCGCCCCCCGGGACCCGCATGAACGACGCGGCGTGCGACCCGCAGGGCAGGTTCTGGGCGGGCACCTTGGCGAACGACCACCACACGGGCGGAGGGGCGCTCTACCGGCTGGATCGGACGGGGGAGACCGAGATGGTGCTCGACGGTCTGACGATCTCCAACGGTTTGGGCTGGAGTCCCGACGGCACCGTGATGTACCTGGTGGACAGCGGCCCACGCGTGGTGCACGCGTTCGCCTTCGACGCCGACCGAGGCGAGATCTCCGGCAAGCGGGACCTCATCACCCTGACCGAGGATGTGGGATCTCCGGACGGCATGACCATAGATGCTGACGGTGACCTCTGGGTGGCGGTCTACGGGGGTGGGTGCGTCCAGCGGTACTCGCCCGACGGAGAGCTGCGCCAGGTGATGACCGTGCCGGCTCGACAGACGACGTGCTGCGCGTTCGCGGGACCGGGGCTGAACCGGCTCTACGTCACCACCGCCACCGAGGGCTGGAGCGACGAGCAGCGTCGAGCCCATCCGTCCGCCGGGCTCGTGTACCGGCTGGACACCGACGCGACGGGGCGTCCGGCCTCGCCGTTCCGCCCGGACCCCGACTGGTTGGCGACGGTCACGCGGTGAAGGCCTGGAGGATCGCCGCGGTCAGGCCGTCCGGCACCACACCGCAGGCGTCCTCGTCCTCCGCGCTCACCGAGCGACCTGGCTGAGGGCACGCGCCGGGGTGACCGCCACCTTCGCATCGATCGCGGTCGCCTCTGGTGCCCGACGGCGCCGCACCCACTTGCTGATCTCGATCACCACGGGGAGCGCCAGGGCGAGGCCGATGGCGGCGAGCCACTGTGGGCCGGTGAGCGAGGTGGTGAGCAGGCCGCTCTGGAGACGGGGGAGCTCCGTGGCGAGGAGGATCAGCGTGACGGGGACCAGCCCGATCGCCAGCGCCTTCAGGATCGGTGCCGTGAGCCCGCTCGTCGGGTCGCGGCGGTTCGTCAGGGCGTTGAAGACGGTACCGAGACCCATCACCACGAACGTCATGGTCAAGGAGGCGCTGGCATGGTCGGTGCTCGGCTCGTCCGGGCCCGCGACGAGGGGCACCAGGGCGGCCAGGAACAGCACGCCGGCGTAGAGGACCCAGAACGCGATCGCCGTCCGGTTGGTGATCGGGACCTGCGGATCCCTCGGAGGCCGGTGCATGACGTCCGGGTCCCCGGGGTCCACGGCGATGATCACGACGCCGAGCGCCGTCGCGAAGAAGAGCAGGTACAGCACCATCGACGGCGTCAGCGCGACACCTTCGTTGATGTTGAAGGCGGTCGCCGCGATGAAGAGCATCACCAGGGCCAGGAGCTGGGTCATCTGGTACCGGACGTAGGAGACCACCTTGTCGTAGACCCTGCGCCCGATCTCGACGGCGTGGACGAGCGTCCCGAAGTTGTCGTCCGTGAGGATCATGCGGGCGGCCTGCTTGGTGACCTCGCTCCCGCTGCCCATCGCGACACCGATGTCGGCCTGCTTCAGCGCGGCCGCGTCGTTCACGGCGTCGCCGGTCATCGCGACGATGGAGCCCTGCGCCTGCATCGTGCGGGCGAGGCGGAGCTTGTCCTCGGGCGTGACCCGGCCGAAGACGTGGAGCTCGGGCAGCCGCCGCGCCAGCTCCTCGTCGGAGAGCACCTGAAGCTCGCTGCCGCTGATCGCGCCCGGCCCCAGGCCGAGCTGCTCACCGATCGCCTGGGCCGTGACGGCGTGGTCGCCGGTGATCATCCGCACGTCGATGCCCGCACCGAGCGCCGTGGCCACCGCGTCCTTCGCCTCCGCACGCAGCGGGTCGATCATCCCCACGAGGCCGACGAAGCCCAGGTCGCGCGTCAGCGACATCGGGTCGTCGTTCATCGCCTGGACCTCATCGTCCTCGACGAACCGGGCCGCGAAGGCGAGTACCCGCAGACCCTTCTCACCCATGCGCGCGTTCGCCGCGTCGATGCCGGGACGGGCTTCGGCGATCGGGATCTGCGAGCCGGTCATCGGGCCTCCCGACCAGGTGCAGCGGGCCAGCACGACGTCGGGTCCGCCCTTGACGAGCTGGATGACGCGCTCGGCCCCGTCCACCGGCACCCGGTGGAACGTGGCCATGAACTTGTAGTCGGAGTCGAACGGCACCTCGGCGATCCGCGGGTACGCCCGTCGCGTCTCCTCGGCGTCGACCCCGATCTTGGCCGCCAGCACGACGAGCGCCGCCTCGGTCGGGTCACCGATCACCGATCCGTCGTCGGCCACGGTCGCGTCGCTGTCCAGGCACAGGCCGTAGGCCAGCCGCGTGAAGTCGGGCACGGGCACGCCGGCGACGGCCCTGATCGCACCGGACTTGCGGTAGCCCTCGCCCTCCACGGTGAACCAGGAGCCGTTCGCGTACATCGTCGAGACCATCATCTGGTTCATCGTGAGCGTGCCGGTCTTGTCGGTGTTGATGGCGCTCGTGGCTCCGAGGGTCTCCACGTCGGTGAGGTTCTTGACGACGGCCTTCGCCTCGGCGAGCTGCTTGGCGCCGAGGGAGAGCAGCCCCGAGACGAAGGCGGGGAGGCCCGTGGGGATGGCCGAGATCGCCATCGCCGTGCCGAGCAGCAGGAGGTCGCTCGCTTCCATCTCCCGTGCCAGCCCGGCGATGACGATGAACGCGACCGCGCCCCACGCGATGATGCCGAGGACCTTCGTGAGGGAATCGAGCTCCTTCTGCAGGGGCGATCGGGTCCGCGTGACCGAGGTCAGCATCGTCGCGATCTGGCCCATCTGGGTCTGCATCCCGGTCGCGGTCACGACCATCGCGGCGGTGCCCCTGGTCACGGAGGTGTTCTGGAAGAGCATGTTCGACCGGTCGCCGAGCGGGACATCCGCCGATGGGAGGACCGCCGCGTCCTTGCCGACCGGAGCGCTCTCGCCGGTCAGGGCCGCCTCCTGCGTCTCCAGCGTCGCCGAGCGGACGATCCGTCCGTCCGCGGGGACGATGTCGCCGGCCTCGAGCTGGACGATGTCGCCGGGGACCAGGTCGGCCGCGGGGACGAGCGCTACCTCACCGTCCCGCAGCACCTTGGCCTGCGGAACCTGCATCTTCGACAGGGCGTCGACGCTCGCCCTGGCCTTGAGCTCCTGCCTGGTCCCGAGCACGACGTTGAGGACGATGAGCAGACCCACGATGACGCCGGTCGAGACCTCGCCGATCAGGAAGCTCACGACGGTGACCGCGACGAGCATGATGTTCATCGGGTCGCGCAGCTGCTGCAGCGCCATCGCCCACGCCGACGGCGGCTTCTCACCGGTGATCTGATTGGGCCCGTGCTTCGAGAGGCGGGACGCCGCCTCGGCACCCGTCAGGCCCGAAGCCTCATCGGATCCCAGCGACGCCACCACGGCCGACGCATCGCGAGCGTACTCGGGTCCCGCGGCTCGGTCGGCGGCCTCGACCATCGCATCGTGCTCGGCGTCCATCGTCACCCAACCCCCTTCGGATACGGATCGCGTGCGCCTCGTGCCGGTGCCGGTGGCCGTCCCACCGTCACGCCGATCAGTACTTCTCCGGAACGCGCCGGAACGGGTAGTCGGGCTCCTCGTACCCGCGCGGGGGCTGCCGCTTCGGAAGCTCCACCGGCTCTCGGGGCACCTCCTCGAAGGGAACGAGCCCGAGGAGGTGAGAGATGATGTTGAGTCGCGCACGCTTCTTGTCGTCGGCCGTGGCGACGTACCATGGCGCCCACGCCGTGTCGGTCGCGGCGAACATGTCGTCGCGGGCACGTGAGTAGTCGTACCACCGGCTGTACGACTTCAGGTCCATGTCCGTCTGCTTCCAGACCTTGCGCGGGTCGTTGATGCGGCCCTCGAGCCGCCGCGTCTGCTCGTCCTGACTGACCTCCAGCCAGTACTTGATGAGCAGGATCCCCGAGTCCACCATCGCCCGCTCGACGCCGGGGGCCTGCTCGAGGAACCTCCTGGTCTGCTCCTCGGTGCAGAAGCCCATCACGCGCTCGACCCCGGCGCGGTTGTACCAGCTGCGGTCGAAGATCACGACCTCGCCCGCCGCGGGGAGGTGCGGGATGTAGCGCTGCACGTACATCTGGGACTTCTCGCGCTCGCTGGGCGCGGGCAGGGCGATGACGCGGAACACGCGTGGGCTCACCCGCTCGGTGATCCGCTTGATCGTGCCTCCCTTCCCGGCCGTGTCACGTCCCTCGAAGACGATGCAGATCTTGGCCCCCGAGGACCTGACCCACTCCTGCATCGCGACGAGCCCGGCCTGCAGCTTCGCCAGCTCGCGCTCGTACTCCTTGCGCTTCATCTTGGGCTTGGGTGTCGGCGTTCCCGCTCCCTCCGGCTCGCCCGGAGATGACTCGGGGCGCTCGTCGACCGGCGTCTCCGCCGCCTTCTTCGTCTTCTTCCCCTTCTTCTTAGCCATCTGCCCCAGCCCCTTCCGACGGTCGTTCTGGTCCAGCAGGAGCACGCCGAGCACGAGCACGCACCGAGCCCAACTATGGGAGGCGCGAAGGCACACGCGCATCATGCGCTGGGGATGAACCAGCGCCCGCATCACCCGATCTCGGGGCTGGGGACGGGCCCTGGGGATCAGCGCTCGGCGGGAGGCGTCGGTCCGGCTTCCTCGCGCATCCGTCTGGGCCGCCAGGCGTTGATCACCTTGGCGACCGCGACGACCAGGAACAGCTGCCCGAAGATCGCCTCCCCCACCGCCATCGTCTGGCCCGGGTTCGCCGCGGGCACCAGGTTGCCGTACCCGGTCGTGCTGAGCGTGACGAAGCTGAAGAACAGGTGGTCGCTCATCGCACCGTCGCCGTTGGGTCCGAAGAACGGGCCCTCCTGGACGGCCGCCACCGTGCGGTACGCGAACGCGAAGAACATGCCGATGAGCAGGTAGGCGGCGATGGCGCCCAGCACCACCTCCCCATCGACCTCCTCGCGCTCGCCCAGGTCCCGGACGATCGAGAAGGGCGCGAACGCGTAGAGCACGGTGCTGGCCACGAACACGGAGGAGAGGCCCTCGTCCTCGGGGAGGAACGCCTGGCTGATGGCCGTGGCCGCCGCGAGCACCAGGAGCACCGAGGCCGTGATCCGGACCCAGCGGTGAGCTCGCGCCGTGCGGAGGACCAGCCACACGGTCGCGATCTGGACCGCGAGCACGACGGACGCCCCCACGGGCTGATCCACCGTGATCGACAGCAGGTAGGTCACGATGATGAGCAGGAGGACCAGGCCGTAGCTGTCGGCCGACACGAGCGATCGCCCGATGCGCCGTCCGAGCGGAGCTCGTCCGGTCGTCCTGGCCTGCCCGTCGGCGGCCGGCTGGGTCGTCACGGCCGGAGTCTATCCCCGGCGGCGGTTCGCGCCGAGAGGGATGGCGAGGCCGAGCCCTGATCCGAGCGGGGTTGGGTCTGCGGGGCCGTCTCCTCAGAGGGACGATGGGAGAAGATGAGGAGGGAACCGGTGGCAGGCAGGGAGTTCACCTTGGAGGAGGCCGCTTCGATCGCGAGAGACCTGGCCGTCGACCTGGCCGCCGAGGGCATCGAGCTCGAGCAGTTCCGCATGGGGCTCGCCGTCGAGCTCGAGCACGGCACCGCCGACCCCGAGACGGACGTGACCGGCGACGACCTGCACGTCACCGGGAAGATCGCGCTCGCGCACCTGCGCGAGATCCCCGACTACTACACGCGCCTCGCGAAGATGGAGGCCGAGGCCGAGTCCTAGCCTGGGCTTGCTCAGGATCTCCTCGTCGTGTCGAGTGCGCCTCAGGCGCCGGGTTCGAGGACTTCGCGCCCGGGCACCACGCGGTATCCGCGACGCCGAGAGCCGACGAACGCCGATAGGCTGCCAACCGTGACCCACCGCCTGCTTCTGGACCTCTCGAGCCTGATGTACCGGGCGCACTTCGCGATGCGCGATGGCGTGCGCTCGCCCGGTGGTCGACCCGTCGGCGCGCTCCACGGGTACCTGGACATGGTGACGCGCCTGATCGTGTCGCGTCGGCCCGACGAGGTCGTGCACGCCTACGACCACGAGTGGCGCCCCGTCGCCCGGACCGACATCTACCCCGCCTACAAGGGGGCCCGCCCCCCGGACCCCGAGGGCCTGCCCGAGCAGTTCATCATGCTCCGACAGGTCCTGGACCTCACCGACATGGTCCAGGTGATGACCCGCGGGTGGGAGGCGGAGGACGCGATCGGGGCCCTCTGCGAGCAGGCTGAGGACCACGACCTGCTCGAGATGGTGAGCGGGGACCGCGACCTGATCCAGCTGGTCCGCGACCCGGTCGTGAAGCTGCTGTTCACCGTCCGCGGCGTCTCCGATCTCCTCGAGCTCGACGAAGCCGCGGTGCTCGAGCGCTACGGCGTCCCGGCCTCGAGGTACGCGGAGTTCGCGATCCTCCGGGGCGACCCGAGCGACGGCCTGCCCGGCGTCCGCGGCGTGGGCGAGAAGACCGCGAGGGCGCTCGTGCAGACCTACGGCTCGCTCGAGGAGCTCCTGACCGACGCCGCGGCCGCCGAGCCGAGGCCGGGGCCGCTCAAGGGCAAGCCCGCGCTCCGGGCACGCCTGCGCGGGTCCGCCGACTACATCGCGGCGATGCAACGGTTGGTGCCGGTGAACGCCGTGGCGCCGATCGACCGGTGGCAGGGAGAGCGTGACGACGAGGCCCTCGAGGGACTGGCCGACGAGCTCGGCGTCCGGGGACCCGCGAAGCGTCTGCGCGCGGCGCTGGACCTGATGGCCGCCGGCGGGTAGCGACGGGGAGGGTGGAGAGATGCGACTGACCGACAAGGTGGCGCTCATCACCGGAGGGACGTCGGGCATCGGCAGGGCCACGGCGGTGCTGTTCGCGCGCGAGGGCGCGTCGGTGGTCATCACCGGCCGCGACGAGGAGAGGGGACGCGACGTCGTACGGGAGATCGAGTCGGCAGGCGGTCGAGCACGGTTCGTCCGCGCCGACGTCACGCGCGCCGAGGACTGCCGACGCGCCGTGGCCGAGACGGTGGATGCCTTCGGTCGCCTCGACATCCTGTTCAACAACGCGGGCGTCTACGTGGCCGGAGACGTCACCGAGTGCACCGAGGAGGAGTGGGACGAGCAGGTGGACGTCAGCCTGAAGGGCACCTTCCTGATGAGCCGTGAGGCGGTGCCGATCATGATCGCCCAGGGCGGCGGCTCGATCGTGAACAACAGCTCCGGGTGGGGCCTCGTGGGGGGCGAGCGTGCGGTCGCCTACTGCGCCGCGAAGGGCGGCGTCGTGGTGATGACCAAGGCGATGGCGATGGACCACGGGCGGCAGGGGATCCGTGTGAACTGCATCTGCCCGGGAGACACCGTGACCCCGATGGAGCACAAGGACGCCGAGCACCAGGGCATCGCGTGGGAGGACTACGTGGCGGGGGCGTCGGAGCGGCCGCTCGGGCGGATGGGCGAGCCGCTCGAGGTCGCGTACGCGGCCCTGTTCCTCGCGAGCGACGAGTCCTCGTTCGTCACGGGCGCGGCGCTCGCGGTCGACGGCGGCGGCACGGCCGGGTAGGCGACCCGCGCCCATCCGCGCGGCTCAGGCCTGGCTGGTGAGCCCTCCGGCGATCTCCCCGCCGTCCACCAGGTAGCAGTGGCCGGTCGTGTAGGCGGCGTCGTCGGAGGCGAGGAACGCGAACATCGCCGCCACCTCGTCGGGCCGACCGAGACGTCCGAGCGGCACCTTCGCCCCGTAGGCCGCCTTCATCTCCTCCGAGTACTCCGCGTCCTGCATCGGCGTGAGGATGAAGCCGGGGCACACGACGTTGACGCGGATCGCGGGCGCGAGCTCGAGGGCCATCGAGCGCGTCAGCTCGATCACGCCGGCCTTCGTCGCGTTGTAGTCGGCGTAGTGGTGGTACCCGACGAGCCCGTTGGTCGAGCCGGTGTTGAGGATCACGCCGCCGCCGCCGTCCAGCATCCGTCGCGCCGCCTGCTGGGCGACGTAGAAGACGCCGTGCAGGTTCACGTCGACGACGCTGTGCCACCGCTCGGGCGTGATGTCCACGAACGACCCGCGCACCGAGATGCCCGCGTTGTTGATCAGCACGTCGAGCCCGCCCCACCGCTCGTCGAGCTCCCCGAACGCCCGGGCGACGTCCTCGTGGCTCGTCACGTCCGCGATGAGGCAGCCGTCGAGCCCGGGCAGCTCCTCCTGCAGGCGAGCGCACGCCGCCTCGTCGAGGTCGAGCGCGAGGACCCGCGACCCCTCCTCGAGGAACCGCCGACACGTCGCCGACCCGATGCCCCCCGCCCCGCCGGTGACGAGCACCCGCTTGCCCTCCAGCCCCCGCATCCGCCTTCCCCCTCGTGTCCGATCGCGGCGTCACCCCTCGGAGCCGCTGGCCGTACCCTACGTGCGTGAGCGAGCACGACACGTTCCGGCTGGAGGAGACCACGATCTCGGAGCTCCAGGCTCGGATGGGCTCGGGGGAGCTCACCGCCCGGGCGGCCACCGAGTCGTACCTCCAGCGGATCGAGGAGCTGGACCGCTCCGGCCCGGAGCTCCGCTCCGTGATCGAGGTCAACCCGGACGCCCTCGACATCGCGGACGCGCTCGACACCGAGCGCCGAGAGAGCGGTCCGCGCGGTCCGCTCCACGGCATCCCGGTGCTGGTGAAGGACAACATCGACACGGCGGACGCGATGAAGACCACGGCGGGCTCGCTCGCGCTCCTCGACGCGAGGCCCGTGCGGGACGCGACGGTGGTCCAGCGGCTCCGCGAGGCGGGCGCCGTCCTGCTCGGCAAGACCAACCTCTCCGAGTGGGCGAACTTCCGCTCCACGCGATCGACGAGCGGCTGGAGCGCCCGCGGCGGCCAGTGCCGCAACCCGTACGCGCTCGAGCGGAACCCGTGTGGCTCGAGCTCGGGCTCGGGGGTCGCGGTGTCCGCCAACCTGTGCGCCGTGGCCGTCGGGACCGAGACCGACGGCTCGATCCTGTGCCCGTCGAGCGTGAACGGCATCGTCGGCATCAAGCCGACGGTGGGCCTCGTGAGCCGAGCGGGGATCGTCCCGATCGCGCACAGCCAGGACACCGCCGGCCCGATGGCCCGCACGGTCGCCGACGCCGCGACCCTGCTCCAGGTGCTGGCGGGCGCCGACCTACGCGACCCGGCGACGGCGGACGCTCCGGGCGACCTGGACCTCATGCGCGCGCTCGGGTCCGAGGACCTCACCGGCGTCCGGGTGGGGGTGGCGCGGAACATGGCCGGCTTCCACGACCGCGTCGACGCTCTCCTGGAGGACGCGCTGGAGGCCCTTCGCGGGCTCGGCGCCGAGGCCGTCGACCCGGCCGACGTGCCGCACGCGACCGAGCTCGAGGATCCCGAGCTCGAGGTCCTGCTGTTCGAGTTCAAGGCGGACCTGGAGTCCTACCTTGGCGCGCTCGGCGGCGAGGCCCCCCACACCCTCGCCGAACTGATCGCCTTCAACGAGCGGCACCGCGACGAGGAGATGCCGCTGTTCGGCCAGGAGCTGTTCGAGAAGGCGAACGAGAAGGGCCCGCTCACGGATCCCGGATACGTGGAGGCGCTCGCGACCTGCCGGCGCCTCTCGCGGGCGGAGGGCATCGACGCCGTGATGGACGAGTACCGCATCGACGCGATCGTCGCCCCGACCGGCGGGCCGGCGTGGGTCACGGACTCGGTGAACGGAGACCACTACCTGGGGGGGAACACGACACCCGCAGCCGTCGCAGGCTACCCCAGCGTGTCGGTGCCGGCGGGGTTCGCCTTCGGACTGCCGGTCGGTGTCTCGTTCATCGGACGAGCCTGGAGCGAGCCGACGCTGATCCGGATCGCCCACGCGTTCGAGCGGGCTAGCGGCCACCGGCGCCCACCGACGTTCGCTCCACCCTCAGGACGACGATGAGCTCCGATGGTGACGGGAGGGCGCGTTGAGGAGCGCCGTCCCGGGACAGATCGGGTCACGCGAACGGTAGCTGGCAAGCGAGGCAGGCGGGGACGGCGACGGCGTTCTCGGTGCCACACCGTGGACACCGGAAACGACCCCGCGGGGTCCGCGCGACGATCAGGCTCACGATGAGCCAGGCGATCAGCACGCCCGCAGCGACCGCAGTGGCCACGACGACGCGGGGAGCCGCCGCCACCGCGCCGAGGAGCCGACGGCCGCCAGTACGTCGGCTGCCGTCCCGTCCCCACCCGCGCACAGCACCAGGTCGACCCCATCGCCCTTGGCCATCCTCGGTGGAGTCCACGGCAAGATCCGACTGTAGCCACGCGATGAGTACGCGACGTATCGACCTCCACCCGATGTGTGTTCCGAGCCCGCTGTAGCGCCAGCGGCCGACCCCGGACCTCGCAGGACCCTCGGCCCTCGAGGAATCCTCTCTGCGACATCAACGTGTTCTGAGAGATGAACATGTGGCCTTGGAAGGGGGAGGCCATGTCTGCACATCACAGACGCAAGGTCATCGGAACGGCGATCGGGTTCGCTGGTCTCCTTCTTGGGGGACTCCTGGCGATGCCAGGAGACGTGGCTGTCTCGAGCGAGAGCTCAGTCGACGCCTACCAGGTGCTGTTCTCGGTCGGTTTGGATGACAAAGGCGTTCACTACTGGCAGGAACCGGGGCAGCAGCGGTGGGGACCCTCCGCGCTCGCTGTCGCCGACGACGGCAGCATCTGGATAGCCGATGCTGTGGCCAATCGCCTCCTTCACTACTCTGCGACCGGCGAACAGCTCGGGGTCGTGGATCTGTCCGGCCGAATCGACGGCATCGGCGATGTTGACGCATCGAGTGGCATGCTTGCCGTGCTGGACATCGCCGCGATGCCCCCTGTGGTACTCGTCATCGATGCAGCGAGTGGGAAGGAGTTGAAGGCGGTCACCGTTCCGAATGGGTTCGACTTGGGGGCCGGCTTGAGCGGGGTTGCGTTCGGTTCGAGGGGGGAAGTCCTGGTCGAGCTGGAGGGAGGGGCACGGGTAGGAGAACTCGTGGATGGCGACGGAGGGACTCACACCGAACTCATCCAGGGCTATCCGGTCGGGGACCGTCTGTTCTCGATCGACATCGATGACAGCCCTGGTCGGTCCTCGGCCACGATCAGCTTCGGGGACCTGCAGATGCAGGTTTCGGTCAACCAGAGCCTTGGCGGCGTCTACCTCCTTGGAGCGAGCGGGGAATCATTCACGATCGCAGTCGATGAGCTAGGGCAAGACGCGGACGGGAGTATCGTCGTCGACCGGACCGTCCACCGGTACGCCGTGAGAGGGGAACAGGAATCCCTCGGCCGTGTCCCTCTGTCGGAGGGCTACGTTCATGTGACGAACGGGCTCGACATCACCCCGACCGGGGAAGTTCTCGCGCTCCTCCCGCGGTCCGATCGCGTGGACGTCGTGGCAGTGACCTTGGAGCCAACGGACCTACCCCCCATCCTTCCGTCTGAGACCGCGTTCCAGCCTCAGACTCCCCCGACCGTTCCGCTGGCCTGCCGGAGCGAGAGCCAGATGCTCGGCGTGTATGCCGACTACATCGCGAACATGAAGTACCTGAACAACACGAACATCAACGGTTCGTGCTCTGGGCGCACCAAGCCGAGGTACCTCGGAAGCCCAGGCAACTACGCGAGTGTCCCCTACGACTGGGCGGGTTGGGACCGCGCGGCCCAGTTCAACTCGAAGATGGACAACAACCAACAGGCTGGGGACATCACGTCCGCGGGCGTGGCGACCTGCTCCCGCGGGACAGACTGCTCCGGGTACATCAGTCGGCTGTGGAACCTGCCCGACAAGCACGACACATGCGGTCTCCTTCACGAGTCGTACGCAATCAGCCTCTCCAACATGCTTCAGTTCGACATCTTCGACATCTGCGGCGACCACACGGCCGCGTACCATGCCAGTGGCAGCGGGTACTACATCAGCGACTCCACCACCGAGAACTCCATCGACCGGGTGACCTACCGGTGGGTGAGTAGTTCCTGGATCAACGGCTACCAAACCCGCCGATACAACAATCGGTGCACCTAGGGGGGTACTCGCGTGCGATGACCTCCTTCGGAGCGGTCACGGGTGCACCAAGGCCAAGATGGGTTGGCGTGCTCGGAGTCATGGCGGCGCTTCTGTCCGGGTGCACGGGGGACTCCGGTCACGGGCAGTTGTCGACTCCGGCTGACGAGTCTCCAATCATGAGTCCCGCTCCGTCCAGGTTTGGCCGCGTCCCCTCGGTAGATGAAAGCGCGCGTCTGATCACCGTGCGGTTCGTGGACCTGTTCAGAGACGACGCTGCGAATCGGGCGGCGCGGGAGGACGGCGTCATCGGGCCGGGCGAGCAGTTGCCCAACCCCTTGTACGTCCGAGAGCTCGGGATGGAGGGCAGTCTCTCAGTTGCAGAGGACGTGCGGGTGACGCTACTCGGGTACGACGAGCACGGTTCGCCGACCCCGGTGGAAGTCTCCTTCCAGGAGTTCGCGCAGGTGGTGGATTCCGGCCAGTACGAGGGCCGGTGGTACGGAAGCGCCAACAACGTCTACCACCTGCGCATCCGCGAGGGATATGTCATCCAGATCAGGCAGATCTACACCCCCTGACACCGGCGAGGCTATTGACTGCTGGGACGTACGGCGGCACGCATGACCCCCGCGAACGACGCAACGCGCGGGTTCGGCCCGATCCCGATCGAGGAACCGATCGGGCTGGTACGGACCTCGCGGCGCCGAGATGCTAGTCGCGAGTTCGTAGCTCACCCTCGAGCACGAGGTGAGCTGAGTTGAAGGCCGCGCCCGGCCGCCGGCACCGGAACCGGTTATGGCATAGCGCCCCGGGATGCTCGTCTCTCGTGTCCTGCTTCGCGAACCGCCGGCCCGCCGCCCGGAGAGCCCGCTCGACCGCTGAACGCCTCGGATCCCTGCTGACCCGCCCGGTCCTCAGACTTCGATCCGGTAAGCAGCGCGATCCCGGTAGCCGGTCACCACGAGCACGTGGCCGCTAAGTTCCGCGTCGACCTCGGGATCGCCGGTGTCGACCCGCAGCGGGAGCCCTCCGAGCGAGGCGAGCTTCCACGGCGTGGCGATGACGATCACGTGCTCACGCCCGACCACTTGGAGCACGCGGGGGCCGATCTGCTGGTTCCCCCGCCCGAACACGAACCCCTGCCCGCCGATCGGCGTGACGACGACCGCCGCGGAACCCGCCGAGACGACCTCGAGGAGCGCGTCCTCGCTCGCGTCGGCCACCACCAGCCGTCCGTCTCGGACGACGTCCACGCCGACGAGCGTCTTCGGAACGCCCAGGCGCCCGGCGATCGCCCGCACCGTCGTCCCCGGCCCGAGCACGTAGGCGCGGCCGGGCTCCATCCCCTCCACGACGTCCGCGGCGATCGCCTCCGTCGCGATCGCCTCCGCGGCCGGGCTCGGCGCCTTGCGCGGCTGGACGAGCCGGGGCTCCTCGGGCACCCGCAGGTACCCGACGAGCCGCGGCGCGATCTCGCCCCGCCGGTAGGCGTCCTCGTCGAGGTCGAGCACCTCGGCCTCGGCGAACCGCACCCGCGATCCGCGCGCGACCTCGCCCGCCAGGACCCCGGCGGCCTCCGGCGAGACCGCGAACGCCGCCGAGTGGATCTTCACGCCCGCCGGGATCCCGAGCACCGGCGCCGAGGAGCCCACGGCCGCCAGCACGTCGGCGGCCGTCCCGTCCCCGCCGGCGAACAGGAGCAGGTCGACGCGTTCGCGCTCCACCATCGCGGTGGCGATCCGTCGGGTGTCCTCGGCGGTCGTCCCGGGGCCCGCGACCTCGCCGACCACCCGAGCCTCGAGCCCGGCCGCTCGGGCGGCCTCCTCCCCCATCGGCCCCGGCGCGACGAGCAGCTCGAACCCGGCCTGGGCGGAGCGCAGCCGTTGGAGCACGCGCACCGTCCGATCGCCGGCCTCGGGCACGGCGCCCAGCTCGAGCGCCCGCCGAACGACCTCCTCGCCGTCGCTCCCCTTCAGGCCGACCCGGCCGCCGATCCCGGCCATCGGGTTCACGACCAGCCCGATCCGGACGGGGCTCACGCCCGATCGACGCAGACCCGTCGGCGCGACCACCGGCCCTACCCGCCGAGCCCGGCCTTGCGCCGATACGCGCGCCACGTCACGGCCCAGCGCTCGGGGTCGTCGAGCGGCTCGTGGTCGGCGCGGTGCACCGTGCTCGCGTGCGGCGCCGTCCGCACGAGCTCGGGGTCGGTGCGCGCCTCCTCGGCGACGTGCGCGAGGATCGCCGCGTACTCGTCCAGGTCCGCCTTCGAGTAGGACTCGGTCGGCTCGAGCGTCATCGGCTCGGGCACGACCCACGGGTGGTGGCTCGTCCAGTAGTGCGTCCCGAAGTCGGCCGCGCGCAGCCCGAGGTCCTCCGAGCGCACGCCGGTCTCTCGCGAGAGCTCCTCCCAGCTGTACCGCACCTGCTCGATCCGGCGCCTGCCTTCCGCGTACGGCGCCGAGACCCCGGCGATCTCGAGCACCTTGTGCATCAGGTAGTTGTTGTTCAGGACGGCGGTCTCGGCCACCTCGCGCAGGCCCTCGGCGCCGAGGCTCGTGATCCACGCGTAGGCGCGCACGATGTTCGGCACGACGCCGTACCACGGGCGGACCTTGCCGATCGACATCGGCCGCTCGTGGTCCAGGAAGAACCGGCCGTCGTCGTCGCGCTCGACCGTCGGCACGGGAAGGAAGGGCGCGAGCTCCTCGGTCACCGCGCACGCGCCCGCCGCCGGGCCGCCGCACGCGTGCGGCGTCGAGAACGTCTTGTGCAGGTTGAAGTGGCAGAGGTCGAACCCGGCCTCCTTCGCCCGCGTGATCCCGAGGATGCCGTTCGCGTTGGCCTGGTCGTACGCGCACAGCCCGCCGGCCTCGTGCACGACCCGAACGAAGTCGTCGATCCGCGGGTTGAAGATGCCCGTGTCCTCCGGGTTGGTGATCAGCAGCGCCGCCGTGCGCTCCGACACGGCCGCCCGCAGCGCGCCGAGGTCCGGGTAGCCGTCGGCGTCGGGGTACAGCGTGATGACCTCGTACCCGGCGGTCTTCGCGCAGGCGGCGTTCGAGGGGTGCGAGAAGATCGTCGTGATCACCTGGTCGCGCGCGCCCTCGCTGCGCGACGCGTGGTACGCGCGGATCATCGACACGTTCGTGTAGATCGCGGCCGAGCCGGCGCCGGGCTGGAGCGTGACCCGATCGAGCCCCGAGATCGCCTTGAGCATCTGCTCGAGGCGCCACATGACCTCCAGGACCCCCTGGGTGGTCGACGGGTCCTGCAGCGGGTGCAGGTCGGCGACCTTCGGGTCGCTCGCGAGCTGGTCGTTGACCTTGGGCGAGTACTTCATCGTGCACGTGCCCTGCCCGACGTCGACGTTCAGGTCCACGCCCAGGTTCTCCTGCGACAGCCGCGCGTAGTGCCGCACGACGTGCAGCTGCGCGAGCTCGGGCAGCGCCGGCGGCCGCTCCCGCCGCACCGAGCGAGGGAGCGCGGCGACCGGGTCCCCGACCGCCTCGCGGATCTCGGGCTCGACGGCGGGCGGCAGCACCCCGCGCGCACCCGGCTGCGACAGCTCGAAGATCACCGGCTCGTCCCACCGCGCCTGGTGGAACCGCCGGAGCGGCGGCTTCGGCCCGATCGGCCAGGTGCCCTCGGTCATCGGAGCACCTCCCCGAGCCCGTCGGCCAGCCGGTCGAGGTCCCCCTTCGTGTGGACCTCGGTCACGCAGCACAGCGCGCTCTGCCCGAGCTCGGGGAACTCCGTCGACAGGTCCTTCCCGCCGAAGATCCCGCGCTCGAGCAGCTCCGCGTTGACCTCGGCCACCGTCCGGCCCGTCCCGGTGAGGTCGACGACGAACTCCTTGACGTGATGACTCCCGGCGAACGGCAGCCGCACGCCGGGGATCGCGGCCAGCCGGTCCATCGCGTAGCGGGTGCGGACCATCATGCCCTCGCCGAGCTCAACCATCCCCTGTGGGCCCATCAGCGCCAGGTACACGCCGGCCGTGATCCCCCAGAGGGCGGCCGCGGTGCCGACCCACTCCTTGCCCTCCTCGCGCACCGCGAACGAGGTCCGCTCGTACGCGACGTCGCCGAACCCGTACTCGCCCTCGACGCGCGTGGAGGTGATCCCGAACAGGCGCGATGGGAACTCCATCACGAAGCGCGGGTCGTCGTGCGTGGCGATGAAGCCGGCGTGCCCGCCACCGAAGTGCTGGTGCATCCCGAGCGGCTGGATGTCGCCGCACGCGATGTCCGCTCCCCACGCCGCCGGCGGCCCCAGCACCCCGAGCGTGCTCGGGTCCGTCGAGCCGACGACGAGCGCCCCAACACCGTGCGCGATCGCCGCGATCTCCTCGACCCGCGTTTCCACGACGCCCAGGTACGTCGGGCTCTTGACGATCACGGCGGCCGTCGCGTCCGAGACCATCCCGCGCAACGCGTCGAGATCCATCTCACCTGTCGCCGGGTCGAACGGCACCAGCTCGACCGACACGTCCGGCGCGAGGTAGTCGCGGATCTTCGAGAGCTCGTCCCGCCCGATCGAGCCGGTCACGAGCACCGAGGTCCGGTCGGTGATCCGGCACGCCATCCGCAGCGCCGTCGCCGAGGCCTGGAAGCCGTCGTAGGTCGGGACGTTCACGACGTCCATCTCGAGCAGCTCGCCCATCATGCTCGCGTACTCGAACAGCGCCTGGAACCGCCCGTGGTCTTCGTACGGCTCGCCCGCGTAGGCGGTGAGGAACTCCGAGCGCGAGTTCACCTCGTCGCACACCGCCGGCACGTGGTGCTGGTAGCACCCGGCGCCGAGGAAGCTCAGCGCCTCCCGAGTGCTCGCGTTGCGCGAGAGGAGGCCCTCGACGTGGCGCACGAGCTCTGCCTCCGAGCGGAGCGCCGGCGGCAGGTCCAGCGGCTGGGTCAGGCGCAGGTGCTCGGGGACGTCGGCGTACAGCTCGTCGACGCTCGAGGCACCGATCTCGCGCAGCATCGCCTCCCGCACCTCGGGCACCGCGTTCGGGATGTACGGATAGGCGGCAGGTGGCTCGGCTTGTGTACTCACTGGGGACCCCTTCCGACGCGGGCGGCGACCGGGCCCCTTCTATACATGGGTTCGCGGGGTGTCAACGCGCTTGGGTGGGAACGCAGCGGGATACCTGACCCAAGTCCGCGTAGCAGCAGGCATCCTTACCAACCTCATCGACAGGGGTTCGGGCACGAGGGATCAGGCTCGACAGCTCTGCCGGATGACAGCCTAAGCGTCCCGATGTAGGTCCCTGAGGCTCACCTCGGGTTGTCGGTGATGATGTGCCTTCCCGGCATCTCCGTCCAGCTTCCCCATACCGAGGTCAGCCGGGCGGAGGAACGGGAGCAGC
>Ga0073934_10001208_pt1 | contig 64746 bp, 65 predicted proteins | sample LarsenN4metaG_FD_76834 | JGI IMG/M metagenome (GOLD analysis project Ga0073934, IMG submission 76834) | Hot spring sediment bacterial and archeal communities from British Columbia, Canada, to study Microbial Dark Matter (Phase II) - Larsen... ... | reverse complement strand
CGGCCAAAGCGAAAGAACGTCGATTTGCCGCTGGCGCGGAAAAAATGCGTCACCGGCACTTCGGCAAAGCGGCAGCCGGCGTCGTGCAGCTTTCGGATCATCTCGACGCAAATCACGCCGCTGTTGTGCTCGAGATGAATTTTATCAAAAACGCCGCGGCGCATCAGGCGAAAGTCGCAATCGACGTCGCGAATCGTGAAGCCGAACGCCAGCTTGGTGACGGTGTGATACATTTTGCCGATGACGACGCGATACCACGGATCGTGGCGCTTGATTTTGTAGCCATTGACCACGTCGATGCCCGGCCGCATCGCCGGCACGAGTTTTTTCAGCTCGCGCACGTCGTACTGCGCATCGCCGTCGGTGTAAAATATATAATCCTTGCGCGCTTCCAAAAAACCGGTGCGCAATGCGCCGCCGTAGCCGCGATTTTTCTTGTGATGCACGACGCGAACTTGCGGAAACTGTTTTTCCACAAAATTCAGCACGTCGACGGTATGCTGCCCGCTGCCGTCGTTGACTAAAATAATTTCGTAGTCGGCGGTAATTTGTTCGGCGGTTGAAATCGCCAAAGCCACCATGCTGCCGATCGTGCCCCAATCGTTATAAACCGGAAAAAAGATCGACAAGCTGAAGTCGTTCTTGCTGCGTTCCATTGGCTACGCCTGTAAGGTGCGATGCGTGTCGTTTAACTTTGCGCAGCCATGAAAATGCCGGCGCACATCAAGCCGATGCCGAGCCAGCGGATGAGCGTCATGTTCTCGCCAAACAACCACCACGACAGCACGAGAATCAAAATATAACTCAGCGTCGTCGAGACCGGAAAGGCGAAGCTCAGCTCGAAGCGCGACAAGACGAAAATCCACAGCGCGGCGCTGATGCCGGCCGACAAAATCCAGGCGAGCACGTAAGGATTTATCGCCAGCGCGACCACGCTGGAAAACAAACGCGAGGCGTCGAAATGCAGCGTCTGGCTGGTCGTGGCTTTCTTCAAAAAGATTTGTCCGGCAATGGTCGTCAAAATTGAGAGCAGAAAGATGGCGTTTGCAACGGTTTTGGTCATGACCACATCGAATCGTGATTGATAACTTGATGAACAGCTTTCACTTGTAGAGTTCAATTACCAACATTTTCCGCCGGCTGCGGAACGATTTCAAAAACATACGCTTTGGGAGCGACGGTATTGCTCGTGGTGTACAGCAGCTTGAGGTCCGGCGCCGGCGCATCAATCGCTTGTTGCCAAATGGGAAAAAGTTTGATGTAACGTTCACTGACCACGGCATAACGCGCCTGGCGATGACGCGCATATTCGATTTGCCGGCACAGCGAATCCCGGCTGAAACTCACGCCGGTGCGCACGTCGTAATTGCCGGCGTAAAAATCAACGGCCTTGTTGTAGCTCATGACAATCGGCGGTTGTTGTTCAGCGTTGTGACGCAACCACTTGCCGGCTTCTTTCAACTCGACGGCGTCGCCCCACTCGTTAAAACCTTCCGGCCTCTGCGCCATCACTTTGCCCATTTCCGGCAGCCAAAAGAGAAAACCCAAAATAATCGCCGCCACCGCGATCGTTTGCCGTTGCGAAAACGCGCGTGAAAACAATGATTGCGCCGTGCCTCTCAGCCAATCGGCGAGCCACAGCACTCCGCGTGCGATCCAAATTCCGGCGAGCGGCAGCATGGCCATGAGATAACGTTCGGTGATGTGAAAAAACGGCACCACCACGAGCCAATAAAAAACCAATATGCCCAACAAAAAGACCGCCAACGGCGCTTCCTCTTTTTGCCAGGGCTTGGCGAGCAAGCCGAGGCCGAACAAGATGATCAAAAAAAGCGACAGCATTTGCGGCAAGCCGTATTTCAACACGCGAAAGAAATTCGTTGCATATTTGCGCGCCATCAACGCGGCAGAGATTTGCACGCTCGGCACTTCGTTTTTTTTCGTCTGCTGCAAAAACGTGCCGGTGTGAAAAATGGCGTCCATCGGCAGTGTTTTGTTGTCGGGTGATAACGATTCAAAAAAATCGTCGTCTTCGGCGGTAAAAAACGTCGCCTCGAATTGTTGATTGGCCACGCCTTTGGCGCTGAGGGTCCAATGTCCGGCTTGCTGATGCAAATAAATTAAATACGGCGAAGCAGCGATGAGAAATCCGATGCCGGCGGCAGCGATCGCTAACAACGAAGGCGCGCGGCGATGGCTGAAAAAATCTGCAACCGCGCGTCCAATCGCAAAGGCCGCAAAGACGAGCAAAAAACCCGTGCCTTCCGGTTTGGCGAGATATGAAAATCCCCAACACAACCCGGCGACAACGGCCAACCACCAGCGATTTTTTTGCAAAGCCTGCCAGCCGAGCCACAGGCCGAGAAAGCCAAAGAACATGTACGCCGGTTCTGCCAGCGGCGCAGTTTGCGCGAAGGCGAGCGACGGATGCAACGCTGCAAACACTCCCGCCCAAAACGCCACTTGCTTTCCGGCCAGCTCGCGCGCCAGAAGATAAATCGGCACTACGATCAAGGAACCCAACAATATCGTTGTCAAACGCCCGGCCAGCTCGACATGAGGGATGAGCAAATTCGCCAATCCCATCCACAGCGGCAATCCCGGCGACCAATACGGATGAAAGAACCCACTCCAGTTTCCTGCGGCAAAACTGGCGGCCATTTGCAGATAATGCGGCTCATCCCAGCCCACCGCGAAACGATATCGCAACAGAAAAAGTCTAAAAAGCAATGCTAAGATAATCAGCCCAGAGATATGAAGTTTATGACGAGCCATATTTTTGCATTGCTTGCATTTTAAAAATGATTTTCATACCACTGGCAATGTCCTGTCATTTTATTTTCCGCCTTCCGACGAAGTTCCATACGATTTGTATCTTGCAGAGGTTACGTCGGAAGAATGGCAAAAAGTTCTGCCTCTGCCCGAGGGATGGAACTTGAAAAACTATCAAGTACTCTCTCGCGAGATGGCGACAGTATGACGAACCGGCGAAACTGGCAAGTCGTAAGCAATAATTCGCATTTTTCTCGTAGATTTCGAGAAGCTTTTTTTGCGCTAAATTTTACTTCTGCCCACCATGTGCTCAAAAAGTTGCTCGTAGCGCTTCGTAATCCGATCCCAAGTGTAATGCTCCTGAATGCGGGCCTGCGCTTGATGGCCCGTCTGTGCCACGAGCTTCGGATTGTCGAGCAAATATTGCATTTTACCGCGCAAGTCGGTCACGTCGCCGTTCGTGCCGGTTTTGAAAAAGAATCCGGCATTGCCCAACACTTCGCGATGCTCCGGCACATCGTTAGCGAGAATGCAATTGCCGTGTCCCATGCCTTCGAGCAGCGCCGGATGCGTGCCGCCGACTTCGGTGCTTTGAATGTAAAAGTAGGCATTCGATTGCAGCTCGCGATAGCCCTGGCCGAAGACGTAACCCGTAAAAATAATGCGTGAGTCTTTCGTGCTCTTCACTTCTCGAATAAAATCGTTGCTGTAAGGCGCATCGCCAACCATCACGAGCTTCAGATCGGTCTTTACCTGCTCGAAGGCTTTGACGACGCGATGCGGATTATTCTCCGGCTCAAACCGGCTGACGTACAGAACATACTCTTTCGGCTTCAAATTGAAGCGGCGCAACACTTCGTCGGTTTCCACGCGGCCGACCGGCGCGCCGTAGGGAATGTACGTCGAGCGCTTGTTGAATTTTTCCAAATAATATTTCTCGATGTCACGCGCGTCCGTCACCACTTCATTCACACAAAACGTTGCGAGCCATTCGGACATTTTATAAAACGCTTTGCCGAGCGCATTCCATTTGGCGCGCTTCCATTCCAGGCCGTCGACATTGAGCGCGACCGGAATCCGCTTCACACGCGGAAGCCAGGAAAAGATGGCGTTGGCGCTGTTGCAAATCAAAATGGCGTCGTAATTCTGCGTGAGACTGTGGCAAACACAAAGCAGCGTGTGCGCCACGGTGTCGAAATATTTGTGGCGGATCGTCGGCAAGATCACCAGCCGCACGCCGCGGTAATATTTATCCGTAGACTTGATGCTGTTGGAACGGCCATAGACCGTCACCTCGTGGCCGCGCTCCACCAAACGGGTGCTCAATTCTTCAGCAAATGTTTCAAAACCACCGTAATTTGCGGGAATCCCGCGAATGCCCATGATTGCGATGTTCATACAAAAATTTTACGAATATCTTTTAACCCGCCAAGTAAAAACAGCAGGAACAGATAAAACCCGAACAACACAGTCAGCTCGATCAACAGCGTGACGCCGCTAGCCGTCCACCAGAGTGACACAGCCCAAGCAGCCGCGCCGGCGATGATCGCGCGCCACAGCGAGCGCCAGGGGATGATGAATCTGATACCGGCGGTGCCAAATCGCCGCAGCACGTAGGTCCCGGTCAGCAACATGCCGCAGGCCGAAGCGCCCAACGTGGCCAGCGCCGCACCACGTCCTTCCCAGCGCGGCACCAATATCCAACATAAAATCAAATCCACAACCACGGCCACCAGCGATATTTGAAACGCGCGATCGGGTTTGCCGGCGGCGCTCATGATCGTGCTCAATACCATCCAGAACGTGTAAAAGGCGATGCTGATGATGAGCAGAGGCAAAATCGATGTTGCCGGCTGATAGGCGTCGGTGTAAAGAAACGCGACGATGCTCCCGGCATTGGGAATGACCAGGGCTAAAACCGGCGCCAATAAGACAAAGAGCAAACGCATGGTCTGCCGCAGCAGACGTTGGCTTTCTGCCACATTTTGCTGCGCCAGCGTGCGGCTTAAAACCGGCAAAATCGAAAAACCCAAACCGAGAAAAACGAAATACGGCACGCGCGCGATGGTCGACGCTGCCGTGTAATAACCGGCTGTGACCGGCGGCAAAAAATGCTTGACAAAGAGCAGATCGAGATAAAAAACGGCGTTGAGGCTGAGCGCGTATAAAATGATCGGCGTCGCAAATTTGGTGAGGCGCGAATAATGCTCAGAGGCCGTACTCTCAATCAAGCTGGCGCGATTCAACCGCCAGAGGCCAACCGCCAAACCAACGGCGGAACCGAGGAAATTGCCGATAAAAGCGCCGGCAATCCCGACGCCGGCGAGAACCAGGCCGATGCTGCTCGCGACTTTGCTCAGGCCGTAAAAGATCACGATCAGTGCCTGGGAATCGAAGCGATGCAAACCGTTGTGCGCACCGAGATAAAACCAATACAAGCCGTACAGCAGAATATCCGGCGCGGCGATCCAGAGAAATTTTTTGAAATCCGGTTCGCGCAGCCAGGCGCCGATGGCCGGCGTCAACGCTGCAAACAACAGCAAAATGACGAGCGTGTATCCGAACTGCATGCGGCGGCCGAGCCGAAACAGCGTTGCCGACGGCGATTCGGCCAGAAATTTTTGCATGGCGGTGGGAATGCCGTTGATGACAAAAATCTCGGCCCATACCAAAACCGCCATGACCACACCGTAGGCGCCGTAAAGCTCGGGGCCGAAGCGGCGCGCGAGAAAAACGTTCAGCACATAACCGCTCAGCATGAAAACCGTTTGCGCCGCCATCAACTGAAACGCGCCGCGAGTGAAAGAACTCATTTTTATATCTCAGCCCCAAAAATAAATCGCGATTGACTTTTCCGGCGTCACGTAGCGGCATTGCAGTTGGCGCTGAATAAATTCCTTGACGGCCGGACGAACGAGGCGCTCTTCGCCGAGGCGATACTCGTCCACGATGAGCCAACCGCGCGGCTGCTCGGCCATCAAGTTCTGCAAATCTTCAACCGTATCGATCACGCGCGCGTTGCTGTAATAATCAACCGGCGCGCCGTTTTTCATGATGATTTCTTCGTCGCGCGGATTTTGACGGCTGGCGAGGTAGTAATCAATGCGCCCGAGATAGTAATGCACCGCGATCGGCAGCGTCGAAACCACCGGCTGGCCTTCGATCTGCTGGCGGCGCAGATAATCACAAGCCTCGCGCCACTCTTCGTATCCCACCGCGCCATTGCTGGCCGTGTAGAATGACGGAATCTTGCGGGAATAACGAAGCCAATCCGATGCGCCAAGAATTCCAATCCCGACGGCGGCGACGGCCAACAAATTTAATTTCGACAGGCGCGCCGAATGGCTTTGCGGATATTTTTTCAGCGCTTCTCGATTCAGCGCGAAGGCAAAATCAAACAGCTTGATCACGCCGTAAGCCGCGATAATCAAATAAAACGGAAACAGATGAAAAATATAACGCTCGACTTTCACCACAAACAGCGTTGAGAGCAAACCGAGCGCGACAACGAACACGCACAGAAGATAAATCGCGGGCTTGCGCCGCTCGGCCGCGGCGACGACGGCGCCGATCATGAAAAACGCCGCAATGGTGAAATAAAAATTAGACGTCAAAAACCAGAGATAATAAAATTTGTTTTGCACGTAATCATAGCGCGCCCAGTTGGGACTGAAATTCATGGCCTCACGGGCCTCGGCCAACAGGCCGGGAGCGAGCGCGGTTATGCCGGCAACGCCCAACAGCGCCGTGACCATAAAAAAAGCATACTTGCTCGCCACCGCGCTTCGCCATCCTTCAATCGCCGCGGCCCAGAGCAGCATGATGAAAAAATAAATCAAAAGGCCCGGGAGAATGATGCCGCTCAGCACTTGTAAATAAGTCGCAATCGCCATGGCCAACGCCGCGATAAAGAGCCAGACGAAATCAATGTTCCACGCGGCGAACCGAAGCTTCATGCGTAACCATCGGTTCGAGCGATCCGTTGCCGCGATAGATTTTTTGCGGTCACTTTCGATACCGGCGTAAATGGCATAAGCCGCCAGCAGGGAAAAAAACTGAAAAATGGCGTACATTCGGCTGACGCGCGACCAGCCAATGTTGAACGGCGTGAAGGCCTGCAAAAACGCCGCGACCAAACCGACGCCGAGATGGCGAAACATGCGGCCGGCGACAAAAAAGACGAGCGGAATGGTGAGCACGCCAAAAACCGCACTAAAAAACCGCGCGCCAAATTCGCTCACGCCGAAAAGTGAAAATGAAAAGGCCACGATTTTTGTATACAACATGCCGCGCTGATAAGGCAGCCCGGACGGGAACACCGCGCCCTTGCCTTCGAGCATGGCTTGCGCGGCCACGACGTGATTGAACTCATCCACCCAAAAGCTGGGCCGGTCGAGATGCGCCAAACGCAAATACGCGCCGGCGATGATCAGCAGAAGGAGGATCGCATAAACCCGCCACGACGGGCGGAACGGTTGCACGTCTGCCATGATTTTTTTGTTCACGTCCCGGCGCGGCTCGGTTCGATTTGAATGCGCGTGGGAGTAAAGCTGCCTTTTGAGATGAAGCCGAAACTCCAGGCCGAGCTGGCGATCAAATAAAGCGGCGTGAGCGCCAGAAAAACTAAAAAATATTTCAAATCGGTTCGCGCCAGCCGCAGGGCGGCGCGCGCCCAACGCACGAGAGGCAATCCCAAACACAGCCAGGGATATTTCACGAAAATTTGTCCGCGCAAATTCGTGGTGCGGCGCGCCTCGGCGGAAGCTTTGCCCAAAGTATGCTGATGCCGCAGCAAGCCGCTGAAACTTGTGCGATTCAAATGCGCCACCAAAATGCTCGGATCAAAATAAATCTTCTCGCGCTTTTGCCGCAGCGTCCAAGCGAAGATGGTGTCTTCGGAAGGAAAAATGTCGGTGAAAAAAATATTGTGTTTGTTGAAAACGTCCTGCTTGTAACCGACGTTGCCGCCGAGCAGAATATCGGTGTAACGCGGTTTGGAGCGCGGCAGAAACTCGTTGAATTCGATGAGATAGCAAACCGTGCCGATGATGCTGGTGGGCGTGCCGTTTTTTACCGCGCCAAAAATCGCGGCGGCCTCCAGCTTACCATGCGCGGCGATGATGCGGTCGAGCCAATCGGCGTCGGCCACGCAATCCGAATCCATGAACGCCAAAATTCTGCCGCGCGCGTGGCGGATGCCCAAGTTGCGCGCCGAACCGGGATAGGTTTGCTGCTCGAGATGAATCAGCCGCACGTGCGGAAATTCCTCGCGCACGATTTGCGGCGTCTCGTCTTTGCTGCTGTCAACCAAAATCACTTCGTAGGTGTGAGCAGTTTGCTGCGCGAGCAGACTGCTGAGACATTGCCGGATCGTTCGTTTTGAATTATACGCCGGCACGATGATGCTCGCTGCCGGTCGTTCGTTGTCTGCCTGATGTTGGTTTTGTTCTTTATTCACAAATGCAGTCCTGGATTGTTCAAGCGAGGCGCTGGTCAATATTTGATCATTAAAATGAAAAATAACGGCAGCCAAGCTATTAGTTTTTGCCGCGATATTTTAAGCAAACGATATGCCAAATTGAGACTTAAGAATTGGAGTGGAGAGAAACACAATAGAAAGCCTGGCGGGCGCAAATTCAAGTTTTAAAGATGATTTGACGTGCCGAGGAAAATCGTGGAAGGATCAATTGATGCGAGTGTCACAAGCCTGAGACATTCGGGTGTATCATGTTTGAACAGTGGCCGAAAGATGCGTAGCGAGCGGACAGCCGGGAATATCAGGTTGAAAAATGCGCGGAAGTTCTTTCGCGAGGTCTAATCGACGCGACATTGATGAGAAGGAGGATCATTGCGTCGTCAGCCCCAAACACGCCTCACACCGCAGCGGCCGGCAGTAAAGTTTTTGTAAGTGAATCAACCCTTGCTGCCTCAATGCCGACGCCGCAATCGTGCGGCTCACCGGGAACTGCCGCGAGAGTTGCTGGCGCATGGCGCGGGTGATTTGATTTTCCTGCAAGCGCGGTAAACCGCTGTAAACTTCCTGCGCCAAATTTTGCAAATGCGCATCGCCGGCTTGCCGGCCGTAATGCCACAGCGCCGGGAGAATGATATTGACGAGAATATCCAACGCGCGGTCGCGGCCAATGAGATCGCCGTAGTTGGTTAGCGCGGGCACGAGAGGCGCGGTTTCAATTTCTCCCTTTGCCGAAGCGGCCGGGGAAAAATCATAATGCGTGCGCCAGAAATCATCCGCCGGACAGATGAAATAATTCAACAGCTCGGCGACGATGGCTTTGGTGCGCATTTTAACTGAAACTTTGGCCGAGGCGAGAAAGAGTCCGGCGAGATGTTCCAACAAGCCGTCACGATAAAATTTCAACAGCAAGGCGGAGAGACCGGCCAGGCGGCGCGTCGGAAAATTCGGCGGGCGCAAACGGAAAAACTGCCAGGCTTCCCGGCGCAGCGAGCGAATTTGCAGCGCGTGCTGCAGCGGTTCCCACAATTTGAGCCGCGGCGCGATAAACGCTGCCATTTCGGCATCCGGGATTTTTTCCGGCGCCGGCAATGATGAAAAAAATCCGGCGGCTCCGAAAAGTATGGCGTCCAACAACACCGCCGGCTGCTGCGCCTCGCGGCTGGCGCGCAATTCACTGAAGACCAGTTCGACCGGCAGCAGTTCGGCGAGCCGGCGAAACGGTTCCTGATTCTTGTCGTAGCCCATCGCCTCGGCCAGGCCGCGATACACCGCTTGATCCCACGAGCTGTTGGCGACCTGCTCGGCAAAAGCCTCGGCCTTCGCCGTCAAGCGCAGCAGGCCGACATGCCGCACCGTGGCGTGAATTTTTTCCGGCGAGGTGCGGCTGAGCGGACAATCAAACAAAACCGGCGCGCTTTCATTCGCTTGATCGAGGCGTAAAATATTCTCATCAAGAGGCAGCAGAACGTGTGGAACCGGCAAGCCATTTTCTTTGAGAATTTGCGCTGGCGCCTCGGGCGTCACCAGCGCGAGATGAAGAATAACATCGTTATATTTCGGATCGAGATGATGCTGGTGGTTGAACCAATCGTTGGCGTCGAGATGCAGCTCGACGTCGCCTTGCAGAATTTTGCCGCCGAGGCGCAGCGTGGCGCGGCGAAAATCCGGGCCGGCATCCCGATTGTATTCGCCGGGGTTGATGATCTCGAGGCTTTGGCCATCCGTCGTTCGCAGAAGATCATTGGAAATTCGGCGCTGCAACCAAAGCTGATGCAGCGCTTGTTCGGAGAAAGTAGAATGAACGCCCATAACACCCCTCTAAAAATTTTGTGTCTTCGTGTCTTGGTGGTTTATGAATAATTCAGGCAAGTGAATTTTTCGTGACTGGAACTCGGTTAATTTTTCGCCGCAGTTCGGGCGCGCCAATCCAGGCGATTCAGCAGCAAATCCCAATGCAGCGTGTCGCCGGCTTCAATCGGCTCGGCAAGCTCGGCGATCACCGGCTCGCCGGACCAGGCTGGAGGCGCCAGCGCCGCAACTAAAAACGACCGGCCCGGCGGGAACGGCGGTTTAAGTTGAAACGTTTTGGTTTCACCAATCGAAACGCGCCCCAAATAAGTTTCACCGCCGAGATCAGGCCGCCAGTAAACCTGCATGCCGGTGTGCAGTTGATTGACAACGATCAACCGCGCCGGCATTTCCGAAATCCGCTGCCCTTCGGATCGTGACAATTCTCTGTTGGCGCAGTTTAACCACAGGCAGCAAATAATAAAGACGGCGGCATACCAACGCTTGTTTTGAGATGGCAACATATCAGCTTTTCAATTTTTGGTGGAGAGATCGGGCGACTCATCCGGTTTGGTCGCTGAGGCCGCGGCGCCGTTGAGCGGAACGATAATCCCGTCCGCCGACACGATGTTTTGGCCGTGATTCAGATGTCGAGACAATGCGTTGAGCGAGTCAATGACGGCCGTTGCGGTTTCGCCCTGCAGAAGCTGCGGCTGAAATTCGACTTCGTCATTAAAAACATTGATGGGCAAACAACGCGCGTACAACACGCCGCCGGCATCGACAACACATTTCAAGATGACGCTGGTACGGGAGCTTGGACTGTAACTGCCGAACGCAAAGTTTCCCAGCGAATAGGCGATCAAGCCTTGCCGCGCGGTTGGCCGCGGGCGATACAGCTCGAGGCCTTGCAAAACGTGCGGATGATGGCCGATGACGATGTCGGCGCCGCGATCAATCGCCACATGCGCCATGTCGATTTGATACGCTTTGGGCGTGATCATTTTTTCCGCGCCCCAGTGAAACGACACGACCATGATATCGACTTTCGGCGCGAGCGAATCCAGCGCCGCAATATAGCGCTCCCAAAATGGAAACGCCGTTCCCGGCTTGTTTTTGCCGGCATAAAATTCTTCGGGATGCGTCATCGAAAAGCCGAGAAAGCCGAAACGCAATTTTTCCTTATTTGCATTTTCGCATTCGACGATCACCGGCGCAAAGGCCGTTTCGATATTTTCTCCGGCGCCGACATAAAACAACGATAAACTATCCAGCGTCGCCATCGTGTCAAAAAGCCCCTCCGGCCCGAAATCGAGGATGTGATTATTGGCGAGATGCAAAATGTCAAAGCCGCTTTCTTTCAAACCGCGTGCGTGTTTGGGCGGAACGCGAAAAGTAAACTGCTTGTCTTTAACCTGTTCGCCGCGATCGGTGAACGGCGCTTCGAGATTGGCGATGGCAAAATCCGCCGCGTGTAAAATGTGCTTGGTCGCTGCAAATGGATAAGTGGACCCCGAGCTATCGAGATGCGCGACAACCCACGAGCCGAGCATGACATCGCCTACCGCCACGAGCGAAACGGCGAAAGGCGCTGGGGTCTCGAGTTTGGCCAAGGACAAAGGCGCCAATGAAACCGGCTCGATTCGCAGCGCCAGCAGAGGTTCGATCTTCGGCAGCGGCGCGAGAGCAGGTCTCTGATTGGCACAACTCATGAGAAACGCCAAGCCGATTAAAAAATATCGTCTTTTCATGCGCGGCAAAAAAGTTACAGTTGGTGATTGTCGCAGCAATTTAACGATAATTGGGGGGAAATGCAAGCTCAGAATTTCAACTGGAAGTGAAAACTCCGCGTGTCACGACGCTCATCATCGGCGTTTGATCGGACGCACACGCTGGTAAATGAAACTGGGCAGTTTCAACGCCAATTCGGTGAAGAGAGATTTGTAGTCGACGTATCGGACGGTGAGAAACCCGCTGAGATCGGAAGGAATCGGATCGAATTCAGGACGCTCGGGATCGCGGTAATCGCAAACGATGAACGGCAGCTTCAGGATCAGGCTCATGCCGATTTCGATGTAAACGTTCGGCTTTGTTTCGGTTTCGCGATTGTCGAAAATGGCAAAGTCCGCTGTGCGCAACTTTTTTTTGATGTCGGAGAGCAATGGTTCTGAAGCAGCTTCTTGACCGGCGAAAATCAGCTTGATGCCATAGGGATCGAGAATGCGAGCGAGATTGAAACGCAGATATTGCGTAATGTGTACAACAAAGCGGTGGCCAACAAAAACTTTCAAGCGCATCTTGGGAATTTGCGCGAGATCGTCTTTCAACAGAATGTGCACAAAGGGAAATTCGGAGCCGTCGATGGCTTTCAGCAATACCCGCTCAAAGCTTAGCCCAAGCGCTTTAAGTTCGTATTCTCCTCTGGAGAATAATTCATCGGCAATAACATGAAAGAAGCTTGGCTCTGTCAGCTCATCGTAAAGCCGGCGACCAATACGCTGGTCATTGTGCAATTCTAAAAGCGCTTGTGCCAGATCATTCAAAATGTCGGATTTTGAAAAGTCGGCCATGGGCAGATTCTTATTGTTTCGCCATCGTTTTTCTTGGCGCCGGCTTCCTCCGACTATGGTTGTTTTTATCAACCCAACCAACTCTAAGCCGTTTTTGCCGCTCCGGCATTTCCAGCTCGGGGAAAAGCGGCTTGGTGCGAAAAGCTTTTTCCAAACCTAACAAAAGACGCGCCACCTTTTTAATGGCCTTATCGAGCTCCATCCCCTGCTCTTCGACGAGACGGCGCACGATCGGATCATCATTCTCTCTAAGCTCTTTCTCGACCTTTTTGACGTCGCTGAGCTTGCCAATAAAAATGTATTGAGATTTTTTCAAAGCCATAAGTTCACCTCACAAAAATGATCTCCGCCTTTTTCGTTGTGCGGCCTTATTCGCTTTAATGTGTTTCATCCCCATTTGTCACGTTACTATTTTAACGAAAAAAACATCGAATAACAAGAAAATTTATTTGACCAGCACGATGGCCACCTTGCTGGCGGTCGATTGCGGGATCGTCATGCTCATTTGTCCGGTGAGCGCGATGGTGCTTTCCAAATCCGAAGTTCCAACCACAGCGACCAGCATGCCTTCTTTCGGCGCGAAGTAAGCCGTGCCGTTGTTCGGGCCTTCGCCTTCGACGGAAAAATTCATGCCCATGTTGACGCCGTTGCCCTTGAGGTTGATTTTACCGTTATAGGTAATCCGCAGGCATTTATAGCCTAACGTGTCAACTTCACCGGCAATGGTGTAAGTCGTGTTTGCGGCCACGATTATTTGGCCGCCCGTCTGCGCGTTTGTATCCGCCGTGCTCGCCGTCCACGAGTCGCCGGCTTTGACCTCTTTTTCGGCAAGCTCGATGAAGCTGAAAGCCGATCGCCGGCCGCCGCTTTGCGCCAGAAGGCCGGGAAGCTGCATGCTATCGACAACAACCGATTTAAGTTTTTTGCCGGCTGTCGTCATGATTTGGCGCGTGCGCTTGCCGATCATGCCTTCCGGATTTTGAATGGTTTGATCGCCTTGCGGCGTTTTGGCCGTCACATTCAGCGAGTCGAGCGCATAAACAAAAGTGATGTTGCCGTCTTTGCCGACCTCTTCGACCTCGAGGCGAAGCACGCTCACGGCGTCGGAGCCGCTCGTCATCTCACGTCCCTGCATCTCCATCGAATTTTGTACATTCATCGTGGTTTTGTATTTCAGGCGCTGGCCTTTTTTCATCCGATAAGCCAGTTTGTAAGCATTGCCGGCGCCAACCGCCAGCGTCGCCAGCAAGCTTGCCAGCGCGACACCAACCAAAACCGTCAACAATTTTTTAAAACGCATATTTCCTCCAAAAATGTAAAATGATTTGATTGTTCATTCGCTTGCAACGCTCGCCTATTGCGGCTCGACCAGCCGAAAACGCTGATCGGTGTTTGCCGCGCGCCAGGCCACGCGAAAGGCCAGCGTGGCGATTTTGGCGATTTTATTCTCGTCGATTTTATCGGCGTGATCGCCCAGCCGGTGATAATCGGCGTGCAGGCCGGTAAAATAAAACAAAAAGGGGATTTGCTTGCGGGCAAAATTATATTGATCGCTGCGATTGTGAAATTGTTCAATCGAATAGTCAAGCTGCAAGCCGACGGCGCGATTTTCCTCTTCATTGATTTGCGCCAAATCCGGGCTGCGCGTGTTGCCGCCGACTGAAAGCGAATCCGGCGCGTTGCGGCCAACCATGTCGAGATTCAGCATCGCCACCGTATTTTCGAGCGGGAACAGCGGCTGCTCAACATACGCGCGCGAGCCGAACAACCCTTTCTCTTCTCCCGCAAAGGCCATCAGCAACACACTGCGTTTCGGCTTCTGCCGGGCGGCGCCAAAAGCCTTGGCAATCGCCAGCACCGCGCTCGTTCCCGAAGCGTTGTCGTCAGCGCCGTTATAAATGTAATCCTCGCCTTCCTGATGTTGCATGATATAACCGACATGATCATAATGCGCCCCCACCACGACGATTTCGGTTTTCAATTTCGAATCAGCGCCCTCGATCAGGCCGACGACGTTGCGCGTGGCTTGCAAGATCGGGGTCGTCGTGGTTTGCAAACGAATCTGCACCTGCGGCAGCGCCATGGATCTCGGTTTGCGGGTCAGATCGATCTGTTGCTGCCACTGGCGCAGCGTGTCGATGCTGCCAAAAATTTGTTGCATCACCGTTTCGCCGATTTGCGCCACGGGAATCTTTTCTTTTTCGGTCAAGGACAGCGTCAACGGCAGCGCGTCGTCGGGAATGCCTTCGTAAAGCGAGGGCCAGGGAAAACCGCGCGGCGCCAGGCTGCGATGATTGGCCGGATCGGTGATCACCAAAAGTCCGGCGGCGCCGCGGTCGATGGCGTTTTGCACCTTCGTCGAAACTTGTGAATGGTCGGTTTCTCTTTCGCCGTTGAACGGACTCGCCGGATCTCTTTCGCCGGGTTCGTGGCGCATGACGAGAACGATTTTCCCTTTCACGTCAAGGCCGGCGTAATCGTCGTAGCCGTATTCCGGCGCGGTGATGCCGTATCCCGCAAACACCAGTGAGGCGGTGGCGTCCTTGCTCGCCGTCATGTCGAACGGCATGAAATCCGATTTGATAATGTAGGCGACTTCGCGGCCGGTGGTGGTGACGATCAGCGCATTCTCTTTGCCGAGCTGAACCTGGCTGACGTTAAACGGATTAAAATAGCTGCCGTTCACCGGCTTGAGACCGTAACGTTTGAACTCTGCGGCAATATATTCGGCGGCGCGATCCAGCTCCGGGCTTGGGGTGTTGCGGCCTTTGAGAGAATCCGAGGCGAGAAAGTTGATGTGTTGGCGAATGTCGCTGGCGCGAATAGCCTCCAGCGCCTCACGCGGCGGGGTATTATAAAAGCTGCCGGCGATCATAAAAAACGCGGCAATCCCCAAAAACAACGTGACGGTTTTTTGCATTATTTTCATTTTTTCTCAAAATAGCTGTCGATTTCCGCCAGCAGTTTTTGCGCGCGGGCCTGCTCGTATTTATTTTCTGGTGCAATATCAGAAGCCTTGTCGATTTTTGCGACGATCACTTCATTCAACAACCTCGTGAAGAGCGCGCGATCTTTTTTCTTCACCGCATAAGTTTCGGCGTACAAGCGTTTGTTGCCGAGAAAATCCGGCCAGCCTTTGATCGCCTTCTCGAATTCCTCTTTGGCGTTATCGATCTTGACAAACGGCGCGCGGCCTTGCGTGGGCAGGACACCGAAGAAACGATGCGCCGCGCCGTGGAAGAATTTCGGATCAAGCTCGCGCACGCGGGTCATATAAGCTTCGACCCGCCCTTTGTTGCCGTAACGCACCCATAAGCCTTTGGAGTTTGTCCATTGTTCGAGATTGGCGCCGGTCCAATAAATTGCCGGCGTCCAGCTCGCGTCGAGAACGCCGAGCGCCTGCTTCTCGTCCTTCGTTTTGCGATAGGTTATGCGAAAATTTTCATTCACTGACAACACCCGCTCACCGATTTCCGTGCCGCGCAAAAACAGCGAGTCCTGCCCTGCCTGCTCGGATTCGACGTAATAACCGACGAAATAGTAGGCGCGCGACAAACTTGTGCCGACAGCCTGGCTGGGATTGGCGGTATACGCGCGTTTGTATGCTTCCAGCGCTTGCCGCGCTTTTTGCGGATCGCCGCGTTGCGCCCACAGCGTTTCGGCTTCTTTATTCAACGCCGCCGCATTGGCCGCGGGCTGGGCCGGCGGCAGCGGCCGGTCAAGAATAGAAGTCTGGCGTCCGGCGCAACCGCACAAAAATATTCCAACAACAACGGAAAAATTTTTTGTCTGCTTATGAACGAACCACATTCCTCTTCCCGGAATTCGAAAAACCAGTGTCATTGCAGGCGGGGATGCCGCCCGCATTATTTTCATGACGCCGGTTTATTTACTCCATTTCTGCCTTCATTTGTTTTTCCGCCTTGGCCGCAGCGGGATTTTTTTTATCGCCGGCCGGTCGCGTTGGTTCCACGAGATAATGAAACTGTTTGCGGAACTCGTCCAGCGAAATGCCGGCGGTGGCGGCATATTTGGCCAATTCGTGCGGATCGTCAAAATCGTCCTCGGACAGGCGAATCATGTAGCGCCGCGCGATGCCATAGTACTCCGAATCGATGTCAACCATCCGCACGCGCGTTTTGCCGGTCTTGGGGTCGAGAATATCCTTGAAATACATCGGCACGAAGCGGCCGTTCTGAATCGAAACCATCGCGGCGTTGCCGCCGTCGATAATGAAGCGCGCCGCGCAAAAGCCCAGATCGCGCGTGTATTCCATGTCGAACGGAATCGGATCGGCGCAGCGCAGCTCGTAGCCGATATTCTTCGCCACCACCGTCGCCTTGAGATTGAAATCTTTCAACCGTTTTTGAACTTCGTATTTGAGAATCTCGCCAAAATTGACTTCGGCCAGGCGAATGTTGTCATGCGCGTCACGCTCGATATCCATCAACGCTTTTAAATCCTGCGGGTCAAGAACCTCGACGAGCCCTTCCGCCAAAACGGCAACACCGTCGGGGCGGCCGTAGCTCAAGCGCTTGATAATCGCGCCGGCCAGAATATCGACCAATGTTGACAACCGCAGCTTGCCATCGGCAAACTCTTCGGGAATCAACGTCAAGGTCGCGCCGGCGGCTTTGCCGATGCCCAGCGCCAGGTGGCCGGCTTTGCGTCCCATGGCGACGATGAAATACCAGCGCGAGGTGGTTTGCGCGTCGACCATCAAATTTTTGACGATGTCCACGCCGATGTGGCGCGCGGTTTGAAAACCGAAGGTGTGCATGCCGAGCGGCAAATCCAGATCGTTATCAATCGTTTTCGGCACGTGCACGACGTGAATGCGGCCGCCGGCCATTTGCTCCAATTTGAGCGCGGAAAAAGCCGTGTCGTCGCCGCCGATCGTAATCAATTTGTCGACGTTCAACCGCAGTAATGACGTTACTGTTGTTTCGAGAAGTTTCGGATCTTTCGTCGGATTGGCGCGGGCGATGCCGATGTATGACCCGCCGCGAAAATGAATGCGGCTCACTTTTTCAATGCTGAGCTCTCTGGTTTTGTCGATTTCCCCTTGCATAATCCATTTAAAGCCGTCACGAATGCCGATGACTTCCACGCCGCTGAGAATGCTGCGAATCGTCGCCGCGCCGATGACGCTGTTGATTCCCGGCGCCGGCCCGCCACCGACGAGAATCGCCAATTTTTTATGTTGCGTGCTCATGTTTCATCTTCCTACTGAAGTAACTTCTCACGAATGGACCGTCTGTGCAGGTCCGCAATCATACCAAGTTTTAAAAATAAACTAAAAAAGCCTGAGAAACAAGTTTATTTTTGGTGGATTTGTAAGGCCTCCTGAATGGCATCTTCTTCACCCGTAAATGAAGCATGACGACGCATCTTCAAGCAGCATGATTGAATCCATATAAAAATTGCTTTGAACCGAAAAATTTATTATACTCTGTAAGACGTTGCCAGAATCATATAGGAATAGAGCTATGAACATCAAAAGCATCAGATGGCGACAACGTTTTGATGATTTTATCAATTCATGAAAGACGAGTATGAAAAATGACTTCGGCCTGACAGAACGGGATATGAAACAATCACCAACGATAACTTAAAACGGCATATTGATGCACACGGCGTTGTTTTCTTTCCCGCGCCGGAGCGATGAGAAAATCGGAGGCTACGCCCGTAGGGCTCTGTCGAGATTGAGAGGCAATATTGAAATCAAGCCGGGAGTTTCTAATACGGTGATCGTACAATCCACACCATGGCCGAATTAAAAATAAAAGTCCGTGACCTAGAATTTCCCACGCCGGTGTTCGTGGCTTCCGGCACGTTTGGCTACGGTCAGGAAGCCGCGGATTTGGTTGATTTGACCGGCCTCGGCGCGATCATCACCAAATCCATCGGCGCACAGCCGCGCATTGGCAATCCGGCGCCGCGACTCTTTGAAACGGCGGCGGGGCTGCTCAATTCCATCGGCCTGCAAAATGTCGGCGCGCAAAATTTTGTTGCCGAGAAATTGCCCTTCTTGCGAACGCTGGGCGTGCCGATCATCGTCAACATCGCCGGACGCAGCCTCGACGAGTATGTTGAAGTGATTCGCCTTCTCGAAGCGCACGAGGGCATCGCCGGATACGAATTGAATTTCTCCTGTCCGAACGTGAAGGAAGGCGGCTTGGAATTCAGCCAAAAAGCCGGGATCACCGAGCGCGCCACTCGCATGATTCGCGATTTGACGAAACGGCTGGTGATTCCGAAATTGACGCCGAATGTGACGCGCGTGAGTGAAATTGCCAAAGCCGCGGAGGCCGGCGGCGCGGATGCGGTGTCGCTTATCAACACGCTTACCGGCATGGCAATCGATATTGAAACGTGGCGGCCGCGAATCAACACGGTTGTCGGCGGCTATTCCGGCCCGGCGATCAAGCCGGTGGCGCTCGCGAAAGTTTATGAAACGGCGCGCGCCGTTAAAATTCCGGTGATCGGTATCGGCGGCATCATGAACTGGCCGGACGCGGTGGAGTTTTTTCTCGCCGGCGCGACAGCGGTGCAAATCGGCACGGCGAATTTCATCGATCCACGAACGGGAGTGCTGGTGGCGGAGGGTTTGCGAGAGTATCTTGCTAAGCGGCAATTGAGCGATATTTGTGAAATAATTGGAAAACTCAAAATTGCCAATACGTGATAAATGTATCGATAAGTTATAAGCTTTTCTTGACACGCAGTAAAATTGTTGCTATATTCAAAGCGATAAATTTATCACAGAAGGGTTAACCAAAAAGTGGATAGCAAGATGACTGCTTCAACCGAGCAGGTTATCATCGGAAAAATGTCTCTGCCACAAGCGAACGGCCAAATCTCCAGTTTTGCGCCGCCGCAAAGTTTTGCCTGGCTCAAACATTTTAGCGCCGAAGAAATCGCGGAATTTTTCACCGAATTATTGGACGCGCTCAACCACAGTCAATATGCCGGGAATTGGTCTTGCGTTACCGAAGTCATTGAAGCGTGGAAGGCAACGGCCAATATCAAAGCCGAGCCGGTTGTTGCAACGGGAGTTGAACAAGGAATGACTGAACTGGCCGAAGGACAAGGAATGAGCTGGGCAGAATTGCGAGGAGAGTTGGGACTGTGACCGGGCCGGATCCATATTTGATTGAACGTATCGCGCCGCATGCAGCCAATTATTTGCGGCGTTTACCTCGTGACCAACAGGAAGCCATAGCCGAAGCTCTTGACTATCTCTGCGATACTTCTCCATTTCATCACTCCAACCCAACCGTCATCAGGCCGCTAAAAGGCAAGTATAAAGGACAATGGCGATACCGACTTGGTAAGATTCGAATCGTTTATTTAGTTAATAATGATAGCCGCACGATTCGCATTTCTGCCATAGACAATCGGGGAGACGTTTATTAGCCATGTCGAATACGAAGGGAATTTGTACCTTCTGCAAAATCATCCGCGGCGAGCTGCAAAGCCACCTCGTTTTTGAAGATGATGTTTCGCTCGCCTTTCTCGATCATCGCCCGCTCTTTCCGGGGCATTGCCTGCTGGTTCCGAAAGCGCATCACGAGACGCTTGGTGATTTGCCGGACGATTTGATCGCACCACTTTTTGCCAACACCCAACTCCTGGCGCGCGCCGTCGAGCAAAGCTTGAAGGCTGAAGGCACGTTTGTGGCGATGAACAATCGCGTGAGCCAAAGCGTGCCGCATCTGCACATTCACATCGTCCCGCGCCGCAAGAAAGACGGCCTGAAAGGATTTTTCTGGCCGCGCCAGCCTTATAAAAGTGCTGACGAAATTCTGCAAGTACAAAATGCGCTCAAGATGACGATAGCGCAAATTCAAGGGGAAAAATTTAAGTAAAAAAGCGTGTAGGAGTAAGAGTAAGAGTAAGTTTGAGGAGGGAAGGTGGATTGGAAAAATTTGAGCAAACGCGTGGCGGTTGCCGTCGTTGCGGCGCCGCTGATTCTTTGGGCGGCCTGGCATGGCGGTGTGGCGTTTTTCGTGTTTATTGAAGCGATCATTTTGCTGGGCGTTCTCGAATTTTATCAACTCGCGAAAACAAAAGGGATGCACCCCAATCGCGTTCTCGGCGTGGTTGCCGGCTTGATTTTGGGGGCGCAAAGTTATTTTCTCAATCCCGCTGCGGCGGGACTTTGGTTGACGCCGATGCTGCTGGTCGCGCTGCTCGTGCTCGTCGAACTGTTTCGCAACAAAGGCAGCGCGCTGCATAACCTCGGCGCGACGTTGCTCGGCTTTGCTTACGTCGCCGGACTCTGGAGTTTCCTTTTACTGATTCGAGAACTGCCGGGCGTGACCAACGTGCGTTATGAAAGCGCCGGAACCTGGTTGGTCATGCTGCTCGCCACGATTTGGGTTTGCGACACCGCCGCGTATTTCGCCGGCCTGGCGTTTGGCCGCCACAAACTCTTCGAGCGTGTGAGTCCGAAAAAAACCTGGGAAGGCGCAATCGGCGGCTTGATCTTTGCGATTCTGATGGCTGTTGCGTCACATTACTGGTTTGTGCGCGATTTGCGCTTGATCGATTCGATGGTCATCGGTTTCATTATCGGCACGTTCGGGCAACTGAGCGATCTGGCGGAATCTCTTTTCAAACGCGACGCCGGCGTCAAAGATTCGTCCGGCCTCATTCCCGGCCACGGCGGAGTCCTGGATCGTTTCGACAGCGAAATGCTCGTCGCGCCGCTGGTCTATTTGTATTTGCTTTTGGCGCTGCCGCATTAAAAGATGCCTTGAAATGATGAATAAAAAGAAGATGTTGACTTTTATCTGAAATCCTCGTACATTTTCTTGTCATAGTTACAAGCGCGAGCGCAAGGCTGCGGCCAAAGGCACGGCTGCAAGAATACCTCTTTCGGTCCTCAAATCATATAAAAATTTACAGGAGTCGCCATGAACAGTCCGTATGCGGCAACCCGGGCAAATATTGAGCGCCGGCTCACACTGGGTGTTTTACGCGGCGATCTGGACGAATCGCTGGCGGATGTTTGGCGGGAAGCCTTTCGGAGTTTGAACGATCAGGAAATGGCTGCGTTGGTGCGTCTCACGCGCGGCTCGAGCCATCAAAGAGCTTCGACCATTACCTTGCGATTTTTGATGGAGCATCATTACCCCTTCCGCGAAATGGTTCTTTATCATACCGACGATAATTTCAAACGAAGGATGATGCTGGTGGACTACCTCGACGAATGGAAGAGCTGGTAAGCGGCAATCTTCGATGCGTAGATTTGCGCATCAGTGAGAGATTGATAACTCATCATTAGGTCAAACAACATCTCACTCCTTGTGAGGGAGGCATGCACCATGGATAAGATCTATCCGGTTTGCCAAAAATGCAGCACCGGCGTTCTCGTGCCGTTGTCGGATTATGGGAGAGAAGGCGCGGCGATCATCTTCAAAGCCTGGGTTTGCACAAACCCGCAATGCGGCTTCAATCTTCGCATCGACAATGGGGAGGTGAGTCTCGGCAAAACGATCGCGCATTCGCAAAAGTAAATATTGTCTGTCATTACAAGCGCGGGTATCAATTTGGCGGTAGGTTCCTGGCAGAGGCTGCGGGTTTCACCGGCAGCACGACGGCAGGACGGGTGCAGTTCGCCTTGGGCAAAACTGTACGAAGAACCGCACGATTGCATACCCTTTTTTATGTCGGGTTATACCCATGGCCTTGAAAAACGCACTGGTCGAAAATCTGCGCGTGAAGCTGTTTGTCGGCGCCCTGGCCATACTTTTTTGGTTTGTCGTGGTCACGGAAAATTTTTACGAGTATGACGTCGATATTCCGATCGTTGCGATCAATGTGCCGGACGGGAAAATTATCGCGAACGATCTGCCGGCGAAAGCGCGCGTGCGCTTTGAAGGAAAAGGACGCGCCTTGCTGAACTTGCTCTTCAGCCGCGAGGCCCGAGTGATGCTCGATCTCGCCAACGTGCGCCAGCGCCATGCTTTTGCGCTGCAGCGCCAAATGGTTCAAGCACGGCGGAGCGGCGCCGAACTAAACCCCCTGCACATTTTGTATCCTGACACCGTGTGGGTGAAATTGGCGAATGTGTTTGAAAAGCCGGTGCGCGTGAGCGCCAATGTGAAAATCACCACGATAGCGGGCTACACGGTCGTGCAGCCATTTCACTTCGCGCCGGATTCAATTTTCATCTCCGGACCGGAAGAGATCGTTCGAAAAATTGATTCTGTGGCCACCGTGTACAAGGAATTTTCCAACATGCAACAAAGTATTTCCGAGCGTTTTCGCCTTCAGCCTTTTCCGGAGTCGCAACGCCTTACATTTTCCGAAAATACGGTGCAATTGAATGTGGACGTGGAGAAACTGATTGAAATGACGCTGCAGGAAATTCCGGTGCAGGTGCAGAATGCGCCGGCGCATTTGAAGGTCACGCCGGTGCCTTCAACACTTTCCCTGACGGTCGAGGGCGGCGAAAAACTCTTGCTCAATCTCAAGAAAGAAAATATCGTGGCCTACATCGACTACGCGCGCATTCGCGATACGGCAACGACCGGCCACCCGGCTTATATTCGAACGCCGGACGGCGTGCGCTATCGCGACGTCAAACCGGCGCGGTTCAAACTCATTCTGGAAAACCAAAATCATGCCGCTGCTCGCCATTGAAACCTCCTGCGACGAAACCGCGGCAGCAGTGATGGCCGACACCCGCTTGCTCTCGAACACGATTGCGACGCAGGAGATTCACCAACTCTTCGGCGGCGTCGTGCCGGAATTGGCCTCGCGCGCCCACGTGCAGCGCATCGTGCCGATTGTGAACCAGGCTCTGTCACACGCGCAGGTTTCAAAAAATGAAATTGACGCGGTGGCCGTGACTTATGGCCCCGGTCTCATCGGTTCGTTGCTGGTCGGCGTGAACTTCGCAAAAGGTTTGGCGTTGCAACTCGGCGCGCCGCTGCTCGGCGTCAATCATTTGGAAGGCCATCTGTTTTCCACCAACATCAAACCCGAGGGGCCGGCGCCGCCGTTTCTTTCGCTGATCGTTTCCGGCGGCCACACGATTTTGACTTACGTGCGGGCCTGGGGGCAATATCAAATTCTCGGCCAGACGCAGGATGATGCCGCCGGCGAAGCGTTCGACAAAGTCGCCAAAATTCTCGGACTGGAGTATCCCGGCGGTCCGGCCGTAGAAAAATTGGCCACGAACGGCAATGCTGGCGCGATTGATTTTCCGCAAGCCCGTTTGAAAAACTCCGGGGACTCGTCCAGCCCTCGTTTTGATTTTAGTTTTAGCGGGCTGAAAACCGCCGTGCTTTATTACGTGCGGAAATTATCCGCGGCGGAATTGGAGAAGCAGCGCGCCGACATTGCCGCTTCGTTTCAACGCGCGCTGATCAACGCGCTGGCCGAAAATGTGGCGCTGGCGCATGAGCAATTTCCAACGCGCGCCGTGGCCCTGGCCGGCGGCGTTGCCTGCAACCGCACATTGCGGCAGGCCTTTGCCAAACTCGGGGAGCAGCGCGGATTGCAACTGCATTTCCCCGAGCCGGTTTTTTGCACGGACAATGCGGCGATGATCGCCCGCGCCGCGCAGTTTCATCTGGCCAACGGCAGGCGTTCGCCGCTTTCCCTCGCGCCGGAGCCGGGACTTGTTTTATCGTAAACGGGGCCGATGCAATCATAATACTCAAATATCAAAACCCAAATCACAAATAATCTCAAATTCCAATCACCAGGTCCAAAACAGCCATCAGGAAATTTGGATATTGCTCATTGAGACTGCGTCCGTAGGATTTATTTGGAATTTGGTGTTCGGGCTTTGGAATTTTATTATGTCAATTGATCTGAAATTTTCGGCAAACATCATCTATCCACTGCTTTTCATTCTGCTCGCCATCGTTTTTACGCTGTTCATTTACCGCGACACCACGCCGCGAGTGGCGAATTGGCTGCGAAGAAGCCTGGCGGTGCTCCGCGCGTTCGCGCTGGCGCTGGCGTTGCTGCTGCTTTTTGAGCCTGTTTTCTCGTTGGGATTTCAGCGTTCGCAAAAACCAACCGTCGCCGTGCTCGTCGATCGCTCGGCGAGCATGAATTTGGCGGATTCGACCGTCAAACGCGCCGAGGTTGTACGCAACGCCTTTTCGCTGCCGTGGCGGAAAGCATTGGAAAAGCGCGCCGAGATCGCCGGCTTTTCCTTTAGCGACAGCCTGCGGCGAATGAATTTGGATACGCTGCCGCAAATGAATTTCAACGGCGACGGCAGCGATCTCGGCGGCGCGTTGCTCGCGGCCAAAAAATCGCTGGCCGGTCAGCATCTCTCCGGCGCGATCATGTTTACCGACGGCGCGCAAAACATGGGCGAAAATCCGGTGCGCGTCGCCGAGCAGTTCGGCGTCCCTATCATCACCGTCGGCATCGGCTCGGCGCGCGGCACGCGCGACGTGTTGTTGAGCGACGTCGTCACCAACGAAATCGCATACGCCGAGACGCAACTGCCGGTCGAGGTCAATATCTCGAGTCTCGGCTATGCCGGCCGGCGCGCGCGTCTCCGTCTTTTTGAAGAAGGCGTCTCGGCGGAAGCCAAAGTTTTGCACGAGCAGGAGGTCACACTTCCCGCCGACAACACGCAATTCACCAGCCGCTTCAACATGACGCCGACCAAGGTCGGTTTGAATCGTTACCTCGTGCAAATTGACACGCTGGCCGGCGAGCTTACAGGCGAAAACAACCGGCGCGCGTTTTACGTGCGCGTCCTGAAAAACAAATTGAAGTTGTGGATTTTGGCCGGCGCACCGTCGCCGGATTATAGTTTTCTCAAACGCACGCTGGCCGCTGATCCGAATTTTCAACTGCAGGATTTCGTGCAGCGCCCGGATGGAAATTTTTATCAGAATGTTTCAGCCGCGAGTCTGGTGGCGGCGTTAAATCGCGCCGGCGCCGATGATCTCGACGGCGTGATCATGATCGATTTTCCGCGCCGCGATTCCGACCGGCGATTGCTCGACGCGCTGTTGCAGCAATTGACCAAGAAACAGAGTCCGCTTTTCTTTCTTAATGGTCCCGGCGTCGATATCGCTTCGCTTTGGCAATTTCGCAGCATTTTACCTTTGGCAACAACGCCGTCGGTAACCGGCGAACGGTTGGTTTCGGTGCAGCCGGATTTGGCGGGATTATCCCACCCGCTCACGCGTTTCGCGGAAACGCCGGAAGACAACCGGCGTTTGTGGAACGAATTGCCGCCGATTTTTTGTAATTTGATCAATCTGCAGCCGTTGGCTGGCAGTCAAGTTTTGGCCTCAGTTGACAACCAGCTCGAGGAACGTCCCGGCTCGGCACGCGGCGGGGCTACGCCCAAAGGCATGCCGGTAATGCTGGCGCAAAAATCCGCCCAGCGCAAAACCGTCGCCATTTTTGCTTATGGAATCTGGCGCTGGCATTTGCTCATGCAAGGCATCGGCAAATCACCGCAAGCGTATGAAACGTTGATTCGCAACGCCGTGCGCTGGATGGTCACGGCTGAAGACGCCAAGCTGGTGCGAATTACGAGCAACAAGGAAATTTATCGCGGCGGCGAGTCGATTGAATTGTCGGCGCAAATTTATCATGAAGATTATCGCCCGCGCGAGGGCGCGCAAGTGCGGGTGCAGCTTTCCTCCGATCTTCCTTTTAATATTTTCAAAGGAAAGTCGGAGCAGTTTTCACAGGACGTGATCTTGCAGGACATCGGCGATGGCTTGTATCGCGCCACGCTGCAAGTGCTCGGCGGCGGCGAATATCAATTTCGCGGCCTTGCCGAACAGAGCGGGCAAAAGATCGGCGAAGACAGCGGCCGTTTCTCCGTTGAGCCGTTCAGTCTCGAATTTCTCAACACGCGCTTGAACGAGCCGCTGCTGCGACAAATGGCGCAAGCCACCGGCGGCGCGTATGGTTCGGCGGATAGCCTGGAGAATTTTATCGCGCGGTTGCCGTTGACGCCGATGTCACGCTATGAGACTTCGGACCTCGCGCTTTGGGGCCGAACGCCTATCTTGTTTGTTTTGCTGCTGGTGTTGGGAATCGAGTGGTTTGTGAGAAAACGGCAGGGGATGCTGTAGAAAATAAAGATGTGAGCGCTTTGCTGTAAGAGTCCCCAACAGCCGATCCGGTCATCCCCTCGCAAATCATTTGATGTCCCCCATAACCGGACCGGCTGTCCAATATTGATGTTTTATCCCCGCTTTTTTGAAAACCTCACCCCTTAAAATCCCCACCCCCTTTGTTTTATTTCCCAAAAGAAAAACCTTGTTCACCGATATTCTCATCACGACGAGAGCGACGTATTTGACCAATGAAACAGGGAAGCGGACCTGTCTTCCCCCCGTAGTCAGGCCCACTGCCCGGCAAATACCGCCAGCGCCTCTGCAGTAGACTGCTTTGACCACGGTCGTCCATGTGGCTGGGTTGATTTCGGTGAAACTTACTCATGTTGCCGTACAACTTGAGCGTACAGTTTCCCCAAATCCCCATCCGGTTTCGTGACATAAGTTCTGATCTTGCCGGACATACGTCTTGTCCCAGGAATGAAACCGCCCGCTTTGATCGATTTGCGCGCGAAGATGCAGCGCAAATCGCAAGGTGACCTCGCCTTCCACGAAGCGATGCTCTGGCGGCATCAGCCCGCGTTCATGGCTGCGAAGAAAAACGGCCTTCACCCCGGTGATGACTTGCTGATCGAGCGTCTGAACCGCGATACAAAAAACTTTTTCTTGATCCATCAGCGTCTCGTTGGTTTCCCCTTCATACAAGGTGCTGTTGGCAAGTTTTCGGGGATCGCAGATTTGCATGAAAACTTTCCAAGACGCCGCTCGATAATTCGACTCGCTTTGGATCAAGTCGTGTACCCTAAAAAGAATTCCCAGTTCGTAAAACATGACCCACCCACTCTTTGAGTAAAGTGATGTTGCATGACGCATAAAAGCAGACAAACCATGTGCCATTTTTTTATAAAAAAAGAAAAGATGGCGAACGCCAAGTCATTGATATTTCGGCAGGCGAATTGAAGAGAAAAGGCTTGAGTGATCAAAGAATAAAATTGAACAGCGAACACAATTCGCAGAGGAACAAGGAAGAAGATAAGTTCAAAATTTCATGAACCTGCGCGCGTGAACGATGTTCGCGGTGCGGCGTGAACCGCGTTCGCGATTTTTATACGTTCCGTAACTCAACATTTATGTTGAGAAGAAACACTGCGCGCAACATAAATGTTGCGTTACAATCTATTTCAACATTTTCTGCAAGCCGCGGCGCGTGACCCCGAGAATTTTTGCGGCTTGGGTGATGTTGCCATTCACTTTTTCGAGCACGGCGTCGATCATTTGGTTTCTTAGCAATTCCATCGCTTCGGGTAACGTCATGGATTCCGCAGGCTGAAAAAAAAGTTGGTTCGGCCGCACGGCGCTTTCTCGCCGCAGCTTTGCGGAAAGCATATCGGCGGCAAGGCTGAGGGTTCCTTCTTCGGCCAATTCCACCATTTGTTCCATTTCGTGATAAAGCTGCCGGACATTGCCCGGCCAGGTGTAACGCTGCAAAATCTCCATCGTCTCGGCAGTCACCGTCTCGATCCGGCGGCCATATTGTTGGTTCAATTTCCGAAGAAAATATTGCACGAGCAGCGGAATATCTTCGGGACGCTCGCGCAGCGGCGGCAAAGTCAAAACGGCGCCCTGCAAGCGATAATACAAATCCTCGCGAAATTTTTCCGCCTTGATGGCGGCAAGCAAATCGCTTTTCGCTGCGGCGACGAGGCGGGCGCGCAGCCGGACTTTGCGATTACCGCCAAGAGGCTCAAAAATTTTCACATCGAGGGCGCGCAAAAGCTTGCCTTGCAGCGCCAGCGGCATGCCGTCGATCTCGTCGAGAAAAACAGTTCCTTGATCGGCAAACTCAAATTTTCCAATGCGGCGTTTGGTGGCGCCGGTGAACGCGCCGGGCTCATGGCCGAACAACTCGCTTTCGGCCAGCGCCTCGGGAATCGCCATGCAATTGATCGGCACGAACGGCTGCTTCTGTTGCCGGCGCCAACTGCGCTCGTGCAGCCGTCGCGCGATCAGCTCCTTGCCGGTGCCGGACTCGCCAATGATCAGCACCGGACCGTCGCGATCGGCAAGGCGGCCGACTTCCTCGAGTATGTTCACCATCGCCGGTGACTGGCCGATGATGTCGTCCATTTCGTCTTCCCATTGCTGCTCCGACGCCAGTTGGGCGCGTTGCAGCCGCGCGTGGTCGATGACTTCTCGCACCACGATTTTCAGCTCGTCGTCGCTGCAGGTTTTCAACAGATAATCGTTGGCGCCAAGCTGCATCGCTTCGACGGCCGTGGCCACATCATCTTCAACCGTGAACATGATCACGCCGACCGGCCAGGTTCGTTCGCGGCGAAGCGATTTCAAAATCTCAAAACCCGAACGATCGCGGGCGTTGCGCCCGCCCAAATGCAAATCGAGCAGCACCAAATCGATCTCGCTGCCGGCCAATTGTTCCTGTGCCTCCTTCACACTGGCCGCCAGCGCGACTTGATATTCCGCGCCAAGAACGGCGCTGAAATTCTCACGCATGCTCGGGTCGTCGTCGACGATGAGAATAGTCGCTTTCATAGTGGCAACACAATGATAAAAATCGTTCCTTTTCCCACCTGGCTTTGCACGTGAATCGTGCCGTGATGTTCTTGAATCACCTTGTGCGACAACGCCAAACCCAATCCCGTTCCATTCTCTTTGGTGGTGAAAAATGGCAGGAAGAGCTGGTCCATCACTTCGTCCGGAATGCCGTGCCCATTGTCGGCAAAGATCAACACAATCGCTTCCTTCTCCGGCGGCAGCGGCGGCACAATTAATTTTTGCGGCCAGCCGTCGAGGCCCATCTCTGCCGGCAAGGAAAGCTCGACATTCGCGCTCCCCGCCGCAGACGGCGCGCCTTGCTCAGCCCGAGCGCGATTTCGGAAAAATTTTAAAATCCTTCTCGCGCGGGAAGCCAGCGAAGATGGATTCGGCAGCGGCATCGATTTTTTTCCGTTCACCCCGGACGCCTCGTGGCGTTGGCCGCGAACGAGACGGGTCTGAATATAAAGCATGCCGCCGTCGTTCATGGCCTCGACGGCGTTGCTGATGAGATTGGTAAAAACGCTTTGCAGCAAATTTTTGTCGGCCGGAATCGCCGGCAAGGCGCCGAAATCCGGGTTCACCTGAATGCGCCGCGCCTGAATCGGCGCTTCGTGAAGAAACAAGGCTTGGGTGATGAGATCATTCATGTTGGTACGGCTCAACACAAGCTTGCGGTTTTGGGAAAATAACAGCAACTGTTTCACCAAATCGTTGAGCCGGTTAACTTCACTCAACACCTGCTCGTGCCGCTGCGAGCGGGCTACACCCGTCGGGGTTTCGGACTCTTCGGGTTTTGTGAACGAGTCATTGATGTACCGCGTGATGGCGGCGAGCGGGGTGCGGATCTCGTGCGACAAATTAGCCATGGTCGCGCCCAAAGCCGCCAAGCGCGAACGCAGGCGCACTTCTTCAATCATCGTTTTCAGCGCCTGCTGCAGTGTGCCGATCTCGTCGCCGGCGGTGACTTCGATGCGGATGTCTCTTTCGCCGCGGCCGATTTGCAGCGCATCGTGGTAAAGCTTTTTCAGCGGCTTGACGACCAGACCGGAAAGAAATGCGGCCAGGAACAAGGCGACGCCGAGGCTCGACACGCCGAGCCAAAGAATCTTGCGCGCGACGAGGCGGATGGCTTCCTCAGCATACTGCAACGAAACAATCGCCCGCGCGTAAGCTTGCGGTTTTTTGTCGGCGAGCATCGGCCTGGTGACGTCGAGAACATTTTCATCTCTCAGCCCTACGGGCGTAGCCTTGTACGTGAGAATAATCGGAAATTTATCGACGTCGGCGCGGCGCCACGGCAAATCGCGCAAGACGCTGTCACGCTTGGCGGAATAAGTATGCGCCAGGACTTTGCCGTCGAGACTCAACACCATCACCTGGCGAACGCCTTCGTGCTGGCCGAGGCCATCGACCAATTCCTGCAGCACGAGATAATCATCTTGCACGCTGGGGCGCACGCCGGCAACCGCCAACGCCGTGACCAGATCGACCGCGCTGCCACGCACTGCCGCGAGAATGGCGCTTTTCTGTTGCGTATACAAGAGATAAAGCACGACGGCGATGATGGTCATCACCAGGGCGGACATGACGAGAGAAAATTTGAGACGCAACCGCAGTTGCGAGAAAAAGCGCAGGAGGCGCATAGAAAAATTATTCCAGTTTCACCGCGCGAAACTGCGGTATGGCAAATGCGTCGGTGGTAAAATTTTTCACGCGTTTCCGAACCGCGTAAACGGCTTTGGGATAATTAAAAAAAACCGCCGGCACGTCACGCAAAATGATCGCCTGCAATTTTTGGTAGATCGGGTGCTGCCCGGCTTCGTGCGGCGTCCTTCGCCCCTGTTCCAAAAGCTGATCCACTTCGGCATTTTTATATTTGAAAAAATTATGCGGCGACATTGAATGAAAAAGCGGATAGAGAAAACTATCGGGATGGTAGGTATAGCTCTGCCAGCCATCTATGAAGAGATGGCTGGCGCCTTGATTTAAAACCCCCTGGCGATATTTTTTCCAGTCTTGATGCGAATCCAACTTAATCGCCAAGCCGGCTTTTCCCAGTTCCATTTTGAGCGTTGGATAGAGGGGATGATCGCGCAAGCTGTCCGTTTGAATGGAATAGCTGAGCACGATTTCACCATCTGCAGTTAATCCGGACTTGGCAAAAATTCGCGCGGCGAATGTCGGATCGTATTTGATTTGGTGCAGCGTCGTATCGCGGTATAAAATCTTGGGCGGCAGCGGATTGTCTGCCGGATCCGCGAATCCCTTGCTTAAAAAATTCACCAATCTGGGAATATCCAAGCTGGCGGCGACGGCTTGGCGCGATTTGATATTCGTACAAGGCGGACGCTGGCAATTCAATCCCAAAAAGGAAGTGGCTAAAAGTTTTTGGGTGAAGACGTAAACGCTCCTATCATGCTGAAGCCGATTTGCCTCCGCGGCGCTGAGGCCGCTAATGACGTCCAAACGGCCGGCGCGAAGCTCTGCGATGCGATTTTCTAACAGCGGCACCACACGATAAGTTATTTCCTTCACCTCAGGCAAATCGCCCCCGTAACGCTTAAATTGGCGCAAGACAATATGACGGCCACGTTGCCACCGTTTGAATTTCCACGGCCCGGTTCCGACCGGATGCTCGCCGAAGGCGCGGCCATAATTTTCCAAAGCCGTGGCGCTCACGATGGCGGCCGCGATTGGAGAAGCGATGCTATACAAAAAAGCGAAATGCGGATAGTATAAAACAAATTCAACGGTGAGCTTGTCGATCACGCGAATTTCACGAATCATGTTCCACACGATGCGGCCATAGGTGTCGGTCGTCTCGGGATGGAAAAAGCGGTTGCTCCGCTCAAACTGGCGTTCAAACGATATCTTCACCGCCTCCGCGTCCAAAGGGCTGCCGTCGTGAAAAACGATGCCCGAACGCAGAAAAAACTTCCAGCGCAAACCATCCGGGCTTGTTTCCCAGGCCGTCGCCAACATGGGCATGAACCGGCCGCCGGCGGAGTCGACGCGAACCAGCGTTTCGAAGATATTGAAAACGATTTGAGGGTAAATAACATCGGTCGCCGCCGCCGGATCGAGCGACTCGGGGTCTTGGGGAATTCCGTAGCTCAATCGCTTGGGACCAGGGCTTTCAACATCTTCCGCCGAACAGGAAAAGAAAAAGATCGCGCTCGTTAAGGCAAGAATAATGACTTTTTTCATGAATTAAAGATATAGATGATTTTGTTGAACTGCAAGGTTTTTTGAACAAAAATAAAAAACCTGCCATCGGCGCCGGCATGCACGCTCCAATGGCAGGCCATGTTGTGATACTGTGCTAAGGTCTTAGATGACGATAATCGGCACGTTCAATACCCAGCTCCACGCTGGAACCAAGCGCACGACGTAGACCATCAGGCACAATCCCTTCATGTCCATCACCCCCTTTCGTTTATTTTTTCAGCGGCAAGGCTTTGGGACTCAATTTGTAGCGCAGGTAAGCGGTTAGATCGCGACGCCAAAAGAAGAACGAACGGAAGACGGGAAAAATGAGGCCGTTCAAAATCTTATCCATGAAAAACATAAAGTGGCGCACGTCCTTGTCAAAAATCCGATAATAAAAACCGTTGAAATAGTCGCCCAGCAATCGGCGCTCTTTCACCAGCCGCTCGTAGATGGGCGTGCCGCCAAACGCCATCAACGACACCGTCACGGAAAGATAAGAGCCGCTGTTTCTCTTGATGTGGGATTTTTGTTCGAGCAAATAAACGAGATTTTGCTTAAGCTCGTCATAGGTGGTATAAGGATCGACCAAAATAAAACCGACGTCGTACTTCAATCCCAAATCGCGCAGGGTGGCGAGCGCCTGGTTGTTCATCTCGACCGTGGTTTCCTTGTCGAACGTATCCAAGCCGCGCTGATGGCCGGATTCGACGCCGACAAAAACTTTTTCGAGGCCGAGCGCCTTCAGCCGCTCGAACAGGCGCCGTTCGATATTATTGGCCCGGCAGGCAATCTGAAAACCGATTTCCAAGTTGCGCCGGCTCAGCTCGGCGCCAAAGGCGTCGGCAAATTCGTGGCCTTCTTTGTTGGTGAGAATGAACTGATCGTCGATAAACTTGAACCGATTGAAATTGAATTGCCTGGCCAGCATTTCAACTTCGTCGGCCAGGCTTTCCGCGCTGCGCCGGCGCCACACTTTGCCATTGCCCATGCGAAAAAACTTGGCAATGGAGCAAAAACTGCAATTGGCGTAACAGCCGCGCGAGGTGGAAACGTGGATGAAGCTGCCGGTTCGAAGCACGTGCGGCGTGAAATCGCGCGCCGGAAACGGCAGCTCATCGAGCGTCTTGGTAAACGGGCGCTGCGGGTTTTCTTTCACGGTGGCGCCGTCGCGATAAGTGATTCCCAAAACGCCGCTCAAATCGCCGTCGGGCAGATGCTCGACCAGCTCGCGCAAGGTTATTTCGCCTTCATTGCGCACGATCGAATCAATCGCCGGAAAGCCGCGCATCAATTCCTGCGCATGAAAGGTGGGGAAATATCCGCCGAGCGTAATGTGGCCCCGATAGCCGCTTTCACGCAGGCGATGCACGAGACGCATGGCGCGCTTCGCATTGGCGCCAAGCACCGTGATGCCGACCAGCGCCGGCTGCATGTGCAAAACGGCGCGAACGGTTCGACGCAGCGACAAATGCTCGTGCGCCGTGCTGAGAATTCGCACTTCATGCCCATGTTGCCGCAGCGCTGCGGCGAGATAAGCCAAACCAAGATTTTCGTAAGGAAGCAAAGCGGCAAAACGCGTTGCCGGATCGATGAGAACGATACGCATGCCAACCTCCCATGATTAAGTTAAGGCAGGTTTCCGAATTTTCTTTATCAGTAACATTTCGCGCAGAAAGCCGGAGCGGCTCTTGAAAAATTTTATCGCGTGAGCAAAGGCGTTCCAACTTTCCCTACTTTAATAGACACCAATTTTCCGGATTTCTCACAATTTTTTTTCGGCATGAAAAAGAGGCTGGAAAGTTTAGGCAGATTGAATCGTGATTACTTTTTTAGGAAGGCATCAATCAGTTTTCGCATCACCCGAATATGCTCCGGGCCGGTGCCGCAGCAGCCGCCGAGAATGTTGACGCCGGCTTGCAAGAGTTTCTCCGCTTGAGGTTGAATCAATTGCGGTGTTTCTTTGTAAACCAAAACGCCGTCGACCCATTCGGGGATTCCGGCGTTGGATTGCGCGATGATCGGTTTTTTCGTAAGCGGCCGCATTTCGTGAATGATGGCGAGCATATCATCGAAACCGCGCCCGCAATTCGCGCCAATCACATCGGCGCCGGCATCGGTGAGCCGCCGCACAGCGCTTGCAACATCGACGCCCCACATCGTGCGCAAACCGGCTTTTCCCATTTCAAACGTCATCGTCGCGACCACCGGCAAGCGCGTTTTTTCTTTTGCCGCGCGAATCGCGATTTCGGCTTCTTCGGGGGCCATCATGGTTTCGACGAAGATGACGTCCACCCCGCCTTCGGCAAGCGCCATCGCTTGCTCGGCAAAAATATCGTGAGCTTCCTGCACGGTGCGCGGCCCGAGCGGCTCGATCAAATCACCGGTTGGCCCCATCGAGCCGGCAACGAATTTTCCGGCGGGGCAAACTTCGCGCGCCAGCCTTGCCGAGGCGTAACAAAATTCCGCCGTGCGCTGCTCAAAATCATGCAAAGCCAGCCGCGACCGATTCGCGCCGAAGGTGTTGGTTTCAACCAGATCGGAACCGGCGTTGTAATAATCTCGGTAAATGCCCTGCACGATTTCGGGATGAGTGATATTATATTCTTCGGGACACACGCCGGTGGGCATGCCGCGTTTTTGCAGCTCCGTTCCCATCGCGCCGTCGGAGAGGAGAATAATGCCGCGATTTAATTGTTCAAGAAAAGACATGTTGCAGGGTTAGAATTGAGGTTTAATGTGGTGAGACCATACTTAGTATCACCCTGGAAAAACTAGCACAACCGCGAAGATTCTTATTGTGAATTTACAATTTAAAATTTACAATGCTTTCGATTCCCAACAACGCCTTCGCCTTCTCCACCGCCTCGGTCGCATTCTTCGCAAACGCATCCGCGCCGATTTTTTCCGCGAACGCCGGCGAGATCGGCGCGCCGCCGACCATCGTTTTCACCGGCATGCCCTCGGCTTTGATCTTGTCGATGACGACTTTCATGTAGCCCATCGTCGTCGTCAACAGCGCCGACAAACCCGCTTCGAGAAGCTGATGCGTGAGCTGCTCGAGCGTTCTTTGTCGCCGTCGATGACGGTTTGTGACATTTCTATCAGAATATCTTCAATCATGTTGAAACAATACTGAACGCTCGCCAGAAAGTCAAGTCTTTTATTGACGACTGAAATCGGCTTGACATTTTCCCGCAAATGATTATTTTGCACGATTGCAAAACGACGTTAAAATCCCATGTCACTATTAAACTGGAAAGGAGGCAAAGTATGCTGTTGCAAAAACGTTGTCCAAATCCACGTGCAAAGGCAAAACCCAACCGCCGCCGTGTTTGCTTGTGGATCACGCTGCTGGCTTGCAGCGTTATGCCGGTTATGGCGCAAGAGGCCAAAACCGATAAGTCTACCAACGCCAAGCCCTCGCAATGGACACCCGAGGTCATGATCAAATACAAACGTCTGCTCGGTACGTCCATGTCACCGGATGGCAAATGGGTGGCCTACACCGTTTCCGAGCCATTGATGGACGGCGAGAAAAGCGAGTATCGCACGCACATCTTTTTGGCGAGCGCGGACGGCAAAACCGATTTTCAATTTACACAAGGCGACAAATCGTGCACCAATCCCAAATGGTCGCCCGATGGCAAATGGCTGGCGTTTACGTCATCGCGGGGCGGCGACAAAAATAATATCTGGCTCATTCGCGCCTCCGGCGGCGAAGCCGAGAAGCTCACCGACGCCAAAAGCGGCGTGAATGATTTTCTGTGGTCGCCCGACGGCAAGCGTATCGCTTACACGATGAACGACCCGCTTACCGAACAGGAAGAGAAGAACAACAAAGAGAAACGGGATGAGATCGTCGTCGATGAGAATTTTAAATTTTCTCATCTCTATGTCATTCCGGTGGAAAAAAACGAAAAGGGCGAGCGGCCGGCCAAGCGCTTGACCAAGGGCGATTTTCACGTTGGCAGCTTCGACTGGTCGCCGGACGGCAAATCGATCATCTTCCATCATCAAGCCACGCCGCGCGTCAACGACTGGCCGACAGCAATGATCTCGCTCGTTCCTTCCGACAGTGGCGCAGTGAAGCCATTTTTTACGAAAACTGTCGCCAGTGATCCGCGTTTTTCGCCGGATGGACAATGGGTGGCCTTCGAGCATGATGGCGGCGATACGCGCTGGACGCAGCGCAGCGAGATTTATGTCATGTCTATCAACGGCGGCGCGCCGCGGAAATTGGGCGAGACGTTCGATCATCAAGCCAACATTCTCGGTTGGTCGGCAGACGGCAAAGAGATTTTCTACAGCGAAATCGACCGCACCTCACCGCGGATTTTTGCGATGCCGTTCAGCGGCGGCAAGCCGCGCGCGATCACGACCCCGACCATCCTTAGTAAAGATACTAATGAGAGTCGGGGCATCTTTGGCGGCGCGTCGTTCAGCCAAGACACCAAAATGTTGGCTGTCGTTCATCAAACCCCTGAGCAACTGCCGCAAGTTGTCGCCTCGCCCACACTCAAATTTGCGCCGGTGAAAATCACCAGCGTCAATCGCGATTTTCCGAATCTGCCGATGGGGCGCACGGAAGTCATCAAGTGGAAATCGAAAGATGGCCGCGAGATCGAAGGTTTGGTGACGTATCCCCCCAACTTCACGACGACTCGCAAATATCCGTTGCTGCTCAATATTCATGGCGGGCCTGCTGGCGTCTTTATCGAAAATTATACCGCCGCTTCCTCGATTTATCCGCTCCAAGCCTTTACCGCTGCAGGCTATGTGATCTTGCGTCCGAACCCACGCGGCAGCGGCGGTTACGGTGTGGAGTTCCGTCGCGCTAATATTAATGATTGGGGCTTCGGCGATTACGACGACGATATGGCCGGCGTCGATCTGCTGATCGAAAAAGGCGTCGCGCATCCCGACAGTCTCGGCGTGATGGGCTGGAGCTACGGCGGTTACATGACCTCGTTTATCATCACGCGCACCAAACGTTTCAAAGCCGCTTCCGTTGGCGCGGGTGTGACGAATCTGATGAGCTTCACCGGCACTGCCGATATCCCTGGTTTCTTGCCGGATTATTTTCTCGGCCAACCGTGGGACGATCTCGCGACGTATCAAAAACACTCGGCGATGTTCAACGTGAAAGGCGTATCGACGCCGACGCTGATTTTGCATGGCGAGAAAGATTTGCGCGTGCCGCTCTCGCAAGGACAGGAATTTTACAACGCGCTAAAACAACAAGGCTGTCCGGTGCAGATGGTGGTTTATCCGCGCACCCCGCACGGCCCGCAGGAGCCGAAATTCATTCTCGACATCGGCAATCGCTTGCTGGATTGGTTCGAGCAGTATATTCGCGGAAAAAACGGCGGGAAGAAAACGTCGTGAGTTGAAGGCAATAACAACGCCGGTCTCGCTTGCGGGGCCGGCGTGAATTTTTTTCAACGGTTTCTCGACAAGATCGATTCAGGCGGCCAATGAGAACATTTTTAGCACATCAGGGCTGGCGAGATGGCCGTAGCCGGTTTTGGGATCTAGTTTTAAAAAGGATGAGATCGAGGGAGAGTTAAGAATAGGCAATATTTTTTTTCGATCTGTCAGTTTCAATTTTTTCCAGCCATAAAAATAAAAAGTTGGAAGTTCAGCCAGCCGTGTGTAGTTGACTATCGTTAATTGAGCCGGCTTTAACGAATCCTGCGTGACATACAACATCAAACCATCGCTCAAGCGATAGGCGGTTTGTTCGGCGCGATGCAACCGTTCATCAAAGATGACGTTCAAAACGTCGCCTTCAGCATCGTATAAAAGACGCATCATTTTCTCCACATTATGCGGGATAAGCGGTTACGATAAAATTGTTGGATTTATCGCCTTGCCAATGAAACGCCACGACGACTTCGATCTTTTGTAGCCGCCCTTTTAAATGGCGGAACGTCTTTTTGTAAAAGAAGATCTCGGGGTGATAAGGACTGCGCCTGCGTTTTCCGGAACGAACCGTGCTCAAGATTTCAGCACGATGCCCATTTAAAATTCCATGCCCTTCGATAATATGATCCCATCTTTCGTCCGTGAGGTAAACGAGGTTTCCATACTTATCTGTAACATCGTCGCGCATATCAATAGTCTCGGCGGCCAAATTTACTTCAACAAATTTACAGAAATCCGTCGAAATTAGCAAGTCTGAAATTAGAAGCCGAATAATTGCTGTCTCTCAAGCCTGCTCCACCAACTCCACCAGCACCCCCATCAAACTCTTCGGATGCAAAAATGCCACGCGGCTTCCCTCCACGCCGCTACGGGCGTAGCCTTCGCCGCCCGCGCCGGGAACGATTTCCATTCCCGCCGCAGCCATTCGCGCCAGCGCTGCTTCGAGATTGGCGACTTTGAAACAGATGTGATGCATGCCTTCGCCGCGCTTGTCGATGAATTTGGCGATCGGCGAATCCGGCGCGGTGGCCATCAGCAGCTCGAGGCGCGACTCGCCGACGTCGAACATGGCGACTTTGACTTTTTGTGAGGCGACTTCTTCAAGATGGTTGGGCGCATGGCCGCAAAGCGCGGTGTAGCGCGTGATCGTCGTGTCCAAATCACGGACGGCGATGCCGATGTGATCAATTTTGTCCAACATGCTTTTTTCGTTGCGGTTATCTTTTCGTTGCAAATTTTATAATGCTATAGCTTCACCGTTTTGAAATTTTGTATATCAGACTTGGCGTCATCAAGTCGCGTCTTCGTTGCGTTCGTTGTCGCGCGCAGCTTCGTTCCCCAATGAATCGCCACAGTGCCGAACATCAACGTTTCAAATTCCACGTTATTCAGTCCCGCATCTTCCATCCGCACGCGCAGTTCCTCCGGCGTAATGAAAATCGACACCGAATGCGGCAAATACGAATAAGCGTCCGAGGCGCCGCTGATCACGCCGCCGATTTTCGGAATGACTTTGCCAAAATACCACGCAAAAAAATTGCGAAACACCGGCTGCCGCGGGCGGGTGATTTCCAAACAGGCGACCTTGCTGCCGGGTTTGGTCACGCGCGTCATTTCTTTTAAAAAAGCATTGAGATCGCCGACGTTGCGCAGCGAGAAACCGGTGATCACCGCGTCGAAATAATTGTTGGGAAACGGCAGGCGCAAACCGTCCGCCGTCACCAGATGAATCGGCGCCAGTTTGCCATTCCTTTGATGCCACGGTTTGATTTTCAGCCGCGCATATTTAAGCATGGTATGGCTAAAATCGGCGGCAACGATCAACTCCGCCTTGGCGTCACGTGCGGCGAGCGCGAGATCAGCGGTGCCAGCGGCGATATCGAGCACGCGCGCCCCGGCTTGAATGCCGGCGCGTTTCACCGCCAGCCGCCGCCAGCTTTGGTCGCGGCCCAACGTCATCACGCGATTCATCAGATCATAGCGCGGCGCAATGCGGCTGAACATATCCTGCACATAGCCGGCCTTTTGCTCGGGGGTATCGAATTTGAAAGAATTTTTTGGCATAAGAAAAGTCGTTCAGGGAAGTTCCAATATACGCATCTCGGCAGGATTGAGCAAGATAATTTTTTGAAAACAAAGAGACTGCGTCCGTAGGATTGCTTCGGCAAAAAGCGCCTCGCAATGACTACAATTCTAACCCTGAACGAGTATAGTAGTCCACCGATAACTGAGCAATTACCGACTTCGGACTTCTCACCTTGACCTTCACAAAATTTTTTATTATCTTCAACACATATCAACAATTCAAATAATCAGTTTGCCATAATTATTTTGCCTTTAAAATAAACATTCCGGCTTCGGACCTCCGACCTCGAACTTCGGACGCTTCAACAGACTTCGGACTCTCCGACCTCGGACATCGGACTTTTGAACCATGAACCTCCTCCAACTTCTCGACGTTCTGCGCAGCGATCCGGAATTTATGTACAACGTCACCTGCTGGAAGACGCTGCCCGCCAAGCCGGCGCAATGGGCGGATTTCCCGGCCTGGCTGAAACCCGAACTCCGTGAAGCGATGCAGCAGCACGGCATCAATCGCTTATACTCGCATCAAGCCGAAGCCATTGCCCAAATCGGCGCCAAGAAAAATATCGTCGTCGTCACGCCGACGGCTTCGGGCAAAACGCTGTGTTACAATCTGCCAACGCTCAACGCCGTGCTCGAAAATCCCGAGGCGCGCGCGCTTTATTTGTTTCCGACCAAAGCCCTGTCGCAAGATCAAGTCGCCGAGTTGTATGAGATCGTCAAATTGCTTAGCCCAAAAATCAATTTCGACATCAAAACTTTTACGTTCGATGGCGACACGCCGCAAGCCGCGCGGCAGGCGATTCGCAGCTCCGGCCATATCGTCGTGACCAACCCTGACATGCTGCATCAGGGCATTCTCCCGCATCACACCAAATGGGTGAAGCTCTTCGAGAATTTGCGTTACGTCGTCATCGACGAGCTGCACAACTATCGCGGCGTGTTCGGCAGCCATCTCGCCAATGTGGTGCGGCGGTTGCGTCGCATCGCCGCGTTCTACGGCGCGAATCCGCAATTCATCTGCTGTTCCGCTACCATAGCTAACCCCGAAGAATTGGCGAAACAAATCACCGAAAGCGACGTCGAGCTGATCGACAACAACGGCGCGCCGCGCGGGGAAAAGCATTTCATTCTCTACAACCCGCCCGTGGTCAATCGCGAGCTGGGCATTCGCAAATCCTCCGTCAAAGAAGCGCGCAACATCGCCAGCAAATTTTTGCTCAACAACATTCAAACCATCGTCTTCGCGCGCAGCCGCTTGCGCGTCGAAATTCTCGTCACGTATTTGAAGGAAACGATGGCGGCGCACCAAAAATCATCGAATCTGATTCGCGGCTATCGCGGCGGCTATTTGCCAACTGAACGCCGTGAGATCGAACGCGGTTTGCGGAGCGGCGAGGTGCTCGGGGTCGTCTCCACCAACGCCCTTGAGCTCGGCATCGACATCGGCCAGCTCACGGCCTGCGTCATGGCCGGATATCCCGGCAGCATGGCGAGCGCCTGGCAGCAAGCCGGACGCGCCGGACGCCGCGCCGATTCCGCCGTCGCCGTGATGGTCGCCTCCAGCGCGCCGGTCGATCAATACGTCGTCAATCATCCCGATTATTTTTTTGGCAAGCCGCCCGAATCCGGCGTCACCGATCCCAACAATCTCGTCATTTTGATGAGTCATATCAAATGTTCCGCGTTCGAGCTGCCGTTTGCCGACGGCGAAAAATTCGGCTATGGCAAAACGCGCGTCGAGGCGACGAACGAAATTCTCGAATATCTCGAAGAGAACAAGATTCTGCATCACGCCGAGGGCCGCTGGCATTGGATGACCGACGCCTACCCCGCCGAGGCTGTCGGCCTGCGCACGGCCACGCCGGAGAATCTCGTGATCATCGACACTACGAATGACGAGCGCGTCATCGGCGAAGTGAATTTGCTCGACGCGCCGGTGATGCTGCATGACGAAGCGATCTACATTCACGAAGCCGCGCAATATCACGTCGACAAGCTCGATTGGGATCGCCGCAAAGCTTACGTGCGTCAAGTCGAAGTCGATTATTACACCGACGCGCACACCGACACCAGCATTCATGTTTTGGAAACGTTCGAGCAAACGGATTTGCCCATGCCCGCCATGAAAAAAGCGCACGGCGAGGTGAATGTGAATTGCCAAACGACGAAATTCAAGAAGCTCAAATTCGGCTCGCACGAGAATATCGGCTACGGCCCGGTGGAATTGCCGGAGATCAGCATGCACACGACGGCATATTGGTGGGAATTTCCGAGCGACATGGCCGAGCGCATGAAAGTGCCGCCCTCGGTTCTTGGTGATGCGCTCAAAGCGTTGGCGCACGTTTTACAAAACGCCGCGGCGATTTATCTGATGTGCGACATTCGTGACGTTCGCGCCGTGCCGATGGTGCGCGCCCCGCTCACGCAAAAGCCGACGATTTTCATTTATGACAATCACGCCGGGGGCGTCGGCTTCAGCAAACGTTTGTTTGCGATGCACGATGAGTTGAAGATTGCGGCACACGATTTAATCACGAAATGCGGCTGCGCGGCGGGATGTCCGTCGTGTGTTGGGCCGGCGTTAGAGATTGGTGAGCAGGGGAAGGCGGGGGCGTTGCGGTTGCTTGAAATTGTTTCTTAACACAGATGATGAGGAACAAATGGCAAAGGTCAATATCCCAACTTATGACATGCTGATGAATCCGCTCATTCAGGCTCTCAAGGGCCTCGGCGGTTCAGGCACAGTTGAAGAAATAACGAATAAAGTTGCTGAAATTGCTCGACTCACGGACGAGCAACTCGAAGTTTTACACGATCCCGCCAAAGGCGGCATGACTGAAGTTGAATATCGCTTGGCTTGGTCAAGAACTTGGCTCAAACGATACGGGCTTCTTGAAAATTCCAGTCGCGGCGTTTGGGCCTTGACTGCAAAAGGAAGCAAGATTGACCGTATAGACGAGAAGGAAGTTTTAAAGACTGTTCGCGCACAACTGAAGAGGGAACAGGAAGACAACAAAAGCGACGAAGAGTCTGCCGGTGAGTTAACTTGGCGTGATGAACTGCTCGAAACTTTGCTAAAAATGTCTGCCTCCTCCTTCGAACGTCTCGTCCAGCGAATGTTGCGCGAGTCAGGCTTTACTCAGGTTGAAGTCACAGGAAGAAGCGGGGACGGTGGCATTGACGGCAAAGGTCTGATGAGATTAGGCGGCTTGCTCAGTTTTCACGTTATTTTCCAGTGCAAGAAATGGCAAGGCTCGGTTAGCGCGGGACAAGTTAGAGATTTTCGCGGTGCGATGGTTGGCCGCGCAGATAAAGGTTTGTTAATCACAACCGGAACTTTCACGAAAGACGCCGTAAGAGAAGCTACGCGAGACGGCGCACCAGCGATTGATTTGGTAGATGGCGAGCAATTTTTGGACAAACTCAAAGAGCTTGGCTTAGGTGTCAAAACGCGGAAAGTTGAAATTGAAGAAGTTTCGATTGACCGAGAATGGTTTGCAAGCATATAAGTTAAACAAATTAGCCGCATACACGGCTTACTGAAATCATCTCAAAACTGGCAGTACGCCGCGACCGTGAAAGCGGTCGCGGAAAAATTCCGCATGTTCGTTTAAGGAAATAACTGAAGTTCTATCCATTGCGCCCGCGCAGCCAGTTGCAAACGTGAGTTCATGCACAATTGTGCAATGGTTGCTCGGCCAATCGGAGTTCGTCCTTGAAGATGAAATGGAAAGGCTTGTTCAACTGCAAAGTGATCGCTCCATGAATCTTGCCTTGGATGAAAAAGGCGGACATGCTGTTGCGTTATTGGATCGAGGCCGTCAAGATGGTCGGACTTATTGAGATTGCAAGATCGACAAGCGAGCGCCCAGTTCGAGGCTTCATCCAAGCCATCTTTAGCGAGAGGGATGATATGCTCCACCTCAAACGGCATATTGAACACCGCTTCCGGTGCGTGACAATATTCGCAGCGATGTCCGGCGCGCTCAGCCACCAAAGGGTAATGAGGATTCATGGCGAGATCTAATCAGACAGCTTGCCGGCTTTGCGACGCTTTCAGAATTTCGTTGGCACGGTCAATGGCGGCTTGCCATTCCGCATCGACAAGCGCCTCGAGTTCCTTGCGTTCTTCCACAGCAAGCCCTTTTCCACTCGCAATGGTAACTTGAAAACGTTCCATCAGTTCCTGGAGTCTCGCCTGTTGCTTGCCGGTAAAAAAATCGTCCGGACGGAAACGTTGGACAATCACCACTGTCCCGTTGCCCTCACCATTACCGGCGGCCACCAATCTCTCGATAGCATCTAAGGCAGCCCCTGGCGTGGTTCCCTCCGCTTGCCAGTCGCGACAGCGCGCGCGGTAGACGGCGCTTTTGGGGCTTGCTCGTTCTTGAATAATTTCGATGGTATTCATTGGCATAAACTAAAAATGTTCATTTCGACCACAGATTACTATCACGTGAACCGTTGCTGTCATAGATTGACTTAATATTGGGTTAAACAAAAACTAATATACTTTCGGCAAAAAAACAAGTATATTATCATCGTAAAAAACTCTCGCCCTTGTTTTTAAAAAGACTTTAATGAACAACCTCAACCTCTTCTTCCGCGCCTACGGCCGCCACGAACCAACCCTCATCATCCTGCACGGCCTGCTCGGCTCGTCGCAAAACTGGCAGCGCGCGGCGAAAGCGTTTGAGAAAAAGTTTCGCGTGCTCGTCGTCGATCAGCGCAATCACGGCAGCTCGCTGCACACCGAGACGCACACGTTCGTCGATTTGCGCGAGGACATTAAACATTTTTTCGATCAGCAGCGTCTTGATAAGGCCTATTTGCTCGGCCATTCGATGGGCGGCATGGCGGCAATGGAATTTGCGTTTCATTATCCGGAACGGCTCGCGGGCTTGATCATCGAAGACATCGCGCCGCGGGCGTATCAAAGCTCGTCGAACGATATTTTGCGCGCATTATGCGCGGTCAATCTCGACACTGTCACTTCGCGAGATGAGGTCGAGGCCATTTTGGCTAAAGAGATCAAAAGCCGGCGCACGCGGCAATTCCTGCTCACCAATCTCGTCCGCCGCGACGACAACACGTTCGCGTGGAAGGTGAATTTGCCGGTGTTGCAACAATTTCAAAAAAAGATAGGCGCCTATGAGCCGCCATTGGCCGCGAGCTACTCCGGCAAAACCCTTTTCATCGGCGGCGAGCGGTCGGATTATCGCCTCGATCACGATCATGATGTGATTCTGCGGCATTTTCCCAACAGCGAGCTGGTGATGATTCCACAGGCTGGGCATTGGATTCACTTTGAAGCGTTGGAACTTTTTACGAAAGCAGTCTTGAAGTTTATCCTTTCGTAGTAGTGCCTTCAGGCACAAAAAATTTGATAAATTGAAAAGCTTTTTAATAAAAAATTTAAGCGCCTAAAGGCGCAACTACAAAAATACAAATCAAAGGAGGCGAGGTGCCCTTGCTAAAATTTTACAATTGGGGAATCCACCCAATTTTATTTTTATTACTTCTTTCTTTTTCGACCGGCTCATTCGCACAAAACAACAGAAAACCCTGAATTGCGAACGCTCGGCAAGAAAGCCGAAGGCAAAATCATCTTCTTCAATCGTCCGATGGATGCGAGCAAGATCAACACGTTTGAAGCGTATGGCGGCGCGGTGAATCAACGCGGCAGCGGCGCGATTGAAGCGGCTAAGGCCGGCGGCGTGGCCGCGTTGGTGCGCTCGATGACGGCGCGTTTGGATGACGTGCCGCACACCGGCGGCATGGGCTATCAAGACGGCGTGCCGAAAATTCCGGCGGCGGCGATCAGCACGATGGACGCCAATTTATGGCCGCGAAGCCGTAATGTCGAAGAGCAAACATATTGCGGCGATTGAGTCGGATCGCGGCGGTTTTGCGCCACGCGGTTTTTCAGTTGAAACCGACTCGACCCGATTTGCGCGGCTCGCGAGCTGGGCCTACTTATTCAAAGAAATCGGCGCGGACAACATCTTTCGCGGCGGCAGCGGCGCGGATATTTCGGTGCTGGTGCGGCAAGGCGTGCCCGGTATCGGCCTCGTGCCGGAATCGCAGCGGTATTTCGATTATCACCATTCCGACAACGATGTTCTTGCAGCCGTGAATGAACGCGAGCTGAATCTCGGGGCCGCGGCGATGGCGATTTTGTGTTATGTTTTGGCTGAAGAGGGACTTTAAACGAAAATAATAAAGCAAAAAGAATTTTGAACAACCAGCAACGAGTAACCAGTTACCAGCACAATGACTCCTTACAAATCCCTCCTCGACGAAGCGCTCGAAGCGTGGGCGTACACGCGCCAAGGCGTGATTGACGAAGTTAAAAATATTCCTGAGAAAGATTTCAATTTTCGGCCAACCGGACAAAGTCGCAGCGTCGCGGAGCTGGCGCATCATATCATCGCATCGGGCTTGATGATGAGCGGCGAGCTGACGCGACCGGATGGAAATTTTCGGCGAAAATCCTATCCGAAATTTCTCCGGGAATATGCCGGCCATATTAAGCCGGGCGATTCCAAGAAGCAATTGTTGGCGTTATTGAAATCGACGCACAAAGAAGGCGAGAAAAAATTTCGCGAGGTGGGCGAACTGCTTATGCTGCAATACATCACGCGCTTCGACGGCCTCAAAGGCACGCGTTTAGCCTGGATGCATCACGGCATTTCACATGAAAAGTATCATCGCGGGCAGTTGGCGCTGTATGCGCGGCTGCTCGGGCGGGTGCCGGCGCTGACGCAACTGATTATGCGTCGTGAGTAGCCAATTGCTCTCGCGCCGCGCCAATGAAAGCGGCCAACACATGATCTTGTTGCAGAATATTGGCCGGCAATTTCTCGGCTAAGGCAACGATGACATGATAAGAACCATCCGCCCAATTTTTTCGCACACCGGCGCGTAACGCCTCGAGATCTTCGCGTGAAAGTTGGGCTGGAAATTGTTTGGAGGGCAGGCTGCGCAAAACTTCGAAACGGGCCAGCCAATACGGCAGCTTATATTGCTTTTCATACGCTTCGTGCAAGCTCAATCCCAGACGCCGCATTTGTGAGACGCGCTGGATTGTTTGTTGGAGAGTTCGTTTAGGCAAATTCAATTTGATTCTCCTTTGCGTTACGATTCAAACGCCTGCCGCACCAGGCGCTCCTGTTCGAGCTGATGCACCCGGCCGCTGCCGGTGGCAGGACTGGCGCTCGGCACGCGCCCGACATAGGTGAGGCGATGGCTGGGCGTCAACACATGTCTGAGCCGTGATTGCACAAAACTCCACGCCCCCATGTTGCGCGGCTCTTCTTGCACCCATCGCCAATCGCTCGCAGAAGGATAACGCTGTAAAATTTCTCTGAGTCCATCAAAGGGAAACGGGTACAACTGCTCGAGGCGAACGATCAAACTGTCATCAATGCCATTTTGCCGGCGATAATCCATCAAGTCGTAACACACTTTGCCGGAACAAAGCAAAAGCTGTTTCGGATTCGCCGGCGGGTTGGGATCGTCGAGCAGAATTTTAAAGCCGCCTTCAGTGAAATCAACGGCGGCGCTTTTGGCGGCGGGCGAGCGCAGCAAGCTCTTCGGCGTCATCACGACGAGCGGCTTGCGGATGCCGGCGTGAGCCTGGCTGCGCAACAGATGAAAATATTGCGCCGCAGTCGTGGGCACGGTGACGCGCATGTTCTCTTCCGCGCACAGCGTTAAAAACCTTTCGATCCGCGCGCTCGAATGCTCGGGGCCTTGGCCTTCAAAGCCGTGCGGCAACAGCAACACCAATCCGCTCAATTGTCCCCATTTCTCTTCCGCCGAGGAAATAAATTGATCAATGATGATTTGCGCGCCGTTGGCAAAATCGCCGAATTGCGCCTCCCATAAAGTGAGCGCATTCGGCCGCGCCACGGAATAACCGTAATCAAATCCCAACACCGCATATTCGCTGAGCAGGCTGTCATACACCAACAGCTTGGCCTGGCCTTCACGAATGTGATTCAGCGGCGTATATTCTTTTTCATTATGATAATCCACCAAAACCGCGTGACGCTGGCTGAACGTCGCGCGCTGCGAATCCTGGCCGGAAAGCCGAATCGGTATTCCTTCGAGCAGCAGCGAGCCAAAGGCCAACGACTCGGCCATGCCCCAATCGACCGCATCTTCATCGAGCATCACGCCGCGCGCGGCCAATTGTTTGGCGAGTTTCGGATGAACGGTGAAATCATCCGGAAAATGCGACAGCGCGAAACTGATTTCATCCAAAATCTCGCGCGGCACGCCGGTGGGAATCAGCGGCAAAACTTTATCGAGCGGCGGCGCGCTCGGCTCGGCGACGGTTGGCGGCAAACTTTCTTGCGTGGTTTTAAACGCTTCTTCCAAGCGGCCTTGAAAATCATTCAACACCTGCTCCGCTTCAGCGAGACTCAGCTCGCCACGCTTGATGAGAATCTCAGTGTACAGCTTGCGCACGGAGCGCATGTCTTTGATGCGCGCATACATCAGCGGCTGCGTGTAACCCGGCTCGTCGCCTTCGTTGTGTCCATGACGCCGAAAACAGATCATGTTGATCACCACGTCTTTTTGAAATTCCTGCCGAAACGCCAGCGCCAGCTCGATGACGCGCACACACGCTTCGGGATCGTTGCCGTTGACGTGAAAGATCGGCGCTTGCACCATTTTCGCAACATCCGTGGCGTAAACACTCGAACGCGCATCCACCGGCGCGGTGGTAAAGCCGATGCCGTTGTTGACGACGAGATGAACCGTGCCGCCGGTGCGATAGCCGTGCAGCGCGCTGAGATTCAGCGTCTCCGCCACGACGCCTTGTCCGGCAAAAGCCGCATCGCCGTGAACCAACACCGCCAAAACGCGCATGTGTTCGGCATCACCCAAAATGTCTTGCTTCGCCCGCACCATGCCTTCCACCACCGGATCAACCGCTTCGAGATGGCTGGGATTCGGCGCCAAGCTGATTTTGACGCGCTTGCCGTCGGGACTCTCGTGCGCGCCGGCCGCGCCCAAATGATATTTCACATCGCCAGTGCCCTCACGGCTGTTCGGATCGGGATTGTCCTCGAATTGGCGAAAAATTTCTTGATAACTTTTGCCGAGAATATTGGCGAGCACATTGATGCGGCCGCGATGCGCCATGCCCATCACCACTTCGCCGATGTCATGTTTGCTCGCGTGCAAGAGCAAAGCCTCCAACATCGGAATCAACGACTCGGCGCCTTCCAAGCTAAAGCGTTTGTGGCCAACGTATTTCGTGTGCAGAAATCTTTCAAACGCTTCACCCTCGTTGAGCTTGGCGAGAATGCGGCGCTTCGCCGCGTGATCGAGCCACTTCGCACGCGGCACGCCCTCGACGCGCTGTTGAATCCACGTCTTCTGTTCCGGCTCTTGAATGTGCATGTACTCGACGCCGATGGTTTGGCAATAGGCCTCGCGCAGCGTGTCGAGAATCTCCCGTAACGTCGCGCGCGGCTTGCCGCCGAGTCCGCCGGTGATGAACTCACGATCATAATCCCACAGCGTCAAGCCGTAGCGTTCGGGATCAAGCTCTTCGTGCGACGGCGCTTCGCTGCTCAATGGATTGAGATCCGCAATCAGATGGCCGCGCACGCGATAAATGTTGATGAGCTGCAACACACGCGCTTGTTTTTCAATCAGCGCCTCGCCGCCTTCGAGCGTTGGGTTGATGTCGCGTGTCAATCGTACCGGTTGATATGGAATCTTCATACTGGCGAAAATTTCTTCATAAAAACCGTCTTCGCCATTGAGCAGCTTGTGAATACTTTGCAAAAACAAACCGCTCTCCGCGCCTTGAATGACGCGATGATCATACGTGCTCGTCACCGTCATGACTTTGCTGATGCCGAGCCGCGCGATGGTGCGCGGATCCGCGGCTTGATATTCCGGCGGATAATCAATCGCGCCGGTGGCCACGATCAACCCCTGTCCGGGCATGAGACGCGGCACCGAGTGCACCGTGCCGATTGTGCCGGGATTGGTCAGGCTCACCGTTGTGTTGGCGAAATCTTCGGGGGTGATTTGATTCGCGTAAACTTTGCGGAGAATCTCGTTGTATACCGCGAAGAAAGCGCTGAAATCCATCTTATCGGCGGCCTTGATGTTGGGAATGAGCAGCGTGCGCGTGCCATCTTTTCTGGCAACATCAACGGCGAGGCCGAAATTGATGCTCTCCGGCGCGACTTTATACGACGTGCCATTTGCTTCAAAAAATGAAGTCGCCATCAGCGGCATTTTTTTGAGCGCCTTGATGATGGCCCAGGCAATGATGTGCGTGTAGCTCATCTTCGCGCCGCTGGCGTCGGCGAGATATTGGTTGATGATGCGGCGATTCTCTTCGAGCAGTTTCACCGGAATCGCGCGCGCCGAGGTCGCCGTTGGAATGCTGAGACTACGCTCCATGTTTTCGACGATACGCGCAAAGCCGCCGCGCAGCGGTGTTGCGCCGGGCGGAATCGCCACGCGGCCGTCTTCGGGCGGCTCAACAGGGCTACGCCCGGAGGGTTTTGGTACCGCTGGTTCAGCCCCGGCTTGCACGGCGGGCGCGCCCAACGGACGATAATCATCGAAAAAATCCCGCCAACTTTCCGTGACGGATTCCGGCCGCTCGCGGAACTGGCGATACATTTCTTCGATGAGCCAGGCATTCGGACCAAAGGCCTCGGGATATTGCTTGGTTTCGGGCATGGCTATAATCAAATCGGAAACTCCGCGCCGCGGCTTACGAGATCGCGATTGATTTTAAAGACGAAAAATAAAAATTCGGAGACAGGGGAGCAAGCGCGAAAGCTGCCGCGAGGCAGTGCATAGCCCAGGTTATGGCCCTGCCAAACCATATCCTTTGAGGTCAGACAACCTTACTTGTCCGGCAAAGCCATTCAGCTCTTCAGCCGATTAGCGCCAGAGCAATTGCAGCCGATTAGCTCCATAGCATTATGGCTCCGCGTCTCCGAATAGATTTTGAATCTTAGTTACTCTCGAGCTTCTTCCTCAAAACCTCATTCGCTACCTTCGGATTCGCCTTGCTGCGCGTGGCTTTCATCAATTGTCCCACGAGAAAACCGAACACTTTCTCTTCGCCGTTGCGATAGCGCTCCACTTCTTTAGGATTGGCCGCCATCACTTCATCCACGGCCTTTTCTAATATACTGGCATCGGAAACTTGAAGCAAGCCTTTTTCTGCCACGATCGTTTGGGCGGATTTGTTGCCAGCAAGCATTTCCTCAAAAACCTCTTTGGCAATTTTGGCGCTGATCGCGCCGTTGGCAATCAAATTGAGCAATTCCGCAAAAGCCGTGGGGGTGATCGAAAATTGCGTGATCGCGATTTTCCGTTCTTTTAAAACACGCAGCACCTCGCCCATGACCCAGTTGCTCACCAGCTTCTTGTCTTTCACCAATTCAGCCGCCGCCTCGAAATAATCCGCGATGGTCTTTTCATCGGTGAGAACCTCGGCATCATATTTCGGCAGGTCATATTGCTCGACGAAACGATTGCGCCGCGCCATCGGCAATTCGGGAAGCGCAAGGCGAATCTGCTCGCGCCATTTTTCATCGACGCGCAGCGGCGCCAAATCCGGCTCGGGAAAATAGCGATAATCGTGCGCCTGCTCTTTCGAGCGCATCGGGGTGACTTTGGCGTTGTTCGCATCCCACAACAAAGTTTGCTGCACGACCCGGCCGCCGGATTCCAAAATTTGTATTTGCCGGGTGATCTCAAATTCGAGCGCTTTTTCGACGTTGCGGAACGAGTTCATGTTTTTTAATTCGGTTTTCACACCGAATTTCTGCTCGCCGGCAAGTCGAATTGAAATATTGGCATCGCAGCGCAAACTGCCTTCCTCCATGTTGCCATCGCAAATGCCGAGATAGCGCACAAGCTGGCGAATGCGGGTGAGATAGAGATACGCTTCGCGGGGAGAACGAATATCCGGCTCGCTGACGATTTCAATCAACGGTGTGCCGCAGCGGTTGACGTCGATCAGCGTTTCATTTTCGGAAACATATTCTTCAGCGTGCACGGATTTGCCGGCGTCCTCTTCGAGATGAATGCGAGTCAAGCCGATGCGCTTCAACGAGCCGTCTTGCTGCTCGATTTCCACCCAGCCGTTTTCACATAGCGGCTCTTCGTACTGGGAAATTTGATAACCTTTGGGCAGGTCGGGATAAAAATAATTTTTGCGCGCAAAGATGGCGTGCTCGGCGATCCGACAGTTCGTGGCGAGCCCCATTTTGATGGCGAATTCGACGGCTTGGCGATTGAGCACCGGCAAAACGCCGGGCATGCCGAGACAGATCGGACAGACGTGCGAATTTTGCGGTGCGCCGAACGTCGTGCTGCAGCGACAAAAAATTTTTGAATCCGTCAAAAGTTGGGCGTGGACTTCGAGGCCGATAATCGGTTCGTATTTCATTGCGGATTTTCCATTTGACCGTTATGAGGAAAAGCCAAATCAGACGCCGAGGTTTCCAATGGCTCAGGCAAAGGACGATCATCCGATTTCGCAAACTCGCGGATCAACCGCCATATTCCTACGCCGGCCAGCAACAAGCCAAGCAGATCAAACCAAAGCGGCTGAAATTCAATTTGCTCCGTTATTTCATTGGAATAGCCGGGAATGTTCACTCGCGGAATCGCCAACAAAATCAGCGGCAAGGCGTTATTCAGCGCATGGCCAAAGAGGCAAGGGAGCAGCGAGCGCGTTTTCACAAACCACCAGGCCAGCACCACACCGGCAACCGCGGCGCTGGTGAACTGCCACGGATTGAAATGGAATACGGCAAAAAACAGCGCAGAAGCAATGATCGCTTTGCGCACGGAATAATGACTCAAGAAGCCGCGCAGAATGAGGCCGCGAAACAACGATTCCTCTGTCAAAGGCGCGACAATCACAAGAGTAAAAATCGAGCTAAAAAAATTTTTCGGCGCGCCAAAAAGATTTTGTAAAATTTCTATGATCCCTGCCGGAATGGGCAACACGGTGCGCAAGCGGTTATCAGCTTCGGATAAAAGAATGCTCATGCCGATAATGGTGAGTGACATGGGCAGGAGCAAGACAGGGCGTATGGGCGACAGCGGAAAAACTTCTCGAAAAGAGGCGCGGGTGCGCTGGAGCCCGAAACGCAGCAACAGCCCGATCGACAGCAGATTGACAACCGCAATCGTTAACGGGCTGTTCGTCAGGGTTGTCGTGGTCGCCATCGCGATGAGTCCCAGCGGAACGGCAAAGACGAATTGCAGGAGCACAAACAAAAGGAGCAAGCCGGCGGCTTGGGGAATATTGGGATAACGACGCATCTGATCGAGGAATATGATGGCAAAAGTTAGGGGGCAAGCATTTCAAGAAAATGCGCTGTCTGCAAAACATTTTTTTCGTCAAACGCTTTGCCGATAATTTGCAAGCCAATCGGCAGGCCTTTCGCATCGACGCCCGCGGGAATTGAAATCGCCGACACGCCGGCGAGATTGACGGAGACGGTGAAAATATCCGCGAGATACATCTCTAACGGGTCGGCGGTTTTTTCGCCGAGCTTGAAAGCGGTGGTGGGCGTTGTCGGCGTGAGCAAAACGTCGCAGGCGTTGAAAGCGTGCTCGAAATCGCGGCGAATGAGCGTGCGGACTTTTTGGGCGCGGCGATAATACGCGTCGTAATAGCCGGCGGAGAGAACATAGGTGCCGAGCATGATGCGACGTTTGACTTCCGGGCCGAAACTTTCGCTTCTGCTGTTGACATACATTTCTTCCAACGACTTGGCGTCCGGCGCGCGATGGCCGTAACGCGCGCCGTCATAGCGGGCGAGATTTGACGAGGCTTCAGCGGTGCAAATGATGTAATACGTTGCGATGGCGTATTTCGTATGCGGCAGCGAGACTTCTTTAATCGTTGCGCCGGCTTTTTGCAAACGATCTTTGGCCGTGGCAATGGCGTCGCGAATTTCTTTTTGCACGCCGTCGGAGAGATATTCTTTCGGCAAGCCGATAACTTTTCCTTTAATATCACCGTCCAGCAATTTGGAAAATTCTTCAACCGGCACGGCAGCGGAAGTCGAGTCGCGCTCATCGTGGCCGCTGATCACTTCGAGAAGGCGCGCGGCATCTTCGACTGAATGCGTAATGGGGCCGACTTGATCGAGCGAGGAGGCAAAGGCCACGAGGCCAAAACGCGAGACACGGCCATACGTCGGTTTTATGCCGACGACGCCGCACAACGCCGCGGGTTGTCGGATCGAGCCGCCGGTGTCGCTGCCGAGTGCGGCCATCGCGAGATTAGCGGAGACCGCGGTCGCCGAACCGCCGGAGGAGCCGCCGGGAACATATTCGGGATTTGCCGGATTTTTCACCGGACCGAACGCCGAGTTCTCGTTCGAGCTTCCCATGGCAAATTCGTCCATGTTGGTTTTGCCGATGATGATGGCGTCGGCCTCTTCCAATTTTTTGATAACGGTGGCATCATACGGCGAGACGAAATTTTCGAGAATGCGCGAGCCGCAGGTGAGTCGTTCGCCTTTCATTGCAAGAATATCTTTGACCGCCATGACAACGCCGGCGAGTTTGCCGGCCGAGCCGTTTTTGATTTTGGCGTCGATGGTTTTGGCGCGAATGCGGGCGCGGTCGGTAAAAATGGCGAGAAAAGCATTGAGAGGTTTCGCGCCATCAATGCGAGCGAGATAATCATCGACTAATTTCATGCAGGAAATTTCGCCACGATACAACTCTTCTTGAGTGTGGCGAATTGTTTTTGGGGGAGAATTCATTGATTAGAAATTGAGAAATCGGCATGAAGGCAGGCAAATAACAGACGCAAAATTCATCAAATCAATTCTCGATTATTTTTTCGGGTGGATGCAAGCCCGTCTTGAGCCCATTGCGTCGTACCATTAAGGCAACGACATTATTCAAATCGAGTGCGGCAGCCGTGGCACGCCCCGTTGGAGTTATTCCAACAATCTCCAGTCCAGAATCACTCCAACAAAAATGTTCCCACCAACAATTTTGTCGGCGCGGATTAAACAGAGGAACAACACGCCCCGTCAGAGGATCTAATGCCAGCGTTTTTGTTCCTTTGGCCATGTTGCAAGATCGGCAAGCCAGCCATAAGTTATCTTCATCATCCGTACCGCCTTCTGCGACAGGTAAGATATGATCGATTTCAAGAACCCCCAAAACAAGTTCCTGTGGACTTAAACAGTATCCGCAGCGATTACCTGCCGCTTGGTGGATTTTTTCTCGCAGTGCAGGTGTAACGGAACTCATACTGAAATTGCTTCACGAAGTCCTCGATTGGCGGTTTCAGCCAATGCCTCTGACTGACGCAGCCAAAGGCGCAGATAGGCTTGAAATAAGCCGTTCAATTCTGAACGCTCTTCTTCGGCCAAGATCCCGGCTTGCTGTTTATTAAGCAATGCTGATAAGCGCTCGCTCTGCAGGCTTTCCATTCGTATCTGTGCGAGAGCCAAGACTTCATCATCGGATAAGCTGGCCAGCGATGGCAAGGCGACATCCCCACCAATATCAGGCAAGGAGATTTCGAGTGTTTCAGCAAGAATATCTTCAACTCGCCGCGCAACCAAAGAGGCCAAGCCCGCAGCTCGTTTTAGCGCTTTGTCTGAAAGTGTTAAAGTTATCTGTCTTTCCATACTTTCAGCACGATAAAAAAGATTAACCGTTCGCCTGTGACTTGGGCTGCTCGATTTTGCCCGCGGCATTCTTCTCGTCGTTATCATTGACGGCTTTTTTAAACTCGCGAATGCCCTGGCCCAAACCGCGCGCCAGCTCCGGCAGTTTTTTGGCGCCAAACAAAACAATCAGCGCGACGATGCCAACAACGACCCATTCATTCATGATTGACCTCCGGAATTTTGAAATACAACGGCCACGTTCACTTTTGCAAATCAACCCCCTTGGCGCAAAGAAATTTGAATTATGCGCCTTTCCCCCGCCGCAAAAATTGAATGCCACAAGCCAAAACTCAGAGCTTTTTAAAATCATCCATCACATTCAGCTCTTTCTTCACATCATCCGCCGCTTTCTTGAACTCCTGAATGCTGCGGCCCAAGCCGCGCGCCAGCTCCGGCAATTTTTTGGGGCCGAAAAGCAGCAGGACGACGACGAAGATGATGAGCAGCTCGCTCATGCCGATATTGCCAAACATGTTTGACTCCTGTTCTGGATGCTTGATGCTCGATGCTGGTTGCTGAATTTCATCAAGCATCTCGCATCAAGCATCAAGTTAATTCAACACCCAACGCAACAAATAGACCGCAATAAAAATTCCAATTCCGCCCACGACGTTGACTTTGAGCGTCAAGCCAAAAGTAATGCTCATTAAAACCAAATCCAATTTTACCGGGTCAAAACCAAGATCGGGGCCGCTAAGGAAAAATTTTTTCACGACGCCATCCGGCAGCATCAACCCGACGAGTTCGCCGAGCAAAGTTCCGGAAATCGCCCCCAGCAAAAGAATCATCGTAATAAACCAGAGCGAACGTTTTGAGCGCACCACGTCTCCTCTTCCAATAGAATTTCTTATAAGCTCATTGACCGGTCGCTGTGGCGGCATTGATTTATGGCGGACAAATAGCCCAAGCGACCGGTCAATCTCGCCATCTACGCCGAGGCAATGATTGATTGAAAGATCTGCAAACCTTGCTTTGATCCGAGCGCCGCTTCACAAGCTCTTTCGGGATGCGGCATCAGGCCCATGACGTTGCCGGCCTCGTTCATAACGCCGGCGATGTTGTCGAGCGCGCCGTTGGGGTTGGCTGCCGCCGTGGTTGCACCGCCGGCCGTGCAATATCGAAATAAAATGCGGTTTTGCTCGCGCAATTGCTGCAAGGTTTCGGCATCCGCATAATAATTGCCGTCGCCGTGGGCCAGCGGCATTTTCAACACTTGATCGGTGCAGCGCCGCGTGAACTGCGTGCTGGCATTTTCGACTTTGAGATAAATCGATTTGGCGACGAAGCGAACGCCGGCGTTGCGCCCGAGCGCGCCGGGAAGCAAACCGGCCTCGCACAGAATTTGAAGGCCGTTGCAAATTCCGACGACGATGCCGCCGCGCCGGGCGAACTTGATGACTTCATCCATGACCGGCGAAAAACGGGCGATGGCGCCGGTGCGCAAATAATCGCCGTAGGAAAATCCGCCGGGGAGAATGACGGCGTCAAACTCGCTCAAATCGCGCTCTTTGTGCCAGACGAAACGAACGGATTGCTTCACGACATATTTGAGCATGTAATAACAATCATGCTCGCAATTCGAGCCGGGGAAAACGACGACACCAAAACGCATAACGATCAGCTACTTTCTGCTCATACTCATACTCATACTCGTACTCGTACTCATACTCCTACTCGTACTCATACTCCTACTCCCACTCCTACTCTTACTCTTACTCATTTTCTAAAAGCGAGTAAGAGTAAGAGTAGGAGTAGGAGTAAGGCTATTTCTCATCCTCAACGATCACAAAATCATAATCCTCGATGACCGGATTGGCCAGGAGTTTTTTGCAGGCATTTTCAGTCTCTTGCTGCGCCTGTGCGCGGTTCATGCCTTCAAATAAAATCTCGATCAGTTTCCCGGCGCGGACTTCGCGTATCCCGGAGAAACCGAGCATTTCGAGGCCGTGATGAATGGTTTTACCCTGCGGATCGAGAATGCCGTTTTTGAGGGTGACATGAATTTTCGCTTTCAATTCACGTTCTCCGGCAACGGTTCTTCGTCGTCCTGGCGCAGGTGATTCATAACGGCGCGGAAAAGTTGCACAAAAATAAAAAGCAGGGACAAGGGGAACAGCACCTTGCCGCGATAAATCAAAATCAGCGTCAGCCCGGCGACAACCAGCAGCATCTGCACGGTGTTGCGCCGGCCGCGGCGGAACGAAAAATAGGGCATGGAATCAAATTCAATGGTCGAGACCATCAAAACCGAGGCGGTCAACACAAGCAGAACGGTGATGCCCGGCAGGCGCATGGCGTCCCAATGATGATAGCTAAAAAGCAGATAAGCGCAGATCAAGGTGGCGCCGGAAGGAATCGGCATGCCCTCGAAGAATCGGCTTTTGGTGAAGCCGTCGGTGTGAGTGTTAAAACGGGCCAGGCGAATCGCGCCAGCCGCGAGCAGGGTGAAGCTGACGATCAACCCCAACGCGCCAAGCTGTTGAAGCTGCGCGAAATAAATCATCACTGCCGGCGCCACGCCGAAGGAGACGACGTCGGCGAGCGAGTCAAACTCGGTTCCAAAGTTGGAATACCCACGGGTGGCGCGGGCAATTTTGCCGTCGAGCACGTCGCAAACGGTGGCGGCGATGATCAACCAGGCGGCGGTGACGTAACGTCCTTGCGTGGCCGAAAGAATCGCAAAGAAACCGAGAAAGAGATTGAAAACCGTGAAGAGGTTCGGCGCAACCTGTCGTTTATGCAGCATGTTTGATTTCTCCAATAATACTTTCACCTGCCCTGACTTTTTCGCGCAGACGAACTTTGATTTCCGTGTTGAGCGGCATGAACACTTCCATGCGCGAGCCGAATTTGATGATGCCGAAGCGTTCGCCGCGCCGGACGCGATGCCCCTCGCGAATCTCACACACGATCCGCCGCGCCAAAATACCGGCAATTTGTTTAAACAGGATTTTGCCGTCCGGTGTTTCAAGTCCGATGATGGATTGCTCGTTTTCCGTGGAAGCGGCAGGCTCCGAGGCCACCAGAAAGCGGCCCTGTCGATAACGGAAATACTTCACTTCGCCATCATGCGGCACACGATTCACATGAACGTTGAAAGGCGACAAAAAAATGATGACACGCTTGGTTCGCGCTTGCATAAAATCCGGTTCGTCGATTTCATCGATGCCGATCACCGTTCCATCGGCCGGCGAAACCACCAAACCCAGGCTAGTCGGGATGTCGCGTTCGGGGTCGCGGAAGAAAAAAATAACAAATGCAGTTGCCAACCACAACAGCAGGCTCATCACCCGCAGCGTCATGGCAACAAGTCCGCCTTGCTCGCGAAATCCCAAATATCCCAACGTAAGCAACAGCGCCAAGCCCGCCAGAATGCTCAACAGCCCGTAACCCTCACGATGCACGGGGATCAGACCTTCTCTCCTTCCTTTTCAAATACCCGCCGCCGCACTTCTTCGTAAACTCTTTCAACAGCGCCGGGATCCTGCCGATAACGCTCGATCTCGAATTTCTCGCCGGTTTCGGCGTCCCACAGGCGGCAATTTTCCGGCGACAACTCGTCGCTGATAACCAGATGATTCTTGTAACGCCCGAACTCAAGCTTGAAATCCACCAATTTCAGCCGCCGCCGAATGAAAAACGCTTTCAACACCGCGTTGGCCTTGGTAATATAACGGTCAACTATTTTTAGCTCATCCGCGGTGGCCAAGCCAAAAGCGACAATGTGATGTTGATTCACCATCGGGTCATCTTTGGTGTTGTGTTTCAAATAATACTCGACGATCGGTTTCTCCAAAGCTGCGCCTTCTTTCAGGCCGTAACGCTTGGCAAAACTTCCGGTGGCAATATTGCGTAACATGACTTCAAGCGGCAGAATCTGCACGCGCCGCACCAACATGCTGGCGTCGTTCACCTGCGACATGAAATGCGTCGGCACGTTGAAGCTTTCGAGATAGCGAAAGAGATGCACGGAAACCTGATTGTTGACGGCGCCTCGCTTGATGGGCCGGCTCTTTCTCGAGCCGTTCAGCGAAATGGCGTCGTCCTTGAACTCCATCACGATTTGTTCGGAGTTCTCGGTTTCGTAGAGAATTTTCGATTTCCCCTCGTAGAGCTTTTTTTTCTTTTTGATCGCCATGCCTTGTTCCTTTGATTGAACACAAGTAAAAGGAATGTGATTTCAAGTGGCTTGTTTTAGTGATCACGATTCGGTGCGCAAGCCGAGCCGCTGATAAATCGTTTCGAGGTGGCGAAGATTTTTATTCAAATCAAAACACTGGCGAATTTCATTTTCATTGAGATATTGCCGAATCGTTTTATCTTCGAGCAAACACTCCAGGAAGCCGGCCGGCCCCAAAGCCCCCGACGGGTGCAGCCTTTCGAGCTTTCCACGCTCGCTTAAATCGCCCCAAACCGCCATCGCATGTTCCTGCACGAGGCGATACGCCTCTTCGCGCGTCATGCCTTTTTGCGCCAAAGCCAGCAGCACTTGCTGCGAGAAAATCAAGCCGCCGGTGCGCTCGAGATTACGCCGCATATTTTCCGGATAGACTTGCAACTCGCGCACAATGCGGGTGAATTGATGCAGCATGTAATCGAGCAGAATGGCGCTGTCCGGCAAGATGATGCGTTCAGTCGAGCTGTGGCTGATGTCGCGTTCGTGCCACAACGCCACGTTCTCCAGCGCCGTCATCGCATTCGCGCGCAGCAAACGCGCCAATCCGGTGAGGCGCTCGCAAGTGATCGGATTGCGTTTGTGCGGCATGGCCGACGAGCCTTTCTGCCCTTTGCCGAACGGCTCTTCGACTTCGAGAATCTCGGTGCGCTGCAGGTTGCGAATTTCGACGGCGAATTTTTCCAGCGAGGCGCCGATCAATGCCATCGTGCTCAAAAACTCGGCGTGCCGATCGCGCTGCACGATCTGCGTCGAAACCGGCGCCGGTTGGAGATCGAGATGCCGGCAGACGTATGCTTCGACTTGCGGATCGAGATGCGCAAAGGTGCCGACCGCGCCGGAAATTTTGCCGACGGAAATCACTTCGATCGCGCGCTGCAAGCGTTCGAGATGGCGATTGACTTCGGCGAACCAAACCGCCATTTTCAAACCGAAGGTCGTCGGCTCGGCGTGCACGCCGTGCGAGCGGCCGATGCACACCGTATTTTTGTGCTTCAGCGCCTGCCGGCGAATGGCTTCGCGCAAGGCTGTGAGTTTTTCAATGAGCAACAAACCGGCTTGCCGCATTTGCACGGCGAGCGCGGTATCGAGCAGATCCGACGAGGTCATGCCGAGATGAATGTAGCGGCTTTCCGGCCCGACGTATTCGGCGACGTTGGTCAAAAATGCGATGACGTCGTGCTTGGTCGTTTCTTCGATTTCTAAAACGCGCTTGCTGTCAAATTTGGCTTTTTGCTTGATCACCTCGACGGCCGCTTTCGGCACGACGCCCAACTCCGCCTGCGCTTCGCACGCGAGAATTTCCACCTGGAGCCAGATGGCGAATTTATTTTCGTCGCTCCAGATGCGGCCCATGTCGGGGAGGGTGTAGCGAGGGATCATGGTATATCCACTAACAGTTTTTTCAAATCGCCATAATCATACGGTGGACGTTTTCGCACGGCCAACACATCAATGATGTTATCAGCTTCTGTGATGACATATACCACTCGCCATTTATCTATTTTAAGTTGCCATACATCATGCTCATGGTCGGACAAATCGAGCGCTTTACTGCCTGATGGGTAAGGATCATCGGCTAATCCAGTTATTGCTTGCTTAACCCTTTGCCGCACATGGCCGGGAAGATTTTTAACTTCGCGGTAAAAGTTTAGCGATCTGAACCGGAGTGCGATGCTTTAGCATTGCAAAACTAAAGTTTTGCACTCCGAGTTCACGTGGCTAAATTCATTCATTTCGCGCAATGCCCTGGGAGTAATATAAACTTTGTAGCGATTCATCAAAGCTTTGTCGCCACTGTTTTCCATTCCTGCCAGCCGGCGCGCTTGCGATTGCCACCCGCAGCTTTCAGGTCAGTAAAGGCTTGCCGAACTATTTGCGCATCTTCCAATGTCTCCAGCCATTCAATGAGCGCCTCCCAATCATCTACACTTATAACCGCAAATCGCTTACCATTGTTTGATACAAACTGAACTGATTGCAAGGCTTCCACCCCTCTCATCGCGTTATTTTCATTCTCCCTTACTAAAGTTTTTGCCAAGGTTTTAGACATAAACTTTCTCCTAAATCGTCTGCTTCGCCTTTTCCCAATCCGCCAGGAAATTCTTGATGCCGATATCGGTCAGCGGATGATTGAAGAGCTGATCGAAAACCTTGGCCGGAACCGTGGCGATGTCGGCGCCGGCGAGGCCGGCTTCGACAACGTGCACCGGATGGCGCAGGCTCGCGGCGAGCACTTCGGTCTCGAAATCGTAGTTGTCAAAAATCGCGACGATCTGGCGAACCAAATCCATGCCGACGTGGCTGATGTCATCGAGCCGACCCAGAAACGGGCTCGCGTAAGAGGCACCGGCTTTTGCGGCAATCAACGCCTGGCTCGGGCTGAAGATCAATGTCACGTTGGTGCGGATTTTCTCGTTGGCGAGCTTGCGCACGGCGACCATGCCTTCTTTGGTCATTGGAATTTTGACGACGATGTTGGGATGCAGCTTGGCGAGATCGCGGCCTTCGCGGAGCATGCCTTCGGTATCGAGCGAAACCACTTCGGCATTCACCGGGCCGGGGACGACTTCGCAAATGTTGCGCAGAATGTCTTTAAAAGCGCCTTTTTCCCTTGAAATCAGCGTTGGGTTGGTGGTCACGCCATCGAGCAAGCCCATGGCTGCGACTTTCTTAATTTCATCGAGATTGGCGGTGTCGAGATAGAATTTCATTGTATGCTCTCCGAAAGATTTAATATCGTTTTCTTTCAATTTTTGACGTTTATGGTTCCGGGACATATAAATCCCGACAGATTTTACGAGCAAGAAACTCGTCTATTTCACGATGTCGCGGTACTGTGGAAGTTTTCTTGGCGATGCGATTAACATAAACAGAATGCTTTCGGCCCTCGCGCAGGAGTTTACAGCCATGCGCTTCCAGATGGCGAATGAGATCACGCCGCTTCATGCCGAGAAAGCAAATTGTTCGCGTATGACTTCTTGCCCTTTAATTGATTCCTCGGCAAGAATCCGGTTTGCTTCCAACACCAGGAGAATTGCTTCTTGCAAATTCTCGCGTGCTTCTTTTAAGGTTGCTCCTTGGGTGTTGGCTCCGGGCAACTCTTGGACAAAGCCAATATAGCCCAGCGACACTTTTTGAAAAACCGCGGTTAAATTGATCTGCGTACGAGCGAACCCATTTCCATCTCGACGTGCTTTTCCATCATTTTTAGACTGCTTCGGCATTCGAGACGATACCAAGCCTGGATTCGAGCGTTTTACACTTATTATGGATTTCTTGGCGTCTTTCATTGGATTTGATGGCTTCATGGAGCAGCTTACGAAATTTCAATAAAACACCTTCTCCAAAAACAACCCGTGCGGCGGCGCGGTGAAACTCGCTTCGGTGCGCCGGCGGCTGTCGAGAATGTCTTTCACTTGCGGCGGCGTCAATTTGCCGCGGCCAACGTCGATCATCGTGCCCACAATGATCCGCACCATACTGCGCAAAAAGCGGTTGGCGCGGATGATAAGCTTAAGGCGCTCTTCCGTCTCTTCCCAGTCGATCAGCTCCATCCGACTCAAATAATGCGGATCTTCGCTGCTGGCGTCGCAAAACGCGCGGAAATCATGCTCGCCCAACAAATGTTGTGAAGCTTCGCGCATGGCGGCAACGTCGAGTGGGAATTTACAGAAGAACGCGTAATGCCGTCCCACCGCCACGGGGAATTTGCTGAGAACATAAAAATACTGGCGGCTCTTGGCGTCGTGGCGCGCATGAAAATCCGCCGGCGCCAGCTCGACTTTTTTCACCACCACGTCGTGCGAGAGGATGCCATTCAAAGAACGCGACATGCCGGCCAGCGGCAATTCAACAGCGGTGCGAAAATTTATAACCTGACCCAACGCGTGAACGCCGGCGTCGGTGCGGCCGGCGACATTGACGCGAATGCTTTCGCGAAACAGAATTTGCAGCGCGTTCTCAACCTCACCCTGAACCGTTCGCATGCCGGGCTGGACTTGCCAGCCATAAAATTTGCTGCCGTCGTATTCGAGGATGAGTTTGTAGTTGAAAATTGGAGAATCTGTCGTCAAAACGATTCTTCAAAAATTTCTCCACCGGGAGCAGCCAAAAACAGAAAATTAGGTCACTGAATTTGAACTGCCACTGAATTGAATTTTACAAATTTTTTAAAAAACCTGCTTGTCTAATGGCGCAACCAATTCTCAGAAACCAGCGTCACTGTGATGCACAACAAAACACTCACTGCCATCACAACATCCCGACGCGCCAGACTCATCTCGCGAAACGAGACGCGGCCGTCGCTGCCGCGATAGCAGCGCGCTTCCATCGCCACCGCCAAATCGTCGGCGCGATGAAAGGCGGCGACAAACAGCGGCACGAGCAGCGGCACAAGCGCTTGAATGCGTCGCAAAAGCAAACCCGAAAAATCAGCGCCACGCGACATCTGCGCTTTTTGAATGCGTTCCGCTTCGTCGATAATCGTCGGCACAAAGCGCAGCGCCAGCGTGGTCATGAACGCCAGCTCATGAACCGGCGCGCGCCAACGCTGCAACGGTTTGAGCAAACGCTCCATCCCCTCAGTCAAATCAGTCGGCACGGTCGTGAAGGAAAGCGCGCCCGCGACCACGACGAGCAGCGCCAGACGCAGCGCATATTTCAATCCCACCAGCGCCCCGGCCCATGAAACAGAAATTCCCCACACGCGCAGCAGGGGGCCTTCATTTAAATTTTGTCCTGCAGCAAACCATGTGGGACTCAACGCATGCAAAAGAATCGTTATCGCAAACAGCCACAGGAAAGCACGCAGATTCCGTACAAATAACCGCGGCGGCAATTTCGTTTGTTGTACCACCGCCGCTACAATGAGACTCCAAAAGATCAACACCGGCCACGCTTCGAT
>Ga0073934_10001206_pt1 | contig 64798 bp, 56 predicted proteins | sample LarsenN4metaG_FD_76834 | JGI IMG/M metagenome (GOLD analysis project Ga0073934, IMG submission 76834) | Hot spring sediment bacterial and archeal communities from British Columbia, Canada, to study Microbial Dark Matter (Phase II) - Larsen... ... | reverse complement strand
GTGAAGTTCCCTGACTTTTCGCCGTGCATCCGGCTGACCATAAAGAAATCCCAGTGCTTGGAAGCGGCCAGCACCGGAAAGGTCACTTGCGGAAGTTTGTACATGGCTTCGAGCGCCTTCAGCAATCCGGCGCGCGAGGTGGCGGTGAACCAACTGCCGTGCGTCGGCAGCCCTTCCTGGTGAAGCAGGTCCGCGAATTCGCCGTAGCCGATCAGCGTGCCGTCAGCAACCAGCTTGTCCAACGTGTCCCTCTCGTCGGCGTTTACTTTCGCGTAGTCGCGCCACTGGTCGCGTGGCACCGCCCATTGCCCGACGTAGGTGTAAACGGCCGGCTTCCCGCCGTCCGGCCCCTGCGCCTGCGCCGGCCCTGCGAGCGCCAGCGTCAGAGCCATCAAACTGCAGATCCCGAAAACTCGTTTTTGCATACTGCCCCCTAAACGTGAGATTCCGGCAGACGTGCGCCGCCGGTAACATGCCGGGCGTCGTGCCTAAGAAATGTGTTTGCCCTGAAAGAAGGACCGCGCAGATACGCTAGGCGATGGTCTATTTTCTGTCAAGGTTTTTCCATGCCAGCGAAACGATGAATGATGAACGGCTTTCCCCTCATTCATCATTCATGCTTCATCGTTCCGAACTTCCACTCGATTTGGGCCAGCACGCCACCAAGGATTCTGACATCGTTGTTGGTAAGGCGAAGGTCGAGGAGCAGGCGGCGCAGCTTGACGAGCGTGGCGGCGCGGCTCTTGGGCTTGAGGTAGCCGACCTCATCGAGCACGCGCACGGCGCGGTCGAAGATGTGCTCGAGGGAATGGATGTTGGCGGGGTCGGAGAGGAAAACGCGCGAGGCGGGCGGCCGTTCGCCGACGGCTTGGGCGCGCGCCAACTCGTAGCAGCAGACGGCGACCGCTTGCCCCAGGTTCATCGAAGGCGTATCGGGGGACGTGGGGATGCGGACGATGGCGTGACAGTGGCTTAAATCCTCGTTCGTCAGGCCGTGCTTTTCCGAGCCGAAGACGAGCGCCGCGCGGCCGCGCCTCGAAGTATTCTGCGCGAGCCAGGCGGGCAGCTCCGGCAGGGGAATCAGCTCACGGTCGAGCGTCCGCCGCGCGCCGCAACTGGTCCCGACCACCACTGACGCATCCCCAATGGCCTCGAGCAGACCTTCCACCGCGCGCGCCGAATGGACGACGTCTTCCGCGCCCACCGCCGAGCGCGCCTCCTGCCAACTGGGGCCATAGGGCTCGACCGCGACCAGCTCGCAAAAGCCGAAGTTGGCCATGGCGCGTGCCGCCGCGCCGATATTGAGCGGATTGCGCGGACGTACGAGCACGATGCGCCAAGGCATCGCAAGGGATTTCATACACGAGATTGTATCAGGAAGGCCGGCGGGAGCGGCAATGCGCCCCTCGCGGCATTCTCTACCTCTGCCCTGCCAGCGGTCAGAGATCCCCGCTCGAGCGCCAGCGGCCTACTTCTTGGGCGGGAGCGTGCCGGGCGTGGGGGTGGGGGGCGCGTCGGCGGCTTCCGTCGAGAGGATGCGCACTTTCGACTTGAATTGCTTGTAATCCGTGTACCGGATTATTTGCTTGATCGCCACTGGCCCGGTGGCGAAGTAGAGCGTGTCATTGGCAATCGTGTAGGTGGGGAACCAGAACTTGCCGTCTATTTGTTCGCGATAAGTGGTGAAGCGCGGAAAGAGGTTTTCGCCTTTCTTGGTCTTCATCTCCGGGACGGTCTTGCCTTCCGACTTCACGATTTGCAGGTCGCGGTCATCCACCCAGACGCGCCCCTGAAAGTAGAGGCGGTTCTTTTTGATTTCCTTGGGCCGGACGTCGAAGACGTAGGCGGTGATCTCGTCCACGCGGACGTGGCCGAGATACTTGACGTCGTACTCCGCCAGCTCATCCGTGGTCAGCACGAAGGGCTGGATATTCCGCATATTGTCGAGGTCCTCTTTGGTCACCAGGATGCGTTTCAAGGTGTCCGGAGGGGCGTAGGTGACGCGCTCGACCCGCGTGCCGTCGTCATTAAACAGGATGTCCCATTCCTGCTGGAAGACGCCGACCACTTCGCCGCTCTCGTTGAGTTCGCTGATCTTGTTGAGCTGGTGGTAAGTGTAGTTGTTGCGCGCCTCCCTGAACACTTTTTCCTTGGCCGCGAATTCCCAAATGATCTTCTGGATCTCCGCCGGGTTGGGATCCGGGAGGGGTGGCAGTTTGGCTTTGGGTTTGGCAGCCGACGGGCTGGCGCTTGTCGCAAGCTCGGTCGAATCGGCCGACGGGCGTATGTCGGAGCTGGTAGGCGACTCGGCCGGCGGCGCAGCGGGAGGCGCGGAAGCAGCAGGAGGCGCAGTACTCGGAGCCGCCGGCGGTGTCGTCTGGGCCTTTACCTCCGCTTTCGTGAGCGCCTCGATGACCAAGTCGTCGGCCCCGGCGTTGTGAAACTTCTGGGCGAGGTCGGGATTCATGCGGAAGTCAATGCCGCGCTGCTCGATGAGAGTGAGCATCTTGTCCGTGCTCGCCCCGGCCAGCAGCAACAGCAAAACATCATCCGAACTGAGCGGCTTCTCCGCCGCCCGCGCCAGCCCAAGCAGTGCCACGCTCACTAGCGCGACGCCCAACCCAGCCACGACCTGCATGACGAATTTGCTCTTGCGCATCGACCTTCGACCTCCCACTCCCACCCTGCTTTGATAGGAGTCTATCACGGCCCGGAAAGTTGCATCGAAGGGGCGTACCGCTCGCCCCGGGTTCGCCTTTCTGGACTCGAAGCCCTTGCCTCCGGAAAGAGCCTCAAGATCAAAAACCAGATCTTGCCCTACCGGGCGCGGCGGCGGTTCTTGAGGCGCGACTGCCGGAGTTTGTGCGGCTGGCGCTTGGGTTTGGAAATGGCGAAGGTGGCGGTCCCCACCCGCTTTACTCTCCACTCTTGAGGCTTCGGGATTTCGGCGGTTTTCTCCATGCATCCTCCAGGGGCAATTTCTTGCTCAAACTAAAATTATATCGAATACCCGAAGAGTCGTGTGGGGTCGCGTGCGCATCCCTGGGCGAGGGTGGGGTCAGCAGCGTCAGGAGGACCCTGCCGCGCCGGGTCGGCGAAAAGGACCGGCCCACCCGGCGCGTGGAGTGCCTCCTTGGGTTCTTCGTGTCGCCCCGCATACGCCGTGCAGGACGACGCTGAGGCTCGTCAGGATTCACACCGATCGAGCCCAATCAGGGTGCAAGCATGAAGTTAGTTTGCCGCTTCGACCGAGGCCACGGTGATCGCCGTGCCCTTGAGCTCCCCGGTCACTTTGACGGACTTGCCGGCGAAGGGCGCGAACTTGTCCTGGGCATCCAACTCATAAACCTTGCCCTCGGAAACTAGGACGTACTTCGCCCCACCCTTCACGCAACTTCTGACGCATCCGGCTGACTTCTCGCCGGGCTCCGCGTGCTTGGCCCCGCAATGGCTGTCACTGACGGTTCCGGTCCACGAGCTGCCGCCCGCCCATACCATTGAACTCAGTGCCAGCAGAACCGCCATAAGTAGTACCAGTCGCTTTGTCATTGATCCTCCTCTTTTCTGATTCGGCTACTTGAGCCTCCCTCGCTTCCCCGTGCCAGGGTCAGGTGGTTGACGCCAAACGACATCTCGCCCTCGTGGGGACTTCCCGTGGAGTTCCACGGCCTTATTGTCGGATTGCCAGCCCTGGCACAGAGATTCTACCCGGAGACTGCCGCCGTTTCAAGTGGCCGAATCGAGAAGACTCAACGACGGCAAGGGAAGGGTTAACGCGCGGGGGTCCGATTGTCGGAGGGCAGCAGCCAGGACCCGAAAACATCATTGAGCCAGGCACTGAGGAAAGCGGAATTCGCCACGGCTTCGGAAATGGGCCGCTCGCGAAACCTGCCTCCCACCCGTTGGGCCAGGGTCGAGAACCCGCGGCGCCGGCTCCACAGCAGCCGGCCCTGGGGGTCATGGAGTCTTAGGATTACGGTCGTCGCGGGAACTTGCCCGCGCACCGGCCTCAGGGTCAGCATGGCCGCCGCACGCTCGCGCGTGGAACCCAGGGTTTCGCGCGCGCCGTCCCAAGCAGCCGTATAAGAATCGAGCTTCACCATCACATATTCGACCTGGGTTTCGAGCACGGCATCGACGCGGGTCTCGGAGGCGATCTTCTGAATCAGCCCTGCGTCGGCCCGAGGAAGTGGGGCGGGGCTCATTTCGCGGCGTGAGGACGGGTAGAAGCGTCTGGCCGGGCTGGCCTTCTCATGGCGTCGGCGCATCTCCTCGGCGAGCATCCGGTGGGAGACCACCCAGTTGAGGCGGGCCGCGAGTAGCTGCTCAATGGCGTCAAACAGTGGCTCTGCATCCCCCGCATTGGAACTGGGAAGCAGGATGACCTTCTTGATTCGAGGGAGGCATTCCTGTAGGGGAACAAAGGAGACCTCCAGCGGGTATTCGAGCCGGTCGAGTTTGTTGATTTCACCCTGCGGGTGGTACCAGGCCGTCACCTGCGCGCCTACGATCACCCTGTCCCTATAGTCTTCCGCTGTATGGACGACAACGCTTCGGCCCTTTCCAACTTGCAGTGCAAGACTCACGGCGTCAACAGCCATAGCCCTTGCTTTGAGTTTGTAAGTCTTTCCCGCCTTCTCATCCGCGCGGCCGGGAGAAAGCGAGGTCAGGGCCAGGGCGGACGCGGAAAAGAGGAGGACGGAGAACCGTAAGGTCAGTTTCACTTTCGTCATCTATGGCGGCCCACGTCGCGGGAGTGGAAACGGACTACGGAACGCGCCAGCCTCCGCACGCGTCTGGGCGGGGTTTCTTCGCGGGCAGGGCAGGAGGAGCGGTCGCTACCCCGCCCCTGGGGTTCGAACGTGGCTACCGGAGTTCAAACGCATGCCGGCCCAGATACAATTTTGCCGGCTCCCCCTTCACAACCTGGAGCGGCATGGGGTTGGCCAGGCCGGTATCCTTCTTGCCGGAGCATTCGGCCACCTTGGTTCCTGCCTGGTCGTAAATGAAGAGCTTCATATCTTCCGTGCTTGTGGCTGGTGGCTTGGTGTGGCCAAACCCAAAACTGCCCACGCCCAGCTTCTGCCCCCCGATCGTGAAGTTCCCTTCGCTGATGATCATCCCTTCGTATTTCTGCACGATCTGGGAGCTATATCCGGTTGTGTCGATCAGCGCGAAGAGCACGCGTTTCCCCTCCGGAGTCTTGACCAGCGCCGCATTCCGCGCCTGCGTGGGAATGGCATTGCCTTCCAGGTAGAACTCTTTCACCATCGCCGAGGTGAACTCTTTTCCCGTTACCACCTCGTAGGAACCCTGGGCCATGAGCAGGTTCGGCAGGTTCGCCGTCCCCCAGACGAACAAAGCTAGCACCGCCAGAAAAAAGGACTTCTTCATAGGTCATCCTCCAGCAACAGAATCAAAGGCATCCGAATCGGAAATCCGCAGAGAAGTCTATCATGTCTTCGCCCCCGCGGGAGGGCAATCCCGCGCCTCGCCTGCCACGGTCGTCGGAACGTCTGATGCGGTGCAAGAAATCAAAGGCCTTCCGGTCGGAAGTGCTGCACCAGGTCATCCAGATCGATTCGCTCGGTGGGCCCGACAATTCTGCCGCCCGGGCGCGGCGCGATTTGCTCCTTCCCCTTCATGAACGTCACCCGATAGAGTTCCGCAAAGGGAAACTCCGGCGCCGCCCCACCCTGTCCACCCACGGTTTCCGCTCCGAGCCGCACGTTCTCGATCATGCGGCCGGGATGGCGGAGGTGATAGGGGTTGCGCGAGACCTCGCCTCCGTGTTCGGCCGTGGCCATCACCAGAATAGCCTCCATTTCTGGTGATAAACCGATCATCAGATTCGGTTGCGAGTTCTCATGCCAGAACTCAGTCTCGATGAATGTCACCGGCCCGCGCCCGGAGCGCGCGAGATAATCGCCGAGCGCATCCACGGCCAGGTGGTGGGTCCCGATGTGCGCCTTATTCCAATCCTCCGCGTGAGGCGCGAATACGACCTCGGGCTGAAGCTCGTCGAAACACCGTGAGAGCAATTGCACCTTCTCGGCCCACTCTTCGGGGCGCTCGCTACGCGTCGCGAGGCCGACGTTGTCGAATCCGAGCGGCGCCCGTGGAATGGCCAACTCGAACCCCAGCACGCGGCAGGCAGATTCCAGCTCCCGCAGCCGGCGCGCCCGTTGCGACAGATTGCTCCCGAAAGTGATGGCACAGTTGGTGACCTTTGCGCCACACTCGAGGCGCAAACGCAAGGGCAGGGCGCCAACTAGAGCCTCGTCGTCCGGGTGGGGCGAGCAAACCGTCACCCGCCGCGGCTTCTCGGCAGCGGCGGCAGCAGGCGCGACGAGCGGCTCGGCCGACGGGCCGAGCGGAAGGTTCTTGCCCCTTTCCAGCAGTTGCACGAATTCGAGAACGTACCCAAGCCACTCCGCATGACAAGCCTTCCAGCGCACGGACTGATCTTCGCCCATCGCCGCTGCCCTCCCATTGTGGAAGTGATGATGAAATCACAATATGCTATGCCAAGGCGATGGAAAATGAAAGCCGCGCAATGGCTCGGAGTAGGGACAGAAGGTCCAGGGCATTGATGCCCCTCGCATAGGGGAACAGGATTGGGTAGAATGCGCAAGCGAGTTTACTCAGAATCATTCCGGAGAGGCCAACTATGTTGAAACGAACAGGCATGCTGTGTGCGGTTGTGCTCGTCAGCGCCGCGCTGACGTATGGCCAGGCGGCTGGTTGGAAGCAGTTGTTCAATGGCAAAGACCTGACCGGTTGGAAACATGTCGGGCCGGGGCAGATGGTGGTCGAAGACGGTCTGATCAAAACGCAAGGCGGCATGGGCTTGCTCTATTGGACCGGCGGCCCCATCGGGGACTGCCAGCTCCGCGTCGTGTTCAAGATGCGCGACCGGAATTCCAACGGGGGCGTATTCATCCGCATTCCGATCGAGCCGCGGGAGGAATGGATGCCCGTGCACTACGGCTACGAAGTGCAGATTGACAACGAGCCGGAAAAAGCCAGCCCGCCCGAAGACGAAACGCATGTGACTGGCACGCTCTATTCCCTGACCCAGCCCGCGGCCCGGCCCGGCAAGCCCGGACCCGAATGGAATACGCTAGAAATCACGCTCGACGGGCCGCGCACCATCGTGTTCGTCAACGGGGTGAAAGTCACGGATTACACCGAAGGCCAGCCGGTGCCGGAACGTAAGTTTGACTTCGAACCGCACCGCGGGCCCCGGCCCAACCGTGGATGGTTTGGACTTCAAAACCACAGCGAGAACGATGTGGTGTTCTACAAAGAGGTGGCGATGAGACCGCTTGACAAGAAGTAAGTCTCTGGGCCCGCGCAACGAGCGAAGCGCGCGGAGGTAGAAAGGCAGCAATCAACTGGACAAATGACATCGAGGTGAAAAAATGGTTCGACGATGGGCTCTGATTATGGCGCTGCTTACTTCGGTCCTTCTGCCTGGACAGGCTCGAAGCGCCGAATGGAAGCAGCTTTTCAACGGCAAAGACCTGACCGGGTGGCATCAAGCGGGGCCCGGCAGCTTTGTGGTCGAGAACGGGATGCTCAAGCCCGTGGGCGGCATGGGTCTGCTCTATTGGAGGGGCGGGAAGATCGGCAACGCCACAATCCGCGTGGTCTTCAAGACGACCCACCCCAATGACAACGCGGGGGTATTCATCCGCATTCCCGTCGAGCCACGCGAAGAATGGATGCCCGTCCACTACGGCTACGAGGTGCAGATCTACGATGCCGGCGATGAGCACCACTCGACCGGCGTGCTCTACTCGCTGACCAAGGCAAAGGTGCGCGCCTCGAAGCCCGTGGGCGAATGGAACACGATGGAGATCACCCTTCAAGGACCGCGAACCATCGTGGTCCTGAACGGCCAGACGGTAACCGACTACACCGAAGGGCAGCCGGTCCCCGAGCGGACCAAGGACTACGAGCCGCACCGCGGGCGGCGTCCCAACGCTGGGTTCATCGGGCTGCAGAATCACCCCCGCGAAGACAAGAGCGATTCCGGGGTTTACTTCAAAGAGGTCGCCGTCAAGAAACTGAGCCCGTGAGTCGTCGGTCCGGCGGTCCCTTGATTCAGTGAATCACTGAACCATGGGCGGAATTGATTTTCGGAGATTCTCGAGCCGGGCGTAGTCAGGCCTGGCGGAAAAATCTCGCGTTGCGATTGAAGAGGAGGGAACGATGAGTGCTGCCATGCGTCGCCGTGATTTCCTGAAATCCGCCGGTGGCGTTGCCGGGACGGGATTCGCCATTCGCGTATCCGGCTACGCGGCGCGAGGCGAGGTGCCGGATGCCTCCAAGCGCCCGCGACTCCTCGTCGGTTGCTGCGCCTACTCGTATTCGAAATACCTCAAGAGCGGGCAAATGACCATGGAGGATTTCATCCTCAAGGCCGTCGAGCTCGGCGTGGACGGAGTCGATATCACAACCTACTGGCTGAAATCGACGGAACCCGCCGATCTGCTTCGATTCCGGAACTTCGCCTACCGGAACGCGATGCCTTTCTCCGGCGCCGCCATCGCTACGAACATGTGCTTGCCGGAAGCTTCGAAGCGCGCCGCCGAAGTCGAGAAAATCCGCCAATGGGTGGACCGCACCGAGCTGCTCGGCGCCGCGCACTTGCGCGTCTTTGGCGGTGAAGTCCCCGAAGGGGCAACGGAAGAGCAAGCCATCGGGTGGGTGGTGGAGGTGATGAAGTCGGCCAGCGATTATGCCGCCAAGAAAGGCGTGATCCTCGGCATCGAGAGCCACGGCGGGATTACCCGCAAGGCCGACAACATCCTCGAGATCCTCCGGCGCGTGGATTCGCCCTACGCCCGTTGCAATCTCGATGTCGCCAACTTCCCCGAGAATCCGTATCCGCAGATCGAGGCGTGCGTTCCCTATGCCTCGCACACCCACATTCGCGACCACTACGGCGAGCGCAAAGAACCCCTCGATCTCGACCGCGTTTGGCAAATGTTCGCGAAGGGCGGCTACCGGGGTTACATGTCCGCGGAATACGAGGCCGAAGAAGATCCCATGACCGGCGTCCCGAAACTCATCGCCAAGATCAAGGCGCTCTGCCAGAAGTACTCAAGTGTTTAGCGGGCGTGGCCTCTTAAGCTCCCGCACGCCGGGTTGATCGTTTTCGCCGGCGGGCACTCTGCCCAGGAGGTTTTCCATGTCGAATCGTCGTGTATTCCTCAGCCGAAGCCTTGGCGGCGCCGTCCTGGCTGCCTCGGGCTTCTTCCCTTTCCGCCGCATTCTCGGGGCCAATGACCGTGTGCGTCTCGGCTTGATCGGCGCGGGCGGGCGCGGGCAGGAAATCTTCAAGGCCGCGCTGCGTTGCGCGAACACAGAAGCCGTGGCGGTCGCCGATGTCTACACTCGCCGGCTCGACGAAGTGAAGCGGTTTGCGCCGAACGTCCAAGCCTATCAGGATTTCCGACGCCTCCTCGACGATAAGAGCATCGACGCCGTCCTGATCGCGACCCCCCAGCACCAGCACGCTCTGAATTTCGTTCCCGCCCTCCAAGCCGGCAAGGATGTGTTTCAAGAGAAGACCATGGCCTTCAATCCGGACCATGCCCAACGCATGCGCAAAGCGTTCGCAGGGTCGGGACGGGTGGTGCAGATTGGCATCCAGTCGTTGAGCAGCCCGGCGGTCGAGCAGGCACGCGCTTGGCTCCCGAAGGAGAAGATCGGCACCATCACTCAAATCCACACGCATCACTATCGCAATGCGCCCTATGGCGGCTGGAAGCGCCCCCTCCCTCCCGACTGCGACCCGCAACACGTGGATTGGACAGCTTTCCAGGGGGAAGCCGCGCCCCATCCCTTCCAGGCGAATCGTGTCATCAACTGGCGCTTCTACTGGGACTACTCGGGGGGGAATGTTTTTGAAAACATGGTTCACCAGGTCGGCTTCTGGTACAGCCTGTTGGGCCTTCAAATCCCCCGCCGCGTCACGATGACGGGGGGCAACTATCTTTCACCCGAAATGGAAGTGCCCGACACGATGGATGTGTCAATGGAACAGCCGGAGAAAATTCTATTCACTTGGAACTCGATGTTCGGCAATCGGCATTTTGGCGAGGGTCACGATCTGATACTCGGCGACCGAGGAACGATCGTGCGCGACGAAACGGGCCGGGTTCGCTTTCTGCCGGAAGGAGGCGAAACAACACGGGAGGCTACGCCGAGCGCACCGCAAACCGCCGGCAAGGCGCCCGACCTCGTCGATTCTTCCGACACCACCGACATGCACATGCAGAACTTCATCGACTGCGTGCGGAGCCGCAAAGAGCCGAACTGCCCGTTCGAAATCGGCTTTCGCTCCGCCATCGCCTGCCAGATGGCCATCACATCGTACCGCCTGGGGCGCACCGTGCGCTGGGATGAAGGCCGCGAGGAAATCGTGTGAGGTGAGACTCGCCCCTCGCTCCTCGGGGCAGATAGCTCGGGTGGGATAAGGCAGTGGGGAGCGCGAGCAGACGCTACTCCACGCCGGCGGGCAAGCAATGTCAGGGAATCGGTGCTGGCCAATGGCCACGAATCTACACGGTTCGCGCCACGGCGCAGTAGTACACCAACCAATTGCCGGCGATGAACCAGCGATGCCCGCGAAACCGCCCCCTGGGGTCTCGCGGCCTAGCTGTGAGGAAATCTTCCCAGCCGCTCCATCTTTTCAAGGAGGAGGTTCTGTTCTTTTTCGGGGAGCTCGAGAAGCGTGTCAACAAGAGTCTGAGGCCAAATCACCCGAGCTGTTACTTCCTCCGTCTTTTCGTCCGGAGGCGCTTCTTCACATCGGCTTGCGATATCACCCTACCGGCACGAATATCGGCACTCGCGCGTTCCATTATCCTCTGGGATCCGGGAGGGCCCTCAATAGCATCCAGTCGATCTTCCAGACTCCCGCATAGCCTGATGGCTTCCCGCAACACCCGGCTCCGGTTCTCCGCCGACGCCGCGTGAGGGCGTCGAGCATTTGGTTAGTTTCCTCGTCCAGAACAAACCGACGCCGCATATTTCTTTTCTCCCACCATGAATCAGGTGGGGACCCCGAACCACTCAACATTATTCATGAATCATGCGGGATACACGGCGTCGTCGGCTTCCTCGACGCTAGCGCGGAAGGAAATGGCAGCCCAAGGGGGCGACGTCAGGCCTTGGGCGCAGGGCCCGTCGATTCGCGAATGACGAGCTCCGGGTCGATCAGATACTCGCGTCCCTGGTCATGGGAGACGCCGTTGTGGTTGTTGTTTTCGGGCACCAAGACGGAGAACGCCAGCCGTCCGATCTTCTCCCGCGGGATGTTGGCCGTAGTGAGGGGCGGGAAGGCAAATTCCGAAAGACTGATATTGTCAAAACCGGTCACGGAGACATCCTTGGGCACCGAGAGACCTTGCTCGCGAAGTTCCTTAAGAACCCCGAGCGCCATGAAATCGTTGACACAGATGACTGCAGTGGGCTTGAAGCCGGAAGCGAGAAGGCTGCGCGTGGCCTCCTGGCCCCCCACGGGGCCGTCGCGATCCGTGGCGATCGCGTGTTCGACTTCCCCTCCGTAGCGTTGCAGCGTGTCGAGGAAGGACCTCTTGCGTTCCTGGAGGGGGTCCAGTTCCGTGTGGTGACCCACAAAGGCCATCCGCCGATGCCCTATCGAGTAGAGGTATTCCACGATCTTCTGAATACTCTTCTCATATCGCACTTTGATGTTGTTGATGTTCCGCGCCGGCGTGCCCACGTCGTAGAAGACAATGGGCAGATTGCTCTCGATGAGTTCCTGGAGGAGCGGCGGTTCCATTTCTGAAACAATTACGGCCAGCCCCGCCAAACGCCGGCCCATCATCATATGGACACTGGCCACGAGCTGCCGCGGGTTGTAATCGGTGTTTGCCACCAGCACATCGTACCCACGCCGATGCGCCTCTCCCTCAAGTGAACGGAAGATATCCAAAAAGAAAGGGTTCGCAAGGTTGGAAACGATCATGCCCACCGTCCTGCTCTTGACCCCCGCCAAGTGCCGGGCGTGAATGTTAGGGTGATACTTAAGATCCTGAATCGCCTTAAGGACGCGGGCGCGAGTCGTACTCTTGACAGGACCCACGTTGTTCACGACGCGTGAAACGGTAGCAATCGAAACCTTAGCGTAACTGGCGACATCCTCGAGTCTCATGTTGGCCCCCACTCCGACGCAACAATATGTAAACCTTATTTTAAGCTTTCAGTCCCCGATAGAATAACATAAGGCCACCCGGCCCCACAAGTCTCTGATAATTGCACTCTGTTTCAGTGGTGTTTCCAGCGAGGTTTGCCGCGTCACTCGGCGGGTGGCTCGAGGGTCGGGTCGAGCTTGTGGGCTTTCTCGAACTCTTCTGCCGCTCGGGCGTGCTGACCCAGTCGCCGCAAGGTCAGGCCCAGTTGATAACGTGCGTGAGCGTGGTCCGGGAGCGCACCAAGAACTTTTCGAAATTCGGTGGCGGCCTGTGCGTAATCCCGAAGAGCATAGAGCGTCAATCCCAATTGAAAGCGCGCTTCAGTGCGCTCGGGGTCGGACTTGAGAACAGTTTCGAACTCTCTCCGAGCGGCGGCGTAGTTCCCTTCCGCACGCAGCACGGAACCGAGCGCGCAGCGAATCTCCGGCCAGTCCGGACGCAGGCGAAGTGCTCCTTCGTAGAAATCCCGCGCGCCGACAAGATCCCTGCGCCGCTCGAGCGCTCGCCCCATGTTCCCATAGGCCGGCGCGAAGAGGGGGCCGAGCGCGATGGCTTTGCGGAACGCCACCACCGCCTTATCGATTTCACCCGTCGCCAGGTAAACCTCGCCGAGCGAATTGTGAAGGGGCACGGCCTTGGGCGTGTACTTGAGCCCCAATCGAAGCTCACGGAGCGCCGTCTTCATGTCACCCCGTGCCATCGCAGCGAGGCCCAGCCGGTGATGCTCCTCGGCCTGGGGACTGATCCGTCCATCCCACTCGCCCGTGCCCTGGGCGAAGACGATGCCGGCAAGAAGCAAAACACCCCCCATCGGCCCGAGGACTCTCGCAATACAATGCCCGGGCGAACGGCATGTCGTGATGAGGTGGGAAGGCAGACACGTTGCCAAAGCCATCTCCGTTATCTCTCTAGCTCCGCCACACTCTCCGGAGGCAGAGTGAACTCCGTGGATTGTGCGCGGATACGCCGGAAGCTGCGCGGGGCGGGTGTCGGCTCGTACACGAGCAATGAGACGTTGGGATAGTTCGCCAAGAGAGCGCGGGCGCGCTGTGCTCCCATCACAAAGAAGGTCGTAGAGAGCGCATCGCTATCCAGCGCGCGCGGAGCAAAGACCGTGGTCATCAGCACGCCTTGAACGGGCCTCCCCGTCCGCGGGTCCAGAATGTGGGAGTACCTCCTGCCCTTCAGGGTGAAGAACTTCTCGTAACTGCCGGAAACCGAGAGTGAGTAATCCTTCAGGCGCACAACGTCCGCGACCTTTTGCTTCTCGAAGGGGTCACGCAAGTTGACGCGCCAGGCTCGCTCGCCGGGCGGGGCGCCGAGCGCATAGATGCTGCTCGCGCCGCTGGAAACGAGGGCCGAGTTCACGCCGTTGGCGCGCAGGATGTCCACGGCTCGATCCACCGCGTAACCTTTGGCGATGCCGCCGAGGTCGAGTTCCAGACCATCGACAGCGAACCGAATCGTACGCTGCTTGTCGTCGAGCTGAATGTGCCGATACCCGACGCGTTTCATCACCCGCGCGAGTTCCCCGCGCGGCGGCACGCGAGCCACCCCGCGAAAGAAACCCCAGGCCTTCATGAGAGGCCCCACCGTAATGTCAAAAGCTCCTTCACTTTCCTGGCTGAAGCGGAGAGCCTTGGCGATCAAAGCGAAGAGGCGCGGCTCCACCAGCACGGGCTCGTGCGCGGCACGTCGGTTGATACGTGAAAGTTCGCTCTCCACCTTGTAATGGCTCATCTGCGCGTCGAGGCTGTCGATCTCGTCAAACGCCTCGTTGGCCACCTGCGCCAGGAAGCGCGCCTCGCGGCCGTAGCTCACGATAGTGAAGACCGTCCCCATGGCGTCGTGCGACGCCTCATGGCGAACGAGCTTGTCTTCAACTTGGCCCTGGGCAGGAAGGCAGTAGAGGAAAATCAAAATTGCCGAGAAGCGAATTGCGGCCGGGCAGACCACGTCAGGCTCCGGATTCATCTACGCCGCCCGCTTTGGCCAGAAAACCTTCTGGCCGGTGTCGATGGCGCGGTTGCCGTAGATGACCGCTAGCGCATCGGCGACGCCGATCTCGAGTGGAGCGACGACGGGCTTGCTCTCCCGGATGCTGGCGAAGAAATTCTTCATCTCACTCCACCACGGGTCATGCGGCTCCTCATAGTCGTAGATCCCCAGGGAGGCGAGCCAGCGTTTGGCAAAGCGTATCTCGCGGTGCACGAATCCTTCATCGCCACTGACGGTTTCCGGGAAAATCGGGATTCCCTTCTGGGTGGCCTCGTCGCTGACGGTTGCGCCGGCCCACCAGGTTTCAGCGCTGCTGCCCGCCGTGGTTTGGGCGGTCTTCTCCCGGAAGTACAACCCCTTCCCGATGGTGATTTCCAGCGTCCCCTGGTCGCCCATGATGTGTTCTTCAAACCCGTGGTGCCCGTTGGAGAGAATAGAGGTGAAAACCAACTTCTGCCCGCCCGGATATTCAAAGATCGCCTGGACGTTGTCGCAAGTCTCGCGGCCATCCTTCCAATAATCAATACCGCCCGTGCCGACGACGGAGATGGGCTCCGCGCCGATCGCCCAGTTCGCCACGTCGATTTGATGGGACGCCAGCTCGGCCATCAGGCCGCCCGAATATTCGCGGTACATCCGCCAGTTGAGGAGCCGTTCGAATTTCGGGTCCGGAACGGGCCGCCGCCAGTCGCTGTTGCGATGCCAGTGGGCGCGAACGAAAGTGATCTTGCCCAGGGCGCCCTTGCGGATCATCTCCATCGCGATGTTGTAAAGGACGCTCGAGCGTCGCTGCAGGCCGATTTGCAGGACCTGCTTAGCGTGCGCGGCGGCGGCCTGGCGAATCGGTTTCTCTTCTTCCTCTTTGAAGAACATGCTCTTTTCGATGAAGACGTGCTTGCCGGCGTCGAGCGCGTCAACGGTCATCTGCGCGTGGAGGTGGAGCGGTGTGCAAATCAAAACGGCGTCGATGTCCTTGCGATCGAGTAGCTGGCGATAATCTTCGTAGGTGTCGGGATTGCCGCCGATGGTCTCGAGGCCTTTCTTCAGATTAGGTGGATAGATGTCACAGGTCGCCAGGCAGCGGCCTTCGGGAATCGTCGTCAGAAACTTCAGCAGTGTGCAACCTTGCGTCCCGGTGCCAATAATCCCGTAGCGGACGGCGTCGGTCGGCCCGGGGTCGGCGATGATGGCAGGCGCGCCGGCCAGCGGCAGTGCGGAGGCGGCGGCCGCCGCCGTTTTCAGAAAATCCCGGCGACTTACGCCTTGCTCATGCTCCATCTCCAATCCTCCTCTGATGGCTTGTAGCTTCAGATCTCTTCCACCTTGCAGTTTACCACATGTGGATTTGACCGCATACGTTGGCCGCACGCGCACATATCCTTTCCGGTGGGGCATGAGGTTTTGTGTCCCTCCGGGGACGCCTGACCGCGCCATCTACGCTATACTGGAGGAGGGAGTAAGCCTTTGCTCTCAACTCGAGCCGCAATTGGCCACGGATTTCTCGCCGTCAGCATTCTGCTGGCCCCGTTGCCCCTTTTGCCGCAAGCTGAAACCCCGGACGATGAAGTTACCCAGGAAGTCCTGAAGTTCACGCGCGTTTACGGCGCGGTCGAAGCCAACTTCATGGAGCCGTTTGACTCCGAGCAAGCGATCTTTAACGGTGGGATTCGCGGCGGGCTTGCAGCGCTCGACCCGTTCTCCAATTTCTTCGACCCCGAGCAATTCGAACAGCTCCGGCAGTTCACCCAGGGCACGGCCAAGGGCTTCGGGTCAGTCCTGTACGTTTCGCCGGGAAAAATCCTGGTGCTGCAGACCGCCGAAGGCTCGCCGTCGCGCCGCGCCGGACTCGGCCCGGGCGACGAAGTGGTTTCCGTCAACGGCACGCGTGTGGACCGGCTCGATCTGCGTTCGCTCATCGACCTGCTGCAACGGGCACGGACGCAAACCGTGCGGTTGGGAGTGATTCGCCCGGGCAAAGTTGTCGCCGAGGATTTCGAGTTGCATCCCGCCGAGGTCCCGAATCCTTCCGTGGAGAAGGCATTCCTCCTTCAACCCGGCATCGGTTACATCCATATCAACGCCTTCGACCTCAAGACGCCCCAGGAAGTCGCGGAGAGCATCCAGCGGCTGGGCGGCGCTGCGCTCCAGGGCCTGCTGCTCGACCTGCGCGATAATCGCGGCGGCGTGGTGGAGGCCGCCCGGGCGCTCGCCAGCCTCTTTCTCAAACCCGACCTCCTGGTGCTGACGCAACGCGGCCGCGCCATGCCGGAAAAGAGCTTCAAAACTTTTCAGTCGCCGGCGCACTTTGATATGCCGCTCGTGCTGCTCGTCAACGGGACGACCGCCAGCGCCGCGGAAGTCTTCGTGGCGGCGCTGCAGGAGCACGACCGCGCCCTCGTCGCCGGCGAGCCCACGTTTGGCAAGGGCGTGGTCGAGTCGGTCACGCCACTGAGTCATCAGACGGGACTGGCACTGACGACGGCGCAGTACTTCACGCCCAGCGGCCGCTCGATTCAACGCGCCTTGCCGGGCACGGCGCTTGCTGACCCCCACCCGAGCCTCCGCGCGGGCGCAAGCTCCAATTTCCGCACCGACAATGGCCGGCCGCTCGCGGCCGGTGGCGGCATCCAGCCGGATGTGACCTTGCCGGGCGCCGTGCGCGATCCCTGGGTCTCGTTCCTCAATCAGCGCGGCGCGTTCACCAGCTTTGCCTCTGAATACCTGACCCTGCGCGGTAAGATTACTGAGACGTTCGAGCCCGATGAATCAACCCTCGAGACATTAAAAGCTTACCTGCAGCGACAACGCATCCGCACACCGGAGGAGTACTGGGAAGCCAACAAGGAATTCCTCAAGCTTCGAATCAAAACCGAACTCTTTAACCTCGTCTTCGGTCTCGCCGCCGGCGATGAGGTCGAAACCCGGGCCGACCCCCAAGTCCAGCAGGCCCTCGCCCTCTTTCCCAGGATTAACGCCCTCCTGCAACCGCGCGTCCCCGACCTCGCCACCGCCCCGCCCAAGTAGGAGCGGCTCATGAACCGCCCTGTAGCGCGGCTCTACCTGTGCCGATGCTGTTTATCGGGATGAGCCGCGAAACTTAAGGTCGCGGGTCCCCGGCAAGCGGGGGAGGCTCCGACCCGCGCTGCAGCTACGCCAACTTTTGCGCGATTTGCTCGTCCGGAATTTCGGGCTGGCGCAGACCGTCGCTCTTTGCGGTCTGCGATCTCGGGAAATCGCAGGCGCCCCAAACCAGTGGGTTGCGTCCGCCCCAGTAGGGGCACAAGGCCTTGTGCCCCTGCAAGGCCGCACGATTCGAGTCGCCTTCTCTGTCGTTATCGTCTATGTTATGTGCAACGTGAGAGAGCGAGGATCATGATGCGAGGTATCGCCGCATTCGCTTCCAGCGTTGTCCTTCTTGACTTGGTCATCAGCCCGCTCGCCGCCGAGGACGCGCGGTGCACCACGCGCACCATCCTCGCCACAGTGATTGACCGTCAGCGGAATGTGGTCGGGGGGCTCACCCCCGCCCATTTCCGCGGCAAATTCCGCGGCAAGCCAGTGCAAATCCTCTCAGTAACTCCGGACAAGCGCCATCGCCGAATCGTGATTGTCGTAGATGCTAGCCGCAGCATGGGCGGGGAGCGGGGCATGTGGACCCTCGTCACGGATCTGGCCGCAGACACTTTTCGCCTCGCGCCGCCCAACTGCTCGTTCGCGCTGCTGGTGTTCTCAGACACAATTAAGGAGTGGGTGGGGTTCAATCAGAGCACCACGATCTTGGCCAAGAAACTCGCAACCCTGCAAATGGAACCCAACAGGGCCGTTGGCAAGACCGCCTTGTACGACGCCCTGACGGCCGCTCTGGTCGAGCTCAGTCCTCCCCATCAGGGAGACACAATGTACGTGATCACGGACGGTGGGGATAACGCAAGCAAGACCGGGCGCTCTGAGTTGGAAACCGCCCTCGTCACGTCCGGTGTTCGGCTTTTCGCCTTCATGCCGCTTACGCATTTTGATCTCCTCAGGAGCAGGGCCCTGCAAGAAGCCACTGGCCCTTCCGCTATGCTAGACCTTGCTCAAGTGACAGGAGGGAACGTCTTTTCCCATACGTCACCAACCACGTGGTTCATTCCCTCCGAGAAGGAACGGAGGCAGCAAATGCGATTTGCGCTCGGCCGCTTGTATAATCAGATGGGGAGACAGGATCGCTTGGAGATTCGGCTGGCCGCGCCCGTCGACAAACCACGCGGCTGGAAACTGGAGATCGTGGACGAAAACGGGAAGCCAAACCGAGAACTGGAAGTTCTCTACCCCCGTAAACTCATGCCCTGCAGCTCGTAGTGCCCGCCTTTGGTGGGCATCCTTCCGGTGCTGACCTGAAGGCCGCCGCTAAAGACACCTCGGCCGGGGCGCGGTCTCGGTCAGCAGAGTTCGGACAGAATGTCCTCTTATTCCTTCCGGACGAGTGTGCTTGAGCACCAAGAGAGACAGTAGCGATGGCGGTGCAATAGCTGAGCGTTAATAGCAAGAAGCCAGCCAAGGACCGTCAAAAGCTATCGGGACGCACACGGCAGCCCCAAACGTGGGGATCACGAGAATGGATTAAAAAATCAAAAGCCTGAGGAGAAATGCCGGAAGCTTGTTGAAAAGAAAGGAGCCAGAAGCCAGAAGCAACTAGCCAAAAGCGGGGCAGGATCTCGTAGCGTCCATCCTCCAGCCGATACGTTTTCAGTGTCGGGCTCCCGATTGAATCGCGCCCAGTTCCGGCCGCCAGTACGCTCCCACGACTCCAACACCTCTGTCACCTATGGGGCCGAAAATGCAAGCACCCGAGGAACGAAGCCAGAATCTTATTGAAAACAAAGGGCCGGGTTTGTTTGACAGTGGCGATTGACAAGGGAGGAGGAGCGAGCAGGTCACCGAAGCGGGCCGCACACTCGAGCGTGTTCCGAATCGGACATTATGTCCGAATCTCACGCTCAGCCTAAAAGGGTACACCCGGACGACCTATTGCGGGCCAGCACTATGTCGCCTTGTTTGGGAAGGCGGGGACGCAAAGCCTGGGGCCCCTGTGCGGCGCTACGCCACGGCTTCGGCTTCGATCTCGACCAACATTTCGGGATCGACCAGGCGGCTGACGCCGACCAGGCTGGTGGCGGGATGAATTTCGCCAAAGAACTCGGCGTGGGCTTTAGCGACCTCTTCCCAGCGGTCGATTTGGGTCAGGTAAATGCGCGTGCGCACGACGTGTTCGAGGCTCAGGCCGAGCCGCTTCAGAGCGTTCTCGATGTTGCGGATGGTCTGAACCGTCTGGCCGTAGGCGTCACCGGGAGCAAGCACCTTGCCAGTGGGATCGGTTCCTGTCGTACCCGAGACGTGAATGACGTCACCGACCTGGACGGCGCGCGCGTAGCCGACTTTGGGTTCCCAGGGTGTGCCGGAGAAGATCTTGGTTCGTTTGGCCTTCATGCTGGTCTCCTTCGATTGTCCCGGCGGCCGCCTGGATCCCGCCGACAGCGGTGAGGGAGGATATAGCACCTGTCGCGGCGACTGTAAAGCCGGCCACACGGGATCATGCAACTCAGGGTTGTTTCTCGAAATAGCGGCGATGGGCGCGGCGGGCCATCGCCAGACGATTCCGGCGACGCGCGAGGGCCTCACGATGCCGCCGGCGCTCCTCCGCCGTGCGCAAGATGAGGGGCGGAGCGGGTGTGGGTCGGCCTTCCTTGTCGAGCGCCACGTAAGTCACAAATGCCGAACTGGTCTGCCGCAGTTCACCGGTCATGTAATCTTCTTTGAAAACGAGCACTTCCACTTCCATGGAGGTACGAAAGACCCTCGTCACAAAAGCCTTCAACCGAATCAACTGCCCGATGCGGATGGGGTGGACAAAATCCAGATAGTCCACCGAGGCCGTCACCACCTCGTGCCGCGCGTGCCGGTGGGCGGCGATGGCTCCAGCAATGTCAATCAGGTGCATCACGCGGCCGCCCAGGATATTGCCGAAGGGGTTGGCGTCATTCGGCAGTACGAGTTCGACCATGTCCACCGTGGAGTCCGCCACGGTCCGTCCGCTGCGAAGTGGCATTGGTTTCCGCTCACACGCGGCCCCGGGCCATGAACGGGCGATAAGTTGTGTGCGAGCAAATTCCTTGCCCGGTGGCCTGCGAGCCGCTTCGCGAGAGATCTTTTGCGTTTCCGAAACCGACTGCCTATACTAGGGCAGCCGCACGCGCGAATGCAACACGTTTCGGCAACCCCGTCGGCGCAGATGGCCTTGTGGCTCTGCCGGAAAGACTTGTCGCCATGCCTTCCGCCCTCGGTGGGATTCACGGCTGCAATGCCTTGCGCCCCTAAAAAAAAATGTTGAACTGGGCGGGTATCGTTCTGGCGGGAATGCTGAACGGCAGCTTCGCCGTGCCGATTAAGACCGCGCGTGCGTGGAGATTCGAGCACATTTGGATGCTGTTCTCGCTGCTGGCGATGGCGGCGATCCCGTGGGCGGGGGTTGTGACCTTCGTCCCCCGTGTGGGCCAGATTCTGGCAGCGGTCCCCGGCTCCGGCTGGCTGAGCCTGATAGCTTTGGGGTTACTGTGGGGCGTGGCTTCGCTGCTTTACGGTGTGGCGGTGGATTTGCTCGGAATCGCACTTGGTTTTGCGATTCAACTGGGCCTGTCGGTAGTGCTGGGGGCGCTGCTGCCGATGCTCTGGGCGGGCGCGCTCTCGCTCCGGACGGGCCGCGACGCGCTGTTTCTCGGCGGGCTGGGATTGATGGTGATGGGGGTAATCCTTTGCGCGCAGGCGGGCGGCGCCAAAAGCTCCGCCCCGGGAGCCACCGGCGCGCGCTTCCGCAAAGGCCTGATTATCGCCATCGTGGGCGGAATCGGAGCACCGCTTTTGAACTTCGGAATCCAGTACGGGATCTCTCTGCTCCGCATGGCCGGCCAGATTCCCGCCGAAGCCCGCTTCAGCGTAAACACCTCTGTCGCGTGGGCCGTCTTCCTGTCCGCGGCTGCTTTCACACAAGCAGGCTACTGTCTGATGAAGATCCTTCGAACAAAAACGGGCGCGGCATTCCGCGCCGCCGGATCCGGGCGCGACGCGGGCCTTGTGGCGATTATGAGTCTCGTCTGGGCCGCGAGCGTGTGTTTCTACGGAGTGAGCGTGGTGAGACTGGGGAATCTCGGCCCGAGTTTCGGCTGGCCGGTATTCATCGCCCTCATCATTCTGACTTCCAATGCCTGGGGCGTGGCGCTCGGAGAATGGAAGCAGGCGCCTGCAGCCGCCTTCCGTCGCATGCTCGCGGGCAGCGCGGTGCTGGTGCTGGCAGCCTTTGTGATCGGCCAAGGGAGTTCCGGCTGAATCGTCGGGGCGCAGGACTGCTTGGCCTCTGCGCCCGATGCCTGGCCGCAATGCCTTGCCCCCCACGACATGGATTTGTGGGTGCAAGCCGCGGTGGCGCGTGTCCCTACTGCCCGGATTGAAGTAGAATTTGATCTGACCATGCCCACCCTTCAAGCCCACGCCGCCCTCAACGTTCCCGCGCGGGAAAAGCAGTCCGTGGCGCTGAGTTCGGTCCTGGCGGCATGTCTGCTGACGGGCCTCAAGCTCGTCGTGGGCCTCACGACGGGCAGCCTGGGAATCCTTTCCGAGGCAGCGCATTCGGGCCTCGATCTGGTGGCCGCCCTCGTGACGTATTTCACCGTGCGGGTCTCGGACCGCCCCGCCGACAGCCACCACCATTTTGGCCACGGCAAAGTCGAGCACCTCTCGGCTTTCCTCGAAACCGCCCTGCTGCTCGTGACTTGCCTGTGGATCATCATTGAGGCGGTCCGCCGGCTTTTCTTTCGCGAGGTGCACGTGGACCCGTCGGTCTGGGCCTTCGGGGTGATGTTGATCTCGATCACGATTGATACCTTCCGCTCAAGGGCGCTCTTCCGGGTGGCGCGGAAGTATGACAGCCAGGCGCTTGAGGCCGACGCATTGCACTTCTCTACGGACGTCTACAGCTCGAGCGTGGTGATCCTCGGCCTTATCCTGGTCTTTGTGGCCGATCGCCGGGATCTCCCCTGGCTTCGCCATGCCGACCCCCTCGCGGCGCTGGTGGTAGCGGGAATCGTCGTGTACGTCACGCTGCAACTGGGCAAGAAGACGGTGGACGCGCTGGTGGATGCGGCGCCGCCGGGCACGCGGGCGAGGATCGAAGAGGCTGTGGCCAGCGTGGGGGGCGTGCTGAGCTACGATCGGATTCGCGTGCGGCAAAGCGGCGGGCGGTTGTTCGTGGACCTGCGGATGACTCTCAGTAACAATATCCCCTTCGAACACGCGCAGTGGGTGGTGGAGGTGGTGGAATCCCGCATTCATGCACTCTACCCCACCGCCGACATCGTGGTTCACGCCTCGCCGCGCGAACCCGCTGCGCAAAACCTGGTGGAAAGAGTGCGCGCCACCGCCCGTCGCGGCAACTTCCAGATCCACGACGTCTCAGCTTACCAAGTCGCGGGCCAGGTCAACGTCGACCTCGACCTGGAGGTCGATCCCCACCAGACGCTCGAATCCGCGCACGACCAGGCGACGGCTTTGGAAAGTGAGATCAAGCGTGAGTTGCCGGAGATCAACGAGGTTAACATCCATATCGAGCCTTTACTCCAGGAGGTGGCCAGCGGAGGGGATGCGGGTGGCGTCGAGACGCAGATGGCGAGGACGATCTCTGATATCATGCGCGAGACGGCTGGCGTGCTCGACTGCCACTCCGTTCAAGCCCACAGCGTGGCCGGAAACGTCGTCGTGCGAATGCACTGCACCGTTGAGCCCCACCTGCCTGTCGCCCGCGTCCATGAAATCATGGAGGAGCTGGAGTTCAAGTTCCGCAAGGCCTTCCCGGAGATCTCCAAGCTGAGCATCCACCCCGAACCGAAGGGCCGCAGTTGAACCCATGGTGCCCCCCGCGAGGCTCGGGTGCCCGTCGCCCCCCGCCCTTCTTGCATCCGTGCGCCTGCCAGAGTGGGCCGTGCGCCCCTACGAGGGAGGGAACTAATTCGGCTTGGGGGCGGCAGGTTTGGGCGCCGGAGCCGCAGGCTTCGGGGCGGGAGTCGTAGCCGGCGTACCGGAGGTGGCGGCTGCTTCAACCGGATACGCGGCGTCATACCGCTTGGCGAGCTCCTCGGTCAGAACGTTCTCCCGATTGGCAAAGTAAACTTGCACCTGTCCTTCTTCAATGATCAGCGAGAAGCCGTTCTGCTGCCCGTACTCATTGACGAGACGGAACATCTTTTGGGCCAGCCGGTTGAAAGTATCCTGTTGCTCATTTTGGAAATCGGAAGTGGCATCCTCGTTCGCCCGCTTGAAGAGCTTGCTCTTGTCTTCTAGTTCGCGGGTCAGCCGGATTCGCTCCTCGTCACTCAGCGTGGCCTGCTGCTTCTGGATCTGTTCCTGAAGCGCCTGGATTTCCTGTTGTTGCCGCTGGAGGTCCTGCTGGCGGGGCTGGAATTTCTTCTGGAGGTCGGCGAATGCCTTCTTCCCCTCCTGGGTATTAGCGATCGCCAACTGCATGTTGAAGACGCCCACCTTGCCCTGCCCCCAGGCGACGACGGGCCAGATGAGCAGACCCGCCAGCAAGGCGACGTTAATTAGACTTTTTCTCATTCACTCTCCTTCGGAAGCTTAGAGTCCATTTCGAACCAGCTATTCTACATCAAATCCTCTGTTTTCAGAAAGTACGCGCCACCGTAAAGCCCAGGCGGGATTTGCGGTCGGCCAGAGGAATGCCCCGGAAAGCCCGCCGGATGGCCTCGTCGTAGGTGGCGCGGTTGGGGAACATCGACTCGGGCGGAAGTATAGTCGGAGGCATCAGAATGTCGTTCACCCGCAGCACGTTATACCCATAGAAGACCCGAAACGGCGCGTTCACGATGGGCAGCACCACCTGGATTTCGATCCCCGTCGAAGCCCGCGGGCGGAAGTTGGTCGCGGGGATGGGTGTCAGGCGCGTCGGAATCTCGTACCAGGGAAATTCGTTTTTGAAATTCGCCAGGGCAGCCTTCTGCACTTTGAGTTGACTGTCCCGCCACACAAAGGTGGTGCCCACGTCCGCAAAGTAAGCGAGCGTCACGGGGCCCGCGATGGGAATGCGATACTCGACATTGCCAATCAGCATGGTATCCCCGCCCGGAAAGATCACCGTGCTGGCCGGATAGCGCGTGTAGGAGCCGCACGTGTTGAGACTCTTTCCGTCCGGACCGAGCGCCGGGATGTCGTTGCCCAAGGCGTCCTTGTTGCAGACCTGCGTCACCGTAGGGTACCAGGAAATGGGACTGATGCTGCGGATATAATAACCTCGGATGTCATCTTCCCCGCCGATATAGAAGCGCGAGAAAGGCGGGGGAACCTTGCCCCCGAAACCCGTCACCATCGAACCCATGAACCGCATCGCCAGCACGTGAGGTTTTTCGGCCTTCTTCTTGGCGATGGGCGTAAAGAATTTGGCCTCGACGATGGGTCGGAGGGTGTTGACATTGCCCCCGAGAACGCCGCCCGAAAATCCAAGGGCCGCATAAAGGTACTTCCCGCGCGTGGGCTCGAAGGGGTGGTTCATGGTGTTGTACATGTAGGTGGGCATGACCTGGCTTTGCGTGATGCCCGACAGGGCGTTGGGGCCCTCGATCCCGCGGAAACTCAGGGCCTGGAAGAAATTGCTCGAAACATCGCTGAAAGCCTGGAGGCTGCTCACCGTATAACTGTACGTCAAGCCAATGCGAGCGAAACTCCGGCGCAACGGGTAGCTAGCGAACACCGTGAACCCCGAGGAATTCTGTTGGAAATTCTGAAAGATGGAGCCGCCGATCAGCGACTGCAGCGTGTTGGGCGCGAGGCCCGAGAAGAACGCCGCCTGCCGGAGCTGGTCGTAGCGGAAATCGCTGCGGAAGACCGTAAAGCCCGTGGTAATCGGCCGGTCGAAAAGATACGGCTCGGTGAAGCCGAAGCTGTATAGCTTTTCGTAAGTCCCCCACTGGAACTGCAAGCTCAGCGTCTCGCCGAGCCCCAGGAAGTTGTTGGTGGCATAGTTGAATCCGACGAAATTGCCCGCCAGGCCGCTGACGCCGCCGGAGAAGCCGATGGAATTGCGACCCTTCTCTTTGACCTTGACGGTGACGTCCACCGTCGAGTCCTTCTTGTTCTGCCGGATCTCGTAGTCTTCCTTCTTGATCTGCTCGAAGAAGCCGAGCTGGTTGAGGCGGAGGACGCTCAGGTCCCAGAGCTCCGAGCTGAAGACGTTGCCTTCATCCACCAGCAGCTCGCGGCGGATGACCTTGTCGCGCGTCTTGGTGTTGCCGGAGAATTCGATGCGGTGGACGAAATATTGCTTCTCTTCCTCAAAATCCAGGGCGAGATTGATGACTTTCTTTTTGATATCCGGCTCGATGTCGGGAGTGGCGGTGAAGTTGATGTACCCGTAGGCGCCGTAGAGTTTCTGGAAATTCTCAATGCTCTTCCGCACTTTTCCCAGATTGAAAATGTCCCCGGTCTTAAGCTGGAGGACCGGTTCGAGTTGCTGTTGCTTGAAAAGCTTGTTGCCGCGGATGACGAATCGGCCCAGCCGGAAGCGTTCGCCTTCCTCGACCGGAATGGTGACATCCACTTTCTTCCCGCGCCCCCAACTGAAGAAAAAGAACGGCCAGCGGCGTTTGGTATCGGTCATCTTGATTTGCGGCTCTTTCAGGACCACATAGAAGTACCCGTTGTCCTGGTACAAGGTCCGGATGTGCAATTCGAGGTCGGCGAGGATCTTGTCCTTGTCGTAGGTCTTGTGGAACCAGTAGAACCAGGGCGGGGCGCCGACCGGCCGCGAGTATTTCATCACCCGCACGAGTTTCTTGTCGGAAAAGATCGTGTTCCCCTCGAACTTGATATCCCCAATCTTGACCTTGGGACCTTCCGAGACAATAAACGTCAACGCCACCGAATTGGGAGGAATATTGCGTGTGCGGGCGCGCACCGTGGCAAACTGCCGCCCGTGCGCAGCCAGCAGTTCCTGCAAGACCACCTGCGCCCGCTTGACGATCACCGGGTCAAACTGCGATTGAATGGAGAGCCCCACTTTGCGCTTCTTGAATTCATCCAGAACATCTGACTGCTGCACCGTGCTGAGCCCTTTATAGTCGATGCTGCGCACCAACTTCTTCTCGCGCACGTAGAAGGTAACGATCTTGCCTTTCTCACCGTCGATCACTTCGCAACGGATGTCATCCAGGAAGCCAGTGTTCCACAGTGCCATGAAGTCGCGTTCCAGCGCGTTTTCATCGTAAACGTCGCCCTTGTGCGAGAAGACGCGGGCGCGCAGAGTGGCGGCGGGAATCCGGCGATTGCCGCGGAAGATGATATCTTCGATAAAGACTTCCTTGGGCGGCTCAGCGGGCACGATTGGGGTGGGGCGGGCAGGCTGACCCGGTACTGGCGGCGCCGGGGGTTCGCGCTCCGGTTCCGGCGCAGCCCGGGGCGTCTCGAGCTGAATCTGCGGCGTGGCAGGTGGAGGAGCCTCCTGCTTCTCCGAGGCTTGGGGAGTCTGTGCGGGGGAGGGTGGGGCGGCAGGAGCGGTCTGCTGACCCTGCGCGGTCATGACCCAGAGGCAGAGCACAACGCTCATCACCCAGCAGCCTTTTGCCGCGCTCGTCATAAGCCACTGTTCTTTTCCGCTCAACCGCACGAAATAGTTGTGCCCCCTATCCCATTGGGCTATGAGAGTCGGATGCCGGGGATCCGCCGGAAGTTGGCCCGGCCCGCGGCGCCTTCTTCGCCCCCTCTGCCCCCACAATAGCCCGGGGTCTTTGGCGCCAGGGCCCGCGCCGCGGCAGGTGGCCCTGCTCTCCCTGGGAGGGAAGGCTTGGAAACGTCACTACCGTGAAAGCGGCGTGGTGCCGACCAGCTTGTCGTTGACCGAACGATAATAGAGCGTTTCGTTCTCGACGATGACTTCCAGGATCGCCGGGGTTTGAATCTCGCCTTGAATCAGAGCCTCCGACAGCGGATCTTCCACGTGTTTCTGCAGCGCCCGGCGCAGCGGCCTTGCCCCATAAGAGCGGTCGCCGCACGTTTTCTCCAGAATCCATCGGGCGGCGTCCTGGGACAAACTGATCGAGATGTTTTTGTGCGCCAAATTCTGGTTGATCCCTCCGACCAGCAGATCGATGATCTGCAGCAGGTCGTTGTCCGTCAAGGCGTTGAAGACAATGACCTCGTCGAGGCGGTTCAGGAATTCCGGGTTGAAGATCCGCTTCACTTCGGACAAGACCAATTCTTCGTTCTTCTTCTCCGTGGCCGCGTCGCTTGCGGACTGGAAGCCCAACTGGCTGCGTTTTTCGAGAAAGCGCGCCCCGATATTCGAAGTCATGATAATGATTGTGTTTTTGAAATCAACCGTGTTCCCCAGGCCGTCGGTGAGCTGCCCGTCCTCGAAGACCTGGAGGAGAATATTGAAAATGTCGGGGTGGGCCTTCTCAATCTCGTCGAGCAGAATCACCGAATAAGGCGACCGTCGCACGCGCTCCGTCATCTGGCCGCCTTCCTCGTAGCCGACGTAACCCGGCGGCGAGCCGATCAGCTTCGAGACCGAGTGTTTCTCCATGAACTCCGACATGTCGAAGCGGATCAGGGCGCGCTCGGTGCCAAAGAGGAATGCCGCAAGCGAGCGGGCCATTTCGGTCTTGCCCACCCCGGTGGGGCCGAGGAACAGGAACGAGCCCACGGGCCGCCCGGGCGCCTTGAGCCCCGCCCGCGAGCGGCGAATGGCGCGGGCCAGCGCCGAGATGGCCTTGTCCTGGCTGATGATCCGTTTGTGCAGCTCCTCTTCGATCCGCAGGAGCTTCGACATCTCCTCTTCCTTGATGGCCGTGACGGGAATGCCCGTCCAGCGGGCCACTACTTCCTCGATATCCTCCCGGCTGACGACCCCCATCGCCGTCTCGTCAATGTTGTACTTCTCGCGCAGGAGGCGCAGATTTTCCCGCTCCTTGCGTTCCTCATCGGAATAGAAGCGCGCCTTTTCGAATTCGTGGCTGGCGATGGCGTTTTCCATGCGGTGCACCACAAACTTGATGCGCTTCTGCACGTCGATCATTTCCTCGGGCAGGGTGCTCTGCCGCAACTTGACGCGCGCCCCCGCCTCATCAATCAGATCCACCGCTTTGTCCGGCAGGAACCGGTCCGGAATGTAGCGGTTCGAAAGATACACGGAATGGTTCAGCGCCTCGTCGGTATAAGTGACGGCGTGGAATTTCTCGTAGCGGTCCTTGATGCCGAATAGAATCTTGATGGCTTCCGCCTCGGTGGGGGGCGGGACCTTGACGGCCTGGAAGCGGCGCTCGAGCGACCGGTCTTTCTCGACCGATTTGCGATACTCCGCCGGCGTGGTGGCGCCGATGCATTGGATGTCGCCGCGCGAGAGCGCCGGCTTCAGAATGTTAGCGGCGTCCAGGGAGCCCTCCGCCGACCCGGCGCCCACCAGCGTGTGCAACTCGTCAATGAAGATGATGGCGTTTTGCGCCTCCATCAGTTCCTTCATGATGGTTTTGAGGCGCTCCTCGAACTGCCCGCGATATTTGGTGCCCGCCACGATCAGCGAGAGGTCAAGCGCCAGGATGCGCTTGTCCGCGAGAAACGACGGGACGTCACCGTCCGCAATGCGCTGCGCCAGACCCTCGACGATGGCCGTCTTGCCCACGCCCGGCTCGCCGATCAGCACCGGATTGTTCTTGGTCCGCCGGCAGAGGATCTGAGTCACGCGCTCCAGCTCCGCCTCGCGCCCGATCAGCGGGTCGAGCTGGTTTTCCATCGCCGATTGCGTCAGGTCGCGGCTGAACTCGGCCAGCAGGGAGGTTTCTTTGTTGCGGCTCGAGGAACTCTTCTCGTTCTGCGCGCGGCTCAATTCCTCGCGGATGGTGGAGAGGCGCAGGCCGCGCTCGTGCAGGATCTCCGCCGCGAAGCTCTTGTCCTCGCGCAGCAGCCCGAGCAGCAGGTGCTCAGTGCCGATGTGCTTGTGCTGGAGACGCTCCGCCTCCTCCGCAGAGTAGGCTAGAACGCGCTTGCACTCCGGCGAGAGCGGCAGATCGACGGAAGTGGAAACCTTCTCGCGAATGGCGGTGCGACCTTCGATCTGCTTGCGGATGGATTCGATGGAAGCGTGGGAGCGCAAGAAGCGGTTGGTGAGCGCTTTGTCCTCGCGCAGCAGACCGAGCAGCAGGTGCTCCGTCTCGATGTAGGGGCTCCCGAACTGGCTGGCTTCGTAACGCGCAAAGAATATGACGCGGCGTGCTTTCTCCGTGTATCTCTCGAACATAGCTCCTCAGGTTGTGGGTTGGAATCCCCACCCCGCTCAGCGCCGGCCCGGAGAGGGGATTAGTGCACCTCGGGAACTACCGTGTTAGTCAGTTTGCCGTCGCTCAGCCGCAACGTGCGATGCGCGCGTTGCGCCAGTTCCAGGTTATGCGTCGCCAGCACCGAGGTTAATCCGTGATCCCGGTGCAATTTCTCCAGCAAATCCATCACTCGCAGCGCGGTGCGATGGTCAAGATTGCCTGTGGGCTCATCCGCGAGGAGGAGCGCCGGCTGATTGGCCAACGCCCGGGCGAGCGCCACTCGCTGCTGCTCACCTCCGGAGAGTTCTCCCACCCGGCGTCGCGCCAGACTGGCGAGCCCGACTTCCCCAAGAATTTCTATCGCGCGCCTCCGGGCTTGGGAGAAATCCTTTCCCCCCATCACCTGGGGGAGCATCACGTTTTCGAGCGCCGTGAATTCGGGCAACAGGTAGTGCATCTGCCAAACGTAACCGATCCGCTGATTGCGATAAGCAGCGCGCTCCTGCTCACCGAATGCGCTCAGCCTTTGCCCCAAAAAGTATACCTCACCGCGCGTCGGAGTGTCTAGCGCGCCTAGCAAATGCAACAGCGTCGATTTCCCCGCTCCCGACTCCCCCACCAGCGCCACCAGCTCACCGCGATGGATCTCAAAGTTCAAATCCTCAAACACGACGACTTGTTCGTCGCCGGAGCGATAGACCTTCGCGAGATTTTCGGCCTTCAACATGATCTCAATCCTGCCCGACCCTGCGGGCTGACCCGCTCGAACTCACGCGTTCCAAGATGGAAGATATTGAAGCGCCCTTTCGCAAGTATCGGCATGCCCGCTCACCTGGCCCTTGACGATCGCCGGATCGAAAAAGCGCGCCGGCGCCGCCGGCGCCTGCGTCGTCTTCCTCATTCCTGTTGTAGCGATGGGGCGGCATGTCCCCCCTTCACGACAGACCATGATTTCGCCCACTATTCCAAGCATTATCCCGTCCTAGTTCACAGGCCCTCCGCGAGCTTGGCTTAACCTCGACACGATCCAACCCTCATTCATAGCGAAGTATTTCCGTGGGGTTGAGCCTCGCGGCCGCGCGCGCCGGGTAGAGCGTGGCGACAAAGCTGATGGCGAGCGCCGCGAGAGCAATCCACACCCCATCGAGCGGCTGGGCTCGGAAGGGGACCGCCGCGAGTGCGTACACCTGGGCGTCGAGGGGAACGAGGTGGTAATGGTCGCCCGCCCAGGAGAGCCCGTAGCCGAGGAGCAAGCCGGCGGCTGTTCCCAAGGCCCCAATCAGGAGTCCATGGAGCGTGAAGATCGCCCAGACTTGCCCTTGGCGCGCGCCCATGGACATCAGGACGGCGATGTCGCGATGCTTCTCCATCACCATCAGGGTGAGGGTGATGAAGATGTTGAGCGCCGCCACGACCTCGATCAACCCGATGGTGAGTACGGTCACTAGCCGCTCCAGGCGCAGGGCGGCGAAAATCGAGCGGTTCTGCTCCATCCAGGTGGAAGTCTCGAAGCCCGTGCCCGCCGCCGCGCGAATCACCTCGGCGATGTCTTCCGCCTGGTAGATGTCGTCAATCTTGAATTGAACCACCGAAACCACGTTGGCCAGGTCGAAAAGTCGCTGCGCGGCAGCCAGGTTGGTGAACGCCCATGAAGCATCGAAATCGTAGAAGCCGGAATCAAAAACCCCCACGACGCGGAAGTGCCGGAATTTGGGCACGACTTCGAGCGGGGTCAGGTAGCCTTGCGGGCTGGTCACGAGTACCGTGTCGCCGACGAAGACCCCGAGCGACTTGGCCAGTTCTTTGCCGACAATCAGCGGATCGGCATCCTGGAAGTTCTGCGAAAGGCCCGCGAGCGAGCCTTCGCGTAAGCGCGTGAGCAGGTCTCCGACCTGCAATTCCCGCTTGGGATCAACGCCCTTGATCACCACGCCCTGGGCGCGCGACTGGCTGGAAATCAGGACTTGCCCGTAAAGGCCCGGCGCCGTGGCCACGATATGGGGTAGGCGCGCGAGCCGCTCGGTCAATTCCTCGTAATTCTTGATGCCGTCGTTGGCCGCGCGCAGCAGCGTGATGTCGGCACTCGCCCCGAGCAGGCGCTGCTCCATCTCGCGGCGGAAACCATTGTTGATGGCCAGCGCCACCACCAGCGCCGCCACGCCCGCCATCACCCCCAGCACCGAAATCACCGTGATGACGGAAATCGCCGCCTGCCGGCGCTTGGCGCTCAGATACCTCAACGCGACAAAGAGCTCAAACCTCATCCGTGAGCTACATTATCAGCAATCGGAGGAGGCGGGAAGTGGGGGCAGGGCGCAGCGGCGCATGGAACGACGGTGGGAGAGCGTTATCGGGTCGGCTTCTCCGGGCGCAAGAGCGGGAACAGAATCACCTCGCGGATCGAGCGCGAGTCGGTAAGCAGCATGGTGAGGCGGTCGATGCCGACCCCTTCCCCGCCCGTGGGTGGCAGGCCGTAGCTGAGCGCCCGGATGTAATCCTCATCGATGGGATGCGCGGTGAGGTCGCCCTTCTCGCGCAGGAGCTGCTGATATACGAAGCGGTTGCGCTGCTCCATCGGATCATTCAGTTCGCTGAAAGCATTGGCGATTTCCATCCCCGCCACGTACAGTTCGAACCGCTCCACATAATTGGGATCGTGGGGCTGCTGCTTCGCGAGAGGCGAAACCTCCAGCGGAAATTCGTCGATGATGGTCGGTTGGACGAGGTGCTTTTCCGCCACGTGCTGGAAAAGGATTTGCAGCGCCTCGCCCGGCGCCGTTCCCGCCGGCAGCTCGATCGGCTCGCGGGCGCCCCCTGACTTCTCCGCCTGAGCATTGAAAACGTCGATCCATTTGAAGATGGCGCGCGGCTCGGCCAGATCGGCTAGCGCCGGACCGCCATCGCCCGGCCAGAACTTGACCAGTGCTTCCCGCATCGTGTAGCGGTGAAACTGAGCGAACGAAATGTGCTGGCCCGCATAATCAAACTCCAGCGTGCCGAGCACGGATTGCGCGACCTGCCGCATCAACCGCTCCGTCAGGGCCATCATGTCACGGTAGTCCGCGTAGGCCTGGTAGAACTCCAGCATGGTGAACTCGGGATTGTGCTGCGTCGAGATGCCCTCGTTACGAAAGTTGCGGTTGATTTCGTAAACGCGGTCCAGGCCGCCCACCGTCAGCCGCTTCAGGTAGAGTTCCGGCGCGATGCGCAGGTACAAATCCATATCCAGCGCGTTGTGATGGGTGACAAACGGTCGGGCCATGGCGCCGCCCGCTAGCGGTTGCATCATGGGCGTCTCGACTTCGATGTAGCCTTCGGCATCGAGAAACTCGCGGATGGCACGCACGATTTGAGTGCGCCGCTCGAAGACCTTGCGCACCGCGGGATTCACCATCAAGTCCACGTAGCGCTGGCGGTAGCGAGTCTCGACGTCGGCTAACCCATGCCATTTCTCCGGCAGCGGCAGCAGCGCCTTGGCCAAGAAGTGCAGCCGGTCGGCATGAACAGTGAGCTCGCCGGTCCTGGTGCGGAACAGATAGCCTTCCACGCCGATTACGTCCCCGAGGTCGAGCAGCTTGTAGAGCTGGAAATCGCGTTCGCCCACGGCATCGAGTCGCACATAAATCTGCAAGCGGTCGCCGCCGCCCGCCAAGTGGGCGAAGCCCGCCTTGCCATGTGGGCGCACGGTCATCATACGCCCAGCGATCCGAACGGAGATTCTCGTAGCGTCGAGTTCCTCCGCCGTACGCGCAGAGTATGCGGCGAGAATCTGTGGGATCGTGTGGGAAAAATCGAACTTGCGCGGGTACAGCTCGTAGCCCAGAGCCGCGATCTCTTCGAGTTTCTTCTTGCGTTGCAGAATCAAGTTATCCGCTTCGTTGCTCGCCACGCGCCGCTCCGCCGCCTGCCTGGATTGGAAATATGAAAGTAGCAGAAGAGCGAGCATTATAGGAGCCGGGGAAAAACAGCGTCAAGAAAGACGGCCATCCCGGGGGGACTCCTTGGCGCCTTGTAGGGTTCGGCTTCAAGCTGGCACAGCCTCGAAATGCCGACCCCCGCAGAGGGGGGCGAGCGCCCGAGGTGGCCGTGGAGGACTTTCACGCCCCCTCCGTTTGGGAGGGATGTGCTAGAATCCTGCTGAAGTGGGTGCGCTTCGGAGCGTGGGTGAAAAGCTGAAAAAGCCGGATGTACGGAAGTATCCGCGGATTCCCGCCAGGTTCCCGGTGGAATACAAGCTGGGCGAGACCACCGTACGGAGCCGCGCCTCGACTCTGGGCGGGGGCGGGATGTTCATCGAGGATCGCGGCACGCTGCCCAGAGGCGCGGAGATTTCCCTGCGCTTTCGCCCTGCCAGGCATCTGCCCTATCTCGAAGCCAAAGGCCGTGTCTGCTACGTGCTTCCCGAACGCGGCAGCGGCGTGGAGTTTACGGAGATCAGCCGGGAACATCATCAACTGATCCTGCGCCTCATCCACCACAAAACCGCCAACCGCCGCGAGAGTCCCCGCGTGCCGCTGGCGACCCAGATTCACATCCAGGATTCGATGGCCCTGGCCTTCTCACGCGACGTCAGCGTGGGCGGGCTCTTCGTCGAAACCAAGGTTATCTATGAGATCGGAACGCGCATGGACCTGCGGTTTCACTTGAACGACGGCGGGCCGGTGGTCATCGCCCGCGGCGAGGTCCGCTACATCGTCCCGAAAATGGGGATGGGCGTGCAGTTTGTCGACCTCTCCCGCAACGACCGCAAGCGGATCGAAGAACTTGTCGCGACCTCCCCGCCAATCCTGGCGGAACCTCCACCCCGTTCCGCGCCCTGAAACCCCGTTCCCGTGACGCATTCCTGAAGATCTAAACTGAGCCGAAAGTAGGCATGAGGTGGATCTCCTCGATCGTGCTGCGCGGCGGTTGGAGCAGCGTGGCCAGCACAGCCCCGGCGACATCCTCGGGCTGGAGGAGCTTGGCGCGATCCACCGGAAAATCAAATTCATCCGCCATGCGCGTGTTCACGGAGCCCGGCAGAATTGCCGTGACGCGAATGCCCATGGGCCGCAGTTCTTTGCGCAGCACGCGCGTCAGACCCAGCGCGCCGAACTTTGCGGCCGAGTAGGCCGAACAGTTCGCAAACGCCACGCGACTGGAAATCGAAAGGATGTTAATCAAGTGGGCTCCCCCGCTGCGCCGGAGGAGGGGGAGCGCTGCCTGCGTCACCAGGAAGAGCGACGTGAGATTGGTAGCAAGGTTGATCTGCCAGTCCTCCAGCGTGGTGCGGACGAAGGGCTTGTAAGTGAACACGCCGGCGTTGTTGACCAAGGCGTCCAGACGGCCGGTGCGGCGAGCAATCTGGCGGAAAGCACGGCGGACGTCGGACGCCTGCGTCACGTCGGCGACGGCCACCCGTGCGTCGCCCCCCAGTTCATCAGCCGCGTTCGTCAGGCTCCGCCGGTTGCGGCCGATTAATATCAGACTCGCGCCCTCTCCCGCCAGCGCCCGCGCGATCGCCAGTCCGATGCCGCGGTTAGCGCCAGTCACGGCGACGATCTTGCCGGCGAGTCTTCCCTCTGGGCCACGGGATTGGGAGTTCGGATTTCGGGGTGCGGGTTTCATGACTGCCTGTTGGCGTGAGGCTCTCTGAGCCCGGGAGCAAAGAACCATGCACAGTGAGCGCGCCACCGGGCTGAGAGTTCCTTTGCGAAATCCGAAGCCCTGGTCCTCAATCCCCAGCTACGGGCTCTTCATTCGCACCAGCGCCAGGAATTCCTCCCGGGTTTCGATCTCGTCGCGAAAGACGCCGAGCATGGCGGAGGTCACGGCCACGGAGTTCTGTTTTTCCACGCCGCGCATTATCATGCAGAGGTGTTTGGCCTCGATGACGACGCCCACGCCCAGCGGCTGGATCTTCTCCATGATGGTTTCCGCGATCTGGGTCGTCAGTCGCTCCTGCACCTGCAAGCGGCGCGCGAAGACGTCCACGAGCCGCGGGATCTTGCTCAGCCCGATCACCTTCTTGGTGGGAATGTAGGCCACGTGGCAGCGGCCGAAGAACGGCAGCAGATGGTGCTCGCAGAGGCTGAAAACCTCGATGTCCTTGACGATCACCATTTCGTCATACGCCACGTCGTAAAGCGCGCCGTTCAAAACCTTGTTGACGTCCTGATGGTAGCCGCTGGTCAGAAAGCGCAGCGACCGCGCCACGCGCTCGGGCGTTCGCAGCAAGCCGTCGCGCGCCGGATCCTCGCCCAGCTCGCAGATGAACGCGCGCACCGCCTCTTCCATCGGATCGCAAATTGCTGCACCGCTGAGGTTTTTCACTTTCGTCATTCGCTTTTCCTTCATCGCCGCTATTTCACCTTTCGCAGAGGCCCGTTGTTTTCCCGGCCACCGAAATATTCGATGGAATTCGAAGTAGTCTCCTGCAATCCTATCCGCTCGAGCCGGACTTCCGCGCCCGGCCCCGCCCCATCGAGGTGGGGTTGGAGCAGGCGGTGAATCTCCATGCAGAGGTTCTCGGAAGTGGGCACGCGATCGCGGAAACTTTCCGTGTCGAGATTCAGATGTGTCTCGTCGAACCGGTCGAGGATCTCACGCCTGACCAAACGGTCCAGGAAGCCCAGGTCACACACCATGCCGGTGGCGGGGTCCACGCGGCCCGCCACCGTCACGTCGAGCACATAATTGTGGCCGTGGCCGTGCGGGTTGTTGCACTTGCCATAGACGCGTCGATTCTCCTCCGGACTGAGCGCCTCGGTGTGCAAACGGTGCGCGGCGGAAAAATAGTACCGGCGGGTCAGGTAAACCATCACTCTCCAAAATAGTCCACGAAAAGATCGGGAGTCTCGTACAGCCGTATTCGATGCAGCTTGCCGCAAGCGAGTTTCGGGGCGAGCAGCTTCCAAATCTCGATCGCAAGGTTCTCGGTCGTCGGGATCGTCGTCGCGAACACAGGCACTTCCTTGTTGAGAAAGCGGTGATCCATCGCCTCGAGGACCTCCTTTTCGAGAAGCAGCTTCAGCTCCTTCAGATCCATTACCATGCCGGTCGTGGGATCCACTTCGCCCGCCACCGTGACCTCCAGGGTGTAGTTATGGCCGTGGCCGTGCGGGTTGCTGCATTTCCCGAAGATGCGGCGGTTCTCTTCCGCGCTGAAGGCGGGATTATGGTAGTAGTGCGAAGCGGAGAATTCCGCCCGCCGGGTCACGTAGATCATGTGTGGTCCTTGGTTGGGTAGTGGCGTCCTTTCCAGTTCACCTTGCCGCCCCGAACGTACACGCGCGCCGAATTGAGCAACAGGATCGCGAGCAGCGCAGCGCCGGGTATCTGATAATTCGCCAGACTCGGCTCAAAGCCCAGAGTCGCGAGCGCCCGGGCGTATCTCCCCTGGTGCATGAGCATGAAGAAAAAACAGCCCAGGGCGGCGAACACGGTAGCCGCTCCTCCGCGGCCGCTCGCCATGGCAATGCAGAGAGCGATGAATGCCCCCGCCGGCAGAAGGTCCAACACGCACAACTCCGCGGCCTTTCCAAGCACGCGGCCAAGTTGGCGCTCGTAAAGGAGGAACAGGTTCTTCGTCCAGCCGCGCCACATTTCCCTGAACGTGGGGTACATCCGCGTGCGGACCCACGGCGCGCCGGGAAGAAACAGCAATTTCCCTCCCGCCCCCTTCACGCGACGGGCCAGGGCCACATCCTCCAGAATCTCGGCGCGTACCGCCGCGTGCCCGCCGGCCCGCTCGTACACCTCGCGCCGAATCAGGATGTATTGCCCGTTCGCCGCCGCTGCGGGTGAGGCAGGATCGGAGACATCTTCGAAACGAAACCTCTTCGCCAGCTCTACATAGACCCGCGGGATGACGGATTTCTCCCACGCCGTCGGCGTCTCCTGCCCAGGGGAAACGGAAAGCAGGTCAACGTTCTCACTTTCCGCGCGCGCAAGAAGCGTCTCAAGGCTGCCAGGCAAATGCTCGGTATCCGCGTCGGTCAGCAGCAGCCACTCGCCCGAGGCGACGCGCGTGCCCGTTGCGACGGCGTGAGCCTTGCCAGTCCATCCCGCGGGCAGCGCTTCGGCCCGCAGCAGGCGCAGGCACGGAAACTCTGCTTTCAATCCTTCCAGAATTCTCCCCGTGCCATCCTCCGAGTGGTCATCCACCACGATGACTTCCACGACGCGCTCTTGGGCGGCTATCGACCGCACCACGCGCGCAATATTGGCTTCCTCGTTGCGGGCGGGAATGACCACCGAAACCCGACCGTGATCCGAATCGTTCATGTGCAGAGATTGTTCGCGCCCGTCACCTGGGGCGGCGCTGGCGACGCCTCAATGAGAAGCGGCACTGGCGAAGCAAACTGCAATTATAATGGACGCTCGCAGCATGAGCAAAATCAACCTCATCAAGCTGCTCGTTCTCGGCCTGATTGTCGGCCTAACCGTCTTCCTGGCGTTCCACTCGCGCCAGGTCGAGCCCGTCGGACCGGGCGACGAGGCCCCGGACTTCACCCTGCCAGCCTTGAACGGCCAGAATATCTCCCTCACCGCTTTCCGCGGGCGCGTGGTGGTGCTGAATTTTTGGGCGACGTGGTGCCCGCCGTGCATCGAGGAAATGCCCAGCTTGCAAAAATTCGCCACTGCCATGGAGCCGTTGGGAATTACCGTCCTCGGCGTGAGCGTCGACCACGATCCGGAGGCCCTGGAGAAGTTCGTGGCCGACGCGCAATTGACCTTCCCCATCGCGCGCGACCCTAATCAAAAAGTCTCGTCCCGCTATGGCACGTCCAAATTCCCCGAAACCTATGTGATTGGTACCGAAGGCCGGATCGCCGAAAAACTCATCGGTGCCATCGATTGGCAGGAGGCGGCCGTCATTACCCGCGTCAAAAGCCTTGCCCGGCCGCGCCACCCTCGCACCCGTTGAGGAAGTCTTGCCGGCCGCCAGGAGGAGCACTCTCCGGGTGTCGCCCTTCAACTCTCGCGGCGTTCTCTGTGCGCCCGCCTTTGACTGTCGCGGCGCTCACCGAGCGCGGGGGAAATTCGGCAGTCGGAGGCCGCTGCTACCGCACAGTAAGTATGCGGTCCTGTGACCTTTGTTACCCCCGCGCCAGCTCATCGCACACTGTCCGCCAGATGTGGATCACGTCAGCAATCAATTCCGCCTCAGGAATGTTGAGCTTCGCCGCACGGTTCGCCAGCCGCGCCTGATAAATCACCCCAGCGAGGGTTGCCGCCACTATCGGCGTCATCTCGTCTTTCGCCGCGGCACCCTTCTTCACCGTCTGCTTCTTGGCCATCGTTACCTCACAAGGAAATCTGCCACCGGCGCGATTCTAACATAGAGAGGTCAGGCGCGCTGTTGCGCCCCCGTTGATGAGCGTGGCGCGCGCAGCTTGCGCGTGAACCGGGGGCGCGACGCCCGTGCCACGTCGAAGAGGCGGCCACAGACCGGTGGTACAGCAGTTGTCGGAATGTTGCATGCGTTGTACGATTCCACTTGAACGCCATGCTCAAAGACCCTGTCTGCGGAATGGCGGTGGAGCCAGAGAAGGCTGCCGGGTCCTACGAATACGATGGCCGGCGGTACTACTTCTGTGCGCGCTCATGTCTCGAGAAATTCCGCGCCGATCCGGAGCGCTATCTGAAGCCGCCGCCGCTTGTCGCGATTGGCATCAGCCCCGCGCCACCAGGGGCGAAGCCACCCCAAGCAGCCGCCGATCATACGTGCCCGATGCACCCGCAGGTTCGGCAGCACGGACCAGGCGCCTGCCCCGATTGCGGCATGGCCCTCGAACCGCTCGTGGCGGCGCCACCCGAAACCAGGATCGAATATATCTGTCCGATGCATCCCGCGGTGGTGCAATCGCAGCCGGGCGCCTGTTCCACTTGCGGCATGGCTCTTGAGCCGCGCACGGTCACTCTCGCGGAAGAAGCGCATCCCGAACTCGTGGATATGACGCGGCGATTCTGGATAAGTCTCGCCTTGACCGTACCGGTTTTTCTCCTGGCGATGTCCGAAATGATTCGGGGCGCGCCCATCCAGCACGCGGTCTCGGGCCGCTTCCTGACTTGGATGCAACTGGTCCTCGCCACACCCGTCGTGCTCTGGGGTGGTCAGCCTTTCTTCGTGCGCGGATGGCAGTCCATCGTCCATCGCCATCTGAACATGTTCACGCTCATCGCCATGGGCACGGGCACGGCGTATGTCTACAGCGTAATTGCCACGTTTTTCCCTGCCCTGTTTCCGAACTCGTTTCGCATGCACGGCGAGGTCGCCGTCTATTTCGAGGCTGCCGCGGTGATCACGACGCTGGTTCTGCTCGGCCAGGTCCTCGAACTGCGCGCACGCCGCCAGACCTCCAGCGCCATCAAGGCCTTGCTGGGCCTCGCGCCTAAGACGGCGCGGCTCGTTCTCGACGACGGAACTGAAAAGGATGTACCCCTTGAGCGTGTCCAGCGCGGCAATTGCTTGCGCGTCCGCCCGGGCGAGAAGGTACCCGTCGATGGAATCCTTCTCGAAGGATCGAGCTCCGTCGATGAATCAATGGTCACGGGAGAGCCCATCCCGGTGGCGAAGGCCCCCGGCGATCGCGTCACGGGCGGAACCGTCAATGGTACGGGCAGCTTCGTCATGCGCGCCGAGCGCGTCGGCAGCGATACCCTGCTCGCGCACATCGTGCGCATGGTTGGCGAAGCCCAGCGCAGCCGCGCGCCGATTCAGCGCCTCGCAGATGTGGTTTCCGCTTACTTCGTTCCGGCTGTCGTGGCCGTCGCGGTCATTACCTTCGTGGTATGGGCGCTCGCGGGGCCCGAACCCCGCCTCGCGCACGCACTGGTCAATGCCGTGGCGGTACTCATCATCGCCTGCCCCTGCGCTCTTGGGCTTGCCACCCCGATGTCGATTATGGTCGGGACGGGGCGCGGCGCGCTGGCAGGCGTGCTGATCAAAAACGCCGAGGCACTGGAGATTTTGGAGAAAGTGGACACGCTCGTCATCGATAAGACGGGCACGCTGACGGAAGGCAAGCCGAGGGTGGTCGGAGTGAAAAGTTCCCCTGGATGGGAAGCGGACGAAGTGCTTCGTCTGGCGGCCAGCGTGGAGCGTCTGAGCGAACACCCGCTGGCCGCCGCCGTGGTGCACAGCGCATGGGAAAAAGGGATGGCGTTGTCGGAGGTTCGGGATTTCCAATCCGTTACCGGCCAGGGCGTCCGGGGGATTGCGGACGGCCACACGGTATGGGTAGGGAATCCCGGCCTTTTCGAGCGGACGGGAGCCTGCCTCGATGATCAGGTCGCGCGGGCTGAGGAAGACCGGCGCGCTGGTCGCACCGTCGTGTTCGTGGGCATCGACGGGAAGCCCGCCGGGTGGCTCGTACTGGGTGACCCGATAAAACCCTCCACACCCGAGACCATCCGCTTGCTGCATCAGGAAAAGGTCCGGATCGTCATGCTTACGGGCGACAACCGAAGCACCGCGGAAGCTGTGGCGCGTGAGCTGCACATCGATGAAGTTCGAGGAGAGGTTCTCCCCGCGCAGAAGGGCGAAATCGTCAAGCAGCTTCAAGGAGAAGGGCGCATCGTCGCCATGGCGGGCGACGGGATCAACGACGCTCCGGGGCTGGCCCAGGCGCACGTCGGCATTGCAATGGGCACGGGCACCGATGTGGCGATGGAAAGCGCCGGGATTACGTTGGTGAAGGGCGATTTGCGCGGGATCGCCCGCGCCCGCCGCCTCAGCCGCGCGACGATGTCGAACATCCGCCAGAATCTTTTCTTCGCCATGGTGTACAACACGGTGGGCGTCCCCCTCGCCGCCGGCCTGCTCTATCCCTGGTTTGGCCTCTTGCTCAGCCCGATGATTGCCGCGGCGGCGATGACGTTCAGCTCCGTGTCCGTCATCACGAATGCGCTGCGGCTGCGGAAGGTGGAACTTTGACCCCAGCGGGCGGCTTTAGCCCGCCCCACCCAAGGTAATCCATGCGGCGAGCCGGGGATCGCCGCGGGGGGAGCTGTCGGGCATGACGTTCCTCACCACGCGCTACCGATTGATGAGGACCCTGACGCCGAAGGAGTTGGAACGGCTCAGGAATTTTTCAACCGAGTACGGAGTCCTTGGGGTTTCGATCGACGGCGAAGAGCTGCTTGTCGAGTACGACGCCTCGCGATGGTGCGAGGCCGAGTTGCTGGGCCGCGTGCGTCGCCTGGGCATCGATGTGAAGCGCGAGCAGGAAATTCCGGCGGGTGCTGTGGACGACAAACGGGAATTCCAGGATTCAGCCTGGCCGACCTCGGACCTGAGCCCCATCCACCAGGATCGTAAGTAGCGCCGCCCGCCAAGGCAGCCTGCCCGCCTGCTGATACACGGTCGGGAGATGGGCGGTTCGACGGTACGCAGGGAATTGCGACGGAAGGAAAGGTTCACTTGGCCAGGTCGGCGGCTGCATCCAGGTCGGACACAGCGAGAATGACCACCGCCTTCCCCGCCCCCTTCAGGATTGTTCCGTAGGCATATTTCACGTCGATCTGATGGTCCGCCAGTTTGCGCGTCAGCTTGCCGAGCGCGCCCGGCTTGTCCGAGAGCCGCACGGAAAGGACCCCCTCTTCTGAGTACTTCAGACCCATCCCATCGAAGACCTTCTTCGCTGCCTCCTGGCCGTTGACCACCATGCGCACGGGCGCGATCCCGGCCTGCTCAGGCACCATGAGACCCAGTATATTCACCGCCTTCTCCGCCAGCTTCGTGCATAGTTCGGCCAGGGCTCCAGGCCGGTTTTCCATGAGCACCGTGATCTGCGTGGTCACCGTGACGTTCATTCCTGCTCCTCCCGCCGCAATCAGAGATGCCTGCTAAGGGTGGACTCTACACACATTCAACGAACAGTGCAATCGCCTCGAAGCGGCGCGGGCGGGACGTGCCTCGCACTGCCCCAGATTGCCCAGCTCTTCGGCGTTGCCCGATTCCGCCCAGCCGGGCCGGCCTGAGAGCTGACAATCCTGCTTGCAGGCGAGGACGGGGTCTGATAAATACGGTCGCCGGGAGCAACGAAAATTGACCGGCTACGCCACCGATTTCCTATTTCCCATGAGCCATCGCCCAACGTCGCCGGATCGATTCCGAGCTTGCACTCGGAGAGGATTCCTCCACGGCTCGATGACTCTGGCCACAGCGACCGCAGCGCTCGGCTTGCCCGCCTCCAAGCTCTTCGCATGGCCGACGCCACGCCTCAAGATCACCGACGTCGAGACCTGGGTCCTCAACTGCAATTCGCTTTTCGTCATTGTGCGCACGGACCAGGGGGTGACCGGCTACGGCGAATCGAGTCCCATGAACGTGCGCGCCATCGCCAGTCTGATTAACGAAGCCCTCAAGCCGCTGGTGGTCGGCAAGAATGCGCTCGACCGGGAGCGCCTCTGGGATGCCATGTACTACCCGACCTACAAGTTGGGGGTGATGGGCGCACAGCCCGAGGCCATCGCCGGCGTCGACATCGCGCTCTGGGACATTTGCGGCAAGGTGACGGGGCTGAGTCTGTCGCAGCTATTGGGCGGACGCCGCCGCGACCGCGTGCGCGTGTACGCGAGTATTGGGGGTGGCGCAGAATCGACGCCGGTGGAAATGGCCCGACGCGCCGCCCAGGCCGTGGCGGAAGGCATCACGATGGTCAAGGTGCGAATGGATTGGAACACGCGGCGAACCGACGCGGACCCGCCGCACGATTGGGCCGTGGTGCGCGAAGTGCGCCAGGCCATCGGCGACAAGGTTGAACTGGGCTATGACGCCAACAATGGTTTGTCGGTGCCCACAGCGATCCGTCTCGGGCGGCGCTTCCAGGACGAACTGGGCCTCATCCATTACGAGGAGCCGGTCGCGCCGTACGATTACGCGGGGCTGGCGCAGGTTGCGGCGGCGCTCGACATGCCCGTCGCCGCCGGCGAACACGAATACACGCGCTGGCAGTTCCGCGACCTGATCACGCAGGCGAACGTGGACATCGTCCAGCCCGATCTCGTGAAATGCGCCGGAATCACCGAGGGGCTGCGCATCGCCGCCCTGGCGACCACTTACAACCGCATGCTCGTCCCGCATCAAACGCAGCCGGCCATCGGCCTTGCGGCCAACCTGCACTACACCGCCTGCTTTGCTCGCGAAGAACGCGCCCAGGAATACGACATCAACTCGAAGCGGCCCATTCTAAACCGCGTCATTCGACCCGCGCTCGCGCAGAAGAATGGCTACCTCGCCGTACCTGACGGTCCGGGCCTCGGCCTCGAAGTAGATGAGAACGAGCTGCGCAAGCTGCGCGTGGCGTGACGTAAGCTTTTGTCGGAAGCGTGGGAAGGATTTTCCATGAGCATGGACGGAAAGAACCCGCTGGGCAACTTCCAACTGTTAGAACGGGTTGCCCCGAGCGTGCCGGGCTTGAACGATCTTCAAGGCGAGATTCACCGTGCGCTCACGGGTCTCGGCCTGGAACCTGAAAGACTGCGCGGCCGGCGCCTCGCCATCTCCGTGGGCAGCCGGGGCATCGCCAGCTTGCGCGAGATCGTCCGCGCGGTGGGTGACTGGCTTAAGGCGCACGGCGCACGACCTTTCGTTTTCCCCGCGATGGGCAGCCACGGCGGCGCCACGCCCGAAGGACAGAGAAAGATCCTGGAGGAATACGGCGTCACGCCGGAAAACGTGGGCGTGGAAATCATCTCTTCCATGGCGACGGTTCCGCTGGGAAGCACGCCGGAAGGATTCCAAGTTTTCATGGACAAGAACGCGTGGGAAGCCGAAGGGATCGTCGTGCTCAATCGCATCAAACCCCATACTGATTTCTCGGGTACGATAGAAAGTGGCCTGCTAAAGATGATCGCCGTCGGCATGGGGAAGGAAGACGGCGCGCGGGAAACACACCGCTGGGGATGGAAATTCGGATTTGCACAGGTGATCCGCTCGATGGCCTCCGTGGCGCTCGCCACGGGGAAAATCCTGTGTGGCCTGGGCATCATCGAAAATGAATTTCATCAGATCTGTTTCCTCCGCGCGGCACGCCCGGAGAATATCGTCGCCACCGAGGAAGAAGCCCTGCGGATGGCCCGCCCGCTCGTCCCGCGTATCCCCTTCTCGAAGTTCCAACTGCTGATTGTGGATGAGCTGGGAAAGAATATCAGCGGCACCGGCATGGACACTAAAGTCATCGGACGCGGGACTGAACTCCAACCCGGCGAGGCACCGGAAATCGACATCATCTACCTGCGCGACCTCACGCCCGAGAGCGGCGGCAACGCTGTGGGCATGGGCCTCGCCGACCTGATCCACGACCGCCTCTTCCAGAAGATCGATTTCCGGAAGACCTACCTGAACTCGAGCGTGGCGCTCAATCCCGCACCGGCCAAGATGCCCATCCACTTGCCGTCGGACCGCGCCGCGCTCGACCTGGCGTTCGGCCATCTCGGCTGGCCGGAGGTTAGCGAACAAAAGGTCGTCTGGATTCGCAACACCCTCAGCTTGGATCGCATTGCCGTCTCCGCCGCACTCGCCCGGGAAGGTGCCGCTCTCCCCGGCTGGCGAGTCGCGCCGGAAACCATCGAGCCCCAACTCGATCCTGACGGAAACCTTCTGTCCCCATTGAGGAAATGATCATGACAACGAACCGTCCTTCTCTTGACATTAAGCGGCTCCAACTGCTTTTTGTTGCAGGATTGGTTCTGCCCTCTGCGGCCTTGGCGGTCGACGTGGGCAAACCCACAGTGGACCTGTCCATCTACAGTCATGTGGTGAAGGTCGGATGGGTCGTGAAAGATCTTGACCGAGTGGTTGAGTACTGGGAAAAACTCGGACTCCGGGACCTTCGTCGCGCCGGCGTCGTGGAATTCCCTGACGTAACCTATCGCGGCAAAAAGACGCCGCTCACCCTGAAGCTGGCGTATGCCAATATCGGCGGAGTCGAGATCGAATGGATTCAGCCGATCCAGGGCCGGAGCGACTACGATGATTTCTTGGACAAACACGGCGATGGCATTCACCATCTGGCTTTTGCGGTGGGGAGCGCTGAGCAGATGGAAGAGCAGATCAAGTACTTCAAGTCAAAGAACGTGGATGTTATTCAGCGCGGCAGCTGGCAAGGCAGCAAGGGCAATGGCCTGTTCGCCTATCTCGACACCGCCCAGCGGGGTGGCGGCTTGGGGATGGAACTGGTCTTCAATCCCGACGCCCCGCCCCCCGGAACTGCGGCAGCGCCGCGCCATGAGTATCCGTTCAACAGGATCACGCAATATGCCTACGTCGTGCGCGACGCGAAAAAGGTAAGCGCATTCTATGAATCCCTGGGATTCGGCGGTATGCCGATTGACCACAATATCAGCGTGAACCGCAATTATCGCGGCCAGCCGGGCAAATTTGAGATGTATCTGGGCTGGTGGCGCTGGGGCGATGTGCCGTTCGAGTGGATTCACCCCCTCGTGGGCCCGAGCGTTTATCACGAGTTCGTCGAGAAGCACGGCGAGGGTTTTCATCACCTCGCCTTCGACGTCAAGGACATGGACGTCGCCATCAAGCTTCTGGAATCCAAAGGCGCTCCCGCGTGTCAGACGGGGGGATGGGATTCGCCGGGCAGCAAGGGCCGCTTCGCCTACCTCGACACCGAACCCCACGGCGGCGTAATGATCGAACTTCTTTGGAGCCAACCCATAGGGAATTAGCATCTAAGACAAAGGTGGCCGAATGGCGCCTTACCTTGACGGAAATGCGCCGTCAGATTGAGAATAGAGGGCATCGACTTTGGGGGCAGGGACGCCGGTATTATGCGCTGGGGCAGTTTGATGAGCGGGATCGCGATCCTTGCGTTGGGCATGGCAGCTTCGCAGCCCGCGCAAGCGCAGGAGAACATCAAGGGCCAGACCACGCAACCCCCGGCCTCGACTACATCCCCGGCCCCGGACAAGAAAGCGGTTCTGGTTGACGCCACACGGGTCAGTACGGCGAAGGCAATGGAAGCCGCCTCGAAGAAGAAAGCAAGCGAGGAGTCTGCCGTTGGACCGCCCAGTCCATCCGGGGATGCGGCGGTTACCGAACTGCGCCCCGCGCTTCGGGGACAGGACGCACCCCCTTCGAAAAGCGAAGGGATCGCTGCAGAAAAGAAATCCAAGGGCGGGCCCACAAGGGACATTCACGGTACGGTTTTTGGCAGCACGGCATCGGGCAGTCAGCGCGCGGGAGCCGCGGTCGGGGCCAGCACGCGCAGCGGGAAGACGAGCATCTATGTCGAGGCCGAGGGCGCCAAGAATGGCAATTCTCCCCACTAGCGCATGAGGCATTTCACCAAGGTCCAAAACCTGCGGCCATTCCTCGTCGCGCTGGGCGCGGCAGGAGTGGGTTTGTCGGCGGCCGCGATTTCCGCGATTGCGGCGCCGCCCGTGGCTTCGGCGACTGTCCTGTGTGAGGCCGTCCCCAGCACCATCCTCCGCCGTTCGGTGGATGTCTGTGTCGCGTTGCCCACCAGTTACGCCTCCTCCTCGAGGCGCTACCCTACGCTCTATTTTCTCCACGGCTTATTTGAGAACGAACGCAGTTGGAGCGAACGCGGCGGCCAGCAGGTGCTCGAAGACCTCTGGGCCCAGAAGCAGGTCGGCGAGTTTCTGGTGGTTTTGCCGGATGGCGGCAAGACCTTCTACGTGAACGCCTATGGCGGTTACGAGCGGTATGAGGATTTCTTCATCCAGGAACTGATTCCCAGCATCGACCGCAAGTACCGCACGATCTCTTCGGCGCGAGCGCGAGGCATCAGTGGGACGTCCATGGGCGGCTACGGGGCGCTGCACCTCGCCATGGGCCATCCGGATGTCTTCGGTTCGGTCAGCGCTCACAGCGCCGCGCTCATTGCCAAAATCCCGAATCCCATCCCGTCCACCGGCCGGTGGGGATTCTACGCGTCCATTCTTCAAGCCTCTTTCGGTTCGCCCCTGAATGATGCCTACTGGGACCAGAATAACCCCTTGACCCTGGCCGACCGCCCGGAACGTTTTCGCCGCTTGAAGCTCTACTTCGACTGTGGCGATCGCGACCGCTACGGCTTCGAAGAGGGGGCGCAGATCCTGCACGAGAAGCTCGCGGCCAGGGGGTTTCCTCACGAGTTCGCGCTACGTCCCGGCGAACATGGATGGAGTTACCTGAATCAGTATTTGAAGTACTCGCTGCTCTTCCACTGGCGGCATTTTGAGCAAGCGGAACGCGGCCTGATTACCTCGAAGGCCGCCGGAGGAAGCCGGTGACCCCAGCTGTCGCCCGCTCGGTCTTCGGTTGGGCGCTCCTCGCGGCGGCATTAGGTTGGAGCACGGCGGTTGCCTCGGACGCGGACGCTGAAGCTCGAGTCCTCGCCTACATTCGCGCGCACGTCGAACCGGGCCGGCCGCTCCTGGTCACCGAGCTTTATAATACCGTTTTCACCCAGCCGGAAGAGCGGAAAGCACTGGACAAGCTCTACAAGGCGTTCTTCCGCATCCCGCTCTTTGTGGCCCAGCATCAGGGAGAATTCGGCGCTCCGCCCAAGCTCCAATTCATCGCCGAACAGTTCGACCTGAGATCCGCCGAGGATGCCGATACGCTCTTGCGCGTGATGGAATCCGACCCGCGCGTGCCGCGATTCATCCAGCGCGATCCACGAGGGGGCGAAATCATTCGCGTCGATACGGAAATGATCCGCACCGACCCGCGCTTTGGCCAGGCGACCGAGAAGGCACTGAGCGGCTGGGAAGGCAAAGCGGCCCCGGACTTCGCGCTGCCCGGCTTCAACAAGACGGAGGTGACTTCCGCGTCGCTCCGCGGGAAAACGGTTCTGGTCTATGTCTGGTTCACGGGTTGTCCGCCCTGCATGAAGCAGACGCCGGAACTCGTCCTCCTGCAGCGCGAATTTGGCGATCGGGAATTCCTGATTCTTGCAGCCAACGCGGACAAGTTTCTCGGCCTCGACTATGACGACAACGTTCGGGGGAAATACCTCGCCGAGCAGAAGGTCATCTTCCCTGTGGCGCATTGGACGCGCGAGGCCGATGCCGCGTTTGGCAGTATTTCGATTTTCCCAACACTCTTCCTTATTGATTCGAAAGGTGTCATCATGCAGCACTGGGTCGGCTACACGAGCGCCGAGATGATGCGGGCTGCGCTCGCAGCGGCTTTGACCCAGCCTTGATAGTCGGCATGAGGGAGACCCGGTGAGCGCCGGCGGCGCACCCGGGAATATCGCCAGGAGGAGATCAACACACATGAAGAAGTATCGCTACCTTTTCATCAGCTTGGGTTCGGCGGCGCTGCTGGCTCTGGGAAGCCTCACAACTTTGGCTCACGGGCAGGACCGGGGGACGGCCAAGGCCACCATCGGCAAAGCCAACGTCACCGTCGAGTACGGCCGCCCGCTTCTCCAGGGCCGGGACATGCTCGCCAAGATGCAGACTGGCAGTGTTTGGCGGATCGGGGCCAACGAGCCCACGACGATCACTTCCGATGCGGACCTGGACTTCGGCGGTACGCGCCTCGCCAAGGGCAAGCATATCCTGCTGGCGCGCCTGGCCGAGGGCGGCAAGTGGTCGCTGATCGCCTCGACGAAGAGCGCGTTCCAGTTTGAGGAGAGCGCCAAGCTGGCGGAGATCCCGCTGGAGTTCAAACAAGCCAAGGATTCCGTCGAGCAGCTTACCCTCACGCTATCGAGTCAGGGCGAGAAAGGCGTTCTCGAAATCGCCTGGGGAACCTCGCGGCTCGTCGCCTCCTTTGCTTGCGCGAAGTAATCGGGGCTCGGGGTCCGAGACTCGGGATTCGGGATTCGGAGTTCGGGATTCGAAACCGGACGATCGGCAAATGGCGATCGTCAATGGAAGAGTGGCCCCTGTCCGCTGTCCGACCCCTATTGGGCATGAGTGGTTGCCCTCAGTTGGGGGCGCTTTTCGCATTTCCGTTTTCGCTTTTCGATCTTCGAATCTCTTGACCCCGGCGGCCGCATGTCCTGAGTCATCATGCCGCCTACTGTTCTCGCTCTTTTCGCCCATCCTGACGACGCGGAATTTCTGTGTGCCGGCACGCTCGCGCACCTTGCGAGACGCGGCGCGCGGATTCGTATCGTGACGATGACCGCGGGCGACTGCGGCAGCACCCTCCTGCCCCCCGCCAAGATCACGCGCATTCGTCGCCAGGAAGCCGCCCGCGCCGCGGCCCGGATCGGCGCTGAGTACTCCTGCCTCGAGCAGAAAGACCTTCTGGTTTTCTACGATCGGCCCATGCTTCAGAAAGTCTTGGAGCTGGTGCGGCGGGTCAATCCGGACCTCGTGTTTACCCATTCGCCGAGCGATTACATGGTGGATCACGAGACGACCAGTCGACTCTGCCAGAGCGCCTGTTTTGCCGCCATGGCGCCCAATTTTCGTACCGGTGCGCGCCGCCCCGCCAAGGCCACCCGCACCATCCCACATCTCTACTACGCCCAGCCTTTCGGGGACCGGGACATTCTGGGGAACAAAATCCGCCCGCGCGTTTGCGTGGATATTTCCGAAACCATCGAGCTCAAGCAGGAGATGCTCGCCTGTCACGAGAGCCAACAAGCCTGGCTGCGCGCGCAGCAAGATGTGGCGCGCATGAACGATCCGATGCACGAGATGGCCCGGCAGGCAGGCCGTCTTTCCGGGTTTCAATTCGCCGAGGGTTTTCGCCAGCATCTCGGACAAGGGTTCCCACAGAACAACGTGCTCGAGGAATTGCTCGACGAACTTGTTCGTTCGGTCAATCCCTAACCCTCTCCCCTCGCGTAATGCCCATGGAGGCCCGATGAATCAACTGGAGTCGCTCGCAGAGCTCGAATCCAAGATCGCTAACCTTTCGCTCGATCTGGATCCTCACCTGATGCGGGAGACCGGCTATCGCGCCATCGACTGGATAGTGCAACGGCAAATCGGTCTGCGCGAGAGCCCGCTGGGCTGCGAACTGCGGCGGGAGGAAACGGAGGCCCTGCTGCGGGAGCCGCTACCGGAAGAGGGAGAGCACCTCCAAAGCGTCCTCGACCAGTTTGCGGAAAAGATTGCGCCGAATGTCGTGCCCGTGGATCACCCAAGGTTCTTTGCATTTATTCCCAGCTCTCCAACTTTTCCCAGCATGCTCGCCGACACCTTGGTGGCAGGGTCCAACGTTTTTGCTGGCACTTGGTTTGAAGCGAGCGGTCCCAGCCAGGTGGAGATTGTCGTCATCGATTGGTTCAAACAGATGCTGGGCCTGCCCCCGCAAGCAGGGGGCCTGCTCGTCAGTGGCGGGTCGGTCGCCACGCTGGCCGCGCTCGCCGTGGCCCGGCAGGCGATTTTGCAAAACGAAACCGCGGGCGCGGTGGTTTACCTCTCCGACCAGACGCACGCCTCTGTGGACCGCGCTTTGCGCCTGCTCGGATTCCGGCCCCAGCAATGCCGTCGCGTCCCCACTGATGCCGCGTATCAAATGGATACGGAGAAGCTCCGCGCACGCATCGCGCTCGATGTGGAGGCGGGTCTCCGTCCGTTTGCAGTAATTGCCAATGCTGGAACGACGAACACGGGCGCCGTTGACCCGATGCAAGAGGTCAATGTCATTGCGCGCGAGCACGGCCTGTGGATGCACGTCGACGCCGCCTACGGAGGATTCGCCGCGCTCACGGAGCGGGGCCGCAAGCTGCTCGCGGGCATCGAAAATGCCGATTCGATCGTCCTTGACCCGCACAAATGGTTCTACTGCGGGTACGAAGCGGGTTGCGTCATGGTGCGCGCTGGAAAGCTCATGCGCGAGACGTTCAAGATTCTTCCCGAGTACATGACCGATGTGGCACGGGAAGAACAAGAGGTGAATTTCTGCGACTACGGCGTGCAGCTCACACGGGCCTTCCGCGCCCTCAAGGTGTGGATGACGGTCAAGACATTCGGGACGCGGCGGCTCCGCGAAATCATCGACCAGTGCATGGACTTAACGGAATACGCCTGCCGGCTGTTTGCGCAGTCGCCGCGGATCGAGATCACTTCCCCGCCCTCGCTGGGGATTTTCTCTTTCCGCTATGTTCCCGAGAGGGCATGGAGCGCGGCGCGCGAGGAGGAATTAAACCGCCTCAACGCTGACCTCGTGCGTCGTGCCGTCCGGAGTCGGCGGATTGTGATCTCCTCGACGCAGCTTGGTTCGCGTCTCGTCATCCGATTTTGTGTCTTGAATCATCGCACCCGCAAGGAAGATATTCGCGCCGCGCTGCAGATGGTCGAGGAGTTTGGACGGGAAGCCGCAGCAAACCAGCCTTGAAAGTTCCCTTTACCCCACAACCTCTGCCGCCGGTTTCCCCGCTCCCGACGGGTAATGCTGGATTGCGCATATCATACAGAAAATCTCCCAGGGCAGCCTGCCCGGAAATCCGAATAGGGGACAGATATCTCCCGCTGGCGACGGCGGGCGATTCGGCGCGTTTGTGGGGTACGCCTTCCGGGGTAACAAAAGCATCTCGGACGAAGAACTCCGAGCGCAAATGACGATTCGTCCCCGAGCCTTCCTACGAGAGCGGGGCTGTTCAGCCGGAACTACTGAGGGCGGACGTCGGCGCCTTGCGGGCTCTGTACGAAAGAAACGGTTTTGCACACGCGCAAATCCGCCCGGAGCTCGCCGAAGACCACAAGGCCGCCGCGGCCACCTTTTCGTGACATTTTGCATCCGCGACCAAGCTCGAACCACCGTGAACCGGCTGGAATTGAAGGGCGCTGGCCGGCAAGCAGCGAACGAGCTATGGCCCTCCCTGATCTGCAAGCCTCTGCGCCCGTACGCGGCAGCGTTGGCGCAAGCCGGCCGTGAAACCATCCTTCGCTATTTCGCCGACCGGGGGTTTCCTTACGTCACCGTGGACTGGGTGGCGCGACCCGCTTCCTCCGGAAACGGGATGGGTGTGGAACATCAAATCAATCTGGGAGCGAAACAAACCATTGCCCGGGTGGTGCTCCTCGGTCGCAAGCAGACCGGCGCCGGGACGATTGGACGCAAGCTCACTCTTCAGAAGTGGAAGCCGCTTCGTCAAAGTGATGTCCTGGAGTTGCAGCGCCGCCTATATGGCCTGGGAGTCCTCAGCCCGGTCCAAATCGTGCCGGAGAGATTCTTCATGGGGGGGCAGCGAGCGGACCTGAACCAGATTCGTGTCCGTTATCCGAGTGACTTTGCCTCATTGCTCGACGCAGCAGTGCAGCTCGCGGGCGGAAGTCCGGTTCCGACAGAGATTCAAGTAGGCTGGCTCCCTTCTCGGAAACAGGATGTACCAAGGCTATTCCAGCAACCGAGCGGTTTTGCTAGGCTGGAGGCCCGGATGCTATACTGAAACTAACGTCCATGCTCGTCCCTATCGGGACTTTCAGCCTTGAAGCCGCGGAGAGGTGTCCGAGTGGCTGAAGGAGCACGCTTGGAAAGCGTGTTCCCGCGAAAGCGGGACGTGGGTTCGAATCCCACCCTCTCCGCCAGACTTCCAGCATTCTCTTCAGTTAGTTAACGAGCTCGGCTTTTTCGTGCACCTGTTGATTGAACCAATCATAATGTGAGTTCCGGGTTGAAATCACCCCCTGGATTGTCAAGGCAAAGGATGTGGAGGGAACTCCTGCGCACATTGTGAGCAACCGGCGCGCGCGGGGCCTCGGAGCTTAGGAGAGCGATTGTCGAGAGGTTGTCGCGAAAGCAGTGATAAGGTTAGCGACTCGGTGAGGCATTCCGATGGGCTGTGATTCTGAGCGAAGCGAAAAATCCCGGCATTTGGAAATCAAGCCCCTGCAGCGATCCTTCCTTGTCCGCCGGCTGGCGGACTCCTCAGGATGACAAGCTGGACAGTTTTTCAACGACGCGCAGGGGTTTGTCATGGGAAGGCTGATGTTTGCAGTCCTGGCGCTGGCTTTGACGCCGGCGCGAGGGGGCCAGGGGGCCTAACGACTCCCGGGAGAACCTCAATCAACTCCAGCCGGGGCATAAGATCAAGGTCGTGGATACAAATCTGAAGGCCTGAGAGGAAAGGCTGGTAGGCGTTACGGACGAAACGATCACGGTTCGCGAAGAACGGAAAGAACCGGAGGTTAGCGTCGAGCGTTCCAATGGCCTGCGCCTGACCGCCCTGCACCGCTCGCGCCGGGGAAGGAATGATCTGACTGGCTTCGTCGCGGGCATCGCTGTCGGATCCGTCTGGGCAACGAGGCAAGAGGAGGATGTAGGAGCGCTCTTGCCTTCCGTGCTTGCAGAGGGATCTTCGGAGGAATCGCCGCTGGGGTTGGGGCTTTAGTCCCAGGGCACTCCACGATTTGTCCGGCTCAACTGGGGGCTGCTAAGAAAACCCCACATTCATCTGAATCGGGTCCTCGTCGATGACATTGAACGTGCCTTGTGTTGTCGGTTTGTCTCTGGACAACCGCCAAGGGGACCCGAATGAACGAACCACAGCTAGAATACGGTGAAACGCATGCTGGCAAGAATGTGTTTCGGACATGCAGTTGCCATCGTTGCCGCGCTCCCGGCGATGGCTCAGTGGGGATTGTGCGGGTCGTCTATTGCCATGCTCAATTCGACTCTCCACGTTGTTATTGATGTAAGCACGGCGGGCAGCGTGATGACCAGGCCTTTCAGTAACCGGGGCGTTGAGTCGCATGAGGATGACCGCGATGAGACGATACTGCTCGCGGGTAGGATATGGACCGATCCCAAGCGATACCGCTTGACGACAGAGGTGTCACAGCGTTTGTCCAATGATTCCGCGGCGGGATCATGCAGAAGTGAATCCTACCCGCGAGGTTTGGCGGCGGGGACGTGGACGACGGGTTCCGGTTTCTGCGTGTCATCGGGGGCGGGGACGCGGCGGGCCGCGACGCCTTTCACCGGCTCGCGATAAGTGCCGGCGCCATCGACGAGGTTCACACGTAACGGCTCGGCGACAAAGCGAAAGGCGAAGTCGCCGCGGTGGGTGAGCTCGTCCGGCACCACGACTTCCATTTCGACCGGCTGTTCCAGCGCGACCTCGGCGGGCGTTATGAAATAGATACCCGCGCGCGAAATATCCTGAGACAACCCTTGCGCGGTTTGGGTCCCGCCCCCGGCGGTTCGAATCCCCAGCCGAAGAGGCACTTGGATGTGATAGCGTCGGTCGCGACGCCGCTCGAGGCTCTCGCCGAATCTGGCCTGCTCGATCACCCCGCCGGGAAGCTCGATCTCCATGCCTTCTGCCGCCCCCACGACGTGCGGGAACTCTTGCCGGGCTTTTTCGACCAGGCCGTCCACAAAGGCGTCGTCGTTGTCCGGATCGTGGTGAGTGAGGACGAGTTGTTTGACCCCGACTTCCTTGGCGATCCGCGTCCCTTCCAGCCAGCAACTGTGGCCCCAGCCTTTCTTGTCGCCCAGGAGCTGTTCGGGGGTGTACTGGGCATCATAGACGAGCACGTCCGCGCCTTTCGCCAAATCACGGACCGTGCGGTCATGGAAGGGAGAGCCGGGCTCGGTGTCGGTGGCCAGCACGAAGGAAGCCCCGTCGGCGTCGACACGATAACCCACGCATTCCTGCGGGTGGTTGAGCGGGGCGGAGCTGATGATGGCGCCATGCAAATCGATGGGCCGCTCGTCAAGATCGAAGAAGTGCCGCACCGCGCCCATGGCGCTCATGTCCACGGGGAAGTAGGGATTGACCATCTGGCCTTCCACGGCGGCGCGCAGTTCCAGTCCCTTGCGCAGCACGGAATGGAAAAGAAAGACGTTGCCCTTGCGATACAGCGGGCCGAAGAAAGGAATGCCTTGAATATGGTCCCAGTGGAAGTGGGTCATGAAGACGTAACCGTGGATGGGATGCTCCCCGAACTCGCGCAGCAAGCTCTTGCCCAGCGCTCGTATCCCGCTGCCGCAATCCAGGATGATGATGGTGCCGTTGGCGAGTCGTATCTCGAAGCACGAGGTGTTGCCTCCGTAGCGCGAGTTCCGCCGTTCCGGCGTCGGCGTCGAACCTCGGACGCCCCAGAATTTTATCCGCATCCCCTACCACCTTGGCCGGACCGGCTCCGGACCAATTCGAGGACCACGCAATCCGACCCCCCGCCCCGCACCCCACTGCTTGCGCGGGGGTCGTCCAACCCTCCTAATTCTCCCAAGGTTAGCAAAGGCTGATTCTTGTGTCTATCCCCCGGCGCAGCGTTGCTATTACTCACGGAGTTAACAGCCATCTTTTGCAGCGCCCCCGGTGGTGCGGCCCGGTTGCCTTGACCGTATCGGGAGGCCCCGCATAGAATCGCTCCGGCAGGGGCAGAGCATGCAACTCCTATCATCGGTCCAGTTTGCGCCGGAGTTGGAGGAAGATTCGTTTCTCGGATCCATTCCGCCCCAGCCGGCCGTCTTCACCCTGCAGTTGCGCGCTACCCAAGGGGACGTCGGTGCCCCATACCTGGGGCGCACACAAGATTTGCGGCGACGGATTGCGCGCCTTCTGCGACGTTCGGGCGCCCCATCTAACCTATTGAATTTGAGAGAGTTAACGACACGAATTGACTATCAGGTGGTCGGATCGCAGCTTGAGGCGCTATGGTGGCTCTACCTGCTGAGTCGCTTTTATTATCCCCGTCACTATCGTCAGCGGCTGCGGTTGAAGGCGCCCGTGCTGCTCAAAGTGAATCTGCGCAATCGGTTCCCGCGGTGCTACCCCACCCGGCGAATAGCGGACGACGGCGCGCTCTACTACGGCCCCTTCCCTTCTCGCCCGGCGGCGGAGGGCTTTGCGTCCGATTTCCTGGACCTCTTCAAGATTCGCCGGTGCGTCGAAGATCTTTCCCCGGACCCCGCGCATCCTGGCTGCATCTATTCGCAGATGCGGATGTGCCTGGCGCCGTGCTTCAAGGGTTGCACAGACGAGGAGTACCAGGAGGAGGTCTCGCGCGTCGTCGCCTTCCTCGACGCCGACGGCCAATCCCTGATTCGCTCCATCGAGTCCGAGCGGACCCGCGCCTCGGAGGCCCTCGAGTTCGAAGAAGCGGCGCGGTTGCACCGGCGCCTCGAAAAGGTGCAGGAAGTTCTGCGTCAGAAGCCCGGCATCGTCCGTAATCTCGATGAGCTCAACGCTATTCTCATCGAACGCGGCGCGGCGGAGAAGAGTGTAGTCTTCTTTCGAGTTTGCGCGGGCAGGTTGCGCGGGCCTGTCACACTCTCGCTCGATGAGAACGTCGCGTCGCCTGTCCCCCTCGATCAGCAGCTTCATGAGTTGCTGGATCCACTGGCGCAGCCCGAAAGGGCACCGCATGCTGCACCCTTGCACCTCGCCCAAGCCGCCAGCGCAGAGCAGGATTCGCCCACGTGGGAACATCTGAGTCTTCTCGCCCGCTGGTACTACTCGAGCTTCCGCACCGGCGAACTGTTGATGCTCGGCCCCACGCAGGAAATCCCCCACGCCCGCCTCATCCGCCTCTGCCGCAAACTGGTGGCGTAGCGCGGGCCTTTAGGCGTAAAGAGGGCAATGCCGACTCTGCGGAAGCCGCCGTGGCGCGACATGCATTAGAATTGGTGCTCAAAGGAGGGAGAAAATGAGCAGGACAAGGACCTTGGTTGCTCTTTCGATGGTTGCATGGGCGGTGGTGGCCGTGCTGGCCGCGCAGTCAGCCGCAGGCGGTGAGGTCGAGTCGTTGTCGCCCGCCAAAGATATCACCGAGCACTGGATTCCCGCAGTCGCGCCGCCGGACACCTGGTCGGTGAAGGACGGCGTCATCATTTGTAAAGGCCAGCCCCACGGCTACATCCGTACGAAGAAGGAATACACAAACTACATCTTCAAGTTCGAGTGGCGCTACAAGCCCGAGGGGGCGCCGCCCAATCCCAACAGCGGCGTGCTTCTCAACGTCGTCCCGCCGCACAGGACCTGGCCAAAGTGCGTGGAAGTGCAATTGATGAATCCCGAAGCTGGGAGCATCTTCCCGCTCGAAGGCGGCGTGATCAAAGGCGCCATCGAAAAGCTGCAAGGCAAAGCCAGGCCGTTGGGCGAATGGAATGCCTACGAGATCACCGTCAAGGATGGCCGGCTGACGCTGGTCTTCAACGGGGAAAAGGTGAATGAGGGCACCGTCCTTGAACCCCGCCGCGGCGCCATCGCCCTGCAATCGGAGGGCGCGGAAATCCACTTCCGCAACATCTCGATCCAGGACCTCGGCGGGGGTCAGTGACGAGTGACACGGGAGGAGTGACGGGCGAGACTCAGAACAAAAGATTGCACAGGACGTCGACGCCCGCGAAATGCCTTTTCATTGGACAGCTATGGCGTCACTTCCGAAGCTCGTCTAGCCGCACCCAATCGCCCGGCGCCCGCTCAAAGCGCCAGAAACGCTATACCACCTGCGCGATCATATTTGCCCTGGTTCCGCGGAAGCGGGTACGGCAGTTTGACTGCCATCGAGCGGGACTCTAAAATGATTCGGGAGCCAATTCTCGATGCCCAAGATTCAGACGCTGGGGCTTTCGGACGCAGGCAAGGAGCGGCCGCCCAAGCGCACTTCGCCCACTGCGCCGCCCGAGGAGAGCACGACCTCGCAAACGGCGGATTCGAGATTTCAGAGCGCTCCTGTGGCGGAAACCGACGCGGTGGGCGAAACGGTCATCCATCCCGAAGCCATTTTCACGCCCGAGGCTCTTGTCCCCCCTGAAGAAACACCTCCTCGTCCAACGCTCAAGCATATCCGCAGTCGCCGGGCCTTTGGCCAGGTCGTCTTTCTGTTTCTCGTGTTACTAGCCGCCGGGCTGGGGGCGTTGGCGGGGCTGGTGTTCGTCCACTCCTCCGATCTCCCGCAGATTCGCCAGTTGATGGACTATCGTCCCGACGTAATCACCGAACTTTACGCCGACGATGGCACGCCGGTGGGCAGCTTCGCGCTTGAGCATCGTGTGATTGTCACCTACGACCAGATTCCAAAGGTCCTGAGGGACGCCGTGCTGTCGGTCGAAGACCGCCACTTCGAAAGCCACTGGGGCGTGGACGTCATCCGCGTGCTGGGTGCGGCGGGGCGCGACCTGATGGAGTGGCGCCGCGCCCAGGGCGCAAGCACCTTGACCATGCAGCTCAGCCGTCTGCTCTTCCTTTCCCGCGAGCGCAGTTTCCGGCGCAAGTTCCAGGAGGTCCTGATCGCCATCCAGATCGAGCGGCATTTCACCAAGCCCCAGATCTTCACCATGTACGCCAACCAGGTCGCGCTCGGGCACGGCAACTTCGGCTTTGCCGCCGCGGCGCAGTTCTACTTCGGCAAGCGGCTCGATCAGCTCACGCTGCCGGAAGCGGCGCTACTCGCTGGTCTACCGCGCTCCCCGACAGGTTACTCCCCGCTCATCAATCCCGAGCGGGCGCGGCAGCGGCGGAATCAGGTGCTCGCCATGATGCGAGAGAACGGCAAGATCACCGAGGCGGAGTATCGCCAGGCCCGCGCCACACCCCTCACAGTCAACCTCCAGCGCTGGAGCAAAGACTTGGCGCCGTACTTCGTCGAGGATGTGCGACTCTTTCTGGAAAAACAGTACGGCACGGAAGCGGTCCACGAAAAGGGCCTGCGCGTTTATACCACGCTGAATCTGCGCCTGCAGGCGCTTGCCGAAAAGGCGCTACGCCAGGGCCTGCACGACTACGATAAACGCCACGGCTGGCGCGGGCCGGTCACCAATATCATCAGCAACCCCCCCACGCTCCCCAGTGGCTTGCTGGCCACGCTCGAAACCTACACGCATCCCGATTGGCGGCACCCGCTCGAGCCGGGCAAGCTGGTTCACGGGTTGGTGGTGGAGGTAAAGGCCGATCACGCCCTCGTGCGGTTTGGGGAGCAGACGGCGCGCGTGGTGGCCGCCGACTGCGCCTGGACGGGAAAGAAAATCACCGAGGTCTTCGCGCCCGGCGACGTGGACTTGTTCCTCATCAAGGAACTCAAGGGCGAGGTGTTGCGCGTGGCGCTCGACCAGCGGCCAGAGGTGCAGGGCGCACTGGTGGCGATCGAGAACTCGACGGGAGCGGTTCGCGCCATGGTGGGCGGGTATGACTTCGAGGAGAGCAAGTTCAATCGCGCCCGCCAGGCCGCGCGGCAGGCGGGTTCGTCCTTCAAGCCTTATGTTTACGCGGCCGCGCTGATGGAGGGCCTCCGCCCGTTCGATACGATTCTCGACGAACCGATCACGATTGCCTCCTCTTCCGGCCCATGGTCCCCGCGCAACTACGACGGCAAATTTATGGGAAACGTCACGCTGCTTCACGCGCTGGCGGAGTCGCGCAACGTCCCCGCCGTGAAACTCCTGGCGCGTGTGGGCGTGGACAAGGTCATCAAGCTGTGCGGCAAGTTCGGCTTGACCGCTCGCCTTGTCCCCAATCTACCGCTGGCGCTCGGCGCCTCGGATTTGACCCTGCTCGAGCACACCTCGGCCTTCAGCGCGTTTCCCAACGACGGAGTGCACATCTCGCCCCGAACCGTCATGCGCGTCACCAATTACGACGGCCGGGTGATCGACGATTTCGCCCCGCAAGTGACCGACGTGATCCCGGCGCCCCTCGCGCGGCTGGAGGTCTCGATGCTGCGCGAGGTCTTCATGACCGGGACGGCCGTGCGCGCCCGGCCGCTCGCCGAGAAATACCCCATGGCCGGGAAGACCGGAACCACCAATGATTTTGCCGACGCCTCCTTCATCGGATTTACTCCCTCGCTTACCGTTGGAGTGTGGGTCGGCTTCGACGATCACCGATCGCTGGGGGCGAAAGAGGAAGGCGCGCGAGCCGCCCTGCCGATCTGGATGGAGTTCATGGAAGGATACCTCCAAGAGCGGACGGTCGAAGATTTCCCCTACTCGCCCCGTCTGACCAAGCCCGAGCAGGTCGAGGAGATTCTCGCCAGTGCGGGCACTGATCGGCTCCTCGCCGAGGGCACGGCAAGCGCCTCTCAAGCGAGCGTGCAGTCTGCCCCTCCTGCCGGGTCAACACCGCCTGCGTTTACGCAACCTGCGTCCGCGGCGAAGCAAGCGGAGCCCGCCGGCCCAAAAACGGCAACGCCTTCCCAACCCCCGGCCTCTCCCCCCTCCCCAATCGCCCAACCCCGATGAGGAAGTCCCTTTGCGTCCCTCGCTGGGACGCCCGCCCGCGCCGCGGGAGTGTCCGAGGGCGGTCGAAGACCGGCGCAGAAACAGAGCAGGGTGATCAGAGGCCGCCGCTACGGTTCGCGGAAGTGATCGTAGCCACCCGGAGCCAGCAGTTCTTGCTGGCCGCTTCCCCGCACCAGGGAAATTCGCCGGGACTTCTGGATTTCCCCGGTGCAATGGAGCGGGAGGCCGCGGTGTTTCTTAGGGATTCTCGATGCCAGGTGAGGGGGCACACTGAAGAGCAACTGGTAGTCTTCGCCGCCGTCGAGGGCGAGACGCAGAGGGTCAAGTTGATGAGCTTGACGCAGCCTCGCCATGACCGGCATCGGGATCTTGTCTTCCCACAGACGGGCGCCGACGCCGCTCGCCTGGCAGAGGCGGGCGAGGTCGGTGGAAAGCCCGTCGCTGATGTCAATCAGAGCGGTCGCGAGGCGGCGCTCGGAAAGGAAACGCCCGAGCGCGCATTGCGGCTGCGGCCAGAGGTGGGACTGGAGGGCGGCTCTGACCCAACCGGCCCGGCTCTTGCTTCCAGATTCAAGCAGATGGAGCCCCAGCGCCGAAAGGCCGAGGCGGCCACTGACGAAGATCCGGTCCCCTGGCCGGGCGCCGGCGCGGCGAAGGGCATGACCCTTTTGGACTTCCCCCACAACCACGACGTCCACCGTGATCCGGCCCGGGACGACCGCCGTATCCCCGCCGACAATGGCAACGCCCAAGCTGCGCGCGAGGCGCGACATGCCGGCGTAGAAGCCCCTGATCCAACTCGGGGAAACGTCGCGCGAGATCGCCAGCGAAATGAGGGCGAAGCGCGGCCGTCCGCCCATCGCCGCTATGTCCGAAAGCGAGCGGGCTAGCGCCCGATGGCCCACCGAACGGGGAGGGTGAAGGTCACGTCGAAAATGGACTCCTTCGATGGAGAGGTCCGAGGTCAAGATCAGTTCCGTGCTTTTCGCCACACTCACCAGGGCGGCGTCGTCACCGATCCCGAGCTTGAGGCGATGGTCAGGCGTCGCTGCCCACCGTTTGAGCCACATAACGAATTCGTCTTCGCTGCGGAAGTCCAAGGCGCTTGCCACCCGTCCGAACATACCACGACGCGCCAAGCTTTGGAGGGAAACGCGGCCGCTCCTTCAGCCTGGCCAGATGCGCAAAGAGTTTTTCCCATGCGATCGTGAACCAAGCGAAGAATCCCGGCATTTGGAGAATCATGCAAATGCCGAGACCCTTCGTCGTCAGGATCAGATCGAAACTCCTCCGGGTGACAGCACCGGGAGCTTCCGCGCAACCAGCCACCCCCCAATCAAGACAAGAGGCAATCGCGACCGGGAAATCCATGGTAGAGTATCCGTTCTCATTTCGTTCTAGCCATACTCAATCTGGAGGCAACCCATGAACCGTTTCGCAGGGATCGCCGTGGCTTGTTGCCTGCTCCTCAGCGGGGTGCTGGCTTCAGCGCAGCAGGACTTCTCCAAGGTGGAAATCAAGGTCCAGAACGTGAAGGGCCATATTTACATGCTGAACGGAACCGGCGGGAACATTGGAGTTTCGGTCGGACCGGACGGCATCCTGGTCGTGGACGACAAGTTCGCTCCGCTCGCCGACAAGATCCGCGCCGCGCTCCAGGGTTTGGGTGGTGGGAAGCTCAAATTCATTCTCAACACCCACTTTCACAGCGACCACACAGGTGGAAACCCGGTTTTCGGACCCGAGGCGCCCATCATCGCCCACACCAACGTTCGCAAGCGACTCTCGAGCGAGCAGACCCGTGGCGGCCGGACTACCCCGCCCATGCCCAAGGAAGGCTGGCCAGTCCTCACCTTCGACCATTCCGTCTCGGTCCATTTCAACGGGGAAGAAATCAAGGCGCTGCACTTCCCGCACGGCCATACCGACGGCGACAGCGTGATTTTCTTCACAGGGTCCAATGTCGTGCACATGGGGGACGATTTCTTCGCAGGACGGTTTCCGTTTGTGGACTTGGACGCTGGAGGAGACGTCGAAGGTTTGACCAAGAACATCGACCAGGTGATACAGCAGCTCCCTGCCGACGTGACCATCATTCCCGGCCATGGGCCCATTTCTACGCTGGATGACCTCAAGACGTATCATCGTATGCTGGTCGAGACCACGGAGGTCGTGCGCCAGCGCATGAGCGGAGGCAAGAGCCTGGCCGAGATCAAAGGCGAGGGGCTCGCCGCGGAATGGAAGTCTTGGGGAAGCGGATTCATTAGCGCCGACCGGTGGATCGAGACCATTCACAGAAGTCTCTCACCATGAACCGAGTAGCCGGGTTCCTTGGCCGGACGAGATGGGAAGCTGACTTGCGCCGCCCGAGCGATGCTTCCTTCCCCCTCCAATGGATTGGGGACAGATTGAAGGGGGGATCCCTTGATAATTAGTCCCACGAGACTATTAACTCAGAGATAATGCTTCCCCCTTGACTGATGCAAGCAAATTTCTGCACAATCGCCTTGACAACTGATGGATTCTTCCATAGCATGAACGTCCGCGACTCAAACCGGACGCCTGCAATTCGCAAGAAGACTGTGCCGTAACCGGAACCTTTTCGGGCGCAGCAGCACGTGATCATAGCTCAAGGAAGGGAATCATGGAGAGGAAGTTTTATACTTTTCTAATCTTTCCTGGGGCGCATGGCAGGCTGCACAAGATCCGACTGCCATTCTACGTAATGCATCTGGTGCTTGCTTTCAGCGTCGTCGGCATCATGACGGTCGCTGCACTCACCAGCAGCTACGCACGAATGCTCCTGAAGGTGGCGAACTACAACAGCATGCGGACTGAGCGCGAAGCGCTGCGCATCCAGTACCGCGCGCTGGAGCATACCGTTGCCCAGACCAATGCCAAGCTGGGCTCGCTCCAATCTCTGGCGTCGGAGGTAGCGCTAACCTACGGATTCGGTGCGCCGCGGCGACCGAAACTTCCCGAGACTGTGCTGGCCTTGGCCACCCAGAGCAATTCGACCTTGGATTCCAGCTACTACGCCTCGCTTTACGCTTTTCGGCTGATGAAAGCTGCCGCGGCGAAATCCCCGCTGGACTCCACGCTGCAAAGTCTGATTGCCCATCCCCCCATGGACAGCACCACCCTACCGTCGCTCTGGCCGGTACGCGGGCTAGTGACGGGAGGCTTTGGTGAGCGCATGGATCCACTCAGCGGGGAGGGGACGTTCCATTCTGGCATGGATATCTCGGCGCCCTATGGGACGCCGGTGAAGGCCGCCGCCGACGGGGTCGTCTTTTCGAGCGGTCCGGATTCCGGTTACGGCAACGCCGTCCTGATTGACCACGGATTCGGAATCACCACGAAATACGGCCACCTGAGCAGGATCGACGTCGTGGTCGGGCAGGAAGTCAAGCGGGGGCAACCCATCGGGGCCGTCGGTACGACCGGCAAGACCACCGGACCCCATCTCCACTACGAGGTGCTCCTCCACGATACGCCGGTTAATCCCGCCAAGTATCTCCGCGGGTAGGCCGGACGGGAGAAACTCCTTCCCTATCGAATGGCACCCGAAACCAAAGTGTCTTGCAGAGCCCTGGGCGCCTGGCTTCTCGGGCTGGTGCTGGTACCGAGGCTCGTGGACCTCGGTGCGGCGACCGACAGCGAAGACTCTGCGACGGGGACCTGCGTGGTCATTGGCGTCGGCGGTGACGTTCTCCCCGAATCGTCCTGGTCGGGCCCGCAGGTATTTCCGCATATCCACGGCATGCGCGAGGAGTTCGCCGCCACCGATCTGGTGTTTGTGCCGGTCGAAATCTCCCCCGAGGCGAACCACAGGTCGCTGCCGGGGCACGAAAGCCCGCGATTCTGAGCCACCTCGACAGCTTTTGCCGGATGTTCAATGCGAGAGTGGCAGACGGTAGGCTGATGCGGGCGCAGCCGCGGGGCTGGGGAGGAACCCGAGGCCGCATAGAGGGGCTGTCGGGGGGCTGGCATTCCCGAGAGAGTGGGCGACGGACGAAAAAAAGAAAGTATTGAAGTTGGCCTTGCAATTTGGCTTCCTCATGCTTATAATGGTATGTTTGTGGCGGCTGGCGTAGCTCAGCTGGTAGAGCATCTGATTTGTAATCAGAGGGTCGGGGGTTCGAATCCCTTCGCCAGCTCCAGCT
>Ga0073934_10001205_pt1 | contig 64822 bp, 57 predicted proteins | sample LarsenN4metaG_FD_76834 | JGI IMG/M metagenome (GOLD analysis project Ga0073934, IMG submission 76834) | Hot spring sediment bacterial and archeal communities from British Columbia, Canada, to study Microbial Dark Matter (Phase II) - Larsen... ... | reverse complement strand
TGCAGCACCAACTGCACCCGCTGCTCCGCGCTCAGCTCCGACTTCTTGCCCATCTCCGTCCGTCCTCCGTCGACACGTGAAGTATCACTTACCCTCGTGTCCGGAGAAATCGGAGCTATACATACTGTGCGACGCCATAGCACGCGGCCGGACGATGTCCTTGTCGATCTCGACGTCGAACACGAGTGCGAGCTGCTCGGCGATCCACTGGTAGCCGAACCTTGGGTTCCGGCGCTTCGTCTCGGATAGCGGCAACGAGCTCGGGCGAGTGGCCCTTCGGCCCGGGCCGGCCGCCGCGCTTCGGCGTGAAGAGCAACCGATACTTGCGTGCGTCCAGGGCGCGATGAAAGCGCAGGATCGTGGAGGCCTTGATGACGATCGGCCGATACAGCGCGTCGCGAAGTCTTCGTCCTTGGTGATGACGGTCCACCCGCCGCTCGTGGCGAAATTCCAGATGCTTCCGTCGTCGGAGTCGTGCAGGCCCACTTCGCGCACTGCCGTTACGGAAAGCCCCTGCTCGCCGAGTCAATGTGCAACGCCCCCGGTGGCAATTGAGCGTCCACCAACAACCGCACGGCTCAGGCGGCGACGAGAACGGGGTGGTCGAGATAGCGCGCGGCGTAGGCGATGGCGGCCCGCATATCCTCGACTTCGAGGTCGGGATAATCGGCCAGGATTTCTTCCTGCGCGGCGCCGTCGGCGAGCATGTCGAGCACGTCTCTGACACGAATACGCATGCCGCGGATGCAGGGGCGTCCCCCGCACTGTTCGAGGTTGACGGTGATGCGATCGAGAAGCGTCGCGGTCATGGAAGAGCTCCGGTACGGATCAACGCATCATATCTCACGGACAGAACTCCCAAACGCGAGCGGTACGGATAGGTAACGGCCCGCTCCCCGGCCGTCGGGTGTAAAGGTCACTGTCTCAAAGCCGCAGATACGACGCGCTAGCGAATCGGCATCACGTGCATCACGTCCTTCGTCGCGTCGGCATCTTCGGGGCGGCACCTTCGGCCGGAGCACACTCGAACATGCGCCTTGCCTCGCCACGCGCAGCACTGCCCGCGGTCGCGCGCGCGAAAACACGAGCCCCTCAACGACCGGAATCACAACATCGACGCCTGCAGCGACGCTCGCGCCCCAAGCGCGGCCGCCGGTGCTGCCTCCTCTCCCCACTCCCGCCGTTACGCCAGAACGCGTTCGATGAGCTCCGGGTCCTCGATGCCTGCGATCATCTTCAAGCGCCCACCGCAGCGTGGGCGCAGCTCGATCTCGATCCGAACACCCGCTTCACGCGGCGCGCCCAGTTCATACAAACGTCGTGGCGCGCCGGTCGCTGCGATGCGGCGGCTTGCTTCGGCGCCCTCGTGCCTCTTCCTGCTGGGGAGCACCCACTGTCGAATAGGGGGCAGGTAACACCTGCTCCGCAAGGAGGGCGGCGCTGTCGAAGGCTTCGACGGGCTCGCCGCCGCGCCGAGCGGCGGCGAGTGGGGTTCGAGGACGCTGCCTAGCCTCGGCGCCGCCCAACCGGCCGTCGAGTCAATCGCAAGCGCCTCCGTCACCGCCGTAGTCGAGCGATAGGCCGGAATCGCCGGTCCCATCATCACGTCCGCTGCGGGAACGAGCCCGTCGCTGCTTCTCGCTCTTCTCGTGTTCGGCATCGAGAGCAGCGATTTGCTCTTGGCTGAACAGCAGCTCCGACGGAAGCGCTGCACCGCAGGACTCGCACTTCGACACACGGCGATTGAAAATCCGGAAGCCGCACTTGGGGCAGCGATATCTGGCAGCGGGCATCGTCGACTCCCTCGCTCACACAGCGGTCGAGCCAGACTTCGACGACGGTCTCGGGTCCCGAGCTGCGCGCCTACGCGGTAACAATGATCGGCTCGCCCCGCGTGACGATCAAGGTATGCTCGTATTGCGCCGACAGATTGCCCGGGCTGCCGACGAGCGTCCAACCGTCTTCGGCTTCTTCCACGAGCGTGGTTTTCGTCGAGAGGAACGGTTCGATCGCGATCACCATCCCTTCCCTCAGTTCGCGCGTATCTCTCGGCTCGAAGTACCCGACGATGCTTTCCGGTTCCTCGTGCAGGCTGCGGCCGACGCCGTGACCGGCAAGATTCTTGACGATCTTGAATTGGTGCGTCTCCGCGACTCGCTGAACGGCTTTGCCGATGCGGTTGACTTTGTTGCCGGCGCGCGCTTCGGCGACTGCTTCCTGCAGCGCGAGCTTAGTCGCACGACACAACCGATCCTTGATCGGCGCGGAGGGCGGGACGACTCGCGTGCCGCCTGTGTCGGCGTAATAGCCGTCCATCTCGGCCGACACGTCGATGTTGACCACGTCGCCGGGCCGGATGACTCGACGACCCGGAACTCCGTGAGCGACCTCCTCGTTGACGCTGATGCACGTTGCGCCCGGAAAGTTGTATGCCACCTCCGGCGCCGACCGCGCACCGTGCCGGGCGAGCGCTGCTCTGCCGACGGCGTCGAGCTCGGCCGTCGTCATGCCCGGCTCGATTGCATCGAGCATCTCGCGCAGCACGGCTGCGACGACTCTGCCGACGCGCCGTAAAGCGTCGATATCTCGTTGAGTCTCTATCGTCATCTAAACCTCGTGCATTCCGTCGCCAAACCGGCGCCTTCAATGGCGGCCGCCGCCGGGCTTGTCTCGCCCACAGTTCCAGCAAGCTTCGAACGACTGTGGGTTTTCTTCACGACAGATCGAGCAAACCCACGTCGGTGGGAGCGCGTCGGTGCTCAATGCTGCGATCGTTTCGCCCACTATCCGCCTGGCGTTGTCATGGTCGTGGTCGTGCCTGATCCAGATCTCTGCCGGCGGGCGAAAAGCGGGGACCGCCGAATGGCCCGAGTGCTCGTTCTGGATGGTGACGTCGATTCCGTTCCGTACCAACGCGTCTCGCACCAACGCAGTTTCGGTGACGTCGTTCGAGCTGAACACCCTGCGCATCGCTCTGACCTCAGCCCGGTTTTCGCTTTGACCGACTTTACGCGAGATAGGCCACCAATTGCTCGGGAAATGGAGGTTCCACGCCCTCGACCAACTCGCGCGCGGGCCGCCAAGCGACGTCGTTCGTCACGCCGCCGTCGGAAAACGAAAAGCGCGCCGCCGCGGTGTGCTCGACCCCTCGAGGAGAAGGCGGGCGCACGACTCGTGAGAGCTCACGCGGGCATTCCCGAACGGAACCGCGAATAGTCTAGGGCGGATCCGTTCCGCGCCGGCAGTCATGCGGCTGCTCGCGCCGTTCAACGGCGAGTGTCCGCGCTATTCGGCGGCCGCACCGACGATCGCTTCGAGGTTCTTCCGCAAGATCTGCTGCAAGCCGTCCGGCGCGAGCGCGCGATCGACGACGACGCCGGGATCGCCGTTGTCGAGCACAACGAGCCTCGCCCCGGCCGCCCTAACGGCGCTCTGAATCGCTTCGCTGGGCTCCCATTCGTGGAGGACCACCTTGATGCCGTTGTCGCGCAGGTGCTTCGTGAGCGCCGCGAGATCGGCCTCGGTCCAGCGCACGTCCTGCTTCAAGAAGTAGCCGTCGACGAAGAGCCCCAAGTCGTTCGTCAGATAGACGAAGTCGCCCGTCAATGCGAACACGACGTCGGCGCCGCTCTCGAAGATCCGGTCCTGATACTCGCCGCGCAGCTCGAGCAGCGAACGCTTGAGCGCGTCCAGGTTCTGGCCGATCTTTGCAGCCGACTCGGGGAACAACGCCGCGAGGTCATACGCGATGATGTCGCCCATGCGTATCACGTTCGAGACGCTGAGCCAGAGATACGGCGCCACGGCGCCCTCGGGCGGATCGGAATCCTTGCCCCACGCGACGTTAGTCGTCGGCTGATCGGCCAGGCCGACGCCGGGCGCGTCGAGCGACCACGGCACGGCCGCCTCGATGTCGACGATCCGGATGTTGGCGTCGCGCGCGAAGCGATAGAGCGGATCGCCGGGCAGCGCGTTCGTCAGCGTAACGACGGCCGTGGCGCGCTGAAACGTCGGCGCGAGCGCGTCGGTGCGCCGCGCGATGTAGTCCTTGAGCAGCGCGAACGGCCGGCCGTCGGCCGGCACGTTCTGCACCTCGATGGGCGTGCCGGCCGTCAGCGCAACGGTCAACGAGTAGGTCGCCTGCGTGCCCGTCAACACGAGCGGCGCCGAGGCGTCGCCGGCTTGCGCCCGCACGGCCGACGACGACAAGGCCAGGGCAAAACTCAGCAGGAGCCGAACCGCAAGGTTCATAAGCTGGCCTCGCGATAACGCGGCAGCGCCATGCGCACGACCATCGTGACGACGAAGATCGCCGCCGCCGCGAGGATGATCGCGCCGCCCGACGGCAGCGGCAGATCCCATCGCATCGGCGCGTAAATTCCGACGATGCAGGCCACCGTCGAGAACGCGATGCTCGAGAGCACGAAGCCGCGCACCGAGCGGTTCAGATTCCGCGCGGCGGCCGCGGGTATCAGCAGCAGCGCCTCGACGAGCACGGCGCCCACGATCTTCACGCACGCCACGGTCAGGATCGTGAGCAGCAGCACGAACACGTACTCGAGCAGGTGCACGCGAACGCCGCGCACGTGCGCAAGGCTCGGGTTCAAGCTCGCGAGCAGCATCTGGTTGTAAAGCGGCAGCGCCGTGACGAGCGTCAGCACCGTCGTCACGAGCAGCACCGTCATGTCGGTGTCGTCGACGGTCAGGATCGAGCCGAACATGACGGTGTCGAGGATGTGCGTGTTGACCTTCGCCGACACCCAGAGCAGCGCCGTGGCGCCGATCGCGAGCGAGATCGAAAGGAACACGCCGATCAGCGTGTCGGCGGACATCTTCGTTCGATTGCGCGAGAAGTTGAGCAGCAATCCGAACAGCAGGCAGAAGCTGAACATCGACAAGTACGGCGCCGTGTACGACTCGCCGATGATCACGCCGATCGCGACACCCGTGAGCGCCGCATTGCCGACGGCCTGCGAGAAGAACGCCATGCGTTTCGCGACGACCATCGTGCCGATGCCGCCGAGCAAAGGCCCGATGACGAGCGCGCACAGAAAGCCGTTGACGACGAACGCGTACGAGAACGTGAAGTGCAGCGTGCCCTCGTTGGCCAGGTCCATGATGAACTGGCGCGGCACGTCGTAGAGCCAGCTCATGACACGGCCTCGCGCGCGGGAAGCGTCAGCGTCGGGAACAGATGCGCCGCCGTGCCTGTTGCGAGCACGTCGCGCGGCGCCCCGTCGAGCAACACCCTGCGGTCGATGTACGTCAGCGCGTCGGCCACTTCGCTCACCTGCGCGATGTCGTGGTTGATCCACACCGCGGTGCCGCCGCCGCGCACGAACTCGACGATCGTGCGCTCGAGAATCCCTTTACCGGCCACGTCGAGGCCCGTCGTCGGCTCGTCGAGCACGAGCAGCGCCGGCTCCGGGATCAGCGCTTGCGCGAGCAGCACGCGTTGCCGCTCGCCGCCCGACAGGCTGCCGAGCTTCGCCGTGCGCTTGCCGGCAAGGCCGAGCCGCTCGAGCGTGCCGTCGATCTCGGCCCGCCGCGCCGGCGAGACGCCCAGGAACACGGGCCGGCGCTGCGTCGTCATGGCGAGAAAGTCGCGGACCGTGATCGGCAGGCTCTTGTCGAAATCGAGCGTCTGCGGCACGTAACCGATCGTTCGGCCGCCGCGCCAGTGAATCGTGATCGTGCCCGTGTGCGGCATTTGCCCGAGCAGCGAGCGGACCAACGACGTCTTGCCGCCGCCGTTCGCGCCGACGATGCAGTGGATCGTGCCGGCCGAGATCTTGAACGTCACGTCCTCGAGGATCGACGTGGCGCCGAGCGTCAAACTGACGCGGTCGAACTCGATCGCGGGCCCTTGCATGCCCTAGGCACCGCTCTTGCCGGATTCGACGATCGCGGTGGCGAGCGTCGCCAGGTTCTCGCGCATCTCGTCGACGAACCTACCGGCCGTGTACTCGCCGCTGCTGATGTGCGAGATCGAGTACATCTTGACGCCCGTCGCTTCGCGAATCGTGTCGGACAGCGCGCTCGCGAAGTACTTCTCCGCGAACAGCACGTTGACGTTGGCCGCTTCGATGCGATCGATCGTCTCGGCGAGCTGCCGCGCCGTCGGCTCGACACCGTGACGCGGTTCTATGACGGCCGTCACCTGAAGGCCGAGCTCCTGCAGGATGTAGTCGTAGCCGCTGTGCATCGTCGCGCAGCGGAAATTCGCGAGGCTGGCGCCGCTGATCTGCGCGTCGAACTCCGACCGCAAGCGCCGAATCTCGAGCGCGTATTGCCGCGCATTCTGGCGGAAGAACGCGGCGTTGTCGGGATCGAGCTCGCCCAAGCGCCGCGCGATCGTGTAGATCTGCTGAATCGCCGCCGTGGTCGAGATGAACGTGTGCGGATTGACGACCTTCTCGCCGCTCGGGTCGCCGGCCACGGGGATCAACGAAACGCCGTCGTTGGCGTAGATGAGCTTCAGCTTGTCGCGCATGCCGGCGGCATCGAGGATCTCGAACGCCCACGAGTCGTGGCCGATGCCATTCACGACGAGCGCGTCCATCGAAATGATGCGGATCATGTCGTCGGGCTGCGGCGCATAGCCGTGCGGGTTCGCGTCGGCGTCGATGAGCGGGATGATCTCGGCGCGGTCGCCGACGATGTTCGCGACGAAACTGTAGTAGGGATGCAGCGTGATGCCGATCCTGAGCGGCGCCGCGGCCGCGTCTTGTGCCGCGAACGCCGCGAGCGCCGCGAGCGGCAACGCCAGCGCACGTACGAGAAATCGCGCGAATCGCATGAGCTATTCTCCGATGATCCCTTCGAGAAGCTCGTCGACGTTCTCGGCGCCGTCATCGACGGTGTCTTCGGCCCGATCGCCGAACAAGCGCTTCACCTCGAGGTCGCCGCTGTACGGCACCACCTCGCGCCATCCTTGCAAGATCAGTTGATCGCGGAAGCCGTTCTGCGGCATCTCGACGTGATTCTTGTCGCTCCACCAAATCTGAATCGCATTGTTGTTTTGGAAGCCGGCGTGCACGTGGCCGATCACGAGCAGGAACGAGCCCTGCCCCGGCAACCGGCCGTCCGTGCCCAGGTACATGATCGATCCTTGCATCTCGCCTTCCGCGAGCGGCTCGTGCAAGGTCCATTGAAGCGATCCGTTCTGCTCCCAGCTCGTGTCGCGATAGAACGGCGGCAACAGCCAATCCTGGAAGTCGTCGAGGCTCGGCCAGCGAAATTTCTCGCCGGGCTGGTTGAACATGTTGATGTCGTCGTAGATCAGCGGGATCTCGTCCTTGACGGTGTACAGCGAGTTGTAGATGGCCTGATCGGCGCCCTCGAGCCCGTCGAACGCGCTGATCTGCCAGTCGTAGAGCTTCGCTTGCCCCTCCTCGCGGCCGTTCACTTGCACGTACAGCGCGAGCGTGGCGACGACGGCGAGCGCCGCGGCGGCGAGCAGCCAACCTTCGCGGGTTCCGCCGGCGGGCCGCACGCGCTCCGTGCTCGCACCTTGCATCGCGATGCTCGACGTCGTCATTTCGTCATGTCCGTGGCTTTGATCCAGAGCACCGCGTCGACGGAAAGCTCCTTGCCCTCGTGCTGCGCGCCGCCGTCGAGGTCGAGAGCGCAGATGCCCCACCAGCCCGCCTTCGGCATGCCGATGATGATCTGGCCGGCCGCGTCGGCGCGAATGCTCAACGTCTTGAAGGAATCTTGCGGCGCCGTGACCTTGCCCTCGGGATCGAACCGGCGCGCTTCGATCTGCGGCTCGTGGTTCAGATACTCGATCTCGACCTCGGCGTGCGGCACCGGCTCGCCGTTCGAGAGCACGACGGCGCGGAATACGCCGCCGACCCAGTTCGCATACGGCTTGTCGAGCGGCACGATCTCGACCGGCAGCCCGAGCGGCCGGTCCCACGCGCCCGGGATCCCGCCGACGTTCACGACGGTCTTCGTGATCTGCTGGATGTACTTGTCCTCCTGCTCCTCGTAGTACGGCGCGGGACGCAGCACGAACGTGTAATCGCCGAGCGAGCGCGTCACGTTGCGCGGCGGCCGCGCGAGATAGGCCTTGGCCTTCGTCTCGACGCCCGACCACTCGATCGGCTCGAGGTATTGCTTCAAGTCCGTCGTCCGCGGATCGGCCTCGCCGCGCTGGCTCACGACGTAGAAGGCCTCGGGCTCGCCCATGTCCATCGTGTAGCCGTTGTCGAACGGGTGCGAGAAGACGAGCGCGAGCTCGATGGCCGCCGACTCGGTCAAGGCCGCCTCGGGCGTGTAAAGCAGCTGGAAATGGGCCCCTGCCGCCGTAGGCAACAGGGCCGTAAAGCCTGCAACGAGCAGCGGCGCCGGCCGGCACGCCCTACGGCTCAATGTCGCGCCCATCGATCGTGACGACATGGCCCTGCCCCGCGTCGAACTCGACGCGGAAGTCGACCTTCGGCTTCGTGAACGTGAAGTCGCTCTGCTCGCTCATCTTGCCGTCGATCAGCACCTTGCCGGCCTGGTCGAGCACGCGCAGCGGCACGCCGGCGGCCTTGGCGCCGTCGCTGAAGCCGCCTTCGCACGTGATCGTGTCGTCGCCATTGTCGTAGCAGTCGCAGATCGCGTTGTGGGCGAGCGCCGCGGTGGCGCAGGCCAGGAGCGGCACGGAGCCCAGTACCCAGCGTGGCTTCGACATTGGAGCTCTTCCTCGGGGTGACTGGTATTGTCCCGGAATGCCAAAGTGATCGCTAAGTCATCAACGGTTAGCAAACTGTTAACGCAAGGCCGCGGGCGGCCGCGGCGCGCCTGGAGTTCACACCCGGGCGCGGTGCGGGTAGTCTAACTGCCAGCCACTGGGGGACGTTATGACCGTGTGTCGCCTGTTACTCGCTGCCGTGTTCGGCCTGACCGCCGGGCTCGCCGGGGCGCAATCCGCCGATCCGCCGCGGCAGCTCGGGGCCCTGTCCCCCGAGAACCTCGCCAAGCCGCGCCCGAAACCGCCGTTCGACCTCACGGGCACGTGGCAGCACGAGCTGCGGGGCCCGCAGTCCTGGAAGTTCGTACCGCCCGAGTTCGAGCTGACGCCCGAGGCGCAGGTGCACTACGATGCGGGACGGCGCGCCGCAGCCGAGAACAAGGTTTATCGCGACGACATCGGCCAGTGCTGGCCCGCCGGCATGCCGCTGATCATGACGCGCGTGCATCCGTTCCTGCTGATGCAGTACCCCACTGCGATCATCATGGTCCAGAACTTCATGAACAGCTTGCGCATCATCTATACGGACGGGCGCCAGCACAGCGATCCCGACGTCGTCGTGCCGAGCTGGAACGGCGAGTCGATCGGCCGGTGGGAAGGCGACACGCTCGTCGTCAGCACGAAATACTTCCCGGGGCATCACCACTGGCTCGACCAGGGCGGCGCCAGCATCCCGGCCAGCGACCAGCTGCACATCGTCGAGCGCATCCGCATGATCGAGGACGGCGAGACGCTCGAGATCGAATACACGATGACCGATCCCAAGACGTTCAAAGGCGAATGGAAGACGACGAAACGCTTCAACCGGCTGCACGACGTCGACATCTACGAGGTCGAGTGCACGCCGGACTTGAACGAGAACCTGCCCGCGACGTCGTCGCAATCGCTGATTCGCTGACGGAGACGACCATGAAAATCGCAGTCGCAGCCCTCGCCCTCCTGCTCGCCGCCGGCGCGGCGCTCGCGCATCACTCGCCGATCGTGTTCGACCGCACGCGGCAGGTCACGCTGACGGGCACCGTCACGGAATTTCGCTGGGGAAACCCGCATTCGTGGATTCACATCGACGTCGCCGACGCCGACGGGAAGGTCGCGAACTGGAGCATCGAGATGGATCCCGCGAGCCACCTCGCGCGCGAGGGCTGGAAGTCTTCGCTGCTGAAGCCCGGCGACAAGATCACCGTCGTCGTCTATCCGCTGCGCAACGACGAGAAGGGCGGCCAGTACATCTCCGTCACGTTGCCCGACGGGAAGAAGCTCGGCGGGCGCGACGACGGCGTCATCTAGCGCGGTGTCGATCGACTGAACGCGCCGCCGCGCGCCACTGGCGTTCGGGTTCCGGGTGGGGCGGCCTTCTCGTACCACGCAATCGCAAAGGCGTCGTCGAGCGCGGCAATGTCGGCCTCGTAGGAACATGCAACCAACGCCGCCAACGCGACGCCAAGCGGGATCGTTCGCATCAGCCGCTGCATGTCGCCGCGGGGGCCCCTCGACGAAGCGATCGAAATCGCGCCGACGGCGTCAGAAGCGCAGCCGGACACCCCCGTAAATCGACCGCCCGGCCGCGTTATAGCCGACGACCTCCTGATACCTTTCGTCGGCCGCGTTCCGCACGCGCCCATGAATCTGCAGCGTGTCGGACATGTCGTAGCTCAGCGAAAGGTCCAGTACCGCGTAGTCTTCGAGCGGCACCCCGCCCAAATCGATGGCGTCGCGCGACGCGCGATAGTTGGCGATGAAACGCAGTGCTTCGTTCGCCGATACGAAGCGCACGCCGAGGTTGCCGATTCCCTCGGGCCGCCGCAGTCTCGGCGTCGCCGTTACGGTGTTGGCATCGTTCTTCGTCCAGTTGGCGAGCATCGCCCATCGTGCGCCGAGCGGCACCTCGACGCCGACTTCGACGCCCGTCGATTCGCTCTCGCCTTGAAGCTGGACGTACCCGTCTTCGAACGTTGCGGGGTCGAACGTGTAGCCGATCTCGTCTTCGATGTCGTGATCGAAATACGTGACCTCGAACCGCACACCGGCCGCGCTCGTATAGTCGATGCCGACGTCGTAGCCTCGGCTCCGTTCCTCCGTCAACGAAGCGGCAAGCGCGGCCGGAAGAACGCCGATCGCCCGCCCGTTGTAGCTCACTTCGAACAAGCTCGGGGCACGGAAGCCGGTGCCCACGCTCGCGCGGTATTTGAGGGAGCGGCCGGCGCCAAGCGCCTGCACGTACGCGAGACTCGCGCGTGTGCTCGTATGCGCGCCGAAATCGTCGTTGTCGTCGTAGCGCGCGCCGGCGGACAAGAAGAACGCGCCGTCGAACGCGCCCTGATACTCGAAGTAGTATCCGTTCTGGTTGCGGCTCCGCTCCGCGAACCCGTCGGAGAATTCTTCCGCTTGCAGGTCTGCGCCGTAGACGAGTGCCAGAGCGCCGGACGGCCTGAAGGTGCCCGTGTATTCGAAGCGGCCAAGCTTGCCCTCGGTTGCAAACACCGACGCTCCGCTCGTGAAGTTGTCGCGCGCGACGTCGACGTGGCTGTAGCCGAAAGCATTCGTGAAGTTGCCCGTCGTAACGTCGGCCGACATTTTGTAGGTGATCTGCTCCGTCGTCGTGGCGCAATCGTGAACGGTCGGGAATCCGCAGCCGTCGTAGGCAGCTTCGGCATCGATGCCGCGTGCTACGAGCTGGATGCGAACATTCTCTGCAGCGTTCCAACCGAGCTTCGTGTGCAGCGTCGTGTTGTCGGCCCCGTCCTCGTCGCGCAGCACCGTATCGGCAGCCCGCGCATTGAAGCCGTCGGTCCTGACGTCGACCGCCGAGACGAAGTAGTCGCCGCCGTCGCCGCCGCCCGACAGCGCCGCGTCGAGCCTGCGCGTCGAATGCTCGCCATACTCGATGCCGAGCTGACCGCCGAGATCGCCGGCGCCCCGTTTCGTCATGACGTTGACGACACCACCCGCATCCGCGCCGTAGATGAACCCCTGCGGACCGCGCAGCACTTCGACGCGCTGCAGATCGCCCGTGGCGAGCAGGCTGTCGAAGCTCGGCGAAACCTGCGGCGCGCTCACGTCGAGCGCTTTGACGCCGTCGATCATGAGCAACGTGCGGAAGCTGTCTTCGCCGCGGATGTTGACGGCCGTCGCCTTACCGAGCCCCCCGGAGTTGCTGACCGCGATGCCCGTCTGCGTGCGAAGCACGTCCGCCAGATCGGTGTAGCCGCGAAGCTCGATGTCTTCCGCCTCGATGACCGAGACCGCCGTCCCGATCTGGCGGCGCGGTTGTGCGACGATGCTCGGCGTGACGATGATCTCCTCGAGGCGCTCGGCCGCCGCGTTCTGTGCGTAGGCCGGCTGCCACACGGAAACGCCGGACGCGAGCAGCAAAATGACCGCGTTGGTCCCCGCCAGGGCCGGGGGCTTGCGGCACGCTCCGGCCATCGGTGCGTTGACGACGCGGTGAGTCACGCGAGCGCTAAATCTTGATGACGATCTTGCCGAAGTGCTGCCCGGACTTCAGGTACTTGAACGCCTCGGGCGCCGCGTCGAAGTCGAACGTCCTGTCGACGACGGGCTCGAGCTCGTTGACGGCAACCGCTTTCATCAACGCGTCGAAGTGCTCGCGGCCGCCGACGAAAATCCCGCGCACCATCGCGAATTTCGGCATCAGCGGATAGGGGCTCAGATCGCCTTCGGGCCGCGTCATGACGCCGATCACGCTGACGAGGCCCTCCGGGCCCACGGCCACGTACGACTTCGGCAGCGTGCCGACGCCGCCCGTATCGATGACATGCTCCGCCCCCTGCCCGCCGGTGAGCTCGAGCACCTTCTGCTCCCAATTGGGCATCGTCTTGTAGTTGATGCACTCGTCGGCGCCGAGCGCGCGTGCGCGCTCGAGCTTTGCGTCGCTCGACGACGTGATGATCACGCGGGCGCCGGCCATCTTCGCGATCTGTAGCGCGAAGATGGACACGCCGCCCGTGCCGAGCGTGAGCACGGTTTCCCCGGGCTTCAACACGCGCGGGCCGTGCATCAGCGCGTTCCACACCGTCACGCCGGCACAGGGTAGCGTCGCGGCCTCTTCGAACGACAGGTGCGGCGGCAGCGCGAGCAGGCCGTCCGCCTGAAAAACCTGATACTCGGCGAGCGTGCCGTCGAGAGGAAAACCGAGCGCTTGCGGCGGATGGCCCTGCGCGAACGTCGCGACGACGCGATCGCCCGGCTCGAGCTGCGTGACTCCCGCCCCGACGGCCTCGACTTCGCCCGCGCCGTCGGACAGCGCGATCGTGTCCTGCGTCAACGGCCCGCGAAAATACTTGCCGGCGACGATCGCGAGATCGCGGAAGTTCAGCGAGGCCGCGCGCATGCGCACGAGCACTTGGCCGGCGCCCGGTGACGGACGCTCGCGCTCGGCGGCCTTCAGGCCGTCGAATCCCGTGGAACCCTTCGAGACGAGGAAGACTTTCATCGGCTTGCTCCGCTGGCTGCCCCGTTCGGCAACTGCTGCTGCGTTGCACTGACGCGGGCATCCATGCCCGCGACTCTAACCGCTTCGCTGGGCGCGGACAATTCGCCGGAGCGTCTGCAGAACAGTTGCCGGACGCGCTCAGCGCGGCGAATCGAGGAAGCGCAGGATCCGCGCGGCGATCGCGGCCTCGGATCCTTCGAGATGGAAATGGTGGCCGCCCGGCACGCGGTCGACGTCGACGTTCGCGAACAGCGTTCCCATCTCGCGAAAGAGCGGCCGGTCGACGAACGGGCTCTGCGTGGCGAACAGCACGAGCACCGGCGCCGTGACGCGGCGCGCAAAGGCTCGCACGTGATCGGGCGTCAGGCGAAACTCGGACTGCGCCTTCAACCGCTGATCCGCGTGCCATTGAAAACCGCCCGGCACCTCGCGCAACGAGCGGCGCGCGAGGAGCTCCGCGGCGGCCGGCGTCACCTTCGTGAAGCCGGCCGTGCGCTCGGCGATCGCCGTCGCGCGCGTCGCGAATACGCGGCCGCTCTTGCCGCGCAACGCACGTGTCTCGCGCAGCGCCTGCGCGAGCCCCGCGGGCGCCTCGTCGGCCTCGGCCGTGATCGGCAAGCCGCCCTCGAGCAGCACGAGCTTGTCGACGCGCTCGGGGAACGTGGCGGCGAACAACATCGAAATCGCGGCGCCGCGCGAATGACCGACCAGCGTGCAGCGTTGCCAACCGACCTCGTCTGCGACGTCCAAGAGATCCCCCACGTCTTGCCAGACGTTGTACGAGGAATCGGGCGAGCGGAACCCGCTGAACCCGTGCCCTGCGAGATCGAGCGCGACGACCTCGCAGCCGGCGAGGCGCGGGGCGAGCAGAGCGAAGCTGCCGGCGTTGTCGAGCCAGCCGTGCGAGGCAATGACGGGACGCTCGCCGGGCGAGCCCCAAATTTCAGCCGCAAGCGTGAGCCCGGGCAGCTCGAACCGACGCTCGCGCGGCACGGCGCTCAGCGGAAGAAGCGCCCCGGATTCTGCTGTTGCTGCTGCTGGAACGGCGTCGACGAGCCGAAGCGCTGGTTGATGAACTCCTGCAAGCGCTCCTGCTGCTCGTAGAGACTCGTGCTCGGCAGCAACAACACGCGGTCACCGGGCTCGAGCCCTTCGATGACCTCGCTGTACTCGAGATCCGTGAGCCCTGTCTTGACGGCCACGGGTACGGGCTCGTCACCCCGCAGCGCGACGACCCAGTACTCTCCGCCGAACTGATAGTCGGTGACGCTGGGCGCCGAAGGGGCCGGCGTTTGCGGCGAGGCGCCATTGACGAAGAATCCGCCGCCTTGCGCGCCGCCGGGACGCCCGCCGCCGTTGAATCCGCCGCCACCGCCGCCCGGGAAACCGCCGGCCTGCTGAAGGACGGTACGCATCAGCGTGCGTTCCTCGGCCGTCAGCTCCTGGCCGCTCTGCCGCTTCTGCATCAGCGCCGTCACCTTCGCGGCGTCCACGCCGTCCGGCAGCTCGATCTGCCGTCCATTGAACGACACGACGTTCTTGCGCTCGGCGCCGGCCGGCGCGCGGTCCGGCCAGATTTGCCTGCGCAGCTTCTCCTCGTCGATGCCGAGCATCAGGGCCGTCAACGGAACGTCCGTGTCCGCGCGCAGCGCTGCCGTCGGCACCACGGGCACTCCGTCGCTGTTGGCGATCTCGATCTGCACCTCGGCATTCATGCCGGGCTTCAGCAATCCGCCTTTGTTCGCGATTTTGATGAGCACCGAGAACTGCGTGACGTTCTGCTCCACGATCGCCTGCGGCTCTATCTTCAAGACTTCGCCGTCGAACGGCTGATTCGGGTACGCCGCCACCGTCACCTTCGTGCGCATGCCGGGCCTGATCTTGCCGATGTCCGTCTCGTCGACGCGCGTGCGCACTTGGACCGTCGTGAGATCGGCCATCTTCATGAGCGTGGTGCCGCCGCTCACGTTTTGCGTCGTCGACGCGATGACCGTGCCCGGCTCCACCGCTTTCTCGATGATCGTGCCCGTGATCGGCGCGCGCACGTCCGTGTCCTCGAGCGTGATGCGGGCGTTCTCGACGGCCACGGTGGCGCTGACGACCGCGGACTCCGCGTTCGCGTATTCGAGCTGCGTCTGCTCGTAGTCGGCCTGCGTCAACGTCTGCGACCTGTACAGCCGTTCGGCGCGCTCCATCTGCGTCTTCGCGATCTTCGCACGCGCTTGTGCCGCCGCGAGCGCGGCCTCGGTCTCGGCGAGGCGGTTGCGCGGCGTGCGCTTGTCGATCTCGACGAGCAGGCTGCCGGCCTCGACGACGTCGCCCGTCTCGGCATTGACGGTGAGCACCTCGCCCGACGCCTTCGACTTCACCTCGACCGTCGATTCCGGCTCGACGACGCCCGCAGCATCGACGGTGACCTGAATGCTGCGCGTCTCGACCTCGGCCGAGTCGTACACGGCAGGCGCCACGACGCCGGCGCCTTGTTCGCACCCGGCCAATAGGGCAGCCGGAATTGTCCAGAAGAGACTACGCATGGTCAGTGGATTCGCTCTTTGTTGATGACGTCTTCGGCAATCGTGCCGTCGCGGAACGTGATGATGCGCCGCGCGTGCAGCGCGATGTCGTGCTCGTGCGTCACGACGACGATCGTATGGCCGGCGGCGTTCAACGAGTCGAACAGCGCCATGATTTCGTTGCTCGTCGTGGAATCGAGGTTTCCCGTAGGCTCGTCGGCCAGCAGGATGCTCGGCTCCGTCACGAGAGCGCGCGCCACGGCTACGCGCTGCCGCTGTCCACCCGACATCTCGCTCGGCCGGTGCATCATGCGCTCGGCGAGGCCCACGCGCTCGAGCGCCTGCTTCGCTCGGGCGAGCCGCTCCTTGCGCTTCATGCCGGCGTAGATCAGCGGCAGCTCCACGTTGTGCAGGGCATGCGCCCGCGGCAACAAGTTGAACGTCTGAAAGATGAAGCCGACCTCCTTGTTGCGCACGCGCGCAAGCTCGCGGTCCTTCATCGCCGAGACGAGCTTGCCGTTCAGCCAGTACTCGCCGTCGTCGGGCGAATCGAGGCAGCCGATCATGTTCATCAGCGTGGATTTGCCCGAGCCGGACGGTCCCATGATCGCGACGTACTCGCCGCGATTCACGGTGAGATCCACGCCGCGCAGCGCGTGAATCCGCTCGGCGCCCATTTGGTAATGGCGCTGCAAGTTGTGCGTCCGAATCGTCGCGTCCATGGTCAGGTGCCTGCCCGAGGACGCGATTATGGCATCGGGCCCAAACGGCCCCACGCGAAGAAGTGTAAACCCTTCAGGCCTATAGCAATCTTAAGCGTCAACGCGCAGCGGCTCAGCGCGCGTGCGCGCGCAAGAATTCCAGTGTGCGCTCGAGCGCAAGCTGCGCGTCTTTCGCGCTGTAGCTCTCGCGTTCGTCGCAATTGAAGCCATGCCCCGCGCCGGGATAGACGTACACGCGGCTCTCCGGATACGCGTGTCGAATCTTCTCGACGTCGGCGGGCGGAATCGACGCGTCGCGATCGCCGAAGTGATACACGATCGGACAATGCGGTTTCTTGTCGAGCATCTTCGCGACGCCGCCGCCGTAATAGGAGACGGCCGCATCGATGTCGAGATCGCCCGCAGCGACGTGCGCGACGGTGCCGCCCCAACAGTACCCCACGACGAACGCGCTCCCCGCGCCGCGCACTTCGTTCACGGCCGCCGTCACGTCGGACAACGTACCGGGCCACTCGAGCCGCCGCATGTACGCGCGCCCCTCGTCGATCTGCGAGTAGTCGAGCTCGACGTTCCGCTCGACGCGATCGAACATCGCCGGCGCCACCGCCTTGTAGCCCTCCGCAGCGAATCGATCGGCCACCCGTCTGATGTGCCGGTTCACGCCGAAGATTTCCTGCACGACGACGATGCCGCCCTTCGCCTCCCCACGCGGCTCTGCAAGGTACGCATCGAGCCCATGCCCATCCCCCGCCTCCAGCCGAATCACCGTGCCCATCGCGCCGCCTCCTTTGCCGCAAGCGCCGATGCTACCGGCGACAACACCGAATGGCGACCGGGTGCACATACGAAGCGGAGCGAAGTGGCACAACGGTTCACCTGCTGCGCAGCGCGGAGGATTTAGCCTGTCCAGCGTGTGACCGCCTGTGGGTGCAGCGTCTACGTCGTGCCTTGCGGCGGCCCTTGCGACGAGCCGCACCGCTGCGGCCGACACGTGGACCAGGCCCCGCGCGAAGCGCGGGGTGCGCGGCAGGATGCCGCGCACGCGCAGCGCGGGCATGGATGCCCGCCCTGCGCGCCCACGTGTCGCGCCCGGCGGCGCGGGAACCGGCGAAGCCGGCGAAGTCGCTGGCCGCCGCAAGGCGCGACGTAGACGCTGCGCCCACAGGCGAGTGGCGCGCTCAAATGAACCAGCCAAAAAACGACGAGCCGCTCAGCCCGGAGGCGGAACGGCTCGTTTGAAACGAAGGGACTTAGCGCTCGGAGCGCGAGAGCCGGCGGTAGTACTCGGCGACGGCCTCTTCGAACCCAGCCGCCACCTGCGTCGGCGCCTGCGCGCGGACGGCGGCGCGCTCGGCCGCCTCGTCGTTCGCCGCGAGCCTGAGCTCGAGCTGCTCCGCGAGATTCACGAGCTGCTGGAACTCCTGCTCGATCAAGGCCGGATTCCCCGTGATGCTCCCGCGCAGCGCGTCGCCGAGCTCGCGCACGGCGCGCAGCTCCTCCTCGGAGAGTCCCTGCGCTCGCAGCTCGTTGCCGAGTGTCAGGAGCTCCGTCGAAAACTCGTTGAGCCGCTGTTGCACCTCGTCGATCGCGCCGGGGTTGTCCCAGAACCCGCGGTTGCGCGGATCCCAGACGCCGCCACGCCGCCAGTCGTAGAAGTTGCCGAACCCGCCCGGCCCGAAGCCGCCGTTCCGGTCGCCGACCTGGCCGCCGTTCGCTTGCGCGTTGCCCTGACCCGGCTGGCCTTGCTGGCCCTCTTGTCCCGGCTGACCCTCCTGGCCTTGCTGCTGCCCCGGCTGACCTTGCTGGCCCGGTTGACCCTGACCCGGCCGTTGCGACAGCTCCGCGAGTTGCCGGCGCAGGTCCTGCAGCTCCGCGCGCAGCTCCGCGTTCGGATCGGGCTCGACGCGCTGCCCGGCCACGGCTTCCGCATCCGCCAGCGCTCGCGCCTCTTCGGTATTGCGCTGCAAATCGCGGAGCGCGGACGTCGTCACGGCGTCGGTGGCCGCGACTTGCGCGCCGGCGCCGCGCAGGATCGCCTGGGCGCCATAGCCGAGCCGCGCGCCCGTTTGCACGCTCTGCAGATCGGCGAGCGCTTCGTTCAACGCGGTGCTGGCCTCCGGCGTCTGCTGGCGGAACTGCTGCGCGACTCGCTGGATGTCTTGCTCGAGCTGCTCGAGCTGTTCCTGCAAATCGAACTTGCGGTCGGCGAGCTCCTCGGCTACGTCGTCCGGCAGGGCACCGCGGCGCCGCGTGCTCGAGTCGCCGCCGCCGCGCAGCGCCTCTTGCAGATCGTTGGCGACCTGGCGCTGCTCCTCGTAGAGCTGCTGCGAGCGCTGCGCGAGGTCCTCGAACGCGGCGCCTACTTGCGCTTGCCGCTCGGCCGTGAGCTGCTGCAACGCTTCCTGCAGCTGGCGGCGGGCCTGCTCGACGGCACGCCGCGCCTCCTCGGGGCTCATCTGCTGGCCCTGACCCCGCTGGCCCTGGCCGCTCGCCTCGTTCATCGCCTGCAGCGCTCGGTTCAGCTGGTCGATGGCGCGCTGCGTCTCGCTGCCCTGCTGCTGTCCGTTGGCGCTCGCTTGGCCGGATTGTCCAGGCTGCCCCGGCTGGCCTTGGCTCTGTTGGCCCTCTTGACCCTGCTGACCTTGCTGGCCCTGCTGCTGTTGCGCCTGCGCGAGACGTTGCTGCATCTCCTCGAGCTGGCGCTTCAACTCTTCGGTCTCGCGCCGCAGCGATTCCTGCTGCCAGCGTTCTTGCTCCGTCAAGCCGTTGCGGCGGTTCGCCTGATTGGCGAGCTCCTCCTGGCGGCGGGCGAGCTCCTGCAGCTTGCGGATTGCCTCGTCGACTTCCTGCTGCGGGTTCTCCGAATCGAAAGCGACGGGCGACTCGGTCTCGTATTGGTTCTTCTCGAGGTCCATCTCGAGCTCGAACAGCTCGCTCAAGTCGCGGCCGGCCATGCCGCCGCCACCGCCGCCGCCCTGCTGGAAGGCGACCTGAATGTCCGTGAACGTGGACTCGGCGCGCAGCAGATGCTGCAACGCGTCCTGCTCGGGCGGTACGGCCTCGTCGAGCTGCAGATCCGCGAGCCGCTCGGCCGCCGGACCCATCGCGTTCGCGGCTTGCTCGAGGCTCTCGACGAATCTCTGGATGCGCGGATCGGCGCCCGTCAGCTGGCGGGCGCGCGTGCGGCTCGCGAGCGTGCGCGCCTGCTCGGCCAGCGTGCGCTGCAGGTCGGCGAGCATCTGCGCGTTGTCGTGCAGCTGCTGCTGATCGAGGTAGCTCGAGGTCTCCTCGCTGCGCTCTTTGATGAGGTTCCAGGTGGCGACGAGGATTTCCTTCTGCCGCCGCGAGATCTCGTCTTGCTGCTGGCCGCCGCCGCCACCGCCGCCGCCACCGCCGCCCTGAGCTTGCGAGAAGTTGCGGTTGAACGGCTGCACCTCGATGAAGAACAAGTCCGTCTGCACCTCGCGGCCGCGGTCCTCGGCCACGGCGTAGTACGAGATCACGTCGCCGGGCTCGAGCGGCCGCACTTGCGGCTCGGCCGGATCCGTCGCGGCGCTGCGCTCGTCGGCGGGCGGATTGGGGCCGGCGTCGGTTGGCTCGTCGAGCCGCGGCAGCCGCTGCCTGATGTTGTCGATACCGCCCTGGAACGCGTTGCGCGTGCGCTCGCGAATCGCGTCGACGGAGACCGGGGCCGGACGCACTTCCTGCGTCAGCTCCTCGAGATAGAGGATCTGCTGACCGATGACGCTGTTGCCATCCACGTCGATCGGCGCGGTTTTCCACTCGCCGCCGTTGACGGAATACCGGATCTCGACGCGATCGAGACCGAAGTCGTCGTTCGCTTCGACGCGAACCGTGACTTCTTCGATATTGCTCGCGCGCCAATCGCGGCCCGGCTTCACGACCTTGACGACCGGCTTGTCGTCGGGGATGACCTCGATCAGATAGTCGTCGGTGAGCTTCACCGAGTCGCCGTTGAACAGCGTCGAGACGAAGTACTCGCCGTTCTTCGCGACTTCGAGCGTCGCCTTGTTGATGCCGTCCACGGTCTCCATCGCGATGCGCTGCCCGTCGACCACGAGCTCGGACGCCTCGAGCGGCTGGTCCGTGGCGAGCTCGACCGTAACTTGCGTGCCTTCGACGGCGCGGATGTCGTCGCCGGGCTCGACCACCTGCGGCTCGAGCTTCGTCCAGTTCGGATAGTTGTACGTGAGCTTCAGGCTCGTGATGCGCGGCAGATCGACGACGTCGACCGCGAACTCGGGGCTGCGCAACCCAGCCGCCGCGACGTAGTAGCGCATCGGCTCGCGCAGCGCGAAGAACGTGAAATCGAACGTGCCGTCGGACGTCCGCGTCATCGGCGCCTTTTCCCACTCCGCGCCGGGCCGGAACTGCGCGTATATCTCCATGCGCGGCGGCTCGAAGCCTTCCGCCGACGCCATCACGCGCAAGTCGCCGCCGCGGCGCACGGTGCTGTCGCCTGGGTCCACGGCGAGGTACTGCGGCGGCAACGTGTCCTCGACGAGCCAACCCGCCCAGAGGTGCCGCACCCCATAGCGCCAATTCGGCGGACCGAACACGGCCGTGCCGACGAGCGCGGCGACGGCGAGGATCGCGAGCGCAGCCGGGGCCCGCACGTGCAGGTCCGGCACCTTCAACGCGACGGGAATGCGCCGCGCGAGCTTGAGCGCGTCCTCGGCGAGGAGGCCCAAGAACGGCGTCCCCCGCTCGGGCGGGCCGTGGACGATGCCGTCGTAAGTCTCGAGCCGACCCTTGAAGTCCGGCGCGCGCCGTTCGATGTCCTTGATGCCGCGCGTGCGGTTCAGCGCTCGCAGCGGCAACGCGACGAGCCCGACGCCGATGCCGGCCAAGAGCAGCAGCAGCACGATCCGCGCGCTGATGACGATCTCGGCGTCGAATGCGCGGCGGATCCCGAAGTAAACCGCGATCAGCGTGATCGCGAGAGCCGCCACGGCAAGCAGCGCCGCACCCCGCGCGACGATGAGCGTTTTCAGACGGCGGCGAAATTCGCCGAGGTAGGCTTCTAGCTGCGACTGGGCGGTCATGCGGCCACTCCTCTACGAATCCTAAGATGCCAGTTTCCGACGAGCGATTCCATGACGACGAGGGCCAGCAGCGCCATCACCAGCCATGGACCGAGCGACATCGGCACTCGCTCCTCGCCGCCCGCTTGCGCCACGGGCGCGGCGACCCGCTCGCCGGGCCGCACGCCGAGCCCCTGCCATCGCTCGAGCGTCGCGGGGTCCACCCTCGATAGGTCCGACTCGCGCGGGTCGAAGTTCACCGCCACGAGCTCGGTCGTACCGCCCCCAACGACCTCGTAAAACCCGACCTGATCGAGCAGCACGTCGTCGCCTCCCGCACCGAGCCCGAGCGCCGCCTCGCCGCGCGGATCGAAAACCTGCGCGCCCGTGAAGCCGAGCGCGCGCGGCGCGAGCGTGCTGCCCAAATCCGCTTCGCTCGTGAACCCCGCCCCACCGAGCAGGTAGTTCGCGATACCGGCCATCAGCGGCACGAACGAAGGCTGCACCGGCAGATCATTCCACTCGCGGTCGAGCGACGATGTGAACAGCAGCACGCGGCCGGACCCGAGCGTCCGTTCCACGAGCAGCGGCGTGCCGTCGACGAGGCTGAGCATCACACGATCGGCGTCAGTCGTTTCGACGTTGACGGCTCGGACAAAGTTCGCGGCGCGCAGCTCGTTCACGCCGCGAAGCACGGGATGCGTGGCGTCCACCTCACCGATGGAAACGCTGGTCCGCTCGCCCATCTGCGGGTTCGTGCGGAGCGCGTGAGCGGTCACGGGCAGGGTCGTCAATCCGCTCGAGCGCGGCCCGGCGGCCAGCAAGGCCCGCCCGCCGTTTTCTACATAATCCCGAACCGCCGCGGCTTGAGCCGCGTCGAGCAGCCCAACGTCGGTCACCACCACGAAACTGAAGTCGAGGAGCTGCGGATCGCCGAGCGCCGTCGTGCGCACGTCGGCCGTCAACGCCATCGTGGTCAGCGTCTCGAGCGCCGAGCGCGTGAAGAGCGGCGCGCGGCCTTCCGCCGCCGGCGCCACGATCAGCACCTTGCGCGGCTCGGGGCGCTTGATGGCGAGGTAACGCCGGTCGTCGGCCGGCAGCTCGTCGGCGGGCTCGAGCGCGACCTCGATACGATTCGGGCCGCTCGCGAGCTCGAGGGGCGGGAACATGACGTCGGCGCTGCCGTTGGCCGGTATCTCGACGGTTTGCTCCGCGACGGTACGGCCGTTCTGCGTCAGCATCACGGTGCGCGTGGCGGTTTCCGGCGCGAAGCTGCGCACGCTCGCCGTGAGCTCGCCCGTCAGCGCCGAGGCGGCAAGGCTATCGACGGTCCAGTTCTCGCTGTCTCCCTCCGACACGTCGTGCAGCACGATCTCGGCGGGTCGCCGCGGCGCGAGCTCGCCGAAGCGCGTCGGCAACGCCGTGGCCTGCACGTCGGTCACGATATCGAGCACGACGGGCAGCTCCGCGGCACGGATCAGGCCGTCGACCGAGCGCATGAGCTGCCCGTACTCGAGCCGAAACACACCCGGGTTCGCGGTGTTCAACGTCTGCCGCAATGCGGCCACGTCGCCCGTCGGCGGCCCGAGCACCTCGAACAGCCGGCCGGCGAGCACGATCTGCGCGCGATCCTCCGTGCCGAGGTCGTCGAGCACGTCGTTCGCGGCATCGCGCGCCCGCTCCCACCGATCGCCGTGGTTCATCGACGCCGACCCGTCGAGCACGATCAGGTGCAGCCGCGCGTCTTCGTCGCCGCCCGCGGCGGCCGGCGTGCGCCAAACCGCCGGCTCCGTAAACGCGAGCGCAAGAAGAACGAGCACGCCAATCCTGAGCGCGAGCAGCAGCAAGTACTGGAGCTTCTTCGCGAGCACCCGCCGCGGCTCACCCGGCTCGAGGAACATCAGCGAGCTGAACCGCTGCTTGTTCGGGTTATCCGACGACAACCGATGCAGCCACAACGGCAACCCGATCGCGAGCAACCCCACCAAAAACGCCGGCGCGAGGAGACTCATGAACGACCTCCGCGCCGAACAGTCCCGTCAGCCATGCGCGTGGCCCCTCGTTGCGGCGATAGCCACAAGCCGAGCCGTCGCTGTCGCCGCGGGACCAGGCCCCGCGCGCAGCGCGGGGTGCGCGGCAGGATGCCGCGCACGCGCAGCGCGGGCAGGATGCCCGCCCTGCGCGCCCCCGTGGCGGCAGTGACGGCGAGGGAACCGGCGAAGCCGGCGCAGTGGCGTGCCGCAACGAGGGGCCACGCGCATGGCTGACGGGACCGCGATGAGGCCTGCATGAAACACTCTTATCCTCGCCTCTGGCGGAACAGCAGGTACGAGCGGAGAACGCTGTCGAGCGGCTCGGTAATGTCGACGAGCCGGTGATCGGCGCCGGCTCGTGCAGCCGACTTGTGCAGCGCCTCAACGTGCGCGTCGATCCGCTCGCGATACTTCGAGCTCATGTAGATCGGCGAGACCTCCATCGTCTGCCCGCTCTCCATGTCCTCGATCAGAGCCGACTCTTTGAGGACGGGCTTGAGCTCCTGCGGATCGAGCAGCTGGAACAGAATCACGTCCTGCCCCTGATACGCGAGCGGCTGCACGCTTTTCAGCAGCGCGTCGGGATCGCAGTAGAAGTCCGAGATCACCGCGACGAGCCCGCGCCCGTGCTCGACCTCGTGAAAGCGCTCGAACGGAACCTCGAGGTCCGTGCCCGTGCCCGGTTGCGCGCGGTCGATCGCGTGCAGCACGCCGCTCAAGCGCCCGCCGCGCGTCGATGCGCGCCGATGCTCGATGATCTTGTCGTCGAACACGATGAGGCCGACGGCGTCGTGCTGGCGCGCCGCGAGGTAGGCCAACGTCGCGGCCAAGTACTTCGCGTACATGAGCTTCGTGACCTTGCCGCTGCCGAATCCCATCGACGCGCTCGCGTCGAGCAGGATCACGAGCCGCGTGTTCGTCTCTCCGATGTAGCGCTTGACGTAGGTGCGGTCCGTGCGCGCGAACACGTTCCAGTCGACGAAGCGCGGATCGTCGCCTTCGGCGTACGCGCGGTACTCGGCGAATTCCTGGCTGAAGCCGAAGAACGGCGACCGGTGCATGCCCGTGAGGAATCCGTTCACGACGGCGCGGGCCACGAGATCGAGGTTCGCGAGGCCGGCGAGCGTTTCCGGCTTCAGTAGATGCTGCGGTATCGCGGTCCCTGCGGCCATGCCATCAGCCCGCGCGGGCCTGCCTCGTGTCGGCACCGATGTGCTCGACGAGATCCGTGAGCACCTTGTCTGTATCGATGCCGTCGGACTCCGCGAAGTAGTTCGTCAACACGCGATGGCGCATCACGGGCAGAGCGAGCGCCGCGACGTCCTCGTGCGTGACGTGGTAGCGGCCCTCCATCAACGCGCGCGCTTTCGCCGCCAGCGTGATGAACTGCGTTGCGCGCACGCTGGCTCCGTACTGGACGTACTTCTTCACCATGGGCGGCGCGTGCGGGTCGTTCGGCCGCGTCGCGCGGACGAGGTCGACCGCGTAGCGGTTGACGCTCTGCGAGACCGGCACCTGACGCACGAGCCACTGGAACTTGAGGATTTGCTCCGGCGTCGTGCAGGCCTCGATCTCGGGCAGCTCCATGCGCGTCGTGTTCCGCGTGACGACCTCCATCTCGTCCTCGGCGCTCAGGTAGTCGAGCAGCACGTTGAACAGGAAGCGGTCGAGCTGCGCTTCGGGCAGCGGGTACGTGCCTTCGAGCTCGATCGGGTTCTGCGTGGCGAGCACGAAGAACGGCCGCTCGATCTTGTGGTAGGTGCCGCGCACCGTGACCGAGAACTCCTGCATCGCCTCGAGCAGCGCGGACTGCGTCTTCGGCGGAGTGCGGTTGATCTCGTCGGCGAGCAGCACGTTCGTGAAGAGCGGGCCGCGAACGAACGTCCAGGTGCGCTTGCCGGACGCGACGTCCTCCTCGAGGATGTCCGTGCCCGTGACGTCCGTCGGCATCAAGTCCGGCGTGAACTGGATGCGCTTGAACGTGAGGCCGAGCGCGCTCGCGAGCGTGCGGACGAGCAAGGTTTTCGCGGTGCCCGGCATGCCCGTGATCAAGCAATGGCCGCCGACGAGCAGCGTCATCAGCAAGTGCTCGACGACCTCGTCTTGCCCGACGATGATCTTGCGGACCTCTTGCCGGATCCGCCCGAAGGCCGAATGAAAGTTCTCGATCAGCGCTCGCGTCTCTTCGGTTTCGAGCTCGTTCCTTGCGTCGCTCAACGTACGACCTCCAATAGCAGCTGTTGGGCTTCCCGGTAATGCGGGGCGATTTCCAGAGCATACAGTAAGTGCTCGCGGCCCTTGGCGCGGTCGTCGACCGCCACGTAAGTTTTCGCGAGACGGTAGTGAGTCTCCGCCAAGTCCTGCGGATTCATCGCGAGCAGGGCTCGGTACTCGACGAGCGCCTCGCGCGGCCGGTCCGCGGCCACGAGCAGGTCGCCGTACTCTCGGTGCACCTCGGCCCGTAACGGCGCGACCATCAGCACGTCCTCGAACACGTCGAGCGCTTCGTCGGTTCGATCGGCGTCGCGCAGCGAGCGCGCGAGCGCGATCAGCGCGTCGGGATCGTGGCCGCCCCGCGCGCGATACTCGAGCAGCGTGCTCGTGGCCTGCGCCGTCTCGCCGAGCTCCCGATGCGCGCGCGCCTTCGCGATGTACGGGCTGCCCTCGTCGACATAGTCGGGAAAGAGCTCGATCGCCTCCGCGGCCTGCGCGACGGCCGAGCGCCAGTCTTTTTTCTCCACCGTCTCGTGAAGCTCGGCCTGCTTCTGTTGCCACGGCTCGAGCTGCGCGAGGACGCTGCCGAGCTCCATCTCGACGTAACCCGCGAAACTCTCGTCGAACTGCGCGGGCGAGATGCCGAGCGCGGTCTGAATGGCCTCCGCCGTGTCCTTGCCCTCGCGGAACTCGACGAGCATGCGCTCGAGCGCTTCCTGTCCGAAACGGCCCGCGATGTACTCGCAGATCAAGCCCGCCTGCATGTACGACACGATGACCTGCGCTTCGTAGGTCGGCCGGATGAACCCGCGGTCGAGCTCCGCGACGGGGAGGAACTTGCCCTCCTTGATCGCCGCGAGCACGGCCACCGGAATGTGCCGGCCCGGCAGCGGGCCCGTGCTCCACTCCTCGTACACGGAAACGCCTTCGCTGAACCAGCGCGGCACGAGGTGATTCGTGGCCTCGAGCGTGAACACGTGAGCCATCTCGTGCCACAGCGTCGTGCCCCAATGGAAGCTCGCGTCCGCCCTGCCCGTCGGGCTATCCATGGCCACGACGTAGCCGAACGTGACGCCGAGGAGGCCGATGCCGGGCAGGCCCGCGATGCGCACCGCGAAGTCGTCGTGGTCGGGATAGAGCTCGACGATGACGGGCTGCTCGAGCGTGAAGCCGTAGCGCCTGCTGTAGGTCTCGATCGTGTCGTTGACGAGATCGAGCACGTACGGCTCGAGCACCGCCGCTTCGTCTTTGTGCAGGCGCAGGATCACGCCGGGGTTCGGCACCGCGCCCGATCCCGGCTCCGCCGGCTTCGCCGGGTGCTCCGAGAGGACGAAGTTGTCGAAGCTGTCGATGAGCCGCAGCGTGTTCACGAGCGGCGCGCTGAACGGGTCGCCACGGTAAGCGATCTCGAGGTGCGGCCGCGCCTCGTCGAGCTTGTTCTCGCGCAGCAAGTTGATGCCGAGCTCCGCGTGCGCGGCATAAAGATCGGGCTCGATCTCGACGGCCTTCCGGAGCAGGTCCACCGCTTCGCGATAGCGGCGTGTGATGACGTAGAAGTGGGCCGGGATCGCGTACGCATTGCCGTAGCCCGGGTTCAGCTCGAGCGCGCGCTCCGTCCACTGGCTCTCTGTCGTGCCGCGCAGCAGGTCGACGGACGCCTTCAGCGCATAGATCTCGAGCGGCGAGCGCTCGTGCTCCTCGGCGAGCTCGAGCGCCTCGTCGAGCGCGTCGTCGGCCGCTTCGATCGAGCCGTCCTCGAGCGCCGCGCGCGCGAGGATCAGGTGCGCCTCGAGCGCCTGGTCCGGAGTCTCGTCGATGACCTGCTTGGCCCACTCGACCGTTTTGTCCTCGAAGCGGCCGGCCGCGATCTTCGCGAGCCCGATTTTCGCCGGCGCGTACTTCGGATCGAGCTCGAGCGCTTCCTGGAACAACTTGACCGCTTCGTTGTTCTGGTGCGTCTCGAAGAACAGCTCGCCCCAGCGCGCGCGCAGCAAGGGATCTTCCGGATATTCGCCGATCGCGGTCTGGAAGAACGCATTCGCTGCACGCACGTCGCCCACGGCGCGGGCGGCGTCGGCCTTGATCCGCGTGTCGGAGCTCTGGGCGATCAAGGCGCGGTAGCACGCCATTGCCTCGGCCCGAGCGCCGCGATAGGCCTGCCGGTCGCAAGCGACTAGCGCCTCGGGGCGATCGAGCGCGTACTCGATCGTCAGCGCCTGCGCGGCCGTCGCGGCGGCGAGCGCCGCGATCGCGCCGAGGCAGGCGCTCCACTTCATTGCGGAGCCCTCGGCTGCTCGGCGTCGATCTTGCCCTGCACCTCGGCGAGCGCGACGAGCAAGCGCTGCAGCTCGGCGAGGTACTGGTCGTTCGGCATCGATTCGCGCCGCGCACGGAGCGCTTCGATCTCGGCGTCGAGCTTCTCGCGCTCGGCGACGAGCGCCGCGACGGCAGGGCTCGTCGCGGCGGGCTCGGCCGGTCCGGCTGCGGCGAGGCGCGCCACCGTGAAGCGCGTCGGAGCCCCGCCCGCGATCTGCGGGTGCTCGGTGGCGAGCGCGCCGTCCTTCTCGAAGCTATCGGCGACGCTGCGCGAGGCGTAATCGAACGCCTCCTGCGCCGTGATCGCACCGTTCTTGTTGATGTCGGCCGAGCCTTCGGCGAGCGCGGCCGCGAAGTGCTGCGCGAAGCGGGTCGCATTGCGCTCGAAGCCGCTGCGCGTGGCCGTGATCAGCGTTCGGCCCTCCGCCGCCCACTTCTCGAGGATCGCGCCGCTCGCGCTCGTGGCGTTGACGACGAGCTGCGAGCGGGCCGGCACGTCGGAGAGCAGCTTCGCGAGCTCGTCACCGTCGATGTCGGGCCCCGGCAAGTTCAGCTTGTAGGTTTCGCCGTCGTAGCTGCCGTGACCCAGGAGCATCACGACGACGCTGTCGGCCGGTTTGGCACGCATGCGCAAGGACTCGAGGCTCGTCACGACGGCTTCGCGAGTTGCGCCTTCGCCCTGGAGCAGCATCACGCGGCTCGCCGCAGTCGTGCGCCGCGCCACGGCCGCGAGCGCCGCGGCGTCCTTCCCGAACTGCTCCTCGTACGCCGGCTCGCCGCCGAGCCCGGCTACGATCAGGTAGTACAGCTCCGCGTGCGCCGGCGCAGCCGCGCCGAGCGCCGCGAGCGCCGCGGCGGCGAACCGTAGGCTCACAAGCGCCCCCAATACAGGCGCACGAGCCATTCGCCGGCCTTCAGGAGCAGCAACAGCAGGAAAGCGATCGGAATGTTCCACAGGTCGAGCACTTGACGTTCGACACTGCCCGCCTCCGAAAAGCTCACGGCCTCGGGCAAACGGCTCACGTCCTCCACCGCGAAGTACCGGCCGCCGGTCGCCGCCGCGAGCCGCTCGAGCAGCGGCCGATTCTGGGCCACGCGGTAGTGCTCGATGACGCCGTCCTCGCGCCGCACGGCGAACCGGGCTCGCCCGAGCTCTTCGCCGGCCGCCGCCTGCCGCGCCGCGCCGCGATCAGCCGCGTCCACGCCGGCAACGGCGTCCCGAGGTTCGTCGCCGCCTTCGTCGGCGGGCGCCTCGGCAGATTCTTCTTCGGCCGTATCGGCAGCGGCGTCCGCGCCGCCGGCCGACCGCGCAACGGCCTCGAAGCGAAAGACGCCCGGGTGCTCGGTTTCGTAGGCGGCCTCGTACACGCCTCGCTGGCCCGCTACGGGCGTCATCTCGATCGTCGTGGGCGGGCCCATGCCGTCGCTGACCTCGAGCGTCACGACGGCGTCGGACGAAGGCTGGTACGACTTGTCGCGAACCTCGGCGCGCAGCACGACGGTGCTCTCGTCGCCGTAGAAGACGCGGTCCGACGTCAGCGTGACGGCCTGCGGCGCAGTCGTCGCGGCCGCTTGCAGCAGCTGGCGCCAGAATGTTTCGTGCCGTTGATCCTCGTGCGGCAGCTGCATCTGCCAGCGCCACGTGCCGCCCGTCGTCAGCACGTAGGCGTTGCCCAAACCGTAACGCTGGTGCACGAGCAGGGGCTCGGTGTCGCCGCCGAACCGCGCTTCGAGCAGAGTCTCGGCGCCGGGCTTCAGGTCGCCGACGGTTTGGAAATCGGCCAGCGCGGGCAGGCTGCCCCAAGCCGCTTGGTTCGCCTTCTCGTCGGCCTCGAGGCGTGTCATTGCGGACGTCGAGCCGGCCGGCGCGAGCATCGCCGTGGCGGGCTCGCGCACGAAGCTCGGCCCGTCGAGCTCGGGCAAACGCACCGGCAAGACCTCGGCGACGCTCGTGGCGCCCCACCCGCCGTCCGTGAGCCCGCGCCGGCCGCCGAGCATCAGCAAGCTGCCGCCGCGCCGGCTCACGAACTCGCGAATCATGTCGTGCTGCTCGGGCGTCAAGGCCGCAGCCTCGAAGCTGCCGATCATGAGCGCGTCGTAGCGGAAGAGATCGAGCTCTTCGGTCGGAAAACCGTCGACGAGCTCATCGGGCGACTCGACGCCTTGCCGGTAGAACTTGTTCGGCGTCGTCTTCAGCAAGCTCGCGACGCGCACGGCCGGGTTGTCGTCGATCGCGCGGCGAATGAACTTGTACTCCCAGCGCGGCTCGCCTTCGATATATAAGATGTGTCGGCGCTGCTCGGGCACCTCCATCGGGCGCAGGCGAGCGTTGTTGATGACGTTCGTCTCGCCGGGCAGCGCGTCGAGCGCGAACTTGAGATCCCGCACGCCGGGCTTCCCCACGTCGATGTCGACCCAGCGCGTCGTCACGCCCGGCGAGCTCGGCAGTTGGATCGGCTCCGCCGCGATGATCGCGTCGCCGTCGTAGACCTTGAGCTGCGCGAGCGTCGCGCCGCTGTGCCGGATGCTGACCTGGGCGCTCACGGTCGAGCCCGGCATGCCGACGGCCGGCATCTGCACGTCCTCGATCTCGAGGTCGTTCGGCATCGTCTCGGCGCCGACGCCTACCGTGTGCACGGGCACGCCGAAGCTCGCGATCTCGGCGACCTTCGCTTGATCGAAGTCCGCCGAATTGTCGGCGCCGTCCGAAACGAGCACGACCGCGGCGATGGCGCCCGACTGCGCGCCGCGCAGCACGTTCAGCAGCGCTTCGCCGATGTGCGTGACGGGCCCCGGCGGCGGCACCTCATCGAGCGACGGGAGCTCGATCAAGTCGCCGGCAAACGAAAACAGATTCACCGCGAATTTATCTTGCAGCGCCGGCAGCGCGCTATCCGTGAGGCTGTCGATGGCTTGCTGGAGCCGCGACTCCTCCTCGTTGCCGTAGAGCATGCTGCCCGACGTGTCGAGCAGAACGGCCACCGAGTTCTCTTGCGGGCGCAGCGTCTGCGTCACGAGCGCGGGGCGCCACAGCAGCACGAGCACCGCGGCGACGAGCGCCGTCTGCAATGCGCCGAGAACCGTGGCCCGCACGACGCCGAGCGCTGCCTGGCGGCGCCAGATCGACACGCCGATGACGACGGCCGCCGCGACGCTCAGGACAACCAGCAGCCAAACGGGCCAGCCGCTCGCGAACACGAGCTCGGCACGTTCATAAGTGGCACGAGAGTACTTGAATAAGAGCTCGAACATCCGGGCCCACCATACCGCGCCCCGGCGACGCCGGTCCGCGCTGAACAAAACTCCAGAAACCGGAACGACAACGGCCGGACGACGCTGAAACCGTCGGGGTCTAGCCGGAGCTTACCGAAAGGGTCGAGCTTGCGCCTAGACCCAGAATCGAATGCCTTCCGTCGGTTTCGCGCGACGGATAACATCAGCTCGATCTCACGCCGTACGCGCACGGCAGCGCCTGCGCTCGTCACTCGGGTGTCGATGAAACGACTCGCTTCGAAATGCCTGCTGGCCGCGGCTCTCGCTTCGGCGGCCCTCGTCGCGGCCGGCGACGACCTGGTCGGCGCCCCCTCCCAGCCGACCCACGAGTTTCATTTCACGCGCATGTACTACGGCGGGTACGGCGGCGGTTGGCGCGGCAGCACGTTCGACACCGACTACCCGGAAGCCGAGCAGCACTTCTGGCTCGGCGTCAGCCGCCTCACGCGCGTCGACATCGGGGAGCGGGGCCGAATTCTCGAGGTCACGGACGACGCGATCTTCGATTACCCATGGCTCTACGCCGTCGAGGTGGGGCGGTGGTATTTGGACGACGCCGAGGCCGCCCGGCTCCGCGAGTACCTGCTGCGCGGCGGCTTCCTGATGACGGACGACTTTCACGGCTCGCGGCAATGGGAAATTTTCGTCGACTCCATGCAGCGCGTGTTCCCCGACCGGCCGATCGTCGAGATACCGAACGACGACGAGGTCAAGCATGTGCTTTACGACCTCGAGGAGCGCATCCAGATTCCCGGCATCTATCCCCTGATGAGCGGGGTCACGTACGAGCAGGACGGCGTCACGCCGCACTGGCGCGGCATCTACGACGACGCGGGGCGGCTCATGGTCGCGATCAACTTCAACATGGACTTGGGCGACGCGTGGGAGCACGCGAACGACCCGCGCTATCCCGAGCCGATGACGGGGCTCGCCACGCGCTATGCCGTGAACTACGTCATCTACGCGATGACGCACTGAGCGGCGGCCGCGGCACCGCGAACCTTCCGCGCCGATCCGCTCCCCGAACCGTTCGGGCGGTCGGTCGCGCTTGAGCCCGGACGCGCCGCTTCCCGTCTCCGCCTGCTTGTCGGGAGCCATCCGGCTAAACTGCGTCCATTCCGAGGGAGCCAACGATGGACGGAGCGAGCACGACGGGATCGGTAGCGGAAGGGCTGCTGCGGGCGCTGAAGCGGCGCGGCATCGATTACGTGCTCGCGAACGCGGGCACCGACTTCGCGCCCGTCATCGAAGGCCTCGTGCGGCTCGCGGGCCGTAACGAGGCGATCCCGCGCTTCATCACGGTGCCGCACGAGAATCTGGCGATGGCGATGGCGCACGGCTACTACCAAACGGCCAGCAAGCCGGCCGGCGTCATGGTTCACGTGACGGTGGGCACGGGCAACACGATCTGCGCGCTGATGAACGCCGCGCGCGACAACGTGCCGCTGCTCCTGATGGCCGGGCGCACGCCGCTCACGCAAAGCGGTCACATCGCGTCGCGCTCGGCGCCGATCCACTGGGGGCAGGAGAACTTCGACCAAGCCGGTGTCGTGCGCGAGTACACGAAGTGGGACTTCGAGCTGCGCGCCGGGCAGCCCGTCGACGAGGTGCTCGGCCGCGCACTCGACGTCGCGTTGTCCGAGCCGCGCGGGCCCGTGTACCTCACGCTGCCGCGCGAGGTGCTCGCGAGCGAGGAAGCGCGCGCGTCGAGCCCGTTGCCGGCCACGGAGCTCGCGGAGCCCCAGCCGAGCGCGCGGCACGTCGAGGCGCTCGCAGACTGGATCGCGGCGGCCGAGCTCCCGTTGATCCTGACTTCGAACCTGGGCCGCGATCGCGCCGCCGTGCCCGTGCTCGCGAAGCTCGCCGAGCGCCACGCGATACCCGTAGCGGAGCCGCACGCGAGCTGCGTGAACTTGCCGGCGAGCCACGCGTTCAAGCTCGGCCACGCGGGCACGGAGCTGCTCGGCAAGGCGGATCTGATCTTGGTCACCGAATGCGAGGTCCCGTGGTACCCGCGCTATGCCGCGCCGCGCGCCGACGCCAAGGTCGTCCACTTGGGCGTGGACCCGTTGTTCGGGCGCTATCCGCTGCGCTCGTTCAAGGCGGATCTCGCGATCACGGGCAGCGCGCGCAGCGGTCTCGCGCTGCTCGACGAGGCGCTCGAGGCGCGGCCGGCCAATCGAGCGGCCGTCGAGCGGCGGCGGGCGGCCGTCGCGAAATTCAAAGCCGAGAAAGCAGCGCAGCTCGCGGCGCTCGTCGAACAGGCGCGCACGGAAAAGCCGATCCGCTATGCGTACCTCGGCGCATGCTTGAGGTCGGCGCTGCCGAAAGGCGCCATCGTCGTCGCGGAGCTCGGCGTGGCGCCGGATCACCTCGGGCTCGAGGAGCCCGGCACGTTGCTCGGGGTCAGCATCGGCGGCGGCCTCGGGTTCGGCCTGGGCGCCTCCCTCGGGGCGAAGCTCGCGGCGCCCGGTCGCACCGTCGTCAGCACCGTCGGCGACGGCAGCTACATGTTCGGCAACCCGACGCCGTTCCACCTCGTCTCGCGCGCCGCGAAGCTGCCGACGTTGACGGTCGTCTGCAACAACGGCCGCTGGCAGGCCGTCGAGTCCGCGACGCGCGTCGTCTATCCCGACGGCGCCGCGGCACACGCCGAGGAGATGCCGCTCGTCGAGCTGCAACCTTCGCCCGAGTTCACGAAGGTGGCCGAAGCCTCCGACGCCTGGGCCCGCCGCGTCGACGATCCGGCCGAGCTGCCGCGCGCGATCGACGAGGCGCTCGCGACGGTCGCAGGCGGCCGCCAGGCGCTGCTCGACGTGCGCATGGAGCACGGCGTGCGCTGATCCGCGCTGCGGCGCTGACCCGCACTGCGATGCGGCGCCCAACGGGGGGGGCGCGACTTCCGCCGAGTCAGGTTGCGTCGGGCTGCAGGTGCGGCGCCGCGCGCGCGATGGCAGGCTCTTGCTCGAGCGACGACGCGATGCGCACGAGCTTGGGATATGGCGCGAGATCGCAGTTGAAGCGCCTCGCGTTCACCATCTGCGGCACGAGGTAGACGTCGGCCAGCGACAACGAATCGCCGAAGCAATACCGGCCGCCACTCCACTTCTCGGCGAACGTCTCAAGCGGGGCGAACGACTCGGCGATCCAGTGCGAGTACCACTTCGCGACGGCGGCCTCGTCGAGCGCGAGCTCGCGGCGCAGATACGTGAGCACGCGCAGGTTGTTCAGCGGATGGATCTCGCAGGCGATCAGCTGAGCGAGGGCTTGCACGCGCGCGCGGGCCACGGGCTCGTCCGGGATCAGCCGCGGCGCCGGATATCGCGCGTCGAGGTACTCGATGATCGCGAGCGACTGCCAGAGGATCGTGCCGTCGTCGTCGAGCGTCGGGATCGTCGCCTGCGGGTTCACGGCGCGGAACTCCGGCGTCCGGTGAGCGCCGCCGGGCAGGTCCACGGTCACGGTCTCGTATTCGATGCCTTTGACGTTGAGCGCAATCCGCACGCGATAAGCAGCGGAGCTGCGGAAATACGAGTAGAGACGCATCATTCCCCTCCCGCCGCCAACGCTCGCGCTTCCGCGAGCCGCTCCGGCGTGCCGACGTCGAGCCATAATCCCGCGAACTTGATTCCCCTGAGCTCGCGCCGTGCGATCGCGGCATCGAGCACGGGCTTCAGCGGCCGGCGCCCCGGCTCCAAGCTCACGAACCGGCGCGGATCGAGCACGGCCACGCCGGCGTAGGTGAAGAGCGGCGGCGTTGCGCTCACGAAACCGTTCGCGTCGAGGCCGAAATCGCCGTGCGGATGGTGCGCCGGATTCGGAACGAGCACGAGCGTCGGCGCGCGCGGCTCGTCGACGAGCACGCGAAAATCGAAATCCGTGAAGACGTCGGAATTGACGAGCAGAAAGGGCTCCTCGCCGAGCAACGGCAGCGCGCGCACGATTCCGCCGGCCGTCTCGAGCGGCGGCTCGCCTTCCTCGCTGTACGCGATCGTCAGGCCGTAGCGGCTGCCGTCGCCGAGCAGCGCCCGAATCTGATTGCCGCGATACGAGAGATTCACGACGATCTCTTCGATGCCGCTCGCGGCGAGCCGAACGACGTGATGCTCGATGAGCGGACGGCCGCCGATTTCGAGAAGCGGCTTCGGCTGCGTCGCCGTCAACGCGCCCATGCGCTCGCCGCGCCCCGCCGCGAGGATCATCGCCCTCATGCGAAGCGAAAATGTTGCGTGCGGCGTTCGATCTCAACCAACACGTTCAGGAATCTCGGCAAGCCGTTGAAGCGATGCGATGCGTGTGCCATTGTAACTGCCTTTGATTTAGCCGCACCTCGTGCCCGCCGCAAGCCGCCGATCGATCATCGCGTTCTGGCTCGTCTCGAGCTTGACGCCGCAAGCTTTCGCGCAAGAGCTCTGCTGGATCCCCGAGGTGCAACCGTCGGAGCCGCTGCCGCCGAGCGCAGGCGACGAGACGATCGAAATCCTCACGAGGGGCGGCATCGACGTGCGTTCGGGCGAGAACGTCAACTTCTCCGAAGCCGTCGAGATCAGGTTGCCCGACGGCACGATCACCGCGCAGCGCGCTTCCGTCGTCGACGGCGACGTCGAAGCCGGCGGACGCGTCACCTTTTCCGGCGCCGACGTCACGGCCTTCGGCGAGGATCTGCGCTACGACGACGAGACCGAGACGATCAGCATGGCGCGCGCGGGCTTCGACCTGCCGAAGCGCCCCGCGCGCGGCTCTGCGGAGAACTTTCAGCTGAGCAGCGACAGCCGCGTCTCGCTCTCGAACATGCTCTTCACGACGTGCCCGCCCGAGAACGTCGCGTGGGAAATCTCGGCGCGCGCAGCGGAGCTCGACGTCAACGAAGGCGTCGGCCGCGCGCGCGGCGTGAAGCTCGATTTCAAGGGCGTGCCGATCCTCTACGTTCCATATTTCACGTTTCCGATCAACGACGAGCGCAAGAGCGGCTTCTTGACGCCGGACCCGAGCCGCCGCGACCGGACGGGATTCGATTTGAAGGTGCCTTATTACCTGAACCTCGCGCCGAACTACGACTTGACGCTCGAGCCACGCTACATGAGCAAGCGCGGCACGCAGATCCGCAGCGACTTTCGTTATCTGATGCCGAACAGCCGCGGCGAATTCGGCTTCGAGTACCTGCCCGACGACGACGAAACGAAGACGACGCGCCGCTACGTGAACCTCCAGCACGAGTCGCTGTTCGGGTCTAGCGATCAGCTGCAGGTGCTGACGGGCATCGAAGAGGTTTCCGACGACGCTTACTTCGAGGACTTGGGCAGCAGCCTCGCCATCACGAGTCAGACGCACCTGAACCGCTACCTCGACCTCACGTTCTTCGCGCCGAGCTGGTCGCTGCTGACGCGCTTCCAGAACTACCAGACGATCGACCCCGTGCTCACGGACATCGAGCGGCCCTACGAGCGCGTGCCGCAGATCGTTTTCGACGGCCGCTGGCGCGGAAATCTCCTCGCGTTCGATTCCGATACGGAGCTCGTGAACTTCGATCGCAACGTGGGCACGACGGGATGGCGGCTCGACACGACCCAGGAGCTGAGCCTGCGCTTCGCGCGCGCGGGCATGTTCCTTACGCCGGCCATCGCGCTGCGGCAGACGAACTACTGGATCGACGACGCGGCGCCCGGCGAGGACGACACGCTCACGCGCGGACTGCCGATCGGCAGCCTAGACATGGGCATGACGTTCGAGCGCAACACGACGCGGGGCGAACGCCCGTGGGTGCAAACCCTCGAGCCGCGCTTGCTCTACGTGCGCGTGCCGTTCGAGGACCAGAGCGAGCTACCCGTCTTCGACACGATCCTTCCGGATTTCAACCTCGTCCAGCTGTTTCGCAAATACCAGTTCGTCGGCCCCGATCGGATCGCGGACACGGACCAGCTCAGCTTCGGGGTCACGACGCGTCTCATCGACGCCGCGAACGGCCGAGAGCGCTTGACGGCAACTTTGGGACAGACCCGCTATCTAAACCCGCAACTCGTGACCTTGCCCGGCGCGCAGCCGACGGACACCGACGCCTCGGACTACGTGGCAGAGGTCGGGATCGGCGTGCGGGACGCGTGGGCGCTCGACATCGGGTATCAATGGAACAGCGAAACGTCCTCGACTGCCCGCACGGAAACGCGCCTCGAGTTTCGGCCGAAAGACGACCGCCTGTTCGGCATCGGATATCGTTATCGCCGCGACGCGCTCGAGCAGGGCGACGTCTCGCTCGTCTGGCCCATCGCGCAGCGCTGGCGGGTCATCGGCCGCTACAGCTACTCGTTCCTCGACAAGGAGCGGCTCGAGGACTTCATCGGCTGGGAGTACGAGGCCTGCTGCTGGCGCCTGCGCGTCGTGAACCGCAACTACGTGAGCCGCCGCACCGGCGAGAGCGACAACTCGATCTCGATCGCGCTCGAATTGAAGGGTTTGTCGCAGCGCGTCACGCCGCCGGATGCCCTGCTCGACCGTGGTATTCTGGGTTATCGCGATATCGCCCGAGCCTATTGAGAAGAGCGATGCCATGAACATCCGCCGTCCATTCTTCGCCGCCGCCGTCGCCGCCGTCGTTCTCGTTTGCGGGCTCGCGCCCGCGCTCGCTCAGGACCGCGAGCTCGGCGCCGGCGGCGTGCTGCTCGAAGGCGTGGCCGCCGTGGTCGACGAAGGCGTGGTGCTCAAGAGCGAGCTCGCCGAGCGCCTCGAGCTCGTCATGCAGGGCCTGAACGCCCAGCAGGCGCAGCTGCCGCCGGAGCAGCGGCGGCCGCTACCTCCGATCTCGGTCATCGAGCAGCAGGTGCTCGAGCAGCTCATCGTGCGCGAGATTCAGCTGCAGCGCGCAGAGCGCGTCGGCATCACGGTCAGCGACGATTTGCTGAACGAGGCGCTGTCGCGCATCGCCCAAAACTTGGGCTATACGCTCGAGGAGCTGCCCGCCGTGCTCGCCGCGGAGGGCATCGACTACACGATGTATCGCGACGACAGCCGGCGCGACTTGATCATCGAGCAGCTCGAGCAGCGCGACGTCATCAGAAACATCTCGATCACGCCGCGCGAGCTCGACCAGTGTCTCGCAAACGCGGACGAGAGCGCGTCCGATGCGTTCGACTACAACGTCTCGCACATCTTGATCGGCGTGCCGGCCAACGCCACGCAGCAAGACATCGAGGCCGCGCGCAGGCGCATCGAGGAGATTCACGATCGGCTCGAAGCGGGCGAGGACTTCGCACGCCTCGCCGTCGCGACGTCGGACGCGCAAACTGCGCTCGAAGGCGGTAGCCTCGGCTGGCGCAAGGGCGCTCAGCTCCCCACGGTGTTCGCCGACGTCGTCGTGCGAATGAAGCCCGGCGAGTTCTCCGAGCCGATCCAGAGCACCGGCGGCTTCCAGATCGTGCGGCTGAACGACATGCGGGGCGCCGAACGCATGATGGTCGACCAGCTGCACGTTCGCCACATCCTGGCCCGCCCGAACGAGATACTCGATGACGCGGCCGTGCGGCAAAAGTTGCTCGGCATCCGCGAGCAAATCTTGGGCGGCGACGACTTCGCGACGGTGGCCGAAGCCGTGTCGGAAGACCCGAACTCCGCGTCGGAAGGCGGCGACCTGGGCTGGCTCTCGCCCGGCGATACGATCCCCGAGTTCGAGCAGGCCATCGCGGCCTTGCCGCTGAACGAGCTCAGCATGCCGATCCAGACGCGCTCCGGCTGGCATCTCGTCGAGGTGCTGGGGCGGCGCTCTTACGACAGGACGGACGAGGTGAAACGGCAGGAATGTGCCCGCCAGATCCGCGCGGCGAAGGCCGAGGAAGAGCGCGAGCTGTGGGTGCGCCGGCTCCGCGACCAAGCGTTCGTCGACATCCGCCGCTGACCAAGCGGCAGTCCGCCGGCCAATCCGGCCGAGCGCGCCGTGAGCGATAAAACACCTCTTGTCGTCGTGAGCTCCGGCGAGCCGGCCGGCATCGGTCCGGATATTTCGCTCGCGCTCGCCGGGCGCCCGTTCGCGGCGCGAGTCGCCGTTCTCGGCGACCCGGCGCTTCTCGCGGCGCGCGCGCGACAACTCGAGCTCGCCATCGACTTTCGCGAGCACCGCGACGCGCGCGACGTCGCGGCCCACGAGCCCGGGCGACTGCACGTGCTGCCGGTCGCCCTCGGCGCTCCCGTCGAGCCGGGCAAGCTCGATACGCGCAACGCGCCGTACGTGCTCGCGATGCTGCGGCACGCCACGGAGCTCTGCCTCGCGGGCACGGCGCAGGCGCTCGTCACGGCGCCCGTGCAGAAGAGCGTGATCACGCAGTCCGGCGCGCCGTTCACGGGGCACACCGAGCTTCTCGCGGAGCTCACGGGCGCGCCGCAGCCCGTGATGCTGCTCGCCGGCAAGACGCTGCGCGTCGCGCTCGCAACGACGCACTTGCCTCTGCGCGACGTCGCGGACTCGCTCGGCCGCGCGAAGCTCGAGGGCCTGATCCGCATCGTGCATCGCGACTTGCGGCGGCGCTTCCGCATCGAGCGGCCCCGCGTGCTCGTGCTCGGCTTGAACCCGCACGCCGGCGAGAGCGGCACGCTCGGCACGGAGGAGCAAACCGTCATCGAGCCGGCCGTGCGCGCGCTCGCGGCCGACGGGCTCGACGTCGCCGGCCCCGTGTCGGCCGATACGGCGTTCACGCCCGAGTCGCTCGAGCGCTGCGACGTCGTCGTCGCGATGTACCACGATCAAGGCCTACCCGTGCTGAAGGCGTTGTCGTTCGGCGAGATCGTCAACGTGACGCTCGGCTTGCCGATCGTGCGCACGTCCGTCGATCACGGCACGGCACTTGCGCTTGCCGGCACGGGGCGCGCACGACCCGAGAGCCTGTTCGCGGCCGTCGAGCTCGCGATCGAGCTCGCTTGAGCCGCCACGTGCGCGCGAAGAAGCGCTTGGGCCAGCACTTTCTTCACGACCCGGCCGTCATCCGCCGGCTCGTCGACGTCATTCGTCCGCAGCCCGACGACGTGATGGTCGAGATCGGCGGCGGGCCCGGCGCGCTGACGATTCCGCTCAGCGAGAAGCTCGAGCGCCTGCACGTCGTCGAGGTCGACCGCGAGCTCGCCGCCGCGCTGCCTGAGCGCGTGCAACATCCCGAGCGGCTCGTCGTGCACGCGGCCGACGCGTTGACGTTCGACTTTGGAGCGCTCGCCGCGGGGCCGCGCTCGCTGCGCGTCGTCGGCAATCTGCCCTACAACATCTCGACGCCGCTGCTGTTTCATTTGCTCGAGCACGCGCACCTCATCAAGGACATGCACGTAATGCTGCAGCGAGAGGTCGTCGACCGCATGACGGCCGCGCCGGGCGGCAAGGATTACGGCCGGCTGACCGTCATGCTCGCGCTCTCCGTGCGCGTCGAGGCTTGCTTCGGCGTCGGTCCCGGCGCTTTTTCGCCGCCGCCGAAGGTGTGGTCGACCGTCGTGCGGCTCGTGCCGCACGACGCTCCGCCGTTCGACGTGCGCGACCCCGCGCGCTTCGCCGAGCTCGTGGCGCTCACGTTCTCGATGCGGCGCAAGACGCTCGGCCGCGCCCTGAAGGGCCGCCTCACGCCGCAGCAAATCGCGTCGGCCGGCATCGATCCGAAAGCACGACCCGAGACGTTGGCGCCGGCCGATTTCGCGCGGCTCGCGGCGCTCGAGGCGTGAACCGTTGCGCCCGCGGCACCCATGCCGCGGCATAATGCCGGCTAGGCCCGCGTGCCCGCGCGGCCCGATCGGAGGACCTTGGCGATGAAGTTGACGATGCCGTTCAAGCTGCTCGATTGGATCGACGACAACCGCGAGCATTTGAAGCCGCCGGTCTGCAACAAGCAGATGTTCGAGGGCAGCGAGTTCATCGTCCAAGTCGTCGGCGGTCCGAACTCGCGCACGGATTACCACGTCGACGAAGGACCGGAGCTGTTCTACCAGGTCGAGGGAGAAATGGTCTTGAAGACCGTGCAGGATGGCGAGTTCGTCGACATCCCGATCGGCGAAGGCGAGATCTTCCTGCTGCCGCCGCGCGTGCCGCATTCGCCGCAGCGGTTGCCGAAATCCGTCGGCATCGTCGTCGAGCGCCAGCGCGCGCCGCACGAGCTCGACGGCTTCATGTGGTTCTGCCCGAGCTGCGCGAGCAAGCTGCACGAGGAGTTTCTGCACGTATCGGACATCGTCAAGGATTTGCCGCCCGTCTTCGAGCGCTTCTACGGCAGCGTCGAAGCCCGCACGTGCAAGAAGTGCGGCACCGTGATGCCGTCGAAGTAACCTACGTGGCCGCGCCGAAGTTTCGCCCGGGGCTCGCCGGCGCCCGCGCCCTCGACGGCGCCGACGAGCTCGCTTCTCTGCGGCGCGAGTTCGAGCTGCCGCGCGAGCGCGGCCGCACGCTCGTCTATCTCTGCGGCCACTCGCTCGGCGCGATGCCGCGGGCCGTGCGCCGCACGATCGATGCCGAGCTCGACCGCTGGGCCGCGCTCGGCGTCGACGGCCACTTCTCCGACGCGCGCCCGCCGCGCGGCCGCGCGCGGCCGGTGCGCTCCGGGCACGTCGGCTGGCTCGACTACCACGTGCAGTTCGCACCGCTACTCGCGGATTTGGTCGGCGCCGGGCGCGACGAGGTCGTCGCGATGAACACGCTGACGGTGAACCTGCACCTGATGCTCGCGACGTTCTTTCGGCCGACGAAGGAGCGCTTCAAGATTCTCGTCGAGCGCGACGTGTTCTCGTCGGATCGCTATGCCGTCGAGTCGCAACTGCGCTGGCACGGGCTCGACCCGAAAACGGCGCTCGTCGAGCTCGATTTCAAGGAAGGCACGTTCGAGCTCGACCGCGAGCGCTACGAAGCGCTGCTCGCCGAGGAAGGCGAGCGCATCGCCGTCGTGCTGCTTCCCGGCGTGCAATATCTGACCGGCGAGCGCCTCGACCTCGCTTACTACGCCGGCGCCGCGCACCGCTACGGCTGCACCGTGGGCTTCGACCTCGCGCACGCCATCGGCAACGTGCCGCTCGCCGTGCACGACTCGGGCGCCGACTTCGCCGTCTGGTGCAGCTACAAGTATCTGAACGCGGGGCCGGGCGCCGTCGGCGGCTGCTTCGTGCACCGGCGCCACGGCGCGGCCGAGAGCTTGCCGCGGCTCGCCGGCTGGTGGGGCCACGACCGCGAGCGGCGCTTCTTCATGGAGCCGAAGTTCACGCCGCTGTCCGGCGCCGAAGGCTGGCAGCTCAGCAATCCGCCGATCTTGTCGCTGGCGCCGCTCGGCGCTTCGCTGCAGCTGTTCGACGTGGCCGGCATGAATCGACTGCGCCGCAAGTCCGTCGCGTTGACGCGCTATCTCGAGTGGCTGCTCGAGCGCGAGCTCGGCGGCCGCGCACGCTTCTTGACGCCTACGGATCCCGCCCGGCGGGGCTGTCAGCTCGCCGTGCAGTTCGTGCCGCCGCCGCGCGACTCCGAGTCGTTCGTTGCGCGGCTGCGCGCCGCGGGTGTCGTGGCCGACTGGCGGCGGCCGAACGTGTTGCGCTTGGCGCCCGTGCCGCTCTACAACCGCTATCGCGACGTCTACGCGGCCGTGCGGGCGCTCGAGCGCACGCTCGACGCATGAGCGCGCGAGCGCGCATCGCAATCGTCGGCGGCGGACCGGCCGGGAGCCTGCTCGCGATCCTGCTCGCGCGGCGAGGCGCGAAGCCGCTCGTCGTCGAGCGTGGGCCGCGTTTCTCGGCAACCGCTCCGTGCGTTGCTCTACCGCGGACATCCATGTCCGCGCCGCCCACCGCGCCGCGCGGCGGTCGCTCGATCAATCTCGCGCTCGCTTCTCGCGGCATCGCGGCGCTCAAGCGCGCCGGCATAGAAGCGGAGGTGGCCGAGCTGCTGATACCGATGCGCGGCCGCATGGTCCACGATCCAGACGGTCGGCAACGCTTCTTGCCGTATGGCCAGCGCGCGCACGAGGAGATCTATTCCGTGTCGCGAGCGAGGCTGAACGCGCTGCTCTACGAGCTTGCGGCCGAGCGCCACGGCGTCGAGTACCGCTTCGACACGCAGTGCGTGGGCGTCGAGCCCGACGGCACGCCGATCGTGGAATCGGCCGGCGCGCGCGAGCTTCTTCGGGCCGACGTCGTGCTCGCAGCCGACGGCGCGGGCTCCGAGGTGCGGCGCGCGCTGGCGGCTAACGGCGCTCTCACGGCGCGCGAGGAGCTGCTCGACCACGGCTACAAGGAGCTCACAGTCGCCGCGCGCGACGGCGAGTTCGTGCTCGAACCGAACGCGCTGCACATCTGGCCGCGCGGCGGGTTCATGCTGATCGCACTGCCGAACCCGGACCGTACGTTCACGGCCACGCTGTTCCTGCCCCACACGGGCAGCCCGAGCTTCGCGAGCATCGGTGCGAGCCAGGCGGCACCGTTCTTTCGCCGCGAGTTTGCCGATGCCGTGCCGTTGCTCCCTGCGCTGAAAGACGAGTACGCGAGCCACCCGATCGGCCATCTCGGCACGGTGCACTGCCGTCCTTGGAGCTTCGGCGGCCGCGTGCTGCTCGTCGGCGACGCGGCACACGCGATCGTGCCGTTCCACGGCCAGGGCATGAACGCCGCCTTCGAGGATTGCGCGGCGCTCGACGAGCTGCTCGGCCGCCACGGCACTGCGGGCACGTACGACTGGCCGGCAATCTTCGCCGAGTTCGAGAACGAGCGCGCGCCGAATGCGCGCGCGATCGCCGAGATGGCGCTCGAGAACTACCGCGAGATGCGCGACGACGTGCGGGATCCGAAGTTCGAGCTGCGCGCGGCGCTGTCGTTCGAGCTCGAGCGGCGGTTTCCGGGCCGCTTCATCCCGCGCTACTCGATGGTGATGTTCCACCCCGAGATTCCTTACGCCGAAGCCCAGCGCCGCGGCGCGATCCAGGCGCGAATCCTCGCCGAGCTATCCGCCGCGGCAGAGTCGCTCGACGACGTAGACCTCGCGCACGCGGCGGCGCTCGTCGAGTCGTCGCTCTGACGAGCGCCCTCGCAATCACTCGGTGATCTCGGCTTCGACGAGCTTCGCGAGCAGCGTCAAGGACTCCTGCCAGCCGAGATAGCAGGCTTCGGCCGGAATGACGTCGGCCACGCCTTCCTGCACGACATCGAGCTCCGTCCCGACCGAGACGGCCTTCAGCACGACCGTCGTCTGCATCTCGCCGGGCAGATTCGGATCGTCGAAGCGGTCCGTGTAGCGCAGACGCTCGTTCGGCACGAGCTCGAGGAACTTGCCGCCGAACGAGTAGCTCGCGCCCGTCGTGAAGTTCGTGAACGACATCTTGTAGCTGCCGCCGACCTTCGCGTCCATCTGATGGACCTTGCCGGTAAAACCGTTCGGCGGCAGCCACTTGGCCATGGCGTCCCCGTCGATGAACGCGCGGTAAACGCGCTCCGGCTTGGCGCGGAGCACTCGGTGAAGGCGAATCGTGCTGGGCATGTCGATCTCCTTGGCAGTGTCTGGAAAGTTCGGCCGAACATCCGGCCTTACTCCTCAATCGAACGACAAGGGCCGGAATCGACAGTTCGGCTCGCTACGCGAACAAGAGCCAGCAGAGCAGAGCGCCGGCGACCGTCATGCTCATGCCCCAAGCGAGGAGCTGATTGAAGAGGCGCCTCCCCATTTCGCCGGAAGGCACGGACGCGATGCACAGGGCGCCGATCGTCGAAAGCGGCGACACGTCGACCAAGTGCCCCGCGATGTTCATCGTCGACGCGATGCCGAGCACGCTGCCGCCGCCCAGGTTCTCGACGATGCCGGGCGCCGTCGGCAGGAACGCCGGCAGCACGACGCCCGACGTGCTCGAATACGCCGAGATGACGCCGATCACGACGGCGAGGAAAGGCACGATCGTGGACTGCGTCGCGACGCTCGACAGCAAGTTCGTCATGAGGTCCATGCCGCCCGTCTTCTCGAGCAAGCCGATCAGCACGGTGACGCCGCAGACCATCAAGATCGTGCCCCACGGCATGCGCTTGATCGCTTCGGCATCGTCGGCGGCGCGCAGCAGCGACAAGAGGACGGCGCCGGCGAACGCGGCCATGCCGATGTTGAAGCCGCCGAAGATCACGCCGAGGATCAGCACGCCGATCATCGCGAGCGTGAGCATTTGATGCCGGTCGAGGCTCTTCACGGGCTCGGCCTCGACCTCCACGCGCTCAGCACGCGCAAGCAGCTTGAAGCCGCCGAACAAGAAATAGCCGGCGAACGCGACGACGGCATGCGCCATCAAGTTGTAGGCCCATGTCGTGAGCTCGAGGCCCGGCAGGCCAATGCGCTCCATGAGGCCCGTCACGATGATGCCCGTCGGCGCGAGCGGCGACAGCGAGCCCGAGTTGCAGCCGTTGCCGACCATGATCGCCATCAGGAACGGCGAGATCCGCATCCGGACGGCCGTCGCCATCGCCATCGGCGCGAGCAGGCCCGTCGTCGCGATGTTGCCGGGGCCGGCCGACGCGAGCGCGGCGCCCAGCGCGAAATACATGATTGGAACGACGCCGACGCGCCCGCGGCAGAGCCGCATCGCGTTGTGCGCGACGATGTCGAGGGTGCCGTTCACGTACGCCTGCGCGAACAACAACGTGACGCCCGCCAGCGTCAGGAACAGATCGACGGGGAATCCGGCCGTCACCTCGCGCAGCGGTAGGTCGCCGACGTAGACGCCGATGACCCACGCGAGCGCGATGGCGAGCAACCCCACGTTGAGCCGCGACGTGCAAGACAGCACGATCGCAAGAGCCAACGCGCCGAGCGTGACAGCGCCCAGGCTCATCGGCCGGTCCTCATGCGTCGACGCGTACGCGCTGCATGCGCGCGCGCAGAACCTCGAACGCGAGCGGCAGCACGGAGACCAGGATCACGCCGATCGTCACGAGGCCGAAGTTGTCTTTGACGAACGGAATGTTACCCGTGAAATAGCCGAGCAGCCCGAAGCCCCAAACCCACAGCACGCCGCCGCCGATATCGAATGCGAGAAACCGCGGATAGTGCATTCGCCCGACGCCGGCGACGAATGGCGCGAACGTGCGCACGATCGGCACGAAACGCGCGAGCACGACGGTCTTGCCGCCGTGCCGCTCGTAGAAACGCTGCGTCCTGAGCAAATGCTCGCGCTTCAGCCATCGGCTGTGCTCCGTGAACACGCGCGGCCCGACGGCACGGCCGATGAAGTAGTTCGTGTTGTCGCCGATGATCGCAGCGGCCGTCAGCAGCGCGAGGATGCCGACGATGTCGATGACGCCGGCCGCGGCGAGCGCGCCCGTCGCGAACAACAGCGAATCGCCGGGCAGAAACGGCGTGACGACGACGCCGGTCTCGAGAAAGATGATGAGGAATAGGAGCGCGTAGATCCAAACGCCGTACTCGGCGGCGAACTCGAGGAGATGACGGTCGACGTGTAGAAAGAAGTCGAGCGCCGTTAGGAAAAGATCCATTTCCCCGCCTGCCTCACCCGAGGCTCGATGGATCGCGTCGATTCGAGCAAGCGATCAGTCCAAGCCTTTCGGATGCGGCGTCTCGGCCAATACTTCGTGGCCATGCACGACGACACCCTTACCCAGCTTGGAGTTCCACATGCCGTACACGAAATAGAGCAGGATGCCGCCGACGAGGTAGACGAGGAAGAAATTCCTGGTGCTTTCGCGCGCCATCAATGACATCAGCAGGAAGAAGCACATCAGCGCGCCCAGAATGGGCGTCACGGGAAACAGCGGCGTCTTGAACGGCCGACGCATGTCGGGCCGGGCGAAACGCAGATAGACCACCGTGATGCAGACGATCGCGAACGCGAGCAGCGTGCCGATGTTCGTGAGGTTCGCGAGCTCGTCGAGCCCCATGAAGCCCGCGAAGCCGCACGCGAGGACGCCGACGATCAGCGTGTTGATCCACGGCGTCTTGTACTTCGGGTGGACGCGCGCGAACGCGGACGGAATCAGGCCGTCGCGCGACATCGTGTAGAAGATGCGCGTCTGGCCGTAGAGCAGCACGAGCATGACCGACGAGAGGCCCGCGATCGCGCCGATCTTCACGAGCACGCCGAACCACGAGAGCCCTATCTGGTTCACGGCTTTCGCGATCGGCGCGGGATCGTTCAGATCCGTGTACGGCACGATTCCGACGAGCACGGCCGAGGTCAACATGTAGAGGACCGTGCAGATGATCAGCGAGCCCAAGATGCCGATCGGCATGTCGCGGCTCGGGTTCTTCGACTCCGCGCCGGCCGTCGAGACGGCTTCGAAGCCGATATAGGCGAAGAAGATCGTCGCGGCCGCCGTGATGATGCCCGAGACGCCGTACTGGCCCGTGTTTTGCGCCGTCACGACCGCCCAGAGCGCCGAGCCGATCTCGGCCCAGAGGCTCTGGTCGCTGAGAGGGGCCGGAACGGCCGCGGGAACGAGCGGCGTCCAAAGGTCCGGGTTGACGAAGAACGCGCCGATCGCGATGAACGCGATGATGACCGTGGTTTTGATCGCGACGATGATGTTGTTGACGAATGCCGATTCCGACACGCCGAGCACGAGCAGACCCGTGACCGCGATGATCGCGACGACGGCCGGCAAGTTCATCGCACCCGAGCCGACGACGGCGCCGGTGACGAAATCCGTGACCTCGGTGCCGGGCGCTCCGCGCAAGTATGGCGGTATGTCGAGGCCGAAGTCGTGCAAGAAACTCGCGACATAGCCCGACCATCCGACGGCTACCGTCGAGGCGGCGAGACCGTACTCGAGCACGAGCAGCACGCCCATGATCCACGCGCCGATCTCGCCGACGGACGCGTACGAATACGAGTACGCGGACCCCGAGACCGGTATCGCCGAAGCGAGCTCGGCGTAGGACAACGCGACGAGCGCGCACAGCGTGCCCGTGATGATGAACGAGATGATGATCGCGGGGCCCGCGAACTGCGCCGCGGCCCGGCCCGTCAGAACGAAGATGCCCGTGCCGATGATGCAGCCGATGCCGAGCAGCACGAGATTGGTTGCGCTCAACGTTTTCTTCAGCTCGCCGTGCTCGTGCTCGGCGTGCATTTGCTCGACGGATTTGCGCACGAAAATGTCCCGCAGCGAACGCCTGGCCATCAAAAAACTCCTCGTCGATGTCGAGCGCTTGTGAGGTCAGCCGACGGTATTGTTCTAGGCATCCAGCCGTTCCGAGACCGTTCTGCCGGACTCTACACCAGGCCGAGCGTCGAGGTCACGGCCGAACGACCTCGATTTCGTACAGCTGCGGCCAGTTCTTTCCCGTGACGAACAGGCGCTTGGCCGCCGAGTCGTAGGCGATGCCGTTCAGCACGGCTTCGCTCCCGCGCGCGCTCCGCGGGTACAAGGCGGCGAGGTCGACGAACCCGAGCACCTTACCGTCGTCTGGATCGATGCGCGCGATACGATCGTCGTACCAGATGTTGGCCCAGATCTCGCCGTCGACGTACTCGAGCTCGTTGAGCCGCGCGAGCGGAACGCCGTCGGCCTGCACCTCGATCTCGCGCGTGACGGAGAACGTGGCGGGATCGCGAAACCGAATCGTCGCCGAGCCGTCGCTCATGATGAGCTGCCGCCCGTCGTGCGTGAGCCCCCAACCCTCTCCCGTGTAGCGCATCGTGCGCTCGACGTCGAAAGTCTCGAGGTCGTAAACGACGACGACGCCGTTCTGCCACGTGAGCTGATACACGAGGCCGTCGAGGATTGCGATGCCTTCGCCGAAGAATTGCGGGCCGAGCGCACGCTGCTTCTCGGGGCGGCCCGTCGCGAGGTCCACGCGACGCAGCACCGAGGCGCCGTACTGGCCCGTGCCCTCGTAGAGCTGCCCCGCATGAACCGCGAGGCCCTGCGTGAAAGCGCTCGGATCGTGCGGATAGGCCGCGACGACCTTGAAGCCCGCGAGCTCCGGAGCACGGCGTACGCCGAGCTGCGCCCAGGCCGCCACCCCCAGAGCGACGGCCGCGACGATGCCGGCCGAAATCCAATAAAGGCGCCGCTGGCCGCCGGCTGAAGGCGTCGAGGTGGCTGACATAGCGGGCTACTTTGGCAAACCGCCTTGGGGCCGGCAAGCGCTCGCGATCAGTACTCGGCAGCGTCGAACTCGCTGCGCAGCAGCGCGTACATCGCGTGATCGACGAACGTGCCGTACAGGTATTCGCGAGCGCGCAAAATACCTTCGAACTTGAAGCCGAGGCGCTCGGGTATCGCGCGGCTCTCGCGATTCGTCGTTCCGGCCGCGATTTGGATGCGGTTCAAATCGAGCGTCAGGAAGCCGTAGCGAACGACGAACCGGCAGCACTGCGTCATCACGCCGCGGCCTTGCACTCGCTCGGCGAGCCAGTACCCAATCTCGCCGATGCGATTGACGCGATCGATCGGCAGGTAGCCGACGACCCCGGCCAACGCGCCGTCGTACAGAATGCCGAACGTCGGGCCGCGGCCCTCTTCGCGCTGCGCCGTTACGTTGCTCAAGAACGAGCGCGAATCGTCCTCGCTCCTCACGAGATCGACCCACGGCAACCAGCGCCGCAAATAGGCGCGGTTCGCGTCCGTGAGCGAGAACAGCTCGGAAGCGTCGTCCTCGCGCAACACGCGCAAGGCGGTGACGGAATCGATGAGGAACATTCAAAAGCGCGGCACTTCGTCCGCGCGATGCTCACTGACGCTGGTCGGGACTGACGATACGGCGATAGTCCACGACTTCGCGGAGGAAGTCACGAATCTCGCGCGACGAATAATGGCGCGACGCCTGCAACTCGCCGCCGAACGTGTCGCCGATGAGCTCGCCCGACGGGGAGTAGAAAACGGCGAGCGGGATGACGTTGATCTTGAACCCGAGCGCGCGCTGCACGGCCGCGTTCTTCTTCGAGTCGCCGACGTCGATCTCGACGATCTCGAAGTGCTTCTCGGCATAAGCACGCGTGTCGGGCGCAAGCAAGTTACGGTGCAGCGTGACGCAGTCCGGGCACCAGTTGGCGCCGAACGCGACCATCAGCATCTTGCCGCTCGCCGCCGCGCGCGCCTGGCCTTCTTCGATCGCCGCTCGCGCATCGGCATACGTACGGTACGGAGGCTGGGCCATCGACCGCTGCTCGACCGGCAGCAACGACGGCTCGACGGAGATGCCGTAGGACACGGCCACGCCGACGACGGCGACGAGCGCACCGACCCCGAGCCACGACTTCAGTCGCGCCCGTAGGACGGCGAATGCCCTATCCATGAAGCCGGGAGTACGCATGGGGGCCACCATACACCCGGCCTCGACGGGACGTCAGGCCGGCAGTCCGAAGAACTTTCAAGGTGTACACGGCCGCTCTACCGCGGCTCGACGGATTCCGCGATCGCCTCGATCACGCCTTTCGCGTTCTCGACGGCGCCTGTCGTGCCGCGCGCGAGGAGCCTCACGTAGGTGCCGCCGGGCACGATCCGCAGGTATTGCAGGCTCGTCCGGTCCGCCGCAACGACCGATACGACGTAACCTTCGCCGCCCGCGAACTGCGCCGGCCCCTGCGCAACGATTGGGGCCTCGCGCCACTCGCGGCCCGTGCCCCGCAACAGATCGCCCGCGACGCGCGCCTCGTCGCCCATCATCGCCCGCGACTGCCCTACGCCGATGACGATGACGGCCTGCTCGGCGCCGCCCTCGACCTCGAGCGTGACGGCTTGGCGCGGAATCACCTGGGCGACGGAATACGGCTCGACGACACTGAACGTGAACGGCAGCGTGGCGAGCTGCTGCTCGAGCGTCGGCCCCGGCGTGAGCTCGATCGAGCGCACGACGGCCTCGGCATCGGCCTCCGTGAAGCTGCGGTCGGCGATGTTGAACGTCACGAGCACCGTCTTGTCGCCCTCGAGCAACGCAAGATACTTCGTGATGTCCTGGCCGTCGTCCGTCTGCCGGCCCATCGCGAACGGGATCCGGCCGTCGATGCGCCGGACCGAGCGGATCGTGACGTTCTGCCGGGCGTAGCCCTCGGACAGCCTCCGTGCGGACGAGAACCGCTCGGCGAGCTCGGCATAAGCTTGCGCCGGCCGCTCGGCGATCGTGATGCTCGATCCCGTCGCTTCGTTCTCGAGACCTCGCAAGCGGCGCGACGGCGTGAAGCCCGGCGGCGGCGTCAACGTGACCGACGTGCCGGCGATCGCCACGCGCTCCTGTGCGGCCGCGGGCGCGAGCAAGGCGACGAGCGCTGCGGCCGCGGCGGCCGCGGCGGCCAGCGCAGAAACGAGCGCGCCGGCACGGGCCCGGCCGCGCATCGCGATCGGAGGCGAAGCCATGCCCCGCACTCTAGCACCGTTGCCGGCCGGCTAGGGATCGCCGGGCAGCCCTTCGAAGAAATCGACGACGCCCGTCTCGAGCGAGTACTCGGCGCCGACGACGAGCAGGCCGTCGCGCGCGATGAGCTGCTCCAGGATCTCCGAGCCGTGGCGCAAATGGCCCGCCGAGGCGCGCACGTTCGCGCGCACGGCGTCGCGCACGAGCGCTTGCGGGTCGTCGCGCAGCGACGTGGCGAGCAGCGGCTCGACGGACGGCCGCACGCGGTCGACGATCGCGCGCAGATTGCGCGATTGCTTCTCGACGGGACGCTTCAGCTGGTCGATCGTCGCGAGCACGGCCCCGCAGCCCGAATGCCCGAGCACGACGACGAGGCGCGTGTGGAATTGCGCGGCCGCGAACTCGACGCTGCCGATCTGCGACGGCGCCACGATGTTGCCCGCGACGCGGATCACGAACAGATCGCCGAGGCCTTGATCGAAGACGATCTCGGCCGGAACGCGCGAATCGGAGCAGCCGAGCACGATCGCGAACGGCTCCTGGCGCTCCGTGAGCTCGTTGCGCCGCGTCGCGCCGACGCGCGCGTTGTGCATACGCCCAGCGACGAACCGGCGGTTGCCTTCGCGCAGCAACTCGAGCGCGTCTCGCGCACCAATCATCGGCGCCTCCGTGAGCCAGAGCCCCGGGCGCGCACTTTAGCACCGCCTGAGCAGCCGAGCGCCGCTATTCCTCGGTCTCCTTCACGAGCGACGCCAGCGAAAAGCCGAAGCGGCTGCCGGCCGTCGACGCCATCTCGAGCGTCGCGGCTCCGGCCCCGGGGGTCGTCAGCTGCGGCTCGCCGAGCAGCACGTAGCCGTCGCCGTCGAACTCGTAGACGGCGCTCCAGAGCAAGACCCGGCCGTCGTCGCCGACGGTCGGAACGATGACGATCTTCAAGACGTCCGTGAAGCGGATCTCGGCCGCCATGCCCTCCTGCGCGAGCAAGCGCTCCACGCGCAAACGCTCGTGATCGTCGAGCGCAATGGCCACGTCGAGGCTGACGAGCTCCGGCCGCGCCGCCTCGGCCGCGAGCTCCTGCCGCTGCCGGAAGTCGTCGAGAAGCCGATCGCAAGCCGTTTGGCCGGCGTGGCAGAGCGCGACGAGATCGATCATGCCGACGCCTCCGCGCTCCAGGCCCACGCGCTTCACGACGGCCGGGTGCGCGTCGTGTCCCTCGGGCGTGAAGAACCATTCGACGGGGGTGTCGCGCTCGCGGCTCGCGACGACGGTCCAGCCCCGCTGCTCGGCGAACTGCGCGGTCGGGTCCGCGCGCAGCGCCTCGAGCACGGCCTCGACGCTGGCGTGGCCGATCGACGCGGGCTCGTCGCCGGCCGCGGGCGCGGCGTGCGCCGCCAATGCGGAAAGAACGATCACCGCGTTACGCATGATTTTCTCCTTCCACTGCGCCGGGATGTCCCTGCCCACTCGCGAACGTGTGCTTGCGGCGGATGCCGGCGAGTAGCATCGGCCTGCCTTGCTCGAAGCGCGCGGGTTCCAAGTCGCTCACAGCCCCTCGCACGTCGCCCGTCTCCGAGACTCTACGCTTCGTCGGCGACGGATCGCCAGCCCGATGGGAGCCGAAACGCTCGGCACGACGGTCGCGCGCCGTTCGCCGCGAACTCGATCGTTCGTTGGCGGAGTCGACGAAGGTCAGGCGAGGGCGCGAGAAAGGAACGGCAAGCTCACGTCGAGGCGGTAGTCGACGCCCGAATGCGTGCCGTCGAACTCTTCGTAGGCGTGCCGGACGCGGTGCTTGGCGAGCGCTCGCGAGAGCTGCCGGTTGCCGTAGTGGATGCGGTACTGATCCCGCCAACCGCAGTCGAGATAAAGGCCGCGCAGCGTGCGCAGGCTGGGCGCGTGCCGTGCAACGAGCTGCACGGGATCGTGGCGCAGCCAGCGCGCCCAGCGCCGCGGCAGGCGCTCTCCGGTCTCGAGGTTGCAGGGAACGCGAAAACCGTTGGGCGCCTTGGGGTCGGGATCGTACGTCGCGGCCATCGCGAGCGCGTTCAGCGTCTCGATCTCCGCGCCGCTCGGCTGCCGCTTGGCCCAGACGTGGGCGAGGAAGCGCGCGATGCGGCCGTCGTCGGCGCCGTCCGCGTTGGCCGAGGCGGCGGCGAGCACGTCGACGGGACCCTCGACGCGCGGCGGAACACGGTGCTTGGCGAGCTCGTCGAGCGCGATGCCCCAGTCGTAGACGATGTCGAACGCGGCGTCGCCGGAATGGCTGGCCGCGGCGCCCCAATAGCGCGTGTACTTCATTGCGTGGATCAGCGCGCCGTAGCCGCCCGACGACTTGCCGACGACGCCGCGATGCTCGCGCGCGGCGAGCGTGCGCAGCTCGCGATCGACGAACGGAACGAGCTCGCGCGTCAGGTAATCGGCGTAGCGGCCGACGGCGCTCGAGTTCACGTACTGGTTGCCGCCGAACGCCGTGAAGCAATCGGGGAACACGAGGACCGCGGGAGCCATCCTGCGCTCGTGCAAGAGGCGCGCCGCGCGCTCCGGCACGTTCTCGTCGAAGTTGCGCCAGGCGACCGCGGCGCGGCCCGAATTCGTGAAGCTCGCCAGATAGAACAGCACGGGGAAGCGCTTGCCGCGCCCGCGGCCGAATGCTTGGTCGTACTGCGGCGGCAGCCAAACGTCGAGCGCGCGCACGTGCGGGTCGCCGAGCGGGTTGTCGGCCAAGACCCTCGACGTGTGCTCGAGCGTCACGACACGCCCGGCCGGCCACGTGGGGCGCTTCAACGCCATGCGGTCAGAGGAGCTCCCGCAGCGCGCGGCGATTGATCTTGCTCGCGCCGGTCTTCGGCAGCGACTCCACGAAGTGCACCTCGACGGGGCGCTTGTACTTGACCATCTCGGCCTTGCAGTACTCGAAAAACTCCGCTTCGCTGAGCTCGGCGCCCGCGTCGAGCACCACGAACGCCACGAGCACCTCGCCGAGCCGCGCATCGCGCTTGCCGACGGTGGCCGCCTCGCGAATCTTCGGATGCTTGAACAGCACCTCGTCGACCTCGCGCGGATACACGTTGTAGCCGCCGACGATGACCATGTCCTTCTTGCGGTCGACGAGGAACACGAAGCCGTCCTCGTCCACGTAGCCGATGTCGCCCGTGTAGACCCAGCCGTCGCGCAGCGTCCTCGCCGTCTCCTCGGGCTGGTTGCGGTAGCCCGTCATCAGCTGCGGCCCGCGCACGCGCAGCTCGCCTCGCTGCCCGAGCGGCAGAACCGTATCGCCGGTCTCGAGATCGACGACTTGAAGCTCCGTGCCCGGCACGGGATTGCCGACCGAGAGCAGCTTGCGCCGGCCGTCGTACGGGTTCAGGCAAAAAGGCGCGCCCTCCGTCATCCCCCAGCCTTCGAGAATCGGCTGCCCCGTTTTCTCGAGCCACTCGCGGTGCAGCTCCTCGGGGCACGGGGCGCCGCCCGACGGGCAGTACTTGAGCTGGCTCAAATCGGCCTTCGCGAACATCGGGCTCGCAAGCAAGCCCATGTAGATCGGCGCCGGGCCGCCGGCGAACACCGTGATCTTGTGGTCGGAGAGTCCCTGCACGACTTTGTCCGCGTCGTAGCGCGGCACCATGACGAGCGTGCTGTGCGTGAAGATCGGAACCCACGTCGAATACGCGAGCCCCCAGATGTGGAACATCGGGGCCACGTTCAGGAACCGCTCTTCGCCGAACCGGCACGGCCACACCGTGACGTGCTGCAGAATCGAGTAGAGCAGGCCGCGGTGCGTGTGATCGACGCCCTTCGGCACGCCCGTCGAGCCGCCCGTGAAGAGCAGCAGCGCGATGTCGTCCCGCTTCGGCAGCCGAGCGCGGTCGAGCTCGAGTGACGCGTCGGCTTTCCAAGCGTCGAGCGTCGTGCCGCCGCTTCCCAGCGTGAGCCGCGTCGGGATCTCGAGCTCGGCGGCGACGGCCGCGGCTTTCTCCTCGGAGAGCTTGTCGCAGACGATCGCGCACGCCGAGAGATCGCCGAGCTGCCGCTTGAGCTCCGGTAGCGTCAGGAACGGATTCACGGGCGCGACCTGCGCGCACGTGGCCATGACGGCCATCAAAGCGACATCCATCTCGATCGAGTTCGCCATCAGGAGGATCACGCGCTCGCCGCGCTTCGCGCCGGCCGCCTCGAGCCGCTTCGCGAGGCCCGCGGCGGCGCGGCCGAGCTCCGCGTACGTGATGCGCTGCTGCTCGAAGATGACGGCCGGCAAATCCGGCTGCGCGGCGACGGCGGCGAGCAGCATGTGCACGAGGCTCTCGTGCTGCGGCAGTGAAAGGTCGAGGGCCTTCGGGGCGCGAACGTGGGACGCAGCGGTCATATCAAGCTTCGATGTTCTCGATGGCCAACCAAGTGAAGAAAACTAGCACGCCTGCGAGCACGCCGATCGTAACAGGGTGATTCTTGAAGCGTTGCCCCACCCACTTGGAACGCGAGTTGAATACGATCAACACGAGCGCGAGCGCCGGGAAAATATAGGCGCCGACGAAGGTATAGATCTGCTGCACGTCTCGGAAGCTCGAAAATAGCCCGATCATCGGCACGACGGCGAGCACGATCAGAAAGAGGCGATACGCCGGCGCACGAGTATCGACGGGCCGCGGATCGCGGCGCACGCCGAGCCGCCAGCACTCCGCGAACAGATATGGCGTCGCTTGCCACACGCCGAGCAGGCTCGAGAAGACGGTGCCGAACGTGCCGGCGAGGAACAGCCACTTGCCCACGGGGCCGAGCTCCTCGCCGAGCCGGTCCGACAGAAGAACGAGCATCGCCGTGCCCTCGCCTTCGAGCTTCACGGTCTGGCCGACGATGATCATGAAGATCCCGAACAGCGCCATCATGAAATAGCTGGCCGCGAGATCGATGCGGCAGGTTCGGAGGTCAGCGGGGCTCGTGCGACCCTCCTCGCGCAGCCAGTAGCCGTACGAGAGCACGGTCAGCGTGCCGCCGATGCCGCCGATCAGCGAGACGGTCCAAACGACGGCTTCGGCGTCCGCGCGCGGAATCGTCGGCACGAGCAGGCCGCGCAGCACGGTGCCCGTGCCGGGCCAGAGCACGATCGCCGTCAGCGCGACGGTGGCGAACATCACGCCGATGCAGATCTTCATCGCGACCTCGAAGCCGCGATAGCCGCCGCGCAGCACGATCGCGAGCCCGACGAGGCTCGATAGCGCGCCGAACGCGATCTTGCCGTCCGTCGAGTCGTCGAACACCGGGATGATCGCGTGCAGCGCGACGCCGTTGGCGCTCATCTGCGCGGAGCCGACGAAGAACGACCAGAGCAGGAAGTACGGCAAGAAGATCCAGATCACGACAGGCCCGAGGCGGCGGCTAACGCCCTCGAGAATCGTCTCGCCCGTCGCGAGCTGCCAGCGCGCGAGCCCCTCCGTGACTACGAACTTCATGAAGGCGCCGAGCGCGACGGCCCAGAGCACGGCGGTGCCAAGCAAGCCGCCGACGAACGTGGCCGTCGCCAGATCGCCGCCGCCGACGCCGGTGGCGGCGAGCAGCAACCCGGGGCCGAGCACGGCCCAGGAGGACAGCTTGGGTTTAGTCGACATTCATTCTTCGCGCGCGGCGGCGAAACGGTAGCACGCCGGGCGTTCCGGCGTCAGGCCCGCGGCGGGCGCAAGGGACCGTTCGGCTTGATGCGTACTTCAATGTGTATTAGTGTACTGATACACATCGATACAGCGTTGGCATGTCGTGTTCGTGTTGAATCCACAATCCGGCACGCCGATTTATCGGCAGCTCGTCGAGCAGATCTCACGCCTGATCGCCGGCGGCCAGCTCGCAGCCGGAACGGAGCTGCCGTCCGTGCGCGAGCTGGCGGAGCGGCATGCCGTGAACCCCATGACGATCTCGAAGGCGTACGCGCTGCTCGAGTCCGAGGGGCTTCTCGAGCGGCAGCGCGGAAAGCCCATGCGCGTCGCCGCACGGCGGCGTAATCAGGCGCCGCTGACGCAGCGCCTGCTCAAGCTCGAGCCCGCGGTAAGGGACCTCGTGCTCGCGGCGCGGCAGCTCGAGATCGGCAAGAAAGAATTCATGGCCCTGCTCGGCGACGAATGGGAGAAGAACGATGCCTGAACCATTGGCAGCCGCTCGCAACGTGACCAAGATCTTCGACTCGAAGGTCGCGCTCGACAGCGTGTCGGCCGAAGTATTCCCCGGCGACATCATTGGCGTGCTCGGCAAGAACGGCGCGGGCAAGACCACATTGCTGGAGATCCTGCTCGGGTTCAGCCCGCCCACGCGAGGCTCGACGAGCGTGTTCGGCGAGGACTCCTTGCAATTGTCCGCGGCCGCCAAGGCGCGCATCGGCTTCGTGCCGCAGCAGGACGAGCTGCTCGGAGCGCTGAACGGCAAACAGCTGCTCGCGATCGTCGCGGCGTTTCACGCCAACTGGGACTGCGCATTCGTCGACCGGTTGGTCGCGGAATGGCGCGTCCCACTCGACCGGCGCATCGCCACGCTCTCGGTTGGCGAGCGGCAGAAACTCGCGCTGCTCGCATCGCTCGGCCATCACCCCGACCTGGCCAAGAGCGTGCGCATTACCCGTGATGCCGTAGTACGCGTACTGACCACGTAGCTTGCGAGACAGCGCAAGCTGTTGCTCCGCGGACTCGCGAACTTCGCGCGAATCCGTCCGTGCGTGACGCGTCGCCCGGCGCCTCTTTCCGCGAGATGCGCCTCTGCAACGCCTCCGATCTTGATACGGCCTTGGTCGCCCGGCTAACCTCTTGCACATGCCGGTTGGAGAAGAATATCTCACCGATGCGGTGTTTGCGGCGCCGTATGCGCTGATCGCGTCTGCAGCGGTTCTGTGGTTCGCCGTGATCTATGCGCTCACCGCCGGCGCAGCACTGGCTCGCGATCACCCCCGTGCCCGAGACCACTGCGAGAGCACATCGCATGCCACGTGTGCTTGCCTGGCAGCTGCGCGCAGAGCTGCTCCTATCGGCGTGCTCCATCCTGGTCTTCGCGGCGCAAGCGGTAGGGCTCGTGTGGCTGCTGCGGGCGGGCGGGCTCGCGATTGATTGGGATCGGCCATTGTGGCACCTCGCCTGGGAGCTGCCCGTACTCTATGTCTGGAACGAGCTGCACTTCTTCGCCGTGCACCGGCTACTGCACTGGCGACCTCTCTATCGCCGCGTCCACATTTGGCACCATCGCTCCGTAGTCACGACGCCGTTCTCAGCCTACAGCTTCCATCCGGTAGAGGCGTTTCTGCTCGGCACGGTACTGCCGCTCGCCCTGGTGCTTCACGCGTTCAGCCCCTGGGCACTGCTCGGGCTCACGGTGATGAGTCTGTTGCTCAACGTCGCCGGTCACTTGCCGCACGATCGCCTGTGCGCGGCGTTCGCTTTCGCTCACTCACACAGCCGACGTCACAACCGCCACCATCGGGATTCTCGCGTGCACTACGCCTTTTCGCTCCCACTGTTGGACCGGTGGTTCGCTGGCCAGTCCGCTGGGGGCGCTCGGTGCTGAGCCGATGCGGTCCCTGCATTTCGACAGCGTTTACCTCACGGCCACTGGCGCGTTCTATCCCGGCGAACCAGTGGGTAACGACCGCATCGACGACTATGTGGCGCCGCTCAACCGGGCTTCCGCCCGCATCAAGCGCCGCATCCTCGCCGACAACGGTATCGAAACTCGCTACTACGCCACCGACCCCAACGGACATACGCGCTTCGGCGCCACGACGATGGCCACCGAAGCGATCCGCGCCTGTTTGAATGAGGCGGAGCTGGTACCCGGCGACATCGACCTGCTGTGTACCGGGACTTCGGGCGCCGATGCCACGTTGCCCGGCCTCGCAAGCATGGTGCAGGGCGAGCTGGCCGCGCCTCCGATGGCGCTCTCCAGTCATACGGGCGTCTGCGCCGCCGGCGTTACTGCACTGCACCACGCTGCGATGGCCCTCTCCGCGCACCGTGCACGCCGCGCGCTGGTTGCTGCGGTCGATGTGCCTTCGCGACTTTTCAAGCGCTCGCGCTTTGCGAGCCGAGGCTACGACATCGACTTCGCCGCGCACTTTCTTCGCTGGATGCTCTCCGATGCGGCCGGGGCATAGCTCCTCGATACCGAACCTCGCGGCCCGCATCCGTTGAAACTACTCGGCGTGCATTTGCGCTCTTTTGGCGGCGACTACCCGGTCTGCATGCAGGTCGGCCTTGCCGCCGATTCCGCCCGGTCGTACCTCGACTATCCGTCACTCGCGGAAGCCGAGGCCGACAGCGCCTACGCGCTGCGGCAGGACATCCGCTTGCTGCCCAACCTGTTCGACATCGGTATTCACGAGTATGCGCGTCTGGTGCGGGAGAACTGGGTAGATCCTACGAGAATCACGCACTTCCTGTGTCACTACTCTTCGCAGCGCTTCGCTCCCGTTGTGTGCGAGCTGCTGGAGAAGGCCGGTCTCGCGATCCCTGCCGAGCGCTGGTACAGCAATCTCACGGCGCGCGGCAACACAGGCGCGGCGTCGATCTTTGTCATGCTCGACGACTTCCTCCGCGAGCGCACCGTCCACCCCGGAGAGCAAATTCTCTGTATCGTTCCCGAGTCGGGGCGATTTACGGTGGGCTATGTCCTGCTGGAAGTGATCGGGGCAGCGGCAGCCGAAACCGAAAATCAACCTCCCCAGACGGTTACCCCTATGCCGCCGGCTTCGCGTCCGACGGAAACCCCTCTCTCTGCGCCGCCTCCGCCGCACGATCCGGCGTCCGCACCCGCGGCGATGCGCCCATTGCTGCGCGAGCTCGCTGACGCCTGGCACGACTACCGTTCCCGCGCCTGGCGCACTCCGATCATCTCGCGCCTCGTGCGCGGCGCGGTCACACTTCCCGACATGCTGAGGTGGATGGAACACTGGATCCCGCAGGTTCAGCAGGGCAGCATCTGGATGCGCAAAGCACTCGCGAATCTGGACGAGCGGCATGCAACGCTCCGCGACCTCATCGCGGTTCATGCCGACGACGAACAACACGACTTCAAGACGCTGTTCGCAGACTATCGTCGCGCCGGCGGCGCGGTGCAGCGCCTGGAAGACTTGCGCCGCAATCCCGGTGGCGAAGCCCTCAATGCCTATCTGCATGCACTCGCTGAACGGTCGAATCCGATCGGACTGCTCGGTGCAATCTATGTGATCGAGGGCACAGGCCAGCGCTTTGTGCCCATTCTACTGCCGGAAATTCGCCGTCGTCTCGCGTTGCCGCTCGCAGCGCTGCGTTTCCTGCGTTACCACGGCGAGAACGACGTGCACCATCTCGCGCGCTGGCTGGAGTGCGTACGGCTCGCACTGGAGGTCGACGGCGGAGCCGTCGCAGACGACATCGTGATCACGGCTCGCCACACCGCGCAGCTTTACTTGATTCAGCTCGAGGCGGTGGGCTGAAGAGCACTGCCATGATGCAGCCGGGAGACGTCGAGACCCTGCAACACGATCCGCACGACCCGAACCCGTGGCTTGCGCTCTATCTTGACCACAGCACCCCGCTGGGTGCTGACGTCAAGCGAGCCTGGCTCGCAAATTCGAGCTCCCGCTGTCGTCAGTTCGTGTTGCCGATGGTGCGACCGCTTGCGCGAGCCCTGATCGTGATCGTTCAGTTGATCCGCATCGCGTTTCCGAAAGCGCCTGCTTCCTCGCCGCGGCTGCACAGAGTGCTTGCGTGGGGACTGAGCAACTTCGTCAGGAAAGAAGCCAACTGGCTCATCTTGCGGCACTTTCATATCGGCAGCGAAATCCTGGATTTCATCGCCCGCAACGTGCCGGGAGCTCACGTGCCGCTGACTCCCTTGCGACCAGAAAATCTTGATGCGCTGCGAGAGGGCCTATTCCTCAAGCACGACATCAACCTATTCAACTTCATCATTCACCTGAATAACGAGCTACGCTCCCAGGGGCGCGAGATCGCTCCGCCGCCCAAGGTTGATTTCAGCGGCATCAGCGAAGGGAATTTCGGCATCGAGCCGCTTCCCGACCGCTGGCACAACTGCCTCGATCTGCAAACGGCGATCGAGATATTCACTCCGGTCTACCAACTGCTGCTCACGGACAGTGAGTTCTGGCGTGCGAGCCATTCGCTTCAATTCGACGAGACCGTGGCCATCTACGCTGCACGTATCCTCGATCAGCCACAACATCTCGTATTGCTCAACAACAAGCATCCGCTCGTGCCCGAGTCCACGCTGGGCACCGGACATCGATTGGTACTACATGGCTTGGCATCCGAAATGCTGTACGAGCTGTTGGTGCGCGGCAAGCGGTCGAGCCGTGATCCGGCGAGCTAGAAAACGGTCGATCTGCTCCATGTCGGCACCGGCCCGGATCGATACTCCCGTTTACTGGGGGCGGCGCGCAGTTGGGATCCGCAGCGGCTTTGCGGTAGCGCAGGACGGCGCAGACGGTCCTCACACACCCTCGGCACGCGTCTGCGTTGCGTCAAGCGCTTCGGCTACGACTCGGCGCGACATCCTTGGCCGATCGGCAGGTCGTGCGGAGGGCCCGCACGTGAGAGAACGCCCGGGCAGCCGCTTCGAACGGCGCCTACTACGGCTGCGCTCGCCTGCAGCACCGCGCTTTGAGGGAAAACGTCTCAGATTTCGCCTAAATTTGCCTTCGCGGGAGATGGCGGCTTCGGTATCGTCGCCCTCGCCCGCCTTCGGGCTTCGCACAGTGCCCGAGGAAGTGAGAGATCATCGGGAGGTGCAACGTGCTATCGAATTGCAGGTCGGTTGGTTGCCTCAGGGAGCTTGGGCCGAATGACTCGTCTGCATGCAGCGTCGGCCGGCAGAGGTTTACCGCCCCGTCAAGTGTTCGGCGGCTGACAACCGGGAAATCAGCAGCCCCCAATGCCGCTAGCGCATGGCGGCGGACAACAACTCCTTGGACGTGTTTGGCGGTGGTCTTGGCGCTCACGAGTGGCTGCTATCGCCAGATCCTACCAGTGACTTCTTTTGGCAGCTCGTCGCTAAGCGTGGGCGAGTGGCGCGGCACGACGTCGCAGGGAATGCCGATCGCTTTTTCGGTCTCCCCTGAAGACGAGACGGTGACCACGATCACCCTGGGCTACGACTTCAATGGCTGCTCCGGATCGAATACGTATTCGGACCTGCATATTCCCACCACGCCCAATGCGATTTGCTTTCCGGGCCCGTGCAGCAAGCGGCTGCTGTCAGGTCGCAGTTTTGCGCACACGGACGGTGCCTTCGGTAGCGGTCCTTATACGCAGATCAACGGTCTCTTTCTCCCCCGCAACCAAGCACGAGGTCAGGCGGTCTTTCGCGATTATCCCGCTTGCGGAACGGCAACCGTGGAATGGACCGCAACTCGACGCTGATGCGGCTATCCGGCGTCCAAGCGGCGCCATCCAAGGGGCTTCGGAAGACCCCTGGGGGCGGCGGTCGGATACCCCCGGGGCGCTGCGCACCGGCATTCGAGCCCTGCCGCGCGCTCAAGGCCCGTTCCAGGCGGCTCGGACCGCGGAGATCTGGAGCCGCCACCACGGTCGTGAACTAACCGGTGGCCGCTCCACCCCGTCCGCCTCTTTGGCCGACGCCACCCGCCCCGGCTGCGCGGTGGATCGACGGCCCCGTATAGCCGGCAAGCAGCCTCCCGCGCCCACGACTCCGCGTCGCGTTTCCGCTTCGTTTCCGGCTTGGGAGCGGATCGACGGTAAAGGCGCGCCCGGTCGCCTCCTCGCTCCTAAGGCGGCTGACCTTGAAGTACGCCGAATCTCGCGCGCGGGAACGAGTCAGCCGAAAGAGATGCTTTGGCCGCACGCCGCGGTCTGCCGCCGTCGACTTCGTCGCCCAAGTGCCGGTCGCGGAGTCGCGCGTTTCGCCGGCGAGCGTGCATCGGAAGCCCGCACTGTTAGTTCTTTGTCTATGAGTATATCTTACCTTTACCGGTATAACTCGATCGAACGAAACACTCGCGCTCGCACATCGAAGGAAACTTCTCACGGCGCAGCTTCGGCCCGCATGGACCGAGGAGAGTGGATTCAGAAGGACACGCGTTAGTCACACCTGCTGCCTCTTTTTCATGTGACGACATCGCCGTTAGATCAGGTCACGGAGACCACGGCAATGAACGACCGTAATCACTCATCACGCTCCAATTACAGGCGGAAGCCTGTTCGCAGTCTGGTTCGCCAGCGCATCACATCACAGGCTTTCAACGATCCACGATGTGAGGCCGTGGCCGAGCTGGTGCAGGCCACGATCGCCAAGTCCATGCGCGTACCGTTGGAGGAAGCGGCTCGCGTCGCCCGCTATAGTCCGCAGCACTTCTCGGAATTCTTTCGCGACCGCGTTGGCCTCGGCTTCGAGCTCTGGCAGTTCGCGCTTCGAATGAAGCATGCCGAGCATCTGCTGGTTCAGAAGCCGTGGATGCCCGCGGGCATCATCGCGAGCGCCGTTGGATACAGCGACATCTCCGCATTCTCGCGGGCTTTCAAGCGTTACGCCGGTATCAGCTCTCGCCAGTACCGGTGGCTCACCCGCACGTATCCGTCGATCGCCGAGCATCTACCCACAATCGAACGACTGGACCACACATACTGCGTGCTGAGGCTCGCGCAGCAGCATGCGGACGTGGCCCCCTCCTGCGACGACTCGCCGAGCGCATGCAAGCGTTGTCGTCCTAAGCAGTGGTGCCGGACCGAGCGAGTCGAGGACGCCGCCAGCGTTTCCGAACATCGGTCAAATCAAAAACTTCCGAACTTCTGCGAAGATTTTCCGAAGTTGGGCCAACTTCCTCCGCCTCACCTGCCTTACGCTTCCGCGCGTCGAGGGACTGACTGGGGCGCATAACGAGAAGAGCGACCTAACTCGGCTGCAAGGCCATTCATGACGCCTATCGTCCGACTGGGGCGATGGCCGGTCGCTTCCGCGCCGCGCCGCGCCGCAAGTGCACCTGGACGTGCTCGATGCCAATTCGAGTGAGAACGTCATCGAGACGGCAACGTTACCCGTGAACAAAGGAGGTGTGTATGTTGCGAGGTATCCGGATAGCCCTGCTGACCATCAGCGTCTCAGCGCTGAGCGCCGTGCCGATCATAGAGGCTGAGGCCCAACCGACCGCCCTCATCAACGGCTCGTTCGTCACCCCACCCGATATCTGGATGATTCCGGGCATTCCCGGCGAGGCCCACGATGCCATCCAGGCGTGGTACGCGGCTGCACCGTACATC